>SXGT01529745.1_pt1 | contig 11211 bp, 7 predicted proteins | sample 3176221 | NCBI WGS metagenome assembly SXGT01 (sample SAMN11356862, study PRJNA531348) | freshwater metagenome | isolation source: freshwater sample F1-120 | place: China: Fuxian Lake, Yuxi | collected 2017-12-25
CTGGATGTCGAGAAAAACGACCGACGGCTCCCAGGCGCGAATCGCGTCGACCGCTTCCTCTCCGGTCGGTGCCTCGCGCAGCTCGGCGTCCGGCGCCACGGCGGCAATAAAGTTGGCGAGGCGCTCGCGGGCGAGGGGTTCATCGTCAACAACAAGGACACGAGGATTCATTGCCCCAATATTGCGTCCTTCGGCCCTTGGTGGGACGGGTTGCGGGCCAGTTTGTGACGGGTCGTGCGCCGGGTGGGGCGGGGCGTATCTTTTGGGCTCCACCCCCACGACTCCTATGGCCCCCATTCTCGCTTCGCTTCGCCGCGCCGGCCTCGTTCTCGCCGCGCTACCCGCATTGGCAGCAGCGCAATCCGCGCCTGGCGAATGGGCCCACTACCATCGCGATCTCGCCGCCACGCGGTTCGCGCCGCTCGACCAGATCACGCGCGAAAATGTCGGCCGGCTCGCGCTGGCCTGGACCTGGGCGCCCGACACGAGTGCCACCCCCGAATACAAGAATGAAAACACTCCGCTGATGATCGGCGGTGTGCTCTACGTGTCCACCGGCGCGCAGCGCAACGTCGTCGCGATCGATGCCGCTACGGGTGCCGAGAAGTGGCGGTGGGTGTTCGAGGAATCGCCGACGCGTTTTCGGTATTCGCCGCGCACGGGCGCAGGGCGTGGTGTCTCCTACTGGACCGATGGTCGCAACGCGCGAATCTTCGTCGTCACGCCCGGCTATCGCCTTGTGGCGCTGGATGCGAAGACCGGCAAACCGGTCGAGACGTTCGGCGAGAAGGGATTCGTGGACCTCAAGGCGAACATCGGCGTGCCGCTGAGCCTGGACAGCGCGGAGATCGGCAACAGCTCGCCGCCGCTTGTCTTTGAGAACGTGGTGATCATCCCGCCGGCGCTGCGCGAAGGCAGCCGGCCCTCGTCATACAGGAACGTGCCCGGGCGCGTGATGGCGTTCGATGCCCGCACGGGTGCGCTCAAGTGGCGCTTCAATACGATCCCGAGCAAAGGCGAGCTCGGCTACGATACCTGGCTCGAGGGCTCGGCCGACTACACGGGAAACACCGGAGTGTGGGCGCCGATGGCGCTCGATGCCAAGCGGGGCTACCTCTACCTCCCGGTCGAGGCGGCCACCGGCGACTACTACGGCGGCCACCGCCCCGGCAACAATCTGTTTTCCTCGTCGCTTGTGGCGCTGAATGCCCGCAACGGCAAGCGGATCTGGCACCAGCAGATTGTGCATCACGACATATGGGATCGCGACAATCCTACGGCACCGATTGTTTTTGATCTCAATGTGGGTGGCCGACGTGTGGAAGCCGTCGGGCAAATCACCAAGCAGAACTGGGTGTATGTGTATGATCGCGTGACGGGTAAGCCCGTGTGGCCGATGGAAGAGAGGCCGGTGCCGGCCTCGGATGTGCCTGGCGAATGGACATCGCCCACGCAGCCGCACCCCACGAAACCGCCGCCGTTCGACCTGCAGGGCGTGACGCAGAACGACCTGATCGATTTCACACCGGCGCTGCGCGCCGCGGCGATTGAGGCCGTGAAGAACCTCCGGCTCGGTTCGCTCTGGCAACCACCGTCACTGGCGAACGCGCCCGATGGCACGCGAGGCACGATCTCGGTGCCCGGCTCGGTGGGCGGTGCCAACTGGGAACACGGTTCGTTTGATCCGGACACCAAGACGCTCTTTGTCGGCTCATTCACCAACCCGTCGAACTTTGCGCTTGAGCACGATTCGGCGCGCTCCGATATGCGGTATGTGGGTGGCGCGGGTCGCGTGCCTACGGTCAGCGGACTTCCGCTGCTCAAGCCGCCGTACAATCGCATCACCGCGATTGACATGAACAAGGGCGAGATTCTCTGGCAGGTCCCGGGCGGCGACACGCCCGACGCCATCAAGAACAACCCCGCGCTGCAGGGACTGAACATTCCGAACACCGGAGCGCGAACGCGTCCCGCTGTCATGGCGACGAAGACGCTTCTTTTTGCCGTGGAAGGCTGGGGGAGCCGGCCGGTGCTTCACGTCCACGACAAGAAGACGGGCGAACGGGTGGCTGACATCCCGCTGCCAGGCTCGGTCGGCGGCTCGCCGATGAGCTACGCTGTGGGTGGCAAGCAGTACATCGCCTTCTGGGTGGGCCGCCAGGGGATGCCGGCGCGGCTTGTGGCGCTGGCGGTAGACGGCGGGCGCTAGGCGCCCGCCGTCCTCGGAGACGTTCAGCTCTTCGCGCGCGTCCCCTTTACCGGCTGCGGCGGGGTGGGATGCATTTCGGCGCCACTGATCTCCCTTCCCATTGTGCCGGTGAGCGAATCGCCGTTCACGTCGAGCAGCCATGTGGACACCGATTCGCGCACCGACTCCTCGCCGTTCATGTTCATCCGGACCTGCGATCGATACACGAACGTCACCTGCCCGGAAGCGACTTTCGTGGCCAGCCGCATATCGGCGCGCGCGGGCATGCCTTCGGGCGGCACTGTCTTGACCGTCGCGATCAGCGAATCCCCCTGTGCCACCACCGTCATCCGCGCCTTCGCCATGATGGGCGTCGGCCCGTCATTGTCGATGCGCATTCCCGCGGCGTATTCGATGTCCCAGGCACCGACGAGGGGGTGCGACTGGGCCTGAACCGCAAATGGGACGGCGACGAGCAGGGCTGCGATCGAACGACCAAGCATTTTTGAGTTCTCCCGAGGGGTTGGGTGTGCGAGTTGTTTGTCACCTCGCTGCCCTTTACCGTTGCCACGCGCGTCTCCGCGCCGCTCTACAGGGCTCAGTACAGCTGTTTCTACGCGGTCATGGCCGCGCGAAACGCCGGGTCGAACGCCGTCATTTCTGCAGCCGTGCCCAGCGTGACGCGAAGGAAGTTCGGCATCGCGCCGAACTCCCGGCCCACCAGAATGCGCTTGGCCGCGAGTGCGCCGGCGATCGAACCCGCCGGGCGTCCGAGATCCACCATGACGAAGTTCCCGTGCGGCTCAGCGCAGGTGAGCCCCAACTTCTTCATCTCGGCCACGAAGCGCGCGCGCTCGATGGCATTCTTGCGCGCGACTTCCCGGGTATAGGCCACATCCTTCACCGAAGCGAGCGCGGCGTTGGCCGCCAGGCCCGTGACGGCATAGTCCACAGTGAACGGCGCAATGCGTGCAATGAGTTCCGGCTTGGCAATCGCATAGCCGATACGCATCCCGGCCATGCCGTGAATTTTCGAGAACGTCTTGGCGACGATGACGTTTCGCCCTTCCTTCACGTACTTCACCGCCGATTCATAGCCGGGATCCGAGACGAACTCGGCGTACGCCTCGTCGAAGAGCACCGTGGCCGATTCGGGAACGCGCGCCATGAAGAACGCGACTTCATCCTTGCGGTTGATCGTGCCGCTTGGGTTGTTCGGGTTGCAGACGTAGATCAACCCCGTGGACAGGTTGGTCGTCCGCGCCATTCGCGGAAGGTCGTGCGCGTAGTCGGCAGTCAGGCTGAGGCGCGTTGCCTCTGCCTTGCTGTTCGCCGCGTATTGAATGACCGCCTCGTACGCGGGATTCGCAACGATCAGCGTCTTGCCTTCTGCGAGAAACACGTCATCGCAGGCCTTGAGGATTTCCGTGGAGCCCGCGCCAATGCGGATGTGGTCTCGTGTGACGCCGTGATGCGCCGCGAGGGCATCCCGCAGCGAGTCGTAGGTCTCTTCGACGTGGTACCGGCTGACCAGCGCATCCTTCGCCGCGCGAATCGCCGCGAGTGCCCGTGGCGACGGGCCGTACGGACTCTCGTTGTAGTTGAGCAGTATGTCGCGCGGTGGAGCGGCGGCAGGACGCGAGCCGGCCTGTTGCTCATCGTTGTCTGGTCGCGCGAAAAGCGGCCGTGCGCCGCCAACGGCGGCAGTCAGGCCAAGGGTGGCAATGAAATCGCGGCGGGATGGGCCTGTCATTCCGTGAAGATACGGATTTCAGGCATCGGCTGCTGCTCTGCCCCTGACCGGCCGCGGCCTCGGCTGGAGGCGTGCAGACCTTACCGCTTGAGCGTCACGCTCACCGGACAGTGGTCGCTGCCCATCACCTTGTCGTGAATCTCCGCACGTGCAATACGACTGGCCAGCGCTTTCGACACGAGCACGTAGTCGATTCTCCAGCCAATGTTCCGCGCCCGGCAGTTGGCGCGCTGACTCCACCACGAATAGTGCCCGTTGCCCTTCGTGAAGAGTCGGAACGTGTCAACAAAGCCGGCGTCGAGAAACGACTGGAATCCCGCCCGCTCTTCCTTGGTGAATCCCTTGTTCCCAACGTTTGACTTCGGGTTCGCCAGATCGAGTTCTGTGTGCGCAACATTCAGGTCGCCGCAGAAAATCACGGGCTTCTTCTTCTCGAGCGCTTTGCAATGGGCGAGAAATGCCGGGTCCCAGTGTTTGAACCGGAGTCGCAGGCGGCTCAGGTCGTCCTTGGCGTTGGGCGTGTACACCGTCACCACGTAGAACTTCTCGAACTCGGCCGAAATGATCCGGCCTTCGTCCGCACTGTCCCGGCCTTCGGAGTCGGTGAACTTGAACTTTTTCGCTACGGCCCTGCTGAACCCGAATTGGACGGACAGCGGCTTCACGCGCGAGAAAATGGCTGTTCCCGAGTAACCCCTGGTGGACGCCGAGTTCCAGTACTCCTCGTACGCGGGAAGGTCCACTTCGGCTTGCCCTTGCTCCGCCTTGGTCTCCTGAAGGCATAACACGTCGGGCCGGTGAGCCTTGATGAACTTCTGCAACTCACCCTTCCTGAGAACTGCGCGGCTGCCGTTGACGTTCCAGGAGTAGATCTTCATGCGAAGTCCGGGTGTGGGCCGAGGCAAGAAATTACAATGTCGCTCGCCCCGGAGACGCAGATCTCCCGCCGGGTGTAAGTTTTTGGAGGCGCAACCTCCGACGCATGACTCCAGCCGACGCGAACCGTTCAGGAAGACCCACCGGCGAGATCACCAGGCTGCTTGGTCTGGCGTCGCGCGGCAACACGCAAGCGTTCAACGACCTGGTGCCACTCGTGTACGACGAGTTGCGCGCGATTGCCGCAAGTCGGCTGAACGCGGAGGACGGCGGTCACACGCTCACGCCCACGGCACTCGTCCATGAGGCGTACCTGCAGCTGGTGGAGCAGGATCGCACGGAGTGGCAGAGCCGGGCGCACTTTTTTGCCGTGGCCGCCATGGCGATGCGCCGGATACTGGTCACGCACGCGCGCAGCCGGGAGCGACAAAAGCGCGGTGCCGGCGTCGTGCCGATGGACCTCGACACCGCCGAACGCATGGGGGTCACTGCGATGATTGCCGACGAGCAGTCCGACCAGCTGATTGCGCTCGACTCGGCACTCACCGACCTGAAGGCGTTCAACGAGAGCGGCGCGAGCGTCGTGGAATACCGCTTCTTCGGCGGCCTGCAGTTCAAGGAGATCGCGGAGGTGCTGGGCGTCTCGGAGGTCACGGCGCGCCGGCGGTGGACGGTGGCACGCGCCTGGCTGAAGCGAGAAATGGTCAGATGAATCGCGAACGCTGGCAGCGCATCGAGGCGGCTTTCCACGGCGCACTTGAACGTCCCGCTGCAGAGCGTCAAGCGTTCGTTGAAGAGGCCTGCGGCGGCGACACCGCGCTCTGCGACGACGTACTCGCAATGCTGCGCGACGCGGATGCGGATCCCGGGTTTCTCTCTCCGCTTGTCAACCTGAGCGAGTCCGTGCCGGCGGCGGCCGGTGGCGCGGCCGAGCGCATCGGACCGTATCGCATCGTGCGCGAGATCGGCGCAGGAGGCATGGGCGTCGTCTATCTGGCCATCCACGAAGGCGAGGGCTTCGAGCGACCGGTGGCGTTGAAGGTCATTCGTCGGGGTCTCGACACCGGCGATCTCCTCCGGCGCTTCCAGCTCGAGCGACGAATCCTCGCCTCGCTGCAACACGCCAACATCGCGCGCCTGACGGACGCCGGGCAAACGGCGGACGGGCGTCCGTTTCTCGTGATGGATTTTGTCGAGGGTGAACCCATAGATGTGTTCGCGGACCGCGCCCAGCTCGACATCGCCGGCCGGTTGCGACTGTTTCAGTCTGTGTGCGGCGCTGTGCAGCACGCGCACGCCAACCTCGTCGTCCACCGCGACATCAAGCCGGCCAACGTTCTCGTTCGCCCCGACGGAGAACCCGTGCTGCTCGACTTCGGGATCGGCAAGTTGCTCGATCTGCCAGAGAGTCAGCCGGCGAGCAGCACGCAAACCGGCGCGCGCGCCTTTACGCCGGAGTACGCGGCGCCCGAGCAGATTCGCGGAGAGCCGGCGAGTACCCGGACGGACGTGTATGGTCTTGGCCTCCTGCTGTATCGCATCCTGACCGGCCGGCGGCCCTTCGACGCCACGTCCGGGTTCGAATACGAGGAGCAGGTGCGCAAGAGCGAACCGCCGAAGCCGAGCACTCTTGGAAATCGCGCGCTCGCGGGCGACATCGACACCATCATCCTCAAGGCGCTGCGCAAGGAACCGGAGCGCCGCTACGCTTCCGTGGCCGCGTTGTCCGACGATGTGCAGCGCTATGTGGATGGACTTCCGGTACGGGCGCGGGGCGATTCGTTTGGCTACGTCGCGGGCAAGTTCGTTCGGCGCCATCGTCTGGCCCTTGGCGCGGCGGCCGTGGTGTTCATGTCGCTTGTCGCCGCGACTACGTATTCAGCGGTTCAGGCGCGTGCGGTGGCGCGCGAACGTGACAAGGCCCGCGCCGTGCAGTCGTTCCTTCTCGAGATGTTTGGAGCCAGCGGCGGGCGCAACGATTCCGTGTCGGTACGCCAGTTGCTCGACGCACAGACGCAGGTGGTGCCCATCGCGTATGCGAGCGACGCCGAACTGCGCGCCCAGATGCTCTCGGTGGTGGCCGAAGGCTATGACCGGCTCGGCGCGCTGGCGCCGGCGGAATCGTTGGCTCGCGCATCGCTGGCGCTCAGCCAGGCGGCGCTTGCACCGGATCGTCCGGAAGTTGCCGCCGCGACGGGTTTTCTTGGCTGGGTCCTGCACGAACGCGGCAAGTCGAAGGAAGGCGAGGCGCTGTTGCGCGAAGCACTGGCCATGTGGCCGCGCGCGCGTCCGGCGAATCCAGGGCTGCACGCGCGAACGCTCAACGACCTCGGTGTCATCCGCGAGGCGAGCGGCGCGTACGCCGAAGCGGACACGCTCTACCGCCAGTCGTTGGCGCTGCGCCGCAAGATCGGTGGTAGCGCCGATCTCGGCGTGGCGGTCACCGGCAGCAACCTGTCCGTGATCCTGTACCGGACAGGAGACTTCAAGGGCGCGGTCGTGGAGGCCGAGTCCGCGCTCGCGGTAATGCGCCGCCGCGTGGGGCCCGACCATCAGCGGTCCACGCTGATTCAGGGAAATCTGGCGGCGTTTCGCGTTGGCATGGGCGACCTCACCGGCGCCGAAGCGGAGTACCGCCAACTGGTTGAGCGGCAGACGCGCGTGCAGGGGCGAGGCAGTCCGGTCACGCTCGGAGTGATGAACGGTCTCGCGACGGTGCTGCGGAACCAGGGCAAGTATGCGGCGGCCGAGTCGCTGTCGATCGAGACGGTGGCGGGACTCGAGGCGGCGTTCGGCAAGGACCACGCGCGTGTGGCGAATGCCGTCACGATCCTTGGCACCATCTATTCGCTCCAGCGCCGCCATCGGGAGGCACGCCCGCTCCTCGAGCGGTCGCTTGCGATTCAACGCAAGCTGCGCGGCAACGTGCACCGTGATGTGGCGATTGCTCTCGGCACGCTCGGTGCACTGCATGGCGACGCCGGCGATTGGGCTGCGGCGGAGCGCGTGTTTCGTGAGGCGGTGGACGTATTTGACAAATCCGTAGGCGCCCAGCACGTCGAGACGGCGACAGCCCGCGGGCGATTGGCACGCGCCGTGTATGCGCGCGGCGCTGCGGCGGAGGCGGTACCGATGTTCCAGCAGGCGCACGACGCGTTGGTTGCCGCTGGAGTTAAACCGGAGACCAATACGTTTAAGGAGGTCCGGCTACGCATGGCTCAGGCGCTGATTGCACTGGACCGGCGTCGTGAGGCTGACTCCGTGGTGGCCCTGGTCGCCAGCCCCGATTCGGCGCAGCGGGTGCTGATGGACTCGCTCAAGAGGCAGGGTTCAGGGGTCCGAAAGTAGCCGGCCGGCCGGTTGGCTGCCGCCCAAAAGGCAGGGGTGATCGTTTCCGCGGGGAAATGGCGCGTATTGGTGTGCCTATTTCCCGTTGGAGCAAACTATGCCCGTTCGTCAGTTGGCCCGTCCCCTCGGCTGCGCTGCCATCGCTGCAGCCGTTATCTCGTGTGGCGGTGGTGGCAGTGACTCTGGACCCAGCGCCACCACGGGACCGACTGCACCGACGGTTGCGACCGTAACAGTGACTCCCGCAACAAACACGCTCACCATCGGCTCCACGGCGCAACTCGCTGCGGCCGCGACGACTTCGGCTGGCGCTGCGGTTGGTGGGTTGACCGCCACGTGGAGCTCATCGGCGCAGAGTGTTGCGACGGTATCCGGTGCCGGTCTCGTGACGGCGGTGGCCGCCGGAACCGCGACAATCAGTGCGACCATGGGCGGTGTGAGCGGGACTGCGGCGCTGGTGGTGCAGGCCGCGGACTTTACGCCTCAGGGCGCGACGACCTTGAGCGGCACGCAGGCGTATCAGACCGTCACCATCCCGGCCGGTGTGACGGTGACGGCGGCATCGAATCTCGATCTTACGGTCGCAGGCGCTGCGACGATTGCCGGAACATTGACCGGCGACTGCGTACGCGTGCGCGTGATCGGACGTGGCAGTCTCACCATTACTGGGACGGTTCGGAATACCTGCGCAACGCAGGTAGCTGATCCACCCGAAATGAAGTTGGTCGCGTCAACCATTTCGGTCACCAATGCGCGACTCGAACCCGCCGGCGCACTCACGGTCACGAACGATTCCACGATTACCGAGGCATCAATCGGCGGCGGCGCCGGTGGCGCGTTGCGATCGTCCGCTGGAACTCCCGCAAACTTGACTGGACTCGCGAACCAAACCGTGCAGTCGTGCCGGTTTGAGGGGGCGACACTTTTGGCGCAAGTTGGTGCGTCCGGAACTGAAGGCACTACGCTCGGTGGCCCCGGTCGAAACGGGCAGAACGTCACCGTTTCGTGCCGCGGAAATCTCGAGATGTCGGGATCTTCCATTTCTTCGGGTTCGGGCGGCGGTGGGGGGTCGGCTCTCGCTGAAGGCCCAGCCCCGGTTGCGGTCGGTGGGGACGGCGGCACGGGCGGGCGTATCGTCGTCCTCTCAACCGGTGATATCGCCTTCGGGTCGGGTGTACGGTTTTCTACCGGACCGGGCGGCAGCGGAGGCCCCGCGACGGCCCGCGCTACTATTGCCGGTGGACCGGCGACGGCCACGGGCGGACGAGGCGGCGTTGGTTCCCCAGCGGGCGGCAGCCCGATCGCAATCAAGGCTGGCGGTTCGATTTCATCGAGCGGCAGTGTTGCGTTCAACCTCGCATACGGCGGTCATGGCGGAAACGCTACAGCCGTTGCGCGCTCCGGCGCCAACGCGGCCGGCGGTCAGCCGGCTCAGGCGGGTGGAGTGGCAACGGCCACCGGCGGAGCGGGCGGTAGCGTGGCGGGCGCGATGATCCTCACGGCGGGCCGTGGATTCACCGGGTTTACGTACGCGTTTGGATCGCCCCCGGCGCAAGGCGGAGATGGTGGCTATGCGGACGCTTCGTCCGGAGCAGGCGGCAGCGGCGACGTGCTGCGGCCGACGGGCGGAGCGGGCGGCAACGCTGTCGCAACCGGGGGAGTGGGCGGGAACGGAACGATCACGGATTGGTTGGCACAGCCACGCGGCGCTGGAGGCACGGGCGGTAACGCGTTCGTGAGTAACGGCGGCGGCGGGCGTGGGTTTGCAGACTGTGAGTCCGGCGGGGCGGTGCGCTCCGGCGGTTCGGGCGGCGTTGGCGGATCCGCCACGGGTCGAGGTGGTGCTGGCGGAACCGGAGTTCTGCTCGCGGGTGCGCCTGGCCGAACCACCTTTGAGACGTTCGGGAACGGCGGTGCGGGTGGTTCGGGTGTCGGGCCAGGCGCTGGTGGGCCTGCCGGCACGGACGGCACCACAGGGGCAACAACGTCGAACTCATCCTTTACTGCGGGTATAGACGGCTCGGTGTGCCCAGTCAGTCGCCTCACCACCACATGGACCGTCCCCGCTGGTGGCGATCCCAACGACCATTTCCTGTTCGTGCTGTTTCAGGGCCTCGCGACGCTGAACTTCAACCGCACCGGCAGCGCGTCGCTCGTTGCGCGCGTTCCTGGAAATCGCGCGGCGGTCCTCGGACCGACGCCGATCACCGTGACCGGCGCCTCGCCGTGGGTCACACTCACGGGCACGATTTCCCCAACAGGTGCAGTCTCGGCCACCGGAACGGGCACGGTCGCCGGATACGCGGGAACGCAGGTCCGCATGAGCGGCACAATCACCGATGGCGTATTCACGGGCACCGTTGTCGCGGGTGATCAAACACCGCAAACGCTTCCGGGCGGTGGAATCACCTATTCCCTCACGGGGCCCGTTCGAGTGCCGTAGTGCAACGGTGGAGACCCGTACGCCGGGCGCTCAGCCCTTTCGCCGCACCAGCGTGAGGATCGTGTATACGGCGCACGATTCGGCGTTCTGGTTCTGCACTTCCACGTCCCAGTGCACCACGCCCTGCGGAACAGTGTCCGGCAGCTGCTCCTTCCACGTCTTCTGCTTGACGGTGAGCCGCACCTTGATGGTGTCGCCGGGATAGACGGGCTTGGTGAAGCGCAGGTTCTCCAGGCCGTAGTTCGCCATCACGGGCCCAAGCGCCGGGTCCACGAAGAGCCCGGCGGCCGCGCTGATGATGAAGTAGCCGTGTGCCACGCGCTTTTCGAACACGCCGTGAGCCCTGGCTTCTTCGTCGTTCATGTGCGCGTAGAACACGTCGCCCGAGAGCGCGGCGAATTTCTCCACGTCGTCGAGCGTGATCGTGCGCGTGCCCGTGATGAGCGTGTCGCCCACTTCGAGTTCCTCGAAGTAGCGCCGGAACGGGTGCACGCCGCCGGTCTTCTGTTCTGCTCCCTGCAGGTACTCGCGCACCACGCGAGTGAGCGTCGAGGGTGAACCCTGGAGTGCCGTGCGCTGCATGTAATGGAGCACGCCGCGCAC
>SXGT01689031.1_pt1 | contig 11210 bp, 10 predicted proteins | sample 3176221 | NCBI WGS metagenome assembly SXGT01 (sample SAMN11356862, study PRJNA531348) | freshwater metagenome | isolation source: freshwater sample F1-120 | place: China: Fuxian Lake, Yuxi | collected 2017-12-25
CGGCACGATTGCGGGGCCGCGCGTGCTGGAGCATATGGTCGACACGGTGCTGGCCTTCGAAGGCGAGCGCAGCCACCAATATCGCATCCTGCGCAGCCTCAAGAATCGTTTCGGCGGCACCGACGAGATCGGCGTCTTCGCGATGCAGGGGAGCGGGCTGGTGGAGGTGACCAACCCCTCGGCGCTGTTCCTCACCCAGCGGGCCGAGGGCGTGACCGGCGCGACGGTAGTTCCAGCGCTGGCGGGGACGCGCCCGGTGCGGGTGGAGATCCAGGCGCTGGTCGTCCGCCTCGCCAGCGGGGCGACGCCGCGGCGGGCGGTGGTGGGCTGGGACTCGGGGCGGCTGGCGATGATCCTCGCGGTGCTGGAGGCGCGCTGCGGGCTCAGCTTCTCGACCTGCGAGGTCTATCTGAACGTCGCCGGCGGCTATCGCGTGCAGGACCCGGCCGCCGACCTCGCGGTCGCGGCGGCGCTGGTCTCGGCGCTGAGCGAGCGGCCCGTTCCGGCGGACGCGGTCGCCTTCGGCGAGATCGCGCTGTCGGGCGAGCTGCGCCCGGTCGCGCATGCCAACCTGCGGCTAAAGGAAGCCGCCAAGCTCGGCTTCGAACGCGCGCTGCTGCCGGTCTCGGCAGCGGGGGAGAAGGGGGCGATGCGCCTTTCGGGGTTCAAGTCGCTGGGGCAGGTGGTGGATCACCTGCTCGGGCGGGGGTGAGGTTGTCCAATGCTTTCCGTTCGAGGCGAACGGTCGATGGCGCAGCCCGCCCCCTAGCCGCGACAGCCCCCGCACCGTATCTACCCTCCCGATGAACCTCCACGGCCTCGACATCGTCGTCCTCCTCACCGTCGGCGCCACCGCGCTGTTCGGGGCGAAGCGGGGGTTCGTGGCGGAGGTGCTTGCGCTGTTCGCCTGGGTCGCGATGGTGTTCGCGGTAAAGGTGCTGCACCTGCCGGTCAGCGAGCGGCTTTCGGCCGTGGTCGGCACCACCTCGGGCGCGGCGGTGCTCGCCTTCGCGCTGGTCACCGGCGTCACCTACATCGTCAGCAAGCTCGTCGTGAACGCGGTCGGGCGGCGGACGCGGACGTCGGTGCTGGGGCCGATCGATCGCGCGCTGGGCTTCGGCTTCGGCGCTCTGAAGGGCCTGATTCTCGCCAGCCTCGCCTTCATCCTCCTCGCGCTCGTCCTCGACACGCTGGGCGGCGGGCCGTCGCGGCGCCCGGCGTGGGTGACCGAGGCGCGGACCTATCCGCTGCTGCGCGCCACCAGCGGCGCGATCGCGGACTTCGTCGACCGGCGCCGTAAGGGGCTGCCGGTCTTCCCCGACCGCGACGAACCCCCTCCCACGGAGAACCGGGCGTGAGCCTCGACCTCTACACGCCCGAGATCGCCGCGCTCGCGACGGGCAATCCCTTTCCGGAGCGGCTCGCCGATGCGCAGGCATCGGTCGAGAAGCGCTCGCCGGTGTGCGGCAGCCGCGTGACCGTCGACCTCGCGCTCGGCGAGGACGGGCGCGTCGCGCGGGTCGGCACGCTGGTGCGCGCCTGCCTCCTCGGCCAGGCGTCCTCGACCCTGATGGCGCGCCACGTCGTCGGCCGCTCGCCCGAGGAGATCGCCGCCGCGCGCGACGAGCTGACCGCGTGGCTTGCGGGGCAGGGGGGCACGCCGTCCTGGCCCGGGCTCGACATCTTCGCCCCGGGGCTCAAGCTGACCGCGCGGCACCCGTCGATCCGCCTCGCCTTCGAGGCGGCGGCGGAGGCGGCGGAACGGGCCACGGCCCGGGCGCCCGCCTGATGGAGCATGCCGGAAGCTCGCTGCTGCGCGACGGCGTCATCCTCCTCGGCTTCGCGCTCGTCTTCGTGCTGCTGTTCCGGCGGCTGGGGCTCGGCGCCACGCTGGGCTATCTCGTCGCGGGCGCACTGGTCGGGCCGCACCTTCTGGGCCTCGTCGGCGACGCCGAGAACAAGATGGGGATCGCCGAACTCGGCATCACGCTCCTCCTCTTCATCGTCGGGCTGGAGCTCAACCCGTCGCGGCTGTGGCGGCTGAAGCAGGACATCTTCGGCCTCGGGCTGATCCAGGTCGTCGCCTGTGGGATCGCGATCGCCGCGATCCTCGCGCTCGCGGCCGGCTTCTCGCTACCTGCCGCGCTCGCGCTGGGTATGCCGCTGGCGCTGTCCTCGACCGCGCAGGTGCTGCCGATGCTGCAATCCTCCGGGCGGCTGCGGACGCCGTTCGGCGAGCGCGCCTTCTCGATCCTGCTGTTCCAGGACCTGTCGATCATCCCGATGATCACGATCATCGCCGCGATGAGCCGCAACCCCGCCGACGCGGGCGGGCCGCCGGGGTGGCTGCTCGCGCTCTACACGGTCCTGGCGGTCGGCGGGCTGGTGGCGGCGGGACGCTTCGTGCTGCGTCCGCTGTTCCGCGGTATCGGCAACATGGGCGAGCGCGAGATGTTCGTCTTCGCCGCGCTCTTCACCGTCATCGCCGCCTCGGCGCTGATGCAGGCGCTGGGGCTCTCGCCGGCGCTGGGCGCGTTCGTCGCGGGCGTGATGCTGGCGGACAGCCCGTACCGGCACGAGCTGGAGGCGGACGTCGAGCCGTTCCGCTCGATCCTGCTCGGGCTGTTCTTCCTCGCGGTCGGCATGATGCTGAACCTGCAGGCGATCTACGACCGGCCGCTGTTCGTCGTGTCGATGGCGGCGGCGCTGGTCGCGACCAAGGCGGCGATCATCTTCGCCATCGGTCTCGCCTTCCGCATGAAGTGGCGGCAGGCGCTCGCGCTCGGGCTGCTGCTGAGCCAGGGCGGCGAGTTCGGCTTCGTGCTGCTGGCGCAGGCGCAGAACGGCTTCCTGATCGCGCCCGAGGCGGCGAGCCTGTTCGGCGCGGTCATCACCCTGTCGATGGCGACGACGCCGTTCCTGATGTCGGCCACCCGCCGTCTGCGCGAGGAGCCGGTGGTGACCGGCGAGCGCGACGGGCCGAAGGCGGACGGCGCCAACGCGCTGATCGTCGGCTACGGCCGCTTCGGGCAGACGGTCGGGCAGATGCTGGTCGCGAGCGACGTGCCGGTGACGCTGATCGACACCGACATCGAGATGATCGACATCGCGCGCGAGTTCGGCGCCAAGGTCTATTACGGCGACGGTACCCGGCTCGACCTGCTGCGCCAGGCGGGCGCGGCGGAGGCGGAGCTGATCCTGTTCTGCATCGACGGCGACCAGATCACCCGCGACATGCTCGACGCGGTGCACGAAGCGTTCCCCCAGGCGCGCATCTACGTGCGCACCTACGACCGGCGCGCGCTGATCCAGCTGAAGAACGGGCCGGCCGAGTTCGTGGTGCGCGAGGTGCTGGAGAGCGCCGTCAAGATGGCGCGGCTGGCGCTCAAGGGGCTGGGCGTCGCCGAGGCCGAGATCGCACGCGCCGAGGACATGTACCGCGCGCGCGACCGCGAGCGGCTGCGCATCCAGATCGAGGCCGGCGACATCCGCGCCGCGCGCGCGCTGGTCGCCGAGCAGCAGCCGTGGGGGAACGACCGGTGAACCTCCTCTTCGTCCTCGCCGCGCTGTCTGGCGCGATCGCGGTCGGCGCGGGCGCGTTCGGGGCGCATGGCGCGAGCGGGCAGGCGGTCGAGTGGCTCAAGACCGGCGGGCAGTATCAGCTGATCCACGCCGTCGCCGCGCTGGTGGCGCTTCGGTTCGAGGCGCGGGGGCCGGCGTGGCTGTTCGTCGCCGGGGGCGCGATCTTCGCGGGCACGCTCTACCTGATGGCGCTCGGCCTGCCGCGCTGGCTGGGCGCGGTGACGCCGATCGGGGGGACGCTGCTGATCGCCGGATGGCTGTGGCTCGCGTGGGTGGGGATGCGGGCGCCGTAACCCCGGTCGTGTCGAGCGCAGCCGAAATACGGACGCCTTCGAACGCGGACCGTTTCTCGGCTTCGCTCGAAACGAATCGATCGGATTAACGCACGTTCGCCGCCGGCTGCACCTCGTCGGCCTCCTCGGTGCGCGGGTTGCGGATCGAGGGCCGCAGGCGGGCGAGGCTGCACAGGCCCGCCACCAGCGCGAGGCCGGCGGCGACCAGCGGCGGGGTCGCGCCGCCGCCGACGCCGAGCGCGAGCAGCGCCGCGACCAGCGTCGCGCCGGTCGTCTGTCCGGCGAGCCGCACCGTGCCGACCATGCCCCCCGCCGCCGCGGCGCGCTCCTTGGGTGCCGAGCCGATGATGAGCCGCGCGTTGGGCGGCAGGAAGATGCCGAACCCCGAGCCGCACAGCGCCATCCGCCACGCCACGTCGACGTAACTCGGATCCGCCGGCATCAGCGCGAGCAGCGACAGCGCCGCGATCGAGATCGCCATGCCGATTCCCCCGAGCAGCCCCGCGGGCACGCGGTCCGAGAGCCAGCCGGCAAGCGGGGCGACGATCATGTTGGTGAGCGGCCAGGGCGCGATCGCCGCGCCGACCTCCGCCGCCGACCAGCCGAACTCGTGCGTCAGGCGGAAGGGCGTCGAGAGCAACAGCGTCATCGAGGCGACGAAGGCGGTATAGGCCCCCACCGCCGACAGCGCGATCACTGGGCGCGCGAGTAGGTCGACGGGGAGGATCGGGCTCGGCCGCGTCTTCTCGCGCCGGACGAAGATGGTGCCGACGAGGAGTCCGGTCAGCACGATCGCGGCGGAGATGACCGGGCTGTCGCCGTGCACCCCGCTCTCGAACCCGCCGATGACGAGGCCGAAGGTCGCCGCGCACATGACGCCGCCGAGCACATCAAACTTGCGGTCGCGCGGCGCCGGGTCCGGGAGCGCGCGGCCGAGCAGCAGCGACAGGATCGCGAACGGGATCGCGCTGGCGAACACCCACGGCCACGGCGCGACTGACAGGACGAGGCCGCCGATCGTCGGCGCCGCCGCGGCGGAGCTCGACACGATCACCGAGTTGATGCCGAGCCCGCGGCCGAGCTGCGACGCGGGATAGGTCTGGCGGATGAGCGCCGAGGCGACCGCGAGCGCGCCCGCGGCCCCCAGCGCCTGCGCCGCGCGGACGACCAGCAGGAAGGGGAGCGACTTGGCGAAGAAGCACAGCAGCGTCGCGACGGTGAAGATCAGCTGCCCGGTCTGGTACATCCGCTTCAGCCCGATGCGCTCGCCCAGCCCCGCGAAGGGGAGGAGCATCATGACCAGGATCAGCTGGTAGACGGTGACGATCGTCACCACCGAGCTGGACGAGACGCCGAGGTCGCGCGCGATCGTCGGCAGCGCGACGTTGGCGACGCCGCCGTCGATGATGACCAGCGCGGTCCCGCAGCACAGCGCCGCGATCGCGGCGTAGCGCCGCGGCAGCGGGAGGCCGTCCGCGGCCGGCGCGGGTACGCGGGGTCGTCGTTTCGCCATCGCTGTTCCTTCCTGCCTCGCCTGCGCTATGCGAGCGTCCGCAACGGGCCGCAAGGCAGGGAGGGTTCATGCGAATCATGGGGTTGGCGGCGGTCGCGCTGGCGCTTGCGGCGGGCGGCGCGGTGGCGCAAACGGCGCGGATGAACGACGATCCCTATATCTGGCTCGAGGGCAAGGACGACGCCAAGGCGCTCGCCTGGGTCGAGGCGGAGAACGCCCGCACGCTGCCGCGGCTGGAGGGCGACCCACGCTACGCCGGCTTCTTCCGCGACGCGCTGGCGATCGCCTCGGCCAAGGATCGCATCCCGATGCCCGAGCAGCGGATGGGGCGGATCACGAACTTCTGGCGCGACGCCGACCATCCGCAAGGGCTGTGGCGCTGGACCACGCCGGCCGACTACGCCTCGGCCAGCCCGAGCTGGAAGACGCTGCTCGACCTCGACGCGCTGTCGAAGGCGGAGGGCAAGAAGTGGGTGTGGAAGGGCGCGACCTGCCTGGAGCCCGAGGAGCGCCGCTGCCTCGTCGCGCTGAGCGAGGGCGGCGAGGACGCGGTCACCTATCGCGAGTTCGACCTCGTCGACGGGCGCTTCGTCGAGGGCGGATTCGTGCTGCCGACGTCGAAGCAGGGTGCGGGCTGGATCGACCGCGACACGCTGCTGGTGTCGCGCGACTGGGGCGCGGGGACGATGACCGCGTCGGGCTATCCCTTTGTGGTCAAGAAGCTGCGCCGGGGCCAGCCGCTCGACCGCGCCGAGGAGGTCTATCGCGGCAAGCCCGAGGACCAGCTCGGCACCTACGGCACGGTCCTGACCGACGGGGCGGGCAACCGCCAGGTACTGGTGCTGCGCCGCCCGACCTTCTTCGGGCAGGAGACGCTGGCCGAGGTCGACGGCAAGCTGGTGAAGCTCGACGTGCCCGCGCGCGTCTTCCCCGCGGGCCTGGTCGACGGGCAGGTCGTTTTCTCGACCAGCGAGGCGTGGGGGGCGGTGCCCGCCGGCGCGGTCGCGGTCGCGCCGCTGGCGGAGGTGCGCACGGGCCGCTTCAGGCCGCGGGTGCTGTTCGCGCCGGGCCCGCGCCAGTCGGTCGACGGGGTGACGGTGACCAAGGGGCACGTGGTCGCCAGCGTCTACGACAACGTGCGCGGCCGCGCTTTGGTCTTCTCGAGATCCAGCGACGGCTGGAGGCAGCGCGCGCTGCCACTGCCCGACAACGCCTCGATCGACGTGGTCAGCGCGACCCAGGCGGAGGACAATGCGTACCTGATCGTCACCGGCTTCGTCGCGCCGACGACGCTATGGCGGGTCCAGACCGCGGGCGACGCCGCGCCGACCAGGGTGAAGGCCACCCCGCCGCGCTTCGACGCGAGCAACGCAATGGTCGAGCAGTTCGAGGCGACCTCGACCGACGGGACCAAGGTCCCCTATTTCATCGTCCATCGCCGCGACGTGCCGCTTGACGGCTCCACCCCGACGCTGATGACCGCCTATGGCGGGTTCGAGGCGTCGATGACGCCGACCTATCTGGGCGCCAAGGGCAAGCTGTGGGTCGAGCGCGGCAACAGCTACGTCCTTGCCACCATCCGCGGCGGCGGCGAGTTCGGGCCCGCCTGGCACGACGCCGGGCGCAAGACCAAGCGGCAGGTGATCTACGACGATTTCGCCGCGGTGGCGAAGGACCTGATCGCGCGGCGGCTGACCAGCCCGGCGAAGCTCGGCATCTACGGCGGGTCGAATGGCGGTCTCTTGATGGGGGTCGAGTTCAATCAGCATCCCGAGCTGTGGAAGGCGGTGGCGATCCAGGTGCCGCTGCTCGACATGATCCGCTACGAGCAGATCGCGGCGGGCGCCTCCTGGGTCGACGAATACGGCTCGGTCTCGGTGCCCGAGGAGCGCGCCTTCCTGGAGCGGATCTCGCCCTATCGCAACATCCGCAAGGGCGTCGCCTATCCCGAGCCCTATGTCTGGACGACCACCAAGGACGACCGCGTCGGGCCGCAGCACGCGCGCAAGTTCGCCGCGCGGCTGAAGGAATACGGGCTGCCGTACCTCTTCTACGAGGACACCGCGGGCGGGCATTCGGGCGACGCCGACATTGCGCAGGGGGCGCGGCTGACCTCGCTGGAGATGGTCTATTTCGCGCAGAAGCTGGAGGGACCGGCGAGGCCGTAGCGGAACGGTGGGAACGCTGCGTTTCGATCCATGTTGTTGCTGCAACGCAGCGAAGGCGGTAGGAAGCGCGTCACGATGAACGCCCAAACCGAGACCCGGCCCGCCTCCGCGGTGCCCGACACCGTGCCCGTCGTCTTCGAGGCGGTGGTGAAGAAGCAGGCGATCGCCGCGACCTACAATCGCGGTGCGGTCACGCTGGCGCCGCACATCGTCTACACCAAGCATGGCGAGATCTACGTTGACGCGGTGACGCTGGAGCGCGACGGCAAGCCACCGAAGGAGGAGAAGGTCGGGGCGTTCAAGCTCGCCGGTCTCTCCGGCCTGCGCATCACCCCCCGCCGCTTCGCCCCAAGCACGCTGTTCGTGCCCGACGAGGAGAAATACGCGGGCGTGACGCTGCTGGCGATCGAGGGCTGACGCGCGCGGACGCCGCTCGGCCGAGCTTGGCGCTTGGCGCCCCGCGGTCGATGCGGCATGCCGTTGCGGCGTGACCACGACACTCCCCCGTTATGCTGGGCCCGTCCTGGCATCCACCATGCCTGCTCCCGCAGGGCCGTTGGATGCGCGGAGCAGTGGGTCCCCGCACAGGCCCGTCCCGAGCCTTGCCGAACGGATCGGGGTATCGCCATTGGTTCGGCTTGGCTTCGACTCCATCGCGCGAAACCGCAGTGATTGCGCCTCCCCGGCAAAGGCCCGGGCCCAAGTGGGGGACGCCCCTGACGCGCGATGCGCTTCGCCCCCTCGGCCTTCCCAAATGGGCCCCGGCTTTCGCCGGGGAGGCGTTTCGCCCGGGGTGGATCGAACCTGGGAAGAGACTGGCGTCATGAAGGTGTGGTCCGACCACCGGCCCCGCCCGCGATGACCGACCCGACACCTCCCGGCCGCCCCAGCCGCCGCCGCACCATCGCCACCGTGACCCTGGCGCTCTTCTACGGCCTCGCGGGCATCGCGCACCTCGTCGTCACCGACGCGATGGTGCGGATCGTGCCGCCCTGGGTGCCGCAGGCGCGGCTCGTCGTCCTCGCCACCGGCTGGTGCGAGCTCGCCGGTGCGGTCGGCCTCGCGATCCCCGCGCTGCGCCGCCCCGCCGCGCTCGCCTTCGCGGCCTATGCGGTGTGCGTCTATCCAGCGAATGTGCAGCACGCGATCCTCGACCTGTCGCGCGGCACCGGCCTCGGGCTCTGGTACCACGTCCCGCGGCTGGCGGCGCAGCCGCTGCTGGTCGCTTGGGCGTGGTGGGTGGCGCGGGCGTGGCGGGGGGCTACTTCCCGCCCGCGGTCGACTCGCTAGGTTTGCCCGCGAGCTGCTTGGCGACCTGGCCGCATTTCTTGACGTCCTGGCCCTCGCAGGCCGCGGCGCGCTTCTGCCAGCGTTCGCGCTCCTCGGCATAGGCGCGCAGGCTGGCCTGATATTCCTCCTCGTCCTTCTTCTTCTTCGCCGCGACTGCCGCCACCTGGCGCCCATATTCCTCGCGCGCGTCGAGGATCTGGCGCTGCTGAGCGGCATAATGGTTGAGCAGGCCCATGTTGAGCGCCGCCGTGGCGCCGGCCTGGTCGGTCGGTACCGCCAGCGGGGCGGGGGCCGCGGCGGTCACGGCCGGCGCGACGGCGGCGGGAGCCTCCACCATGGGCTTCGCCGGCGCGCGCCCGAGCTGCTTCAAATTCTGCTTCGCGAGCTTGGCGAAGCGGCTCTTGGGAAAGCGGAGCAGGAACGCCTCGAACCCCTCGCGCGAGTTGCTGTTGAGCGCGCCTTGCCAGCCGAGCACTTCCTCGATCGGCACGCCGTTGGTGTCGACCAGCTGTTTGGCGGGGCTGGCGAGATAGACCGGCGTGCCGGTGATGCTCGCGCTGACGAACGGGCGCTGCTTGCCCGAGGTCGCCGCCATGACGTCGTCGCGCACCAGCCCGCCGAGCATCTGGATCGCGAGCCCGGGCTGCTCGATCCGGCTCGCCAGCGACTGCGCGAAGGGCGAGTTGCCGTTGCTGCCGTCCGCCGCGGTCTGGCCGGGCGCCGCGGCGTAGATCACCAGGAAGTCGTCCGCCTCGATCCGCGCGAGCCCGCGCGTGATGGCGCGGTTGCTCGCGCGCCAGCCCGACGCAAAGGGATTGTTGCGGCAGGCGTCGAGCACCACCATCCGTACCTGCGCGCCGTTCAGCGTCGACATGACGAGGTCGAGATCGACCGCCTCGTAGGGGAGGTCGTCGCTCGACGCGAGCTTTGCATCCACCGGCAGGAGCCAGTTGCGCCCCTCGCTCTCGATCCCGTGCCCCGCGTAATAGACCATCGCGACGCGCGCGCCCGCGACCTTGGAGCGGAACTCGCGCAACGTCTTCTCGAAGCCGCCGCGATCGAGGTCGGTCGCGAGCACGACGGTGTCGAACCCCGCCTTCTTGAGCGAGCCGGCGACCAGCTTGCCGTCGTTGACCGGATTGGCCAGCCCGCCGGCGGTCGCATAGCCGCCGTTGGCGATGACCAGCGCGACGTTGCGTTCGCCCTTACCCGCCCATGCCGGTACGGACGAGAAACAAAGTACCAGAATCGCAAGAAGATAGTAGCGAATCACCGTAGACGTCCCCCTCACGTGTACGCGACCACGAGCCACGAAAGACGTCGTGAAGAAGGAGAGTCAAACGCGTAAACGTACAAGAAGCCATCCTGTACCGCTCCGCGACACCATGACTCATGGTCAACTTACGGAACTCTCGGCGACTTTCCTTACATCTCGATTTTTGTCCAACGACGGGCGAGTGCGGCTGGCCGAAACTATCCGTCCAAGGCGTGGGCGAGCTGATCCTTGCTCATCCGCGAGCGGCCGGAGATGTCGCGCTTCTTCGCCTCGGCGTAGAGGTCCGCCTTGGTGCGGTGGTCGCGGAAGCGTTTGGTCTTGCTGGCGACATCATCGGGCTGCGACGAGAATTGCTTGCCCTTCTTCGTGTCGGCGCGCTTCTTCGCGGTGGTGCGGCGGTATTCGCCATCGGACAGCGCCTCGCGCGCCTTCTTGGGCAAATAGCGCTCGCCGGTCGCGCCGCTCTCCTTGCCCGACTTGGTGCCCCAGTCCTCCTCGGTCCAGCGGTGAAGCGAATTGTCCTCGTCCTTCCCACCCTTGTAGCCACCGCCGCGCTTCTTGTACTCGGCGACGGCCAACTGCGCCTTGCGCGCCGACCATTGGCCCTTCTTCCCGCCCTTCGCCCCAGCCGTGACCTCCTCCTTCACCGTCTCCCACAGCTTCGGGTCGGTCTTTTCCGCAGTCTCGGACATGGCGCGTGCTCCTTCGCCTGCGACAATGCTCGAAGGGGGCGAAGTTTTCTGCCACAGGCGCGGAGGATGACACCCGCCGCCCGCACCCAGGCCGCGATCGAGCTGCTCGACGCGATCATCGCCGCCGCCCGCGACGAGGGCGCCGCGGCGGATACGCTGATCGCGCGCTACTTCGCCGCCCGCCGCTACGCCGGGTCGAAGGACCGCCGCGCGGTGCGCGAGCTGGTCTATGCCGCGGTGCGCGCGCTCGGCGAGCGACCGGCGTCGGGGCGCGCGGCGCTGCTGACGCTGGCAGGCGAGGACTCGGAACTGGCCGCGACCTTTGACGGGAGCCGCCACGGGCCGGCGCCGATCGGCCCGGTCGAGCCGGCGACCACCAAGGGGGCGCTACCGGGC
>SXGT01046593.1_pt1 | contig 11209 bp, 7 predicted proteins | sample 3176221 | NCBI WGS metagenome assembly SXGT01 (sample SAMN11356862, study PRJNA531348) | freshwater metagenome | isolation source: freshwater sample F1-120 | place: China: Fuxian Lake, Yuxi | collected 2017-12-25
CGGTCGAAGCCCCGAAGTGGGGCGCGGTCTCCGGGCGCGTCGCGTTCCCGAAGGGCCGTGACGTGCCGGGGCCGCGCCCGCTCGGGCTGAACATGAAGGACGAGGAAGTCTGGAGGCCGTTCGCGCCGCTGCATTACGAAGACGTCGTGGTTCACGCGAACAACCGCGGCATCATGAACGTGGTCGTGTTCCTGCGGCCGGACGCGGACGACCGCAAGGCCGAGTTCCCCGCCGACGCGATCCACCCGGACCTTGTGAAGCCGAAGCCGACCGACCGCACCGTGCTCGCCGCGCGCGGGCAGTTCGAACCGCGCGTGCTCGCGGTTCGCGCCGGGGATCGCGTCGTGTTCGACAACCGGCTGCCGGTGCCGACCAACGTGCGCTACGACGCGGCCGGGAACGACAGCTTCAACGTGCTGGTCGGGAAGGGCATGACGCACACCACGAAGCCGCGCGCGGCGGCGACCCGCCCGGACCACTATTCGTCCACCATCTACCCGTGGATGACCGGGTGCGTGTGGACGTTCGATCACTCGTACTTCGCCGTGACGGACGCGAACGGCAAGTTCGAGATTCCCAACGCGCCCGCGGGCAAGTGGCGACTGGTCGCGTGGCACGAAAAGGCCGGCTGGCTGGGCGGCGTGCCGGGCCGGTTGGGAACGAAGGTCGCCGCGCCCGGCGAGATCGAGCTGAGCTTCGAGAGCGCGAACTGGCCGTAGTTGGTTCGCGTCCCCTGCGGGAACGCCGCTAAACTCCTTCCTTTATTTGAGGTGCATTGTCATGCGACAGGTGTTGTCGTGCGCGCTGGGCTGCGCGCTGGTCGTCGCGCTCGCGCCGAGCGCGCGGGCGCAGTGGGTCACGGTCAAGGGGCAGGTGGTGTTCCCCGATGACAAGAAGGTCCCCGTGCGGGCCGCGCTGAACGTCACGCAGGACAAGATGCACTGCCTCGCGAAGGGGGCGATCCTCGACGAGTCGGTGCTCGTGAACGCCAAGAACCGCGGGGTCGCGAACGTGGTCGTGTACCTGCGCCCGGACAGCACGGAGCCGGCCGCCGCGTTCACCGACGCGCAGATTCACCCCAACGACGCGAAACGCAAGGCCGCGGACGTGGTGATCGATCAGCCGTGCTGCATGTTCGTGGCGCGCGTGACCTGCGCCCGCGTCGGCGACACGATCCTGGTGAAGAACCCCGCGCCGGTCCCGCACAACTTCTTCTGGGACAGCTCGAACTGCGGGAGCCACAACGCGAACATCGCCAAGAACGCCGAATGGAAGATGCCCAACGCGCTGAAGGCGGAGCGCGCGCCGATCCAGTACAAGTGTACCATCCACCCGTGGATGGCGGGCTACGTCCGCGTGTTCGACCACCCGTACTACGCGGTCACGGACGCGGACGGCAAGTTCGAGATCAAGAACGCGCCCGCGGGGAAGTTCCGCATCGTGTACTGGCACGAGAACGGCGTGAGGGGCGGTAAGGACGGGCGCTTCGGCGAGAAGATCGAGATCGCCGCGGGCAAGGACGGCGCGATGGAGCTGAAGCCGACCCCGTTCGACGTGACCCCGCGGAACTAGCCCGCACAGCGAGCGGCGCGGCGTCCGGCCGCCCACTGGTGTTGCCACCGGCGGGCTGACGCCGCGCCGCTCGCTGGCCCTTGCGCCTTCACTTCGCGCCCGCGCGGTCGTAAGCTGTCGCACGTCTCTCCGCTCTCGACTCGCACCCGCACTCACATACGGGCCGTCCCATGTCATCCGCAACACCGCCACCGGGGGCAACCGCGCCCGCCGCGTCCGAGACTCCGCCGCACCAGCCGTTCGTTCCGGCGACCGAGACGCAACACGAGTTCACTTGGCCCGCTGTGCTGACCGGCGTTGTGCTCGGCATCGTCTTCGGCGCGTCGTCGCTGTACCTCGTACTCAAGGTCGGGCTGACGGTGTCCGCGTCCGTACCCATCGCGGTGCTGTCGATCACGCTGTTCCGCGCGTTCTCCAAAGCGTTCAAGGTGCGGAAGACGACGATCCTCGAGAACAACGTCGTCCAGACGACCGGCAGCGCCGGCGAGAGCATCGCGTTCGGCGTCGGGGTGACGATGCCGGCGCTGCTGCTGCTCGGCTTCGAGATGGACCCGGTGCGCGTGATGACCGTGTCCGTACTCGGCGCGGTCCTCGGCATCCTGATGATGATCCCCTTGCGCCGGGCGTTCATCGTGAAGCAGCACGGGAAGCTGATCTACCCCGAAGGGACGGCGTGCGCGGAAGTGCTGGTCGCGGGCGAGAAGGGCGGCGCGACCGCGAAGATGGTGTTCGTCGGGTTCGGGGTGGCGCTGGTTCACAAGTTCCTGACCGCGGCCACGAAGTTGTGGTCGGGCGAGCCGTCCGCGAAACTGTACGCCGAAAACGCGGACGGCACCAAGTCCGGGTTGAAGGGCGGGCAGGTGAGTGGCGAACTGTCGCCGGAGTTGCTGGGCGTCGGGTTCCTGATCGGCCCGCGGATCGCGGCCCTGATGATGGCCGGTGCGGTGATGTCGTACTTCGTACTGGGCCCGCTCATCGCCACGTTCGGCGACAAGCTCACGGAACCGGTCGCCCCGGCCACCTGGGACGGGGACAAGCCGAAGGACGGGCACAACCCCGGCCTGATCCGCAACATGGAACCGGACGACCTGCGCGCGAAGTACCTCCGATACATCGGGGCGGGCGCGGTCGCCGCCGGCGGCATCATCAGCATGTGCCGGGCGCTGCCCCTCATCATCGGATCGATCGTGGCCGGGCTGCGCGACATGCGCGCGGCTCGGGCGGGCGCGGGCGCGGCGAGCGCGGCCCGGACCGAGCGCGACATGCCGATGACGGTCGTGCTCTGGGGGAGTGTCGCGCTCGTTCTGATACTCGCGCTGGTTCCACAACTCGGCCTCGGCCTGAGTTTTCAGGGATTACTCGGCGCGGGCATGATCCTGCTGTTCGGGTTCCTGTTCGTGACCGTATCGAGCCGACTTACGGGCGAAGTGGGCAGTTCGTCGAACCCGATCTCCGGCATGACCATCGCCACGCTTCTGCTGGTGTGCCTGATCTTTCTGATTCTTGGCCGCACAGGGCCGGGTGCGATGCTGACCGCGCTCACGGTCGCGGCGGTCGTGTGTATCGCGTCCTCCAACGGCGGCACCACGTCACAGGACCTGAAAACCGGCTACCTCGTTGGGGCCACCCCCTCGAAGCAACAGTGGGCGATCCTGATCGGCGCGGTCACGTCGGCCCTTGTGATCGGGCTGACGATGCTCGCGCTGAACCGCGCCGGCGTTCACTACACGAAGGCTAACATTCCGGCCGACGCGAAGCTGACCGTTCCGGCCGACGCTCCGAAGCAGAAACCGGGGCGGCCGTACAACAGCGGCGACCTGCTCGACGCGACCGAGTACAGCATCGTTCACGTGCGCGCCGGTGAGCACGAGAAGCTGAAGCCGGGCCGCTACCTCGCAACCCCCGACGGCAAGCCGGTGTACCGCACCGACGTGCCCATCTCGCGCGAAGAAAAGAAGATGGACAACGGGGAGGACGCGCCGAAGGAGTTCACCGCCCCGCAGCCGCGCCTGTTCGCCAACATCATCGAGGGCATTCTGGGCGGCACGCTCGAATGGTCCCTCATCATCGCCGGCGTGCTGATCGCGGTCACGCTCGAACTGTGCGGGGTGTCCGCGCTGCCGGTCGCGGTCGGTATGTACCTGTCTCTCGCGTCCAGTATGCCGATCTTCATCGGCGGCATGTTGCGCCTGGTCGCGGACAAGCTGCGTGGGAAGCCCAAGAGCGACGCTGACTCGGAGACCGGGCCGGGTGTGCTGCTCGCCAGCGGGTTCATCGCCGGTGGCACGCTGTGCGGGCTGATTATCGCGTTCTTCGCGTTCCTCCCGGACTCGTTCAACCAGACGATCAACCTCGGCCTGCACCTGTTCGGTGAGGTGAACGCCAAGACCGGCAAGACCGAGTGGAAGCCCGACGAGAGCGGGCCGGCGAAAGTGGCTTCCGTGATCGTCTTCGGAGCGCTCGGCGCGCTCTTGCTCTGGGTCGGCGGGCGCAAAGACAGGCCCACCGACGAGCCGAAGCCGCCGGCGCAAACCAGATGACAGTTCGCGCGCTTGCGAGCGGGGGGCGTCGGCCCTCCGCTCGCGCACCTCCCCTATCGCCTTTCGGCGAATCGCGTCACAATGCTCGTGACCCACGCACGGAGCGCACCCATGCCGACCACGGCCGCGACGACACCGAAGACCAAGTTTCCCACGTTCGCCGACGTACAGGCGCGGCTGGGAAACATCCCGGAGGCGCGCATCCGATCGTACCCCGCGCCCGGCACCGCGACGGTACTCGACCTGCTCGACGGCTCCATCGTCGGCGACCGCCTGTGCGAACTCGTGGACGGCATCCTCGTGGAGAAAACCATGGGCTTCCGCGAAGGCTCGTTGGCCGCGCGCCTCATTTTCTTGCTCCAGTTGTTCCTCGAAACGGACAACATCGGGTTGGTGGCCGGGGCAGACGGCCTGATCCGCTTTAAGCTCGAACTGGTGCGCATCCCGGACGTGTCGTTCATCCGCTGGGACAGCGTCGAGGACACCGACCTGATCGAGAACCCGGCGGGCGCGTTTCTCGACGTGCCGCCGGACCTGGCCGTGGAGGTGCTCAGTCCGAGCAACACGCGGCGCGAGATGGAGATCAAGCTGGACGAGTACGCGAAGGCCGGCGTGAAGCTGGTGTGGTACGTCGACCCCGAGCGCAAAGAAGTGGACGTGTACCCGAAAGCGAATCCGAAGCGCAAGAAGACGCTGACCGCGGCCGACACGCTGGACGGCAACGCCGTGCTGCCCGGCTTCAGCGTTCCTGTGGCGCGGCTGTTCGAGAGCCGCGCGCCGAAGAAGGGCAAGGGCAAGAAGTAGCCGCCTGTAACGCGAGCGTATCGACCGCGTGCGAGTACCAGGGCCGCACGGTAGATTGAACCGATCCCGTGCGGAGTGTTCCTGTGCCGCGCTTTCTCCTCCTGTTTGCGCTGCTCTTCGTCCCGCTGGCGCTGCTGCCGCGGGGCGAACCGCCCACACGTCGAACCGCGCCCGCCCCCGCGCCGGGTATCGCCGTGGCCCCGATGCCGCGGAGCGCAGACTTCGCCGCCTTCGGCAGCACCGGGTTCCTCTCCCGCGCGGACCTCGAACACGTCCGGTTCGACTCGCGGGCCGTCGACGACGGGCGCACCGGCGATCCCGCCTCCGCCATGCTGTTCGCCGACCGACTGCGCGCGATGGGAGACCTCGCGGTGTTCCTGCCGCGGACCGCGTACCGGTCCGGCGATTCGATCCCGGTGTACTTCGTCCTCAAGAACAACACCGACGAGCCGAGCGGGTTCTCGTCGGGACTGTTCCTCTTCCCGCCGTTCCGAACCGCGTGGAACGACTTCGCGATCCGCGTGCGAAACTGCGACACCGGCGAAACCGACGGGATCGAGGGCGGCGGCTGTCTGCTCGGGGGCGTGCGAATCACGAGACCGGCCAACGGCTACTTCGTCGCGCGCACCGACTTCGGGCTGGCGCACGGCAAGCCGCGCCCGCCGGGCGAGTACGAGGTGAGTTGGTCGCACTGGACGCTCCACTCCGCCCCGGTGCGGTTCACGGTCGCGCCCACGCGCGGCGAACCGCCGGTTCCGCCCGTCCCGCGCGCGAGCGCCGCGTTCTACCTCGTCGAACCGGTCACGGAGCACAAGCGATACCCGCGCGGCGCGGGCGAGCCGTTCGTTTGGGAGCGGGCGCACCTGCACGCGCTCGGGGCGGGTGAAATCGCTTCGGGGCTATCGGTCGGGCACAACGGCCACTACGTTCCCGATCTGAACACGCTTCCCGCGACCGACGGCCGCGTCCGCGCGGTCGCCGAGTGGAAGCGCTATCGCGCCGGCGAGCGGTTGGCGGTCACGCTGCACGCGGCCGACCCGCGCGCGCCGGTGCGGTTCACGCAGGTGCCGCGCGTGTACCTCCAACTGAGCGATTACGGCGAGAACGTTCGGCTCTCGCGCTGGGACGAAGAGCACGCGGACCCCGGCCCGCGGCCCGACACGCTCACGACCCCGCTGACGCTCGAAGTTCAGTTGCCGCCGGACTGGAGAGAGCGGACCCGGCTCAATGACACACAGCGGGCCGCAGTGCTGGTCGCGTCCGAGCGCATCACGTTGCCGAACGACGACTCGAACATCTGGTCCGGCAAGGACGCACCGAAGCCGCCGCGCGACCCGGCCGCGTGGTCGGGCGTGGTGCGCACCGCGTTCACCGAACTGACATTCCCCCCGCGCCGCCCGCGCGGGGCCGCACTGGAGATACCATGATCCGGCTCCTCCCCCTGTTCGCGTTGGCGTTCGTCCCTGCGCTGTTCCCGTCGGCGGGAGCCGCGCCGGTGCCGCCCGGCACGCGCGCCGAGTTCGGCACCGACGGGATGCTCTCCCGCGCCGACATGGAGAAGGTGGGCTTCGACACCCGCGCGGCCAAGCGCGACGGCAACCGCGACTGGCCCGAAGACGCGATACGCGAAGAGAAAGAACCCGAAGACCGGCGCAAGCCCGCCGTGCCGGACAAGCCGCGCCCCGCGAACCGCTACGACCTCGCCGTTCACATGCCGTGGGCCAAGTTCCGGCCCGGCGAACCGGTGTTCGCGTACTTCGTGTTGAGGAACAACCGCGACGCCGCGCTGCGGCTCGGGTCGCGCATGGACCTGTCCGGCGCGTACCCGGAGTTCCGCGGCGGCGGCATCTCGTTCGACGTGCGCGACCGCGCCACCAACACGAGCGTGCTGAAGGGGCTGGCCGCGAGCACCAACTGCGGCGGCGGGTCGCTCGTCGACGTGCCGGCCGACGGCTACTACTGCGTGCGCGGCGACCTGAACCGCATCGCCGGCGGTCTCGCGCCGGGCGACTACGAGGTTGATTGGCGGTGCGGGCGGCTCGCGTCCGCGCCGGTCCGGTTCACGGTCACGAAGGACGACGCTCTCAAACCGGCCGCGGTCGCCAAGCCCACCCGCACCCGATTCTTCCACCTCACGCACGCGCCCCACGAGGACGACGAGCGCGCGCCGCCGCGCGGCGGGCCGTTCTTCCGCGCGGGCAACCTCGATTCGATCTACTCCGGCCAGTTCGAATCGGCCGTCGCCGTCGGGCCGGGTGGCGCGTACGTCCCGGACGTGCGCGCGTTCCCCGCGGCCGACAAGTTGGTCGAGGCGGTGATCGAGTGGAAGCCGTACCGCGCGGGCGACCGGGTCGCGGTCACGCTCCGCGCGGTGCCGCCCCACAAGGAGGTGCGGTTCGACGACCTGCCGCACCTGTACCTTCAGATCGAGATGCCGGATCGCGGCGACTGGCCGCTCGGAGAACAAGAGAAGCAGGCCGAACTGAAGCACCTCGCCTACCGCTACGCCACGCCGCTGACAATTGAGGTCGCGCTGCCGTCGGGCTGGCGCGAGCGGCTGGGCACGGACGGCGCGGCGCGGTTTGCGGTGGTGGCGGCGGCAAAGGAAGTGGAACTGCCACAGGGCCGCAACGAGCGGATGAAGAAGCTCGAAGAGAAGCGGGCCGAGCGCGCGGACCCGGACGCGCCGCCGGTGTGGGGCGGGGTCGTCCGCACGCCGTTCGTAGAACTGCGGCTACCCCCGCGGTTCCCGGCCCGCGACGAGCGTTGACCTTCCCCCGCGAAACGCGCTATGAATTGGTAGCGCGCGAAAAATGTTGCACAAGGTTCGATACCTGGGACCGCGGGCGTCTCGCCCGCTGATTGTCCCGTCGGTACGTTGTGCGGACACGGGTATTGCCCCCGCGCCCGCTGTAAAGCGGGCGGGAGGTTCCCTCCGCCAAGCGGGAGGGGTTCGCCCGCGGTCCCGGGAACGGACCGAAGCGGGCGGCTCGAAAATCCTTGCACAACAAGTGCGCGCTTGAGTGTCGCGCGTCAGCACTTGCGGATCACGCCGGTGAGCACGCCGAGGATGCGGATGTCCTCGCGGGTCGGGTCCACGACGATCGGCTCCATCGTGCTGTTCATCGGGTGCAGGTGGATCGCGTCCTTCCGCTTGTAGTACTTCTTCAGCGTCATGGCCTTCTCGACCATCGCGACCACCTTCTCGCCGTTCTCGCACGTCTCGCACTTGCGGATCACCACGTAGTCGCCGTCGGCGATGTGGCCCTCGATCATCGACGAGCCGCGCACCTTGACCACGAACATGTCTTCGTTGCCGAACAGCTCGCGCATTTCCAGGCGCTCGTCGTCCTGTTGGGTCACTTCGATGGCCTTGCCCGCGGCGACGAGGCCGAGCACCGGCAGGCTGAACCCGCCCGAGGTGCCGCCCGGAATGGTGATCCCGCGGGCCTGCGCCCGCTTGTTATTCTTGTGCTTCTGCACCCGGTTGATGTACCCCTTCGACTCCAGCGCCTTCAGGTGGCACATGACCCCGTTGGGCGACGAGATGCCGAATTCCTGGCAGATGTCGCGAATGGCCGGCGGGAACCCCTTCGTCTCGATGTGCTTGACGATGTAGTTGTAAATCTTCTGCTGCTTGGTCGTGAGCGCAACCTTTTCTTCCGACATGGCTCTCTCCCGTAAGGTAGGTGTGTGGTGGTGAGTGTTCGTTTGTTCCGATAACTGTTCCGCACGTTGTCTTGCGGGTGGGGTCGAGTTCGACGGTTTCGTCCGCTTGCGACACTCGTGCGGCCCCCGAACCCTCCCAGACCTTCCAGGCGTTACATTTCCTACACCCGTCCACCGTATATGAAAGTATATAGGACAACTGTTCACAACGGAAGAGAAAAATTGTCGAAATCCGCGCGGGCGCGTTAATATTCGCCCAAGACTCGCGCCGGGTTCCCTTTTCCGTCCTGGGGTGTCGCTTGGATTTGCCCGTTCCGTACTGGTTCGCGGAGCTGTACCCCGCGCTGCTGGCGGGGCGCGACCTCGCGCCTGCGCGGATCACCGACGCGGTGCGCGACCTCGTTGCCGGGCGTGTGGACGAGGCCCGCGGGGCCGCGTTCCTCACCGCCCTGCGCATCAAGGGCGAAACCGCTGACGAGATCGCGGCAGCAGCCCTCGTGCTGCGCGAGCAGATGGTCGGCCTGGTGCCCGTGTCCGGGCCGGTGCTCGACACCTGCGGCACCGGCGGCGACGAGAGTGGCACGTTCAATATCAGCACGGCCGCGGCGCTGGTCGCGTGCGGGGCCGGCGTGCCGGTCGTGAAACACGGCGGCCGGGCGGTGTCCAGCAAGTCCGGCAGCGCGGACGTGCTGCGCGAACTCGGCGTGCCCATCGAGGCCGGCCCGGAGTGGGCGCAGAAGTGCCTGGAGCGGTGCGGGTTCGCGTTCTGCTACGCCCCCCAGTTCCATCGTGGCATGGCCCACGTCGCGCCGCTGCGCCGGAAGCTCGGCGTCCGCACGCTGTTCAACCTGCTCGGCCCGCTGGCGAACCCGGCCAGCGCCCCGTACCAGCTCCTCGGCGTCGGTAAGCCGGACCTGCTCGACCCGCTGGCCGGGGCCATCGCGCACCTGGGCATCCGGCAGGCGGTGCTGGTGTGCAGCGCGGACGGGCTGGACGAGGTGAGCCTCGCGGCCCCGACGATGGTGCGGATCGTGCGCGGCAACGAGTACGAGACCTGCGAGTGGACCCCGGCCATGTTCGGGCTGGCCGCGGTCACGACCGATTCGATCCGCGCGGCGGATTCGACCGCGAGCGCCGCCATCGTTCGCGGGGTGCTGAACGGGGACGACGGCCCGGCCCGGCGCATCGTGGTGGCGAACGCCGCCGCCGCGCTCTGGGCCGCGGAAGCCGTGCCGACTCTCAAGGACGGCGTCGAGAGGGCCGAAGCCGCGCTCCGGGACGGCCGCGCGCGGGCCGTGCTGGAGGCCCTGTGCCGTCCGGACTGAGCCAACCGGCCGAACGGCCCGCAGATCGCGCTGAGAAGACGCAGATGAAATCCGATCAAAGGTAGAAGAGTTTTGACAGGATGAACAGGATGAACAGAGATGGATTAACGGAGCGGGCTCCACTCTTCATCCTGCTTGATCCTCTCGATCCTGTCAAAAACGGCCTTTAGATCGGATTTCATCTGCATCTTCTCTGCGCGATCTGCGGGCCATTCTTGCCTCTGAGCGGTTGCGCGGCCGCGCTCGTTACAAACCGGAGACACGCCCGCAATAACACAGGTGTGACGGACCGCGGCGCGACAAGCTGGGCAATCTCCGGAACTGTGTGCGCCGTCGGTATAACGATACTATGCTGTTAGCTGAGTCGTCGTAAGTCGTCACAGAAATCCCCACCGGCGGTCCCGTGCCGCCTTCGTTCCTACTTACCGAGGCACTCTCATGCGCGCGCGGATCGCGGCCGGTTTGGTCGTCGCGACGGCCGGAATGGTGACACTACTCGGCGGCACGGCGAACTACGCCGCCGCCCAGCCCGACAAGGAAAAGAACAAGGGCGCGAAGGCCGCGCCGCCGAAGCACCTGTACGGCCACGACCTGCGGGTGCGCAAAGGCGGTGAAAAGGACTTCGGCCCCGAAACGCCGCGCATCGGCGTCGAGCTGTTCCACGACGAGGCGAACAAGGCGCTCGTGCTCATCAGCGAGACGGGCGCGCTCGCGGTCACGAAGGCCCCGACCGTGGCCCTGGGTGCGGACCGCAAGTGCGAGTGGAAGACGGCACACGACCTGAACTGCCGCAAGGCCGGCGAAGCCGAGTTCACACAGAAGACGAAGAAGTGGGGCGTCGAAATCTTCCAGGACCGCGCCACCACGCAACTGCTGTACGTGTGCGAGTCCGGGTCCGTGATGCTGGCCCCCACGCCGGTCGGGTTCGTGACCGAGAAAGGCCCGAAGTGGCACCACGCGCTGGAGCCGAAGGTTCGCGCCCCGGAACAGGTGGCGTTCGACAACGCGAAGAAGTTCGGCATGGAAATCTTCAAGGACGAGAACACCGGCGGGCTGATCTACATCACCGAGGTCGGGATGATCGCCCCGGCCGGCACCGCGGCGGGCGCGCCCACGAAGATCGAAGCGCCGAAGGCCCAGTACGGCCTCGACCTGCGCGTGCGCGGGGCCGACGAACCCGACTTCACCGACAAGACCAAGCGCCTGGGCGTCGAGGTGTTCGAGGACCCGAACACCAAGACGCTGTTCTACCTGACCGAGTCCGGCTCGGTCGCGACGGCCCCGCTCGGCAAGATGGCC
>SXGT01694669.1_pt1 | contig 11208 bp, 10 predicted proteins | sample 3176221 | NCBI WGS metagenome assembly SXGT01 (sample SAMN11356862, study PRJNA531348) | freshwater metagenome | isolation source: freshwater sample F1-120 | place: China: Fuxian Lake, Yuxi | collected 2017-12-25
CCTTTGTCGACATTGGGGTGCATCAGGACGGTCTGGTACACATTTCCCATCTGGCCGATAAATTCGTCAAGGATCCACGCGAGGTGGTCAAAACCGGCGATGTGGTAAAAGTCCGGGTACTGGAAGTGGACGTGGCCCGCAAGCGCATCAGTCTCAGCATGAAGCAGGAAACCGACCCCGCTCAGCGCGAGGCACGGCCTGCCCGCAGCGCACCGCCAACCCGCCAGACACCCCGGCCCGCCGCCCGGCAGGCTGCCCAGGCGGGCAGCAACGCCATGGGTGATGCCTGGGCCAAAGCCCTGCGTCAGCGCGAGACCCGCTGAAGCCGCCGCAAGAGGCCGGGCAGTTGTTGCTGCGTTTGTTACCGCTGATTTCTGCCCTGTCCTTCCTGCTGCTGTGGCAGTTGGTTTCGGGCTGGCTGGATACCAACCTGCTGCCGTCTCCGCTGACGGTTTTGGCGGTATTGTGGCAGTCGCTCCTGAGCGGTGAACTACCGCATCATCTGGGGGTTACCCTGGCACGGCTGGCCGTCAGTTTCAGCCTGGCCATGCTGCTGGGAACGGCTCTGGGAATTTTACTGGGGCGACGGCCCGGACTTGACCGGTTTTTTGACGGGTGGGTGATGCTGTTTCTCAATGTGCCCGCCCTGGTCACCATCATTCTGTGCTACATCTGGTTTGGTCTGGACGAATTTGCCGCGATTCTGGCGGTTGTTGTCAATAAAATCCCCAACGTGGTGGTCACCGTGCGCGAAGGCACCCGCAGCCTCGACCGGAATTTGCTGGAAATGGCCAGCCTGTACCGTTTTGGTTGGGTCAAAACGGTACGCCATGTCATCGCGCCCCAGCTTTATCCATTCCTTATGGCCGCCAGTCGCACCGGGTTGGCCCTTATATGGAAGATCATCCTGGTGGTCGAATTACTCGGACGCAGTGACGGAATGGGCTATCAGCTCCACCTGTTTTTCCAATTGTTTGATGTGGCCGCGTTGCTGGCCTGGTCGCTGGGTTTTGTACTGGTGATACAGGGACTGGAATGGCTGGTGCTTAAACCGCTGGATGCACGGGCGAGGCGATGGCAGCAATGACGGCCGTCACGATTGACATACGGCACAAGCGTCATGGCAAGCGGACGGTACTTGAACATCTGCATATCGGGCTGGCCGGGGGCCAGTTTACCTGCCTGGTGGGCCCCTCCGGTTGTGGCAAGACCACCCTGCTGAACCTGGTGGCCGGCCTGGATCATCAGTTTGAGGGAGACATCCGCCTGGCCCGCTCCGGTTTGCCGCCCCGCATCGGCTACATGTTTCAGGAACCTCGCCTGTTGCCCTGGCGCACGGTGGCGGAAAACCTGCACCTGGCCCTGCCCGCAACCACGAACCCCGAACTGGTTGAAACACTCATGAGCCGGGTGGGTCTGGTTGACGTGCAGCACCAGTATCCCGGCCAGTTATCACTGGGCATGCGTCGGCGGGTGGCCCTGGTGCGGGCTTTCGCCGTGGTGCCTGATTTGCTGTTGATGGATGAACCGCTGGTATCACTGGACGCCCCCACTGCCCGCAAGATCAGGGAACTCCTGCTGCAACTGTGGCAGGAACGCCCCCACACGGTACTCTACGTCACCCACGACCTGCGTGAAGCGGTGGAACTGGCTGATCGCCTGATTTTTCTGTCGCCACCACCCTGCCGGATCGTGCGGGACAGCCTGGTTCCCCTTGCCCGCACCGAGCGGAATCCGGCCCGGATTGAGGCATTGCATCAATCGCTGCGGCAGGATTTTCCCGAACTTGCCGGCCTGCTGTAGCGGACATTCCGCCCCCCTCACCCGGAATTGGCATAATAAAAATAACCGCTATGCCCCAACGACCACCCCGCCCTTCGGGCACCCCTCCCAAAATTCCCCTCCTCCGGAGGGGTGGCAGGCGAAGCCTGACGGGGTGGTGCTGTTACCCGACACCATCGCGGCTCCCAGTCCCAATTAGACGACGGGGGGGCGGAATGTCGGCTGGACAGTGCCATTGCCAATGGCCGACAAGCCAGATAGCGTTTTGTGTTAGGTTGGTGGCCGACGCAAGGAAGCGCATCGACCAGGCTACGACTACACTTACGTGGCCGTTGAGGTGTGATGGGGCATTATTTGGCCTTTGAGGTTTGGCCTTACTGTCCACGGCACCCGGTCGGATGCCGTATCATTCAACTCACTCGCCCGTACGGGCCGCCGCAATTCAATCTCCCCGCCAGAGGCGCAATTTTTTGCCGTATCGTTCCTTCCTGTTTGCAAAATCCGGCACGGCAGTTCGTTCATATCAATGTGGATCGTTTTTTCCTTTTTTCACTACGAGACTCAAAAATGAACAACTTGCAGCACAGCAGAAACAACCAACAGAAGATCATTGCCAGTTTTAGCGGTGTTATCCCTGCCCCTTACTTCTTGCAGGAAACGTGATCATGACTATCAGTCAAAAACAAGCCAGCGACCAACTCAACAAGGATGCAGGCCGGATTACCACTCATGATATTGAGGAAGTTATCGACAGAGCGGATGAAATCAAGGGAAAATTCAGGGACGGTGGCCCCCTCAAGCGTTTCATCCGCGATGCACAGTTGATGGTCTCGCTGGTTCAGGATTACTGGAACCGCTCTTACCGGGAAATTCCTTGGTGGGCCATTGCTGCCGTCTCTGCCGCCCTGCTTTATGTACTCAGCCCCATTGATCTCATCCCTGATGTGATTCCCGTACTGGGTTTGCTCGATGATGCGATGGTGGTAAGTGCCTGCCTGTTGATGGTCGAGCAGCAACTGGCAGACTATGAAGCCTGGAAACGCAGACGACATTCGTAGTGCATGGCTTGCCGTGACGGCTTCCGCCGTTTCTCCGCCATAAGGTAGCCGGTTCGCGCAGCGAAGCCTGAGCGAACCGCCTGACGGCCCAACAACAAACCCGACACATTTCAGGAGTCAACATGACCGCAGCCGTTTTGCAAAACCTGCACAAACCCCGGATGGGCGAAGATTCGATCATGCTCGATCTGGTGACCCAAACCCCGCTGTATACCGGCGGCATCGGCCAGTGGGGGGATCAGATCCATCCGTCCGGGCTTTTGGGTTCCATCCGCTTTTTTTCCTGCCTGGTCGCACGTACCCTCGGCGATACCGGTTTTGAAGACGCCGTGTGGGGAAACGCGGGCGGAGATAATCACCATGCCAGGGGGGTGGCGTTGCGGTGGGATGTGTCGGGATTGAAGTCCATGGATATGGAAAAAAACATTAAGCTGGAATCGCCTAGCGAGACCCATAGAGGCTGGTTTTTTAACTGTGCCTGGACCGGTTCGTTACATCTTCAGATAACGAAACGCAAAATTACCGAAATCCATTGGCAGATTCTATTGCTGGCCCTGCGGATTCAGGTAAAACAGGCAATGTTCGGAGCCAAGGATCAGTTTGGATTCGGTGTTTTGTTCTGCAGAAATATCAGTGATATAAAAATTGAAGGTGAAGATTTTTTTGAAAAAATTGTCGATTTAAATGCTAATTGCAATGATAAAAATCCTACTTTGAAGGATGCTTTTTTTGTTAGATTCAGAGTAGATGATACACAAAATACAAAACAGAAATCTGCACTTGAACTACGCCGGGAATTTAGAAACCGCTTTCGCAAGGATATAGAGGATCCACGGCATGACATATACAACCGGATACGACATTATATTTGTGGGCATCTAGGCGGTCGGAATCATACATTTGGTAGTGGTTTCAATATTTCCGGATATTATCCAATAAAGGATAATAGAAATAATCAATTTTTACGAACAAGAGCATTTTTGCTGATGCCACATACCAGTGAACCCCCTTGGTATATTCTTGATAACAGGGAAGAAATTATCCGTATTATTGAGGAATGGATGCAATCAAAGCCTGATGCAATTTTTCAGAAACATAACCCGAACCAAAGCATTTCAAAATGGCTATTAGGTTTGGCAAAATAATTACGGAAGGATAATAAAATGCACCTCGAATTTCTGGCCAACGATCAGGATAATTTCCTGCAAATTGACAAGGAACGCAAAAACTGGCAATTATCGGCAATGATTGCCAAACGACAAATGATCCAGATTGTGAATCTGGATATCTATGTCGCTGAAATGACTAAAAATCCATCAGAGGAAAGAGATTTTAAGAGAAAGAAAAAACTCCAGGAAAAACGGGAGAAGTTCAAAAAAGATACTGAACAGGAAGATGCCATGACCGCCATGCGTAAATGGTTTCTTCGTAAATACTTCATAGAAAAACCGGATGATGATGGCCGTGGTGATGCACGAGTACAGAATGCTACTTACCATGATGATTTGATTGCAGCCGGCCTGACTCGCCCGCCCAACATCGCCCTCTACCCCGCCGGCAGTGCGCTGCTCACCCTCAAATTCCGGTTGCTGTCACCCTTGCTGACCCGGGACGATGACCCTTTTTACCTGTTCGATAACCCGGTACGCCGCGATCACATTTTTGGGGTGCCGTACCTCGCGGCAGCCAGTGTGAAAGGTTTGGCGTTTGATGCCTACCAGCGCGGTTTTCCCAATGCCGAAATCGCAGAGGCTCTTGATCCGGAGTTATCCCCCGTCGCCCGCAGCATGGCGCGTACCCGCCAGTTCCGCTTGCAGGATGGCGAGGGTAATGACAAGGGCCATGCCCGGCGGCTGTTCGGGCTGGCCGATGACGGGCTGAAATCCACCGTCGACGATCAGCCAGAGGAACCCAGTCAGGCCGGACGACTGCATTTCAGCCCGGTGTGGTTTCCGGCGGTGCAATACCTGGTGATGAATCCCGGCGATGCCAAAACCGGGCTGGGTACAATACCGATTCAGTTTGAAGCCATCGCTCCGCATACGGCCAACAATAAACCGGTAGAGGCGGAAATCCAGGTGGTGTATTTCAATCCGGCAGGTACCCGTGACAGCGACACGGCAACGGTTCGCGCCGATCTGGCCCGCTGGCTGGCAGCGGTGGCGGTGTGGTGGCCAGTGCTGGGGCTGGGGGCCAAACGCCTGGCCGGTTACGGTGCGATTGAGCCGGTGAGTGCCTGTTGTCAGTCTAAAGACTGGACGCAGTGGGACAGCAATAAAACCTTTTCCGGTTCAGCCAGTTGGATGAACCTTGCAGAACAGATTGCCGAAGGAGCCTGAGATGAATGTTGCTGAACGTAATTTGATACTGGCTGGCGAAATCAGTGCTTTCCTGCATGATCTGGGCAAACTGCATCCGGGGTTTGCGAAGGAGAAGCTTGATGGTACAGAAAAACTATCCAAGAAAGTCGCGGAGGCTTTCAGGAAAAGTACCAAAATAAGGGAGCCACACGGAGCCATTCTGGAGGAAGGCAGTGTTTATCCCAATCCAGATGAGCGACGTACCAATCCAGACCTGCAACCGTGTCTGCAGCAGTTGTTGAAGAATACTGCTTGGGCAGAGTCTCTGCGCCTGCCGGAAAACTGGATCCAGGCCGGTACGGTACAAGCCAGCGGACTCGGCGTTGCCTTGCGTCAACACCACGCACATCCCAGTAATTGGCCAATTGAGCAAGCCAGTTTACTGGGTGACTTGTATTCCATGGGAGCCGACATTCGTGATTCATCTCTGGATAAGGGATCGAGCGGTACCCGGAACAGTAGCCAAACAGCTTTTCATGCCGGAATCAGCGACAGTTTTGGTCAATGGCAGCAACCCTATGGCAGCGACACACTCGCTCCCGCCTGGCAGCAGATGCCTTCCCTCCTGCAATGTCTCTGGAAAGACGGTGCCAGCCAGAATGTTGTCGCTACACGCCGGGAACTGTACGGCCAATCGCCCCCGGTTCAGCAATCCACCGCACATACCGGTTCGCCTGAAAAAAATTCCCTCCAGCGGCTATTCCGGCAAGCACTCGGTGAAACCCGCCGCCCTACCCATGATGTCACCCTGTGGCATCACAGTTTTTCCACCGCCAGTCATTTCAAGGCCGCCCTGGCTGAAGGGGTGCTGCGGCAGGATTTTGCCCGCTGGCAAGATGAAACCGGTTTGTTTGATGTCGGCAAAATGGGACAAATACGCTTCCGTTTGCTCGGGATTCGCTGGAACTGGCGCGAACTGACCCGGCAAGCCTTCCGACCCGTGACGCTGGTCAGCCTGACCCAGTGTCGTGACGAAGTGATTGGGGCCATTCGCCAGTGGGTTGAAATCGACTACCCCATCGGCAACCTGATTTATCACGACGATGACGGGGTGTTGATTCTGGCACCGGGCTTTTATGAAACCGATGCTGCCGCATCAGAAAAGCTGTTTGCCGAACACGTACTGAATCCGCTGGAGCGGATTCTGGATGACTGCATCGGTCGCTTTGGTGAGGGTACCCATTGCCACTTGCACTGGAGTGAACCCACCCTGTATCTGACCGATTATGCCGAAGCTCTCGGGTTGGTAGAGGATTCGCCCCGGCAACGCTTTGTACAGGCCGGTGTCGAGAGCTTGCGTCTGTTATGGCAGGAGGCTCCTGTCGAATACCGGAACCAGCAGATTCAGATTTGCCCCCAGTGTGGACTCCGCCCTGCCCCTACCTGTGAATTTGAACTGGTGCAAAGCAGCCTGAAAGAACAATCCCTCTGCAGGCATTGCGAATCCCTGCAATCGGATAAGGCACTGGATGAACGCCATCAATTCGCCAGCAGCCTGTTCGGATTTAGCCCGCGCACTTTTAACCTGCAAAAAATAACCGGCCAGCGGGGCCAGGGTAATTCCCGGGTCGCGCTGATTTCGGTACAGGTCGATACCCGGGCACTGGCCAGCGGCAATGCCCTGATAACCCAGTTGGCGCGACCGGCTCATACCTTATTGAAACTGGCAACCGATTGGGATAGCACGAAACCGCTTGGTAACGTAATGGGAGACTGGTTCGACGAACTGTTGAAAAAACTGGAACAAGAGGATGAAGGCTGGCTCAACACAGTAATCCCGGTTGAAGTCAGAAACCAGCAAACAACGGAAAACTCGTCCAGGGATGCCTATGCTCGTGACTTGATGGGTGATCCTTACTGGTTAAAAGCCCAGGATGGTCGGGTCATGGGCAATGATCTGGCCGCCAATGCACTCGCAGTCGCCCAATCCTTTTTCCTCCGCGAAGGCCGCCATCTTCCCGAAAACCTCAAACTCTACCGCCACGACGGTGATTGTCTGGCCCTGTTTGCCCAGCGCAAGCACCCCTCGCCGGCCCGTCTACAGCGGTTATGGGATGATTTGCGGGCATTGTGGACAACCCTGCTCACTGAAATTGCCGGGCAACTCGGGGATGCCGTGATACCGCTGTCGCTGGATGCCAGTGGGGTGCGGTTTCTGGTGGCCGCCCAGGATGCCACCCCGGTCATCGCGCACATTGAAAAACTGCTGGCCACCCGTCTTAACAAGATACGCGGCGGTTTTGCTCCGCAAGTGTCCTGCCTGGTATTCAGGGAAAAATTCCCGCTCTACCTGGGGCTGGATGCCATTTATCGCATGGAACAGCGTATTCCCCGCCTGCCGCATCAGGCATGGAAACTCAAGGCCCGTGAAAAACTGCCGGATCAACGCCGCCAACTGGTCTGGCAAACCCCGCAGGGTGAAGTGACCTGGACCGTGGATTTGCACACCGGCGACCCCTCGCAGGACGACCTCTGGCATCCGCATGTCATTCGTAGCCACCGGGCGGATGGCAGTGAAATCGTGGGGCCGGATCGGCTGACGCATATCGACAGGCTGGAACCCGGCGATACCTGCCTGATTCCACCGGCTACCTTTGATTTCATGGTGCTGGAGGGCGGGATCCGCCGTTATCAGATTGCCTATGAAGCGCGGGAAGACCAGTTATACCGGCCCCATCTGGTATTCGGCCAACAGGGTCAGGCGGTGGGACTGCTGGAACAGTTTGGTTCTCTAACCACCCTGGTGAAACGCACCGGCTGGAAATCCAGCCAGATCAAGGCTTTGCAGGGCGAAATGATCGAACTGTACGAAAAATGGGTGCGCGATGCCCCTGCCAGCCTGCGTACAAACGGGCAGAACGCCTGGCGTGTCCATGTCGAAGCCATGTTGCTGCGTTATCTGCCGTGCAAAACTCAGGCACCGCTGCGGGCCGAAATGCTGGAAGCCGTGCAGAATGGCCGTTTCTTCGATGCCGTCGAGTGGACAACCTTCATCAGCAAGGGCGAGACCACGCCATGAATGCGGTACTCCGCCCTACCACACCGCCACTGCCGGTCTGGCCGCTGCGGGTGGATCAATACCATCAGATGATTGCCACCGGCGTGCTGACCGAAGACGACCCGGTGGAACTGCTGACAGGCTGGCTGGTACCGAAAATGCCCAAAAATCCCGCCCATCGTTTGAGTACCCAGTTACTGCGTGACTGGATTGCAGCCTGTTTGCCACCGGGCTGGTTTGTAGACAGCCAGGAACCCCTGACCACCCCGGATAGCGAACCCGAACCCGATGTGATGGTCGTGCGGGGAACCCGGCGGGATTATGCGAGCCGTCACCCCTTGCCCGCCGAGGTGCCGGTCGTGATGGAAGTGGCAGACACCAGTCTGCAACGGGATCGCACCCTGAAACAGGTCGTGTATGCCCGGGCCGGTATTGCCGAATACTGGATCGTAAACCTGCCGGAGCGGCAGATCGAAATCTACCGCCAGCCGGATGGCCAGGCGACGTATACCGACTGCCGGATTTACAAAAACGGCGATCAGGTCACGTTTTATCTATCAGGTCAGTCCATGGGCAGCCAGGCGGTTGCCGGATTGCTGCCCTGAGTCATTCATCTCAAACAGGAGCTGTTGTTCATGAAGTCATGTCCCTTGTTTCTTTACGCCCTTGATCCTACCCATATCGGTGCCGGTGGTTACCGCCTGGGGCGGGTTGACCTCACCGTATTGCGTGATGCCGCCACCCAGTTACCCAAAATCCCCGGCAGTTCGCTGAGCGGGGTGACGCGGGCAGCCGCCATTTACAGTTTGCAGGATGCTGCACAACGCAACATGGCGCAGGAGTATGCCCGGGCCACGATTGACCCCAAAAAACAAAACCAGAAACGCCCGCACCCCGGCAGCGAAGACCCGGTGGCGCAGATTTTTGGTTATGCCGAAGGCGATGAAAGCGGCAGTTCCCGGATCGGCATGGTGAGCTTCCGGGATGCCGAGATTTTTGCCTTCCCGGTGCCCACCATGCTGGGACCGCGCTGGATTACCACGCCGTTTCTGCTGGAACGGGCCGGGTGCAAGCTTGATCCGAAGCTGAAGCCTGAAGATGAAACCGGCGTATTCATGCAGGGCAAAAAGGCCGGCAATGGCCAGCGGCTCAATCTGGGCTGGCTGTTACTGGAGACCCGGACTGCGGAGATTCCATTCCCGCCGGAACTGCTGGCAGATTCGGCCATGAGTTACGTGCGCGACCATCTGCTTCTGGTGCATGAAAACCTGTTTCCGGCCCTGGTCAATGCCAATCTGGAAACCCGCACCTCGGTCTCCATCGACTTTGAAACCGGGGCCGGTGTCGACGGTGCCCTGTTCACCTATGAAGCCATGCCACGCGGCACCCTGTACCGGGGACAAATCGACTTTGACGACCTGCGCTTTCCTGACCTCTACCATCGCGGCAAGACCCTGGTTGAACACGGCCTTGCTCTGGCCTGTCAACTCGGCGTAGGTGCCATGACCACCCGGGGCTTTGGCCGTATGCAGCCCGTGTTGATTACTTCAGCCACAGGAGCCTGATCATGTTGAACCTTGAACCCCTGGCGGCCCGGGCTGCCAATACCATGGTCGATCTCCAGGATGCCAAAACCTCGGAAAATGTCATGACCAAAGCCCTGGCGGTGCTGACTGAACAGGGCGTCTATGCCTTCGGGCTGTTTCTGGCGACACGCAAACAGAAAAAGGAAATCAATGCGGTCACGTTGATCCATACGCAAATCTGCAACCTGCTTCGGGATACCGATCTTTACACCGGCCCCACCAACGACAAGCCCACCTATTACCGGGGCATCAGCGATGTGCGGCAGGGTGAAACCCCGGTGGATGCCCTGCGTCGCCTGCTGCTGACCAAGCAACTCATGGAAATCACCCTGACCTATGGCCGCTACCATGCCAAGGCGATGAACCATGACTAACCATCGCTTTGCCGCCTTTACCCTGAATCTGGTTACACCGCTGCATCTGGGCAGTGGCCGGGCTGGCATGGTGGCCAAAAGCCATGCCTTTGTCCCGGCCCACCTGTTCAGCTATGCCCTGGCAGCGCAGTATGGGCGTCGTCATGGCGGTCAGCCGACCGATTTCGAGACCGGCCTGGCCGCAGTCAACGCGGCTGTCCGGTTTGGCCCGGCCCTGGTACTGAATGACCAACGGCAGATTGCAGCCGACTGGCTCGATCAGCCGCAACGCTACCTGAGTGGCCAGCATCATGTTGCCCTGGAACTGGATACCCGCAGTGCCGCCGACAGTGCCCTGTTTGAAACCGAATACCTTTCCACCCACTACCTGGCAGGTTCCGACAAAGGGAAACCGCTGCGACTGGGAGGCGGGATGTGGTTTGCTGAAGAGACCTTTGCCGGTCGGCCCTGGCAGGACTGGCTGAATGAACTGCGTCTGGGGGGTGAACTGAAAAGCGGGCTGGGCCATATACGTCTGGCAGACTGGCAACCCGACCGCACCGACTTTCACGGCTGGGGACGTACTGACGGACAGGGCTTGCAGCTTGACTCCGGCCAGCACCTGTGGGGTGCTGCGCTGGATTCGATACCGGATTCGGTGTTGAGCGATGCCCCCTTGCGTCCCTGGCTGGGACGGTCTTATGACTTCAGTCGCGGCCACGGCGGCTTTGGCCGTCATCTGGATCGCGTAGCCCTGGTCAGGCTTCATGCCCGTTATATCCATTCCGATCCCGGCCGATTCATGCCCGCCCGTCGAACCGGCTGGCAATGGGGATGCTGGGAGCCGTGTTGAGAATGACTTTCAGGCGGACGATTTCCCCCTTTTGGTGCATCGACCGACAAACCCGCCTGGAATGCGGGTTCAGGGGGTGTTTGCACCAAAAAGGTTCGCCTGGAAAAAAAGCCTCATTTTATGCGGCTTCCCGCTGTTTTTTTGGGCACGGACGGTTAAAATGCGCCCCGTAGCGGCTGTTGGGCGACAAGTTCCGCCTGAAAGCCTCTACAGGCCGC
>SXGT01489891.1_pt1 | contig 11207 bp, 10 predicted proteins | sample 3176221 | NCBI WGS metagenome assembly SXGT01 (sample SAMN11356862, study PRJNA531348) | freshwater metagenome | isolation source: freshwater sample F1-120 | place: China: Fuxian Lake, Yuxi | collected 2017-12-25
GACGCGCATCATCGGATAGGCGTTGTGACGGCCCGCATCATCGGTCGGGAACAGCGCCATGGCCTTGGCCTTGAACGTCCGCCTCAGTGCATCGAAATCCTTATCCTTGAAACCTGCCGTAGGCTGGTTCTCGGCATACGGCGCACTGATACCGGGCATGGGAACGCCCGTACTTTTCAAACTGCCAGGGTACTTGGGGTACGTGGTACCATTTTCTCCCTCCGTTCCTTCCCAGAGAACGGAGTAATAAGCATCCTGCCCTTCATCGGGAAAAATATCGTAGGCATTCCAGGACTTAGGGTCGTCTGCGGTTAACGTCCAGGAATTGCCGAAAGCACAAGCGGCATTGGTGAGGACGTGATTACTGCCCGGCGGCTGGAGCGGTACGCCACGCTGCAAGCAGGGATCGAAATAATCCGATTTCCTGACGACCGACTGAGCAAACCCCGACCCCAGCGGGTAGTTCTGGCTGGTGGAGTTGATCGAATGGGCGCCGACCGGGTCACGCGGATTGGCGACCGCCGAATAACGCAGTTCGGCCTCTGCCGGACCCAGCACTTTCGGTTTGCTGTCGCCAATGGTGCCTTTCCTGATTACCACGCCATGCAGTTCAACGACCGGATACGTCATCGCCCAATGACTGTAACTCTCATCATGGAATTCCATGCCCAGCGGCGTGAACGGAATGACGACATGGCTGCCATCGCCGGCCCCAGGAGCGCCCGGCGGCGCCTGCTCCGCTACCTTCGCCGGCGTAACCGGCGGCGTGCCAACCGTGACCTTGACGCTGTCCGCACAACGCCGCCCGGAGACGTCGGTGGCGATGAAGCGCACCCGGTACTCGGTGTTGTCGCGCAGATTGAACTTGATGTCTCCGGCGTCCGCCGTCAGCGGGCGGGCGCTGGCGCCACCGGCGAAATCCCACTCATAACGCAACGCCGTTTGGTTCGGGTCCACGGCCCCGCCGGCAAATCGCAGACTGTCGCCAAAAGTGATCGTGACATCCGAGGCAGGACTGAGGATGTTGCATCGGGGCGGCAGATCCGTTGCGGCGCATTTCGTCTTGCTCCTGACTTTCTTGATGACGGCACCTTGATCGTCTTCGAGCCTCACCAGACAGGGGGATTGCGGCAAATCGCCGAGCCGGAACGTAAACTTGCCTGGTGGCGATGACGCCAGCCATTGATCCTGATCGGCATCGTAAAGCTGCACCGGACCCGAAGACTTTCCCTTCACGACCAGACGTCCCGATTTGTCATAGAGCGCCTGGGAAACCTTGGGCGCGGCCTGCGTCCATCCCGAGACCATCGCCCAGTGCAGGGCGAGCAGCCAGAACAGGGTTGCGCAAGCCCGGCGAGGCAGGCGGCAACGGCTAGGATGTAGGTGACTCATGGGGTCGGCTCCAGTGACGATCGGGATGATCGGTTAAGGATACCAACAGCACTAATCATGCCACCTGCGCAGAGCCGCGAATTCAGGGCAAGGGTTTCGCAAGTCGGGTCGGGTCGGGTCGGGTCGGAAAAATATGGCATATGACTCAGCCAATGTGGCATATGCCATACCTACGCCATGGCGGAGACAATCACCTGGCAGGCCAATGACTAATGAGCCGGGGGGAAACTACACGTTTAAGGGGGAAATGCCGGAGCATTCAGCCGCTATATATAAGGGCACTTCTATAAATTCCCCCTGATTCCAGGCTGCCCCCATTGCAGTAGAATCAACGCGTCACCCATCTCCTATCCTTCCAGCCATGCAAACCAGCCTGTTCGACCTTGAGAACCGCTACGCCAGTTTGAGCGAAGCGGACGATCCGCTGGAAGCTACCTACCTGGCCCAACAGCCGGTTGGATGAATTACTGCCCCTGCGAAGAAATCAGGCCGCAACAACTTAGTCAAGTTGGTTTGGCCGGACGCTTACGGAAATCATTCGCAAACACCAATCCATAACGCCCTCACCATTTCCCCATCCTTCATCGCATGAATTCAACAAAGAAAAACGGCCATTCAGGATTGGTGTATTCGACTGAGCAGGGACGCATGTGTCCCCTATGCAGCAACCCAATCAAGGCTTGCAATTGCAAAAAAGAGAAACCAGGACCCAAGTCCGACGGGTTTGTCCGCATTTCACGCGAAACCAAAGGGAGAAAAGGCAAAGGCGTCACCCTGATTACAGGCGTGCCTCTGGATACAGCGGAATTAGAAAAACTTGGCAGGCAACTCAAACAGCGCTGCGGAACCGGTGGCACAGTCAAAAGTGGCACCATCGAAATCCAAGGCGATCAACGCGATCTACTCATGACTGAGCTGGGAAAATTGGGTTATGTTGTAAAGAGGGCCGGCGGATAAGAAAACGCTCCACTCACGTCAATGCCGGAGAGACTCTTACGCGGAAGCAACCGGGGCACCACCGTAATTCCAGTGATACCCCGCCCTAAGTCAAGGGATTTAATTGGCAGGATAGATCACGGAAGGCGTGAAATAGGCGGCTGGGTATTTAGGATCGATTTCACGCACGGATGCGGCTGACTGTATGGCGGGCACTCCTGCCCCGTGGCCGCCGCCGGCACTTGGAGTGGTTGCAGTAGACCCTGAAGTTTTCGCAATCAGCGCAGGATCGCTGAAAAGCACTGACGGTTCAAAATTGTAGGCGGGGTATTTGTCTTCGCTGGCGCCAGCCACATTGCCCACCATGGCGGCGCTGAAAAGAGAAACAGCGGCCAGAGACTTGATGAGTTGCATAGTAACCTCCATTCGATCAGTCGTTTTCATTGAATCATTGGGGCTGCGACTCATCACTCAAGAGCGCAATCCCGTCAAAACCCTGCGTACTTTATCCGAAATTCCACCAGGTAGGAATCGCAGCAGCGATAGAGGGACATGTCGATCCTGGCAGATCAGAACAGCCCCCGGATCTGCCCATGTTCATCCACATCAATGGCCTCGGCTGCCGGAGACTTGGGCAGGCCCGGCATGGTCATGATATCGCCGGCAATCGCCACAACAAATCCTGCCCCATTGGCCAATCGCACCTCCCGAATATGCACGTTATGCCCTGTGGGCGCTCCCCTAGCCCCCGCATCTGTTGAAAAAGACATCTGCGTTTTCGCCATGCACACAGGGTAATCGGGATGAACCTCACTCCAATGCTCAAGTTGCTGACGAACCTTGGTGTCAGCGCTGACGGAGGCGGCACCGTATACCTTGGTAGCAATCGCCTCGATTTTGGTCCAGAGAGGCGCGTCCTTTTCGTAAACGAAGGCATGGCGTCCGGGCTGAGAGTCCACCTGAGCGGCAACCACTCGGGCAAGATCCTCCGCCCCCTTCCCGCCGTCAGCCCAATGCTTGGCGATTACTGCCTTGACGCCCAATGCTTCACACTTCCGGCGTAAAAGCTCGACTTCAGCGGCTGTATCAAAATGGAAGTGATTGATCGCTACCACACACGGCAACTGATAATGCTCGCGAATGTTGAGCACATGTTTTTCCAGATTTGAAAAACCCGCTTCCAGAGCCGCAAGATTCTCCTGGTCCAGAGCCTCCTTGCCCACCCCGCCGTGGAACTTGAGCGCCCTGACGGTTGCAACCAGCACCACCACGGCGGGGTCGAGGTCTGCCATACGGCACTTGATATCAATAAACTTCTCGGCGCCCAGATCGGCCCCGAACCCCGCCTCGGTCACCACATAGTCGGCCAGTTTAAGGGCCGTGCGGGTAGCCATCACCGTATTGCAGCCATGCGCAATATTGGCGAACGGCCCGCCGTGAATGATGGCAATATTGTTCTCAAGCGTCTGCACCAGATTGGGCTTGATGGCGTCCTTGAGCAGAGCCGCCATAGCACCATGGGCCTTGAGATCACGAGCATAAACAGGCGTCCTGCCATCAGCTTTATAGGCGACGATGACGCGACCCAGCCGCTCTTTCAGGTCTTTCAGATCGGTGGCCAGACAGAGAATCGCCATAACCTCGGAAGCGACGACAATATCGAAACCCTCTTCGCGCAAATACCCGTTCGGCGCCCCCCCCAAACCGATAACGATTTTTCGCAGTGCCCGGTCATTCATGTCCACCACCCGCTTCCACTGGATGCGGCGCGGGTCGATCCCCAAAGCATTCCCGTGAGTGATATGGTTATCGATCAGTGCGGACAACAAATTGTGTGCAACACCAATGGCGTGGAAATCGCCGGTGAAATGAAGGTTGATGTCTTCCATCGGCACCACCTGCGCATGCCCGCCCCCTGCTGCCCCACCCTTGACCCCGAAACAGGGTCCCAGAGAAGGCTCCCGCAAGCACATCACTGCCTTCTTGCCTATCCTGTTGAGCGCATCCCCCAACCCTACCGTCGTGGTGGTTTTACCCTCACCTGCGGGTGTCGGGCTGATAGCGGTCACCAGGATCAGTTTGCCATCGGGCCTATTTTCCAGCGAATGGATGTAATCCAGTGAAAGCTTGGCCTTGAAATGTCCGTAAGGATCCAGCTCCCGTGATGGAATCCCCAATTTCTCACTTGCCAAATCGATGATGGGGATCATTCTGGCCTGACGGGCAATTTCAATATCGGACATGGGTACTCCTACAAAGCACAACGGATGAATCGACCTTTCATGGCGGCGGACTCTAAACAATCGGTTTGGAACAACTTAATTCCCTCGCCGCCCCGCAAGCCAGCCAGCACGACGGGGCTCGCTCAACCCCCGCAGCATTTCTTGTATTTTTTGCCGCTGCCGCAAGGACAGGGGGCATTCTTTAGCGGCTTTCCCTGATGGGCGATCTTGCCATGAAAAGGAAAAGTCCCATCAAGATAGAACCAGCGGCCACCCTGGCGGGAAAATCGACTGATTTCGTGAAAAAGGTAGGTATCTTCACCGAGTTCATACCTGGCCTTGAACTCCACCACACCCCGCTCATCCTGTTCACCACCCCCAATGGTTTCAACCACCTCCAAACTCGACCAGGTCCTTTGGTCTTGGTCAAAATTCAAATGGTTGGGACGCTTGACAGGATCCCAGGTCGCTTGGACGTACTCCGAATTCCTGAGTTGAAACGCAGAAAAACGCGATCGCATGAGAGATTCCGCCGTGGTCGCAAACCTTTCACCGGCCAGGCAGGGACCGCAACACTGTCCGAACGCCTCGCCCGACCAGCAGGGGCATGAGTCACTTGAATCCATCATCATTGAGTGCGATTTATATGGCCTGAAACAGCTGAGAAAGGGCGAAATCTTAACATCAAGCTCAGATCGAACTCCGGCCAGACCGACCCTCATCATGGATGCTGACTTTAATCACCGGCATAACCCCATTTACAATCCACCCATGGATACCGATGATTTTTCAGCCCGGATGCTCGCATGGTTTGACCTGCATGGCCGCAAAAACCTCCCCTGGCAAACCGAACGAAACCCTTACCGCGTATGGGTTTCAGAAATCATGTTGCAACAAACTCAGGTCACGACGGTCATCCCGTATTTCATACGGTTCATGACCCGATTTCCAGACGTATCGAGCCTGGCCGCCGCCAGGCTCGATGACGTTACTGCCCATTGGGCAGGGCTAGGCTACTACGCCCGGGCACGCCATCTACTTCTTACGGCCATTACGCTGGAAACACAGCATGACGGCGAGTTCCCAGCTAATCTCGACACCATCCAAAAACTACCCGGCATCGGCCGATCGACGGCGGGCGCCATTCTCAGCTTGGGCATGAACCACAGAGCGGCAATCCTCGACGGCAATGTCAAACGAGTCCTATGCCGTTTTGCTGGCATTGAGGGATGGTCCGGCCAAGCAAGCATCGACCGCCAGCTTTGGACCCTCAGCGAACAGCTGACCCCGACAATACGGGTTGGCGACTACAATCAGGCCATGATGGACCTAGGGGCCATGGTCTGCACCCGAAGCAAACCCACCTGCGCAAGCTGCCCCCTGATGGCCGGGTGCGAGGCTCAGACAACCGCTCGCACACACGTGATTCCCGCCCCCAGGCCCAAGCGAGAAATGCCCACTCGGCGATCCTTTATGCTGGTGTTGCGAAACTCGAATAACGAGATCTTTCTGGAAACCCGTCCCCCGACCGGCATTTGGGCCAGCCTGAAAAGTCTTCCCGAATTCGATTCGCTGGACGGCCTCAAAATCTGGTGTGCACAAAGAAACATCAACAGCACTCAAATGGACGTCATGCCAGACCGCCGCCACACGTTTTCGCATTATCATCTGAACTTCACTCCAGTACTCTGCCCAGTACGAGCCATCCACTCGGTGAGCGAAAACCTTCACGGCGGCTGGTTTACGTCCGCAACAATGAGCAGTTTGCCAGCACCGATCAGGACGCTACTCGCGGAACTCGATATGGAAGCAACCCGAAGTACTCACCTGACAATAAAATCCTAACTTTCAACCACAACCAGTCACTTGAGAAAAATCCCATGACCCACACCGTCAAATGCATGAGAACCGGTAAGGAAGCACCCGGACTTGATAAACCCCCATTCCCCGGCGCAGCGGGACAGAAGATTCACGAAAACATTTCCGCCGAGGCTTGGCAGGAATGGCTGAAGCTGCAAACCATGCTCATCAACGAGCACCGGCTTACTCCCTTCGAACCAGAGGCCAAGAAATTCCTGGCCAGCGAACGCGACAAGTTCCTGTTCGGCGGAGTGAGCGACATGCCCGAAGGCTACCGCCCACCCGCCGGCTAATCAGCCCTATTCGTCTTCAGGGGGCTCAGGCTCCACCACCATTTCGGCAGATTGAGCCTCAGCATCGTCCGGGTAGGGGGAGCTTTTCGCACCGGCGGGATGGGCGCTGGATTCCGCCTCAACACTCTGGGCCGGTCGATAAGGATTAGCCGGGGAATATGACTCCTCGGAAGAATCCACCGTGGCGGGTTCAGGCTCGTAGGGCCGGACGATGGTCCGACTGGGGGAGGTTCTTGTGGCTGGGTTAGCACGACCTGATTTGGCCGGAAGCGCATCGAGAGCACTTTTGTTGGGATCCTCCTCTTCCGGGGACGGTGCCAAACCGTCATCACTTTCGGCTGCCGACTGCCACCCACTGCCATTTCCACCGATCACGACCGGAATCCCCGTAGGTTTTTCAATGGCCCGGCGAACCTTGTCCATATTGACCGAGGCTCCGGTTTTCTCCTTCTGTTTCTGAATTTCTGAATTAGCCAACCGCATCAGGAAACCGGATCGCTGGTCATCTTCTCTCGCCAGCTGAGTCTTGCTGATGTTGTCATCCGGATCATGCGGCGAGATGCCGACATCCTCATCCAGCGGTTGACTGACTTCCATATAAAGGAGGTTACCCTGCCAGCCCAGCTTCACCGGCTGATTCACCAGATAGACCGGCGAACCGATCGGGACCAGCGGGAACAGTTTGGCAATATCTTCATTGTATAAACGCATACACCCATGGGTTACGCGCATGCCTATACCATCCGCCTTCGCTGCATCGGTGCCATGAATCAAATACCCCGCCACACCCAGACGCATGGCGTATTTCCCCAAGGGATTATCCGGCCCCGGAGGCACCACATCTGGCAAGGGATCGCCCTTGGCCGCATGCTCCCGTTTGATCGACGCCGGCGGTGTCCAGGAAGGGTCTTTCTGTTTATTAACCACAGTCGTTTTGCCAATGGGCGTGCGCCAGTCCATACGGCCCATGCTGACGGGATAGGTAATGACCTCCCCGGAATGGCTGGACTCAAAGGCTGGGGTCGAAGGGCTTGATACAGGTATCGCAGCAGGCTTTTTCACCGGCGCCGATTTTAATGGTGCTTTACCACCCGAGGCGGCGGCAGAGCGGGCAGTTGCTGCCGGTTTTTTCGGCGCGGGTGCCGCTGGTTTCACCGGGAAGTAATAAAGCCGCATTTCCGGGACATTCACCACGACGCCAGCCCGAGGAGCATCCGGCAGAATGTATTCCTGCGGAATCAGCACACGGGTGCCTTCCTTGGGCAACCAGCGGTCTACCGTGGGATTGGCCATGACCATTTCGTCCTGCCCCACGCTGTAGCGGCGGGCAATATCAATCAGGGTATCTTCCTGATGGGCTTGGGCATGCCGGATTTCTCCGATCAGGTCATCGCCCTGGCTGGGCATGCGAAATGATTCTGCTGTGACAGCCGACCCAAACAGCGACATGAGCGCCATGCCGGCGAACAGGTTGATTCGGGAACACTTGGAATCGAAAGGGATGGTGTTTTTCCTGGACATAACTGCGACCTGCTATTTACTGACCGGCAGACTTTCCCCACCGAACCAACTCAACAAAACCGGCAAGAATGAGTCGATTTCCAGACTCATGATAGAAAAATCGGCGTCGAAACGGGCGGAGGGATCACCCGTTTCGATATCGGCGGCGGCCTCCTGAATGGCATCCAGAAAGCGCAGTCGCTTGATCGAAAGCGACTCATCCAGCACCAGGCTCACTCGGTCATTCCAGCTGAAGGCCAGCTTGATGACTTCCTTGCCCGCCTGAATATGATTGAGAATCTCCGGCACTTCCAGATCGTGCCGGCGACAACGCACGATGCCGCCATCCTCCTCCGGTGACTTGAGTTCACATTCGGTTTCCAGCGTGATGCTATCGGGCAGCGCACCCCCCGCCAACCACTGCGTCATAACCGCCGCCGGTTTCTCCCTGGTGGAAACCGGGCTCACGGGGAACCCATCCAAAGTCTGCCTGAGCACGGCAACGAAGTCCTCTGCCTTGCGGGCACTGGCACTATCCACAATCAACCAGCCCCCCCGAGGATCGATATAACCGTAGGTACGGCGACTCTGACTAAACGCCCGTGGCAACATATCGTGCAAAATTTCGTCACGGATAGACTCCCGCTCCTTCTTTCGCACGGCACGGGCCTGTTGTTCTTCAATTTCAGCAACCCGTTCGGCAACCAACTCATTGACCGCAGCGGCGGGAAGAATTTTTTCCTCGCGCTGCAAGCAAAGCATAATGAATCCACCGGTCTGGTGTACGAGGGGAAAGTGTTCTTTGCCTAATGGGGGGAACCACCCTTCGCTGAGCGGTTCGAGACTGCCACAATGGCGAAAACGTCTTTCCTCCAGCTTCTTTTCCAGCTCAGCCCCGCTCAGGGTGAACGGTTCAGAAAGGCGCAGCAGAGCAAGATTCTTGAACCACATCGTGTTTGGCTTTTCAAAAGGTCGCGATTATGGCCACTGACGTTCCGTTTGTCACCAAAAACGCCATTTGCAGCTGCCTTATGTCATATTCAGTTAACAATCTTTCCGAATCCATGACCTGGTCTCTCTGCTACGACAATCCTGGACCTTTTCAGATCGCATCGGGAGCCATAACGATGAGGTTCCCAGAGACCGCTTTCGCACCGATAATAAGCCAGCTTCATCCACGGCAACCCGCAATGAAATCACTCACGCTCTCCACTGCCATCCTGGCTATCGCACTCAACCCGCCCGCTCACGCCGAGACCATTTTTGTCACGCTGGAAAAGGACAATGCGCTGGCCGTGGTCTCCGGATCCGAGGGCAAGCTCGAAAAAACCGTCAAGATTGGCAAGCGACCGCGTGGCATCGCGCTAAGCCAGGACGGCAAAGCACTTTATGTAGCCGTCAGCGACGAAGATGTCATCAAGATCGTCGACACCACCACACTCAAGGTCGTAGGCCAGCTTCCTTCAGGCGAAGACCCGGAAACCTTCGCGGTTGATCCCGAGGGCGCACGGCTGTTTGCCTCAAACGAAGATGACAATCAAGTCACGGTAATCGACCTCAAGACCCAGAAAAAGATCAAGGCCATCCCCGTGGGCGTTGAACCCGAAGGTATCGCCGCCAGTCCGGACGGCAAGTGGATCGTTAGCACCAGCGAAACCAGCAACATGGCGCACTGGATCGACCGCGAAACCCTGGCCATCGTCGACAACACCCTGGTTGACCCGCGCCCCCGGGCGTGTGCCTTTACCGACGATAGCCAGCAACTGTGGGTCAGTTCAGAAATTGCCGGCACCGTCAGCGTTCTCGATACCGGAAGCCGGCAACCCGTCGGCAAAATCAGCTTCAGGATTCCGGGCGTCACCCAGGAAAAAATCCAGCCCGTCGGCATTCGCATCGACAAGGATCGTCGCTTCGCCTACATCGCCCTGGGACCCTCCAACCGGGTCGCCATCGTCGACGCCAAAACCTATCAGGTTCTCGATTACCTGCTGGTCGGTCAACGGGTCTGGAACCTCGCCTTCTCTCCCGATCAGAAACGGCTATACACCACCAATGGTGTCAGCAACGACATTTCGATCATCGACCTGGAAGCCCGCAAAGTCATCAAGTCGGTGGCGGTCGGGCAATACCCTTGGGGCGTGGCGGTAAAGCCATGAGCAAATTGCCCGCCCTGGTCGTCGAAGGCCTTTCCTACACCTATGGTCAAAAGAAAGCCCTCGATCAGGTCAGCTTCGAGGTCGAGGCGGGTCAGTGCACCCTGCTGCTCGGACCCAATGGTGCCGGCAAATCGACTCTGTTTTCGCTGGTCACGCATCTGTATGACAGCCGCGACGGCCACATCCGGATCGCGGGTCACGACATCAAAACCCACCCTTGCCAGGCACTGGCCAGTCTCGGTGTCGTATTCCAGCAACCTACACTGGACCTTGATCTCAGCGTCCTGCAGAACCTTAGATATCACACCGCCTTGCATGGCATGAGCCGCAAGGAATCCGCGCAGCGCATCCAGGAAGAACTGGAAAGGCAAGGCATGCTTGAGCGCAGCGGCGAGAAAGTGCGTCAACTGAATGGGGGGCATCGGCGCCGGGTCGAAATCGCCCGCGCACTGCTCCACCGCCCGCGTCTTTTACTCCTGGATGAGCCCACAGTGGGCCTTGATGTCCCCAGTCGCAAGGCCATGGTGGACCACGTTCATGCACTGACTCGCACCACTGATATTGCCGTGCTCTGGGCCACCCATCTTATCGATGAAATCCACACCAAAGACCGCTTGATCGTCCTGCATGCAGGCCGTATTCGGGCCGCCGGCACCGTGCCAGACGTACTGGAAACCACCCGTACCGGATCGATAGGCGAGGCTTTCGAACAGCTCACACTCCGGGAGGGCACATGACGATCAGGCACTACCTGCGCGCCTTCAAAGGCATTACGGGCCGCGAACTGCTGCGTTTCGTCCATCAGCGCGAGCGTTTCATTTCCGCACTCGTGCGACCGTTGATGTGGC
>SXGT01667899.1_pt1 | contig 11207 bp, 5 predicted proteins | sample 3176221 | NCBI WGS metagenome assembly SXGT01 (sample SAMN11356862, study PRJNA531348) | freshwater metagenome | isolation source: freshwater sample F1-120 | place: China: Fuxian Lake, Yuxi | collected 2017-12-25
ACTGGATCCAGCAGGAGCGGCCGGAGGAGACCAACGCGCACCTGCTCGACTTCCTGCGCAGCCTGCATTGAGCGCGCGCGCAGCCCCGATCGGTCCGATCTCCCCCACGTCCGCCAGCCCGCCAGCAGGTCAGCACCGATGAGCAGCAACACCGCGACTTCCACGCACCTCGCAGCGCCGCTGGCCGCGCGCGCCATCGTCGTCGGTGCAAGCATCGCCGGCATGCTCGCCGCGCGCGTCGTCGCACCGCACGCACGTGAAGTCATCGTGCTCGATCGTGACGTGTTCGAGGCCACGCCCGGGCCGCGTCGCATGACGCCGCAATCGGCGCACGTGCACATGCTGCTGAAGGGTGGCGAGAACGCGATCAACCGCATGGTTCCCGGCTTCCGCGACGCCATCGAGCACGCGGGCTCGGTGAAGGTGCGCGCAGGCATGGACTTCCTCGGCGGCTCGGAGCTCGGCTTCGGCCCGCGCTGGGATTCGGAGATGGACCTGCACGCGCAGAGTCGCTGGACGCTCGAGCACTGCCTGCGCGAGCAGGTGCTGGCGAACACGCCGAACGTCATGCTGCGCAGCGGCATCACCGTGCGCGGATTGCGAGTGGACGCGACCAGCAATCGCGTGACCGGCGTGAACATCGAGGGCGGCGACGCACCCAGCCTCGACGCTGACATCGTCATCGACGCCAGCGGTCGTGGCGAGGCTGCATTGCGCTGGCTGTCGGCACTGGGGCTCGCACTGCCCGAGGTGGAGGAAGTCGGCGTCGACTTCGGCTACGCGAGCGCCGTGCTCGAGCTCGATCCCGAGCAGGCGCGCGACTGGAAGGGCCTGGCCATGGGCAACCTGCCGCGCGTGGGCGCTCGCGGCGCCGTGATCCTGCCGATCGAGAACGGCCAGTACATGGTCGCCCTCGGCGGCCGTGCCGGCGACTACCCGCCGGACACCGCCGAAGGCGTGGTCGAGTACGCGAAGTCGCTGCCCCAGGGCCTGATGCACGAGACGCTGTCGCGAGCGAAGTTCGTCTCGCCGGTGGCGCGGCTGATCTACCCGGCCAACCGCTTCCGCCACTACGAGCGGCTGGAGACGCTGCCCGCAGGCCTGATGCCGATCGGCGATGCGGTGTGCAGCTTCAACCCGACCTACGGCCAGGGCATGTCGTCGGCCGCGATGCAGGCGGAAGCGCTGCAGGAAATCCTCTCGGCGCGAAGCGGCGACGATTCACTGCGCGACGTTGGCCGCCGCTACCTCGAGCGCGCCGCCGAGGTGTGCCGGATGCCCTGGCGGCAGGCGAACTACAACGACTTCCTGTACCCGACAACCGAGGGCGACAGGAAAATGTTCAGCCAGGACGAGCTCACCTATCGCATGCAGGTGGCGATCGCGTCCTCCCGCGACCCCGAGCTGCGCAGGCTCTCGCACGAGGTCGGGCAGTTGCTGATCCCCTTCGAGGCGCTGTTGGCACCGGAGATCAGGATGAAGGTGGCAGCCGCGCTTCCTCAATAAGCGCAACAGCGACAGCAAGCGGCGGAGGGGCCGCGGCACGAGCGCGCACAAGCCGGTGAGAGCGCACAGGCCGGTGCGAGCGCACGTGCCCTCGACGCAATCCGGCGGATCACTCCGTCGGCTTCACCGGCCCCATCGGCTGAGTCGCCTGCACGCCGCCACCGCCTGGCTCGAGAGGCGGCAGATGCGGCTCCTTCCGCGCCGGCCGCACCCGGGCCACCAGCGATCCCACCCAGGGCCCGATCAGCTCCCGCAGCCGGTACGGCAGCGACAGCATCGCCGGCGTCACCACGAGCGTGAGTATGGTGGCGAACGTCAACCCGAAGCAGATGCTGCGCGTCAGCGGCACCCAGAACGATGTCACCGTGCCGCCGTAGATGATCTCGCGGTTGATCAGGTCGATCGACAGGTGCATCGCCATCGGGATCAGGCCAAGCACGAGCGTCGCCACCGTCAGGAAGACAGGCCGCAGGCGTTGTGCGCCCGTGCGCACGATGGTCTCGTGGATCGTCTCGTGCGGCATGTCTCGCCGCAGCTGGTTGAACGTGTCGATGAGCACGATGTTGTTGTGCACGATGATGCCGGCGAGCGCGACCACGCCGATGCCGGTGAGGATCGCGCTGAATGGCTCCTGGGTGATGATGAGCCCGAGCAGCACGCCCGCAGTGGACATCACGATCGACACGAGGATCAGCAGCGACTGATAGAAGCTGTTGAACTGCGCGATCATCATGATGAACATCAGCAGCAGCGCGAGGCCGAACGCCTCGGCCACGAACGCAAGCGACTCGTTCTGTTCCTCGTTCGCACCACGGAACCGCACCTCCACGAGCGGGTCGAGGTTCTGGGCGGCGATCCACACCTGCAACTCCCGCACCTTCTGGTCGATCACGATGCCCGGGGCGACGTTGGCGGTGATGTAGAGCACGCGGCGGCCGTCCACGCGCTCGATCGTGTCGGTGCGTTGCGAGGGCAGCACCTGCACGAAGCTAGACGCCGGCACCGGGCCGTTGGCCGTCGCGATGCGCAGTTCGTCGAGCGCCTGCAGCCCGCGATCCCCCGAGGGATAGCGGATGCGGATGTCGACCTCGTCCTGGGAATTGTCCGGCCGGTACTCCGCGACCTTGATGCCGTTGGTCACGAGCTGGACGGCCTGGCCGACGGTCGTCACATCGGCACCCAGTGCAGCCGCCTTCGCGCGGTCCACCTGCAGCCGCCACTCCACGCCCGGCAGCGGCAGCGTATTGTCGACGTCGCGCATGCCCTCGATGCTGCTCAGCTTCTCCTCGATCCGCCGCAGGGTCGGCTCGACCAGTGACCACTGGCGGCTGGACAGCTCGATCTGCATGTCCTTGCCCGTCGGCGGGCCCTGCTGCAGCGGCAGCACATTGATCTGCACGCCGGCGAGGTGCGCCGTGCGCTTCCGCACGTCCTCGAGGATCTCGCGGCCCGTCATCTTGCGATGATGCTGCTCGTGGAAGTCGAGGAACATCCGGCCGATGAGGTCGTTCGCCGAACCGCCCATGCGGCCACCGCCACCCGCAGACACCACGGTGCGCGTGTCCATGAACTCGATGCCGGGCACCTTGAGTGTCTCTCGTTCCACCTCGAACACGAGGTCCCGGCGTTCGTCCGCCGACAGGTTGCCGCGGGCGCGGATGAGCACCTGCGCGTACTGCGGGTCCGAATCCGTGAAGAAGGTGGTGCCCACGCCGAATCGGCCATACAGCATGAACACGCCGATGATCACCGCGATCGTCACCAGCGTCGCCGTGATCGGGTAGCCCGTCACGCGATCGATCATGCGCGCATACAACCCGGTGAGGCCGCTGATCTTGCGCGGGTCCCCTTCCTCCAGGTGATAGGTGTCCTGCCGGTCCTGCTCGCTCTGCTCGTGCACCTTGCCGAAGTAGGCTCCGAGCACCGGGCCGAAGAACATCGCGTAGATCAGCGAGCCGACCAGCACGGCGAATACGGTCCACGGCAGGAACGACATGAACTTGCCGGGAATGCCAGGCCAGAACATCAGCGGCGTGAACGCCGCGAGCGTGGTCGCCACGGAGGAGAACACGGGCGGGAACATGCGCTTGGCGGCCAGCGAGTAGGCAAGCTTGCGATCGAGGCCCTCGGCCATCTTGCGATCGGCGTACTCGGTCACCACCACGGCGCCGTCGACGATCATGCCGAGCCCGAGCAGCAGGCCAAACATCACCATGAAGTTGAACGTGAAGCCCTGCAGGTACACGATGATCAGGCCGAACAGGAAGGCCATCGGGATCGAGGCGGCGACGATGATGCCGCTGCGCAGCCCGAGCGCCGCCACCACCGCCGCGCCGACGATCACCAGCGCGGCGATGATGTTGCCCTCCATCTCCACCACCTGGGCCTTCGCGAAGGGCGTCTGGTCCTGGGTGAAGAACACCTGCACCTTCTTCGGGTAGGCGACACGCTCGCGCTCCACGATCTCCCGCACCTTCGCGACCGTGGTGATGAGGTTCGCATCCGCGCGCTTGCTCACCTCGATGGAGATGGCGGGGATCCCGTTGACCCGGGCGTAGCTCTCGCGGTCCTTGAAGGTGCGACGCACGGTCGCGACGTCGGCCACCGTGATCACCGTGCCATCCACCGTGCGCACCGGGATGTCGAACAGGTCCTGGGCGTTCTCGATGATGGCCGGCACCTTGACGCTGAAACGACCCTCGCCCGTGTCGATCGAGCCCGCGGCAATGAGGCGGTTGTTGCGCAGTACCGCCGTCGCCACCTCCGACATTGTCAGGCCATAGCCCTCGAGCAGCGTCGGCTCGATCACGGCCTCGAGCAGCTCGTCCCGCTGGCCCGAGAGGTTCGCCTCGAGCACGTCAGGGATGGCCTCGATCTCGTCCTTCAGCGCGCTGGCGAGATCGAACAGCACGCGCTCCGGGACATCCTGGCCCGCGAAGTTGATCGCGATCACCGCCTCGTCCGCAGTGGTGAACTCCCCGAGGAAGGGCTCCTCGGCACCGTCCGGGAACTTGGCCTTCGCCCTGTCGATGGCCTCGCGCACCGTCGCGCGGGCACGATCGAGCGGGAAGCTCGTGTCGAACTCCACCATCACGCTCGCCCGGCCTTCCGTGGCGTAGGCGCGCATTTCCTCGATGCCCTCGACGGAACGGATCTCCGTTTCGAGCGGCAGCACGATGAGGCGCTCGGCGTCCTCCGGGGAGATGCCCTCGTGGATGACCGTGACGTTGAACATCGGCACCGCGATGTTCGGGTCGGACTCCACGGGGATGGACAGCAGCGAGATCAGTCCCGCGAGGGTCATGAGCAGCGCGATTGCGAGCGTGGTGCGATAGCGATTGATCGCACCGTCCATCAAAGCGCCGATGAAGTTCATGAGCCCTGCACCTCACTCAGCGTCGTCGCCAGGGGGCCATCGCGCGTTGCCTCGGGCGCCTCGTACACCACATCCACCGCCTCGCCCGCGACCACCATCTCCTGGCCGACCGTGATCACGGTGGCCACCTCGGGCAATCCGGTGACCCACACCCCGCCCGCGTCGTTCTTGAGCACCTTCACCGGCAGCATGCGCACGATGCGGTTGGCATCGACGATGCGCACGCCCACGCCCCCTGCATCGTCGAGCGCGAGCACGGCCGGCGAGATGCGATGCGCCATCACCGTCTGGTTGGGGATGCGCAGGTTTGCGGTAAGGCCGCCGCGGATCGCGTGGTCCGGGTTCGGCACGGTGATCTCGACGCGATAGGTGCGGCTCTGCGGGTCGGCCGCCGAACCGATGAAGGACACCCTGCCCTGCACCGGACGGCCGTCACCCAGGCTCGCAGTCGCAGTGGTGCCCAGCCCGAGCTTGCCGACGTCCTTCTCCGCCACCTGGCCGACGATGAGCATCGGATCCGGCGCCACCAGGGTCACGCACAGCTGGCCCGGCTGCAGGAAGGCGCCGAGCTCGGCATGCCGCATCTCGACGATGCCCGCGAAGGGCGCGCGGATCGAGGTGCGGTCGAGATCGATCTGGCGCTGCTGCAGGCCGGCGATGGCGGAGGCGAGGCGCGCCCGCGCCGTCATTTCCTGCATCTCGGACTGGTAGCCCTTCGCGCGCAGCTTGAGCGTGCCCTCGTACTCGAGCCGGGCCTGCACCACGGCGGCATTCCCCTCGTCGACGTAGGCCTTGCGATCTGCGGTATCGAGCTGGCAGAGCAGTTCGCCGGCGCGCACGCGGCGACCCTGCTCGACCGGCGACGCGGAGATGCGCCCGCCGACCATCGCCTTCACCTCGACCATCCGCTTGGTGACCGTGGTGGCGCGCACCGCGACGTCCTCGGTCTGGCGCGACGCGCGCATCACCCGGGCGCGCACCCGCGCCGGCGCATCCTCGCGCTGGGCCGCCACGGCGGTGTTGTTCTCGGCGAGGCTGGGCGCGATGCGGTCCTCGGGCTTGCCGATGAAGCCGGTCAACAGCCAGCCAACGGCCGCGAGGACAATGAGGATTGCCCAGATGTATGTGGTGCGCACGTACGGAACCCGAACCCTGAAACTGGTGGACACGGTCCCCCAAAGGCAGCCTGCGCAGCCAGCAAAACGGGACCGAGGTGCCCTGCCGCCCATCAAGGCGTTGCTGAATTGCACGAATCAGGGCGCGTAGGGACGCCGAAGGCGCAAGGATGTCACGAAAGGTAACGCCCAGGCATGCCGATTCCTGCGCATTGGGTTCGCAATTCCCCAGCAGTTTGCCGTCCTACCGGGCGCTCGTGATCCCGTGCCGGCGGGCAGCGAGCAGCGCGAGTGCGCCCGCCGCGAACAGCGCGCCCGTCTCGGGCGCGGAAACCGCGGTGTGCGGCCCGGCGAACCACAGCATGAGGGAGCCATTGCGCGCGCTCACTCCATGGGCGAGCAGGCCAGCCCCGAGCAGTCGCCAGTTGACGAGTTCCAGGCCCGCGAACCCACCCGCACGGATCAGCTCGAACGAGTCGCCAGCGCGGGGCAGGAAATCGAAGTCGAGAAGCACCTCGGCACCGTCGAGGAACAGTACCTGGCCGTTCACATCGACGCGGTCGCCATCGAGCAGCCCCAGCGCACGGCCGAGGTCCAGGCGCAGCGCACCGCCAAGGTGCAGGTCGCCGGTAATCGACAGCACGGCGGACTCGCCTGGCACGCCACCCGGCGCGAGCGCAGCGCCGTCCGCGACGAAGAGCCCCGCGGTGGTGACGATGCTGCCCTGGCCCGACAGCGTGCCGCCGTCGATGTCGATCCGACGCGCCGCGAGCGAACCATCCAACCGCGTGCTCCCGCCCTGCTGGGAATAGGTGCCCGTGCCGGTGATCGAACCGCCCGCTCCCACCTGCACGTCGCCCGCGTTGGTGATGCTGCCCGCATTGGCCAGCAGGCCGTCGTTGATGAGCGTGCCGCCTGCAATCACGTCGAGGGTGCCGGTGACGAGGTTGTTGAACACCCCGGTGGCCGTGTTCGTCAGCAGGCCATCCACCGTGAAGCTGCCTTCGTTGTTCACCGTGTTCGCGCTCGCGTTGGTGAACGCCACGCCACCGAACACGGCGCCGCCCAGGCGATTGTTGAGCGTGCCGACGTTGGCAAGGCTGCTGGCGCCGGGCCCGCCGAGCCCGCCGAGCAGCGTGCCGAGGTTCTCGATGACGCCGCCGAGGGCGTTGGTGAGCGCGCCACGATTCGTGAGCCTGCCCCCCACCTGATTGATCAGGGTGCCATGGTTCGTCATCACGCCGCCGAGCGCGTTGGTGAGCGCGCCGTGATTCGCCATCACGCCGCCCAGGGCATTGGTGAGCGTCCCCGCATTGGTCATCGTGCCCCCGAGCAGGTTCGCAAGCGCGCCGCCGTTGGTGACGGCGCCGCCAGCAGCATTCGTGAGCGTGCCGCGGTTTTCCAGCACGCCGCCCAGCGCATTGCCGAGCGTGCCTTCGTTGCGGAAGCTCGCGCCGCCCAGGGCGGCGGCCATGTGCCCGAGGTTGGTGAACGCGCCACCCGCATGGTTGGTTGCGCTGCCCTCGTTCTCGAAGCGGCCACCGGCGAGATTGGTGAACGTGCCCGCATTGCCGAAGCTCGCGCCGCCGAGCGCGGCCGCGAAGCGTCCCGCGTTGTTCACCACGCCGCCGAACATGCCGTTGAAGGTGCCGCCATTGAGCAGGCGGCCCGTCGCCAGCACATCCAGGGTGCCGGCGCTGGCAAGGGAGCCGCCCAACAGGTTGCGAAAGGTGCCGCGGACCGTGAGCGTCGCGCCGGCCGCATTGGCAATCGCATTGGCGTTGGCGAAGGACTGCCCGGGCAGCGTGTCGAATCCCGGCGCGTTGTCCCAGATCGCACCGGTGAGGGTCATCGCGCCGGCCCCGGACAACGTCGAGCCGCTGCCGTCACCGATCACCACCAATGGCGAACTCAGGGGCGCCAGCAGCGCGGCACCCGTGAATGCCACCTCACCATCGATGTGGTACGTCACCCGCCCACCCTTCAGCAGCACTTCGTACACATGGTGCTGCGCCAGGTCGATCGGCACGAAGGTCGAGCTCACGCCCGACGGGTCCAGCGTATCGGCGTGATAGAGGCGCACGCCAGGTTCCGGCGGCAGCGCATAGCAGTCGTTCGAACAGTTCGTGTAGCCGAAGAGGATGGCCGCCTCGTAGGTCGTGTCGTAGAAGTAGGCGCTCCAGTCCTTCGCGCCTGCCGAGAAGCGCGTGCCCAGCTGCAGATAGTTGCCGGCGGCCGGGTTTCCGGGCCGCCACGCTGGGGCCGGGTCGGCGTAACCCTCGCCCCAGCCGAACCAGACGCCGCGGGCCTCGGCCGTGGTGAGCGTGGTGGAAGCGCCGTCGCCCGCGCGCGCCATCGAGGTCCCTGCGAACACGGTGTCCGTCCAGTCTGGCGTCCCCTTGAACGGCAGCGAGGACGCAACGACCCCCGCCTCGGCGGAGATCACCAACGACAGCAGGAAGGCGAAGAGGGAAAGGCGCAGGCGCATCGCGGAACTCGGTGGATGGTCGAGTGGGCATGCTGTCGCAGCCAGGGTCGTGGAAAACCCCCGGTTCGAGGGGGCGCTGTCAGCAACTTGCAAGCGCAGTGGATGGCAACACGACAAGTCGCTTGCAATCGATCCACGGCGACGCCGCACGGGAAACGCGGCGAGCCTGCGCGGGATCCGCGGCCGCTCAGCCCGGCTCCCACTCCGCCCCGGACTTCTGCCTGAGCAGCTCGCGCAGCACGTTGCGCACGTCGCCGCCGCAGATCACGCGGTGCACCTCCTGGGCGATCGGCATCTCGATACCGTGGTCCGCGGCGAGCTGCAGCACCACGGGCGCGCTTTTCACGCCCTCGGCCACCATGTGCATCTCGCGTTCGATGTCGGCGATGGCCTTGCCGCGCGCGAGTTGCTCGCCGACGTGCCGGTTGCGGCTGTGCTGGCTGGTGCAGGTGGCGACCAGATCGCCCATGCCGGCCAGCCCCGCGAAAGTCTGGGGGCGGCCGCCGAGGGCGACCCCAAGGCGGGCGAGCTCGGCGAGGCCGCGCGTGATGACGGCCGCACGGGTGTTGTCTCCCGCGCCCAGGCCATCGCCGATGCCGGCGGCGATAGCCATCACGTTCTTGAGGGCGCCCGCGAGTTCACCACCCACCACGTCGGTGTTCACGTACACCCGGAACAGGCCGGTGGAGATGACCTTCTGCAGCGTGCGCGCGATGGTCTCGTCCGCCATCACGAGCACCGTCGCGGCCGCCTGCCCGGCGATGATCTCGCGTGCGAGGTTCGGGCCCGTGAGCGCGCCCGCGGGATGCCCGGGCAGCAGCTCCACCATCACCTCGGTCATCCGCTTGCGCGTGCCCAGCTCCAGCCCTTTCGCGAGGCTGAGTACGGGTACCCAGGGCCGGACATGCCTGCGCACCTCCTCCAGGGTGGCGCGCATCGTCTGCGCAGGCACCGCGAGCAGCAGCGCATCCGCGCTGCGCACCGCCTCGCCGAGGTCCGCAGTCGCGTTCAGCCGCGAGGAGATGCGCGCGCCGGGCAGGTAGCGCGTGTTTGTGCGTGCCTCCAGCACCTCGCGCACGGTCTCGGGGTTGCGCGCCCACAGCGTGGTGGGCGCACTGCGCGCGATGACCGACGCCATGGTGGTTCCCCAGGAACCGCCGCCGAGCACACTGATGTTGAGTTCTGCCATGGGTCGATTCCTGGGGTCGTGTCCGCCGACGCGAGCGGCCCGCGCCTAGTTTCCGGACGGGATCTGTTCGGCGGACAGCGCCTCGTGGCCACGGATGCGGCGGCCGAGCCAGGGCGAGGCAACGAGTAGCAACACGCCCACGGCTACCGCGATCCACGCGAGCTGCCCGAAGGTGCTGGCATAGATGCGCAGCGCCTCGGCCTTGCCTGCCACCGCACCGCCTTCGCCGGCCACGGTCATCAGCTGCGCGATCATGCCGCCTGCATAGTGCGAGAAGGCGCTGGCAAGGAACCACACGCCCATCATGAAGCCGACGATCCGCGGCACCGACAGGCGCGTGACCGCCGACAGGCCCACGGGGGACAGGCACAGCTCGCCGGTGGTGTGCAGCAGGTAGGCCAGCACGAGCCAGCCCACCGCCACCATGCTGCCTTCGTCCGCACGTGCCGCACCGACCACGAGGGCAACGAAACCGAGGCCCACCTGGATCACCGCGAGCGCGAACTTCGCGGGTGTGCCGGGTTCACGGCCGCGCGCCGCAAGCCAGGGCCAGAGCAGCGCGAACAGCGGCGCGAGCAGCATGATGAAGCCGGGGTTCACCGACTGGAACTGCGAGGCGGCGATGGTGAGGCCGAACACCTCGCGGTCGACATTGCGATCCGTGAACAGGTTGATCGAGCTGCCGGCCTGTTCGAACAGCGCCCAGAACACGACGGACACCACGATCAGCAGCAGCAGCACGAGCAGCCGGTCGCGTTCGAGCGGCGTGCAGCGCCAGAACGCGTACACCACGATGCCGAGCGCCGACGCCACGCCCGCGACGATGAGCAGGCCACCCACCGCGTCGCGCCACTGCATCAGGCCCCATGCCACGACGACAGCGAGGAGGCCCGCGCCCTGGATGAGCCGTTCGCGCGAGAGCGCGCCGAACAGCGGCGCGGCAAGCAATGCCGGCTGCGGCGGCGGGCCGATGCCCGCGAGCAGGTGCGCACCGCGGATGAAGGTGACGAGACCGAGCAGCATGCCGATGCCGGCGAGGCCGAAGCCGTAGCGCCAGCCCCAGGTCTCGCCGAGGTAGCCGCAGATCAGCGCCGCGAAGAATGCGCCGAGGTTGATGCCCATGTAGAACAGCGTGCAGCCGCCGTCGCGGCGCGGATCGTCCGCACCGTAGAGCTGGCCCACCATCGTGGAAATGCTGGCCTTGAGGAAGCCGACACCGACGATGATGAGGGCGAGCGAGAGGTAGAACACCTGCAACGACCACGCCTCGCGCTGCACTGCACCATCGACCACCTGTGCCGGTGGCCCCTCGATCGCCATGCCAAGGTGGCCGACGCAGAGCAGGATCGCGCCGAAGATCACGGCCTTGCGCGCACCCAGCCAGCGATCCGCCACCAGCCCGCCCAGCACGGGCATGAGGTAGACGAGCGAGCCATAGGTGGAATGGATGCCGGCAGCGACGTCGTCGCCGAACAGGAAGTGCTTCGTCAGATAGAAGATGAGCAGCGCGCGCATGCCGTAGTAGCTGAAGCG
>SXGT01140899.1_pt1 | contig 11205 bp, 6 predicted proteins | sample 3176221 | NCBI WGS metagenome assembly SXGT01 (sample SAMN11356862, study PRJNA531348) | freshwater metagenome | isolation source: freshwater sample F1-120 | place: China: Fuxian Lake, Yuxi | collected 2017-12-25
CGCAGCGCGAACGCGACCATGACCGCGAGGCCCACCCAGGTGGAGACGAAGCCCGCGATCCCCGCGCCCGCGATGCCGAGCTTCGGGACGCCGAGCCCCGGCGAGCCGAAGATCAGCACGACGCAAAGGATCACGTTGAGCACGTTCATCACCACGCTGGCGACCAGGTGCACGTGCGTCTTGCCGATGCCGTCGAAGAACGCCTTGAGCGCGAAGGTCGCCGCCATCGACGTGATGCCGAGGAGGCGCCACTCGAGGTATGACCTGGCCGCCTCGCGCACGGCCGCGGTCGGCGCCGCGAGCGCGATGACGCTGTCCATCGCGAGGTAGGCGAGCAGCGTGAAGACGACGCCCGCGCCGAGGGCGAGCGCGAGCGCGTTCGTGAGGACCGAGCCGGCATCGACGTGGCGCCCCTCGGCGTCGCGCCGCGCCGTGAAGGCCTGCGTGCCGACCGAGATGGCGCTGAGCGAGCCGCCGAACGCCCACAGCATCACGAGCGACGGCAAGAGCGCGGCTTGGGTGTTCGACGACTCGGGGCACGGTAAGCGCCCCAGAAAAACGATGTCGACCTCGTTGACGATGCTCTGCGCGAGCATGGCCCCCACCGTCGGCAGCGCGAGGCGCAGCACCGCCCGCTGACGTGGACCGGCCGTGACTACGTTGCTGCCGACGTGCGGTTCTCGAGACGGGAGCTCCAAGACTCGCGCCGTCTACCAGCGATGGGATGGGGGACCAAGCGCGCCCGTCGTGCGTGCCGTCGCGCGCTCAGCGGACGACGCGTCGCGAAGCTTCGGTGCTTGGTGTGCGAGCTCGAAGACTCACTACACGGCGCGTCACTCCTCGAGCTCGGCGAGGGTCGTCGTGGGCAACACGATCGTGGTCGTCGCCGCGTGCTTGTCGACCTGCGGCCCCTCGGCCGCACGGCGTCCGTCGGTCGGCGCGGGCACGTGGCTCTTCGGCGCGACGCTCGGGGAGGCGCGCTCGGGCGTACGCTCGGGCGTAGCCGGCGGCAGCGCGCCGCTCGACTCGCGCAGCCATGGCAGGTGGCGCGGCAGGTCGATGAGGAGCGGGCTCGCCTCCGCCGCGAGCAGCACGAAGCCGAAGCCCATCACGGCGGCGAACACGCTCGCGCCCACGGTGCGGCGGCGTGCACGCTCGCGGGTCGGAGCGTCGAGGCACTCGCCGAGCGCCGAGCAGAGCTCGCTCGAGGTCGCGTGACGGCGGCTCGGGTGGCGCGCGATGAGCTTCGTGACGAGCGCATCGACCGCCCGCGGGATCCCGCGAACCGGCGCGCGGGACCGCACGCCCTCGGGGCTGCCCTTCAGCTTCTTGTCGAGGACGACGACGCTCGCTGCGTCGGAGAACGGCGGGCTCCCGGTCAGCATTTCGTAGAGCACGCAGCCGAGCGAATAAAGATCGGAGCGCGCATCGACGCTCCCGCCTACGACCTGCTCGGGCGCCACGTACTCGGGCGTGCCGAAGAGGGTCATCGCGTCGCTCGCGCTGTTTCCCCCGACGCGCTCGTCGCCGTCGGTCGCGTCGCCCTCGGCCGCTTCGCCTTCGAGCTTCGCGAGCCCGAAATCGAGGATCTTGAGCTGCCCATTCGTCGTCACGAACAGGTTCTCGGGCTTGATGTCACGGTGCACGATGCCGGCCCCGTGAGCCGCAACGAGCGCGGACGCGGCGTCCAGCGCGAGTCGCACCGAGCGTCGCCACGCCGCCGGCTCGCCGCGATCGAGCAAGGCGCGCAGGCCCTCGCCCTCGAGCAGCTCCATCGCGCAGAAGAGCCTGCCGTCGCTCGCCTGTCCGAAGTCGTAGACGCGGACGAGCCCCGGGTGGACGAGGCGCGACAGCGTGCGGGCCTCGCGGCGAAATCGCGCGGCGAAGGCCTTCGAGTGGGTGTGCTCGGCGTCGAGCACCTTCACGGCGACGCGCCGACCGAGCTCGAGGTGCTCGGCCTCGTAGACGACGCTGCTGGCGCCGCGCCCGAGCTCGCGACGCAGCCGGTAGCGCGTCCCGGCGAGGAGCTCGCCATCGCCCTCGAGGCTCCCGCGCGGCTCGGGCTCGAGCTGCTCGATGGGGCTCACCCACTCATCGGGGCACTTCGCGCGCGCCTCGCCGACGAGCTTCGCGAACTCGCGCCGCGAACGTCCCGGCTGGTTCGGATAGAGCGCGTACATGAGCTGCATGACGCGCGCCCGCACGCCGCGCTCACCGTTCGCGAGCGGGGTGCTCTCGCGCAGGATGGCGGCGAGCTCGACAGCGGCCTCGTGCGTGCTCGCGTGGCGATCTTCGAGGCGATGCGCCGTCATCTTCGCGAGGACGTGATCGAGGCCCGAAGGCGCGCCGATGAGGTCGGCGATCGGCGGCAGGTCGCGCGCGCCCGCGGCGACGGCGGCCATGTGCTCGGGCGCCTCGCCCTGGAGGAAGCGGCGCCCCGCGCAGAGCTCCCAGATCATCACGCCCGCGGCGTAGAGATCGACGCGCGAGTCGCCCGAGTCGCCGTTCGCCACCTCGGGCGCGACGTAGCCGGGCTTGGCGAATACGACGCCGGCCACGGTGTGGCAGCGGCGGTTTTGGCCGCGCGCGGTGCCGAAATCGATGATTTTCACCTCGCCCGCGTAGCCGACCATCACGTTGTGCGGCGACAGATCGCGGTGCACGATGCGCAGCGGGCGGCCCGCCGGATCGGTGCGCTCGTGGATGTGCGCGAGCCCCTCGCAGATGAGGTTGCCGAGCGCGACCGCGTCGGCCCACGCGAGGCGGTAGCCGACGTCGGTGATGCGGCGGCGCACGTTGCCGAGGCTGCGCCCCTCGACGTACTCGAGCGCGACGTAGGGATCGCCGGTCGGCTCGTGGATCGCGGCCTCGAGGATCTGCGCGACCCCCGAGTGCTGCAGCTGCGACTGCACCCGCGCCTCGTCGAGGAACCGCGCGAGAAAATTCGGATCGCGCGCGTGCTCGCGACGAATGACCTTGATGATGACCGGGCGCTCGGCCCCCTCGACGCCAACCGTGGAGGCGAGAAACACCTGGCCCATGCCGCCGCGCGCGAGCAACCGCAAGAGATGGTAGCGACCGAAGCGTCGCGGGAGCCCCTCTTGTGCGAAGCAATCCGGCTGTTCGTCCCGCGGCTCGATCGACTGGGTGCGGTCAGTCTGCATCGAGGCCCATGGTGCCGATGAAGGTGGATGTGGGACAACTTCCGGCGGACGGTTTTTTCGGGGCTCGGCGGACGGTTGCTTCGACCCGCGTTGGCGACTAGCTTCCCGCCGCTCATGTTGCGCCCGCGCCGAGCTGCGTCGACTTTCGCCCCCGTGCGGGCGACGCTCGTCGCATTTGCGATCGTGGTCGCGAGCCTGCTCGGCTCGTCCCTCGCGCACGCGGGCACCTCCTCGGGCGTCTACGACGCGGGCACCTCCTCGGGCGTCAGCGACGCGGGCACCTCCGCGGGCGTCTACGACGCGGGCACCTCCTCGGGCGTCTACGACGCGGGCACCTCCGCGGGCGTCTACGACGCGGGCACCTCCGCGGGCGTCAGCGACGCGGGCATCCCCGCGGTCGTCAGCGACGCGGGCATCCCCGCGGTCGTGGTGCCGCGCGATCTCGACGCCGCGCTGTGCTCGACCGACGGCGCCTCGGAGATCGCGCCGCGCCCCGTTTATCCGGTGAGCGGAGCGCGCATCGAGGCGATGGGCGGATGCCACGTTTTTTCTAGGGCCTTTTTCGGGTACGCCCAGGGCTCACCCGATGGGTCGCACTTCTCGCATGTCGCGAGCGACTCGCGCGGCGAAACGCTCGAGCTCCCGGCGGCGACCCTCGAGGCGATCGCCGGCGAGCCGATGCCGCTCGTCGCGCCCCGCACGCCGCGAAGGCTCGATGAGCCACGCTACCTTCGACGCAGCCGCGACGCGCGCAAGGGCCGCGTCGAGCGCCCGCCACGCGCCTGAGCCCCCCGAGACGCGGGGGCCATCCAGCAACAAGCGCTACGTCGAAATGTTTGGGTGCGCGTCGCCGACCCACGCCATCGAGCCGCTGCCATCTCGGCCTCGTCTCGCGCGCGTGCGGCACGCCTGGATCACCACGCGGCGAGACGGCTCACCGCTTCAGTAAGGACAGAAATGAGTAAGGGTTCAGCAATTCTTGGTTTCATTCTCAGCTTCATCGGCGGCATCGCGCTGATGTGGGGGCTCGACAAATACGTCCCGGCGGGCAGCGCCGAGGCGACGAAGGAGGGCGCCGCGGCCGGGGCCGCATGGAGCGCGCTCGACGCGAAAGTGCCGATTTCTTCGGCCGATCCGCACTGGGGCTCCGGCGACGCGCCGGTCACCATCGTCCTCTTCAGCGACTACCAGTGCCCGTACTGCACGAAGGTCGAGCCCACGGTCAAGGCGATGAAAGAGAAGTACGGCCCGGAAAAGCTCCGCGTCGTGTGGAAGCACTTCCCGCTTCCGATGCATGCCCAGGCCGTGCCGGCGCACATCGCGACGCAGACCGCCTTCGAGGTCTCGGGCTCCGAGGCCTTCTGGAAGATGCATGAGCTCGTGTTCCAGAACCAGCGCGCGCTGACGCCGGAGAACTTCGACGCCTGGGCCGCGCAGGCCGGCGTCGACATGGCGAAGTTCAAGCCCGCCCTCGCGGCAAACACGGCCAAGGCCAAGGTCGACGCCGACATCGCCGCGGGCAAGGCCGCGGGCGTGCAAGGGACGCCGGCCTCGTTCGTCAACGGCGTCTTCCTCAGCGGCGCGCAGCCGCCGGAGAAGTTCGCGGCCGAGATCGACAAGCAGCTCGCCGAAGCGCAGGCGCTCATCGCGGCCGGCACGCCGAAGGACAAGGTCTACACGACGCTCACGAACAAAAACCACACGGCGAAGGCAGCTCCTGCGGCTGATCAGAAGCCGCAAGAGCGCCCCGATCCGGCCGCCGACAAGACCATCTGGAAGGTGCCGGTGAGCAAGGCCGATCCGAAGAAGGGCGCCAAGAACGCGCTCATCACCATCGTCGAGTTCAGCGACTACGAGTGCCCCTTCTGCTCGCGCGTCGAGCCGACCATCAAGGAGCTACTCGAGGCCTACAAGGGCAAGCTCCGCGTCGTGTGGAAGGACAACCCGCTGCCGTTCCACAAGCGCGCGATCCCCGCGGCCAACCTCGCGCGGGAAGCGCACGCGCAGAAGGGCGACGAGGGCTTCTGGAAGGCGCACGAGATGTTGTTCGCGAACCAGAAGGCGCTCGATGACGCGGCGCTCGAGGGCTACGCGAAGGAGCTCGGCCTCGACGTCGCCAAGGCGAAGAAGGCGATGGCGGACAACAAGTACGCCGACATCCTCGAAGACTGCCAGGGCGTGGCGAGCGATTTCCAGGCCGGCGGCACCCCGCACTTCTTCATCAACGGCCGCCGCATCTCGGGCGCGCAGCCGGCCGATGCCTTCAAGAAGATCATCGACGAAGAGCTGAAGCGCGCCGAGGAGCTCGTCGCGAAGGGCACGAAGCTCGAGGACGTCTACGCGAAGGCGACCGAAGAGGGCAAGGGTCCGGGCGATCTCGAGAAGAAGGATCCGGGCCCCGCGCCGAAGGACGCCCCCTTCAAGGGCGGCAAGGCGGCGAAGGTCGTTATTTACGAGTTCTCGGACTTCGAGTGCCCGTTCTGCGGGCGCGTCAACGACACCCTGAAGGAGGTCGAGAAGCGCTACGGCGACAAGGTCAAGATCGTGTGGCGGCACCGCCCGCTGCCGTTCCACCAGAACGCGCCGCTCGCGCACCAGGCCACCATCGAGGCCTTCAAGCAGAAGGGCAGCGAGGGCTTCTGGAAGATGCACGACAAGCTCTTTCAAGGTCAGAAGGATCCGGGCATCAAGCGGGAGCAGCTCGACAAGTACGCGGGCGAGCTCGGCCTCGACCTGGCGAAATTCAAGAAGGCCCTCGACGAAGGCACGCACAAGGCGGCCGTCGACGAGGACATCAAGGCCGCGGAAAAGATCGGCATCGGCGGCACGCCGGCCTTCCTCGTCAACGGCTACTTCATCGAGGGCGCGCAGCCCTTCTCGGCCTTCCGTCGCGCGATCGACAAGGCGCTCAAGGAAGCCAAGTAGCCGCCCCCAAGGACGGTAGGAGAATCACCATGAACCGAGGATCTGCCATCGTCGGGATGATCTTGTGCCTGCTCGCAGGCATGGGGCTCGCCCGAGGCGTTCTGAGAAGCCACGACCACGGGGGCCTCCACGCCACCGCCGACTCGTCCAAGGGGCCCGTCCCCGCGAGCCACGCGACAGCGAAGGTGCCCGTCGACGCCACGGACCCGAGCTGGGGCTCACCGGACGCGCCCGTCACCGTCGTCCTCTACAGCGACTACCAGTGCCCGTACTGCAGCAAGGTCGAGCCGACGTTGGCCGGCCTCGAGGCGAAGTACGGGCCCGACAAACTGCGGATCGTGTGGAAGCACTTCCCGCTGCCGATGCATCAGCAGGCGGTGCCCGCGCACGTCGCGACGCAGACGGCGTTCGACCTCGGCGGCAACGACGCGTTCTGGAAGATGCACGCGCTCGTGTTCCAGAATCAGCGAGCGCTGACGCCCGATAATTTCGTGGCGTGGGCGACGCAGGCAGGCCTCGACGGCGCGAAGTTCAAGGCGGCGTTCGAGTCGAACAAGGCCAAGGCCAAGGTCGACGCGGACATCGCCTCGGGCAGCAAGGCCGGCGTTCGCGGCACGCCGGCGTCGTTCATCAACGGCATCTTCGTCAGCGGCGCGCGCCCGCAGGACGCCTTCGAGGCGGAGATCGACAAGCAGCTCGCCGCGGCGAACGCGCTCGTCGCGGCCGGCACGCCGAAGGGCGAAGTCTACCCGAAGCTCGTCGAAAAGAACCACAGCCAGAAGCCGGAGGAGAAAGGCGCGGAGAAGCCGAAAGAGGACACGACGACCGTGTGGAAGGTCCCGGTGCTCGAGACCGATCCGCACAAGGGCGCGAAGGACGCGCTCGTCACCATCGTCGAGTTCAGCGACTACGAGTGCCCATTCTGCGGGCGCGTCGAGCCGACCATCAAGGAGCTGCTCGAGAAGTACCAGGGCAAGCTCCGCGTCGTGTGGAAGGACAACCCCCTGCCCTTCCACAAGCGGGCGGCACCGGCGGCGACGCTGGCGCGCGAGGCGTTGGCGCAGAAGGGCATGGATGCCTTCTGGAAGGCGCACGAGATCTTGTTCGCCAACAACAAGGCGCTCTCGGACGAGGACCTCGCGGGCTACGCCGAGAAGCTCGGCCTCGACGTCGCCAAGGTGAAGGAGGCGCTCGCGACGCAGAGGTACCGTGACCTCATCGAAGAGTGCCAGGCGATCGCGAGCGATTTCCAGGCCGGCGGCACGCCGCACTTCTTCATCAATGGGCGGCGCCTCTCGGGCGCGCAGCCCACGGCGGCCTTCGCGACGCTCATCGACGAGGAGCTCAAGAAGGCCGAGGCGCTCCTGGCGAAGGGCATCAAGCCCGGCGACATCTACGCCGAGGTGACGAAGGACGGGAAGGCGCCGCCGCCGCCCGAGAAGAAGGACGTCGGCCCCGCGCCGGAGGACAGCCCATGGAAGGGCGCCAAGGACGCGAAGGTCGTCATCCAGGAGTTCTCGGACTTCGAGTGCCCGTTCTGCGGGCGCGTCAACGACACGATCAAGCAGATCCTCGAGCGCTACGGCAAGGACGTGAAGATCGTCTGGCGGCACAAGCCGCTGCCGTTCCACCAGAACGCACCGCTCGCGCACCAGCTCACCCTCGAAGCGTTCGCGCAGAAGGGCAACGAAGGCTTCTGGAAGATGCACGACAAGCTCTTCGCAAGCCAGCGTGAGCCGGGCCTCAAGCGCGAGCAGCTCGACAAATACGCCGAAGAGCTCGGCCTCGACGTCGCCAAGGTGAAGGCGGCGCTCGACGCGGGCAAGCACAAGGCACGCATCGACGCCGACGTCGCGGCGGCAGACAAGGTGCAGATCGGCGGGACCCCCGCGTTCGCGATCAACGGTTATTTCATCAGCGGGGCGCAGGGCTATCCGGCGTTCCGCAAGGTGATCGAGCTCGCGCTCAAGGAAGCGAAGAAGTAGCGCGCGCGACGAGTGGGCCGATTGACCCCTGAGCCATTGCGCGAGGCGCAGGCGAGGTCAGTCGGCCCGCGCGGCACCTCGAGCAGCGACGAAGAGAGGGCCGATTGACCCGCGAGCCATCGCGTATGGCCCCGGAGTCAGTCGGCCTTCGTATTTTTGCGCGTCGCGAGGAGGCGCGCCAAGGCATCGCTCGCCGCGCGCGTCACGTCGCCGACGCTCTTCACGGCCGCGTCGTCGATCGCCGCGCCTTCGTCGTCGCCATAGACGAGCGCCACGACGCGCGCGCCGATGGCGAGCGGAATGACCGCCGCCGGCAACGACGCGTGGCTCGCAGCCAACGCCAGGAGCGAGTCGTCGCCGCCGTGCTCTTCGAGCGGGCCGACGACGGTACGGCGCTCCGCCACCGCGCGCGCGAGCACGCCATCGCCATCGAGCGCGAGCGTCACCGAGGACGCGAGCGGTAGCCCATACGCACCCCGCACGCGCGCCGTGCCGTGCGCGACGACGAGGACGGCGACCCGCTCGAAATATTGTCGCGCATAGCGAAGGACGAGCTCGAGCACATCGTTGACGTCGTGCGCCGCCTCGAGCGCTGCGAGGGCGCGCTCACGCACGAGCGGGCCCTTGTGGCGGACGCTGGGCTTCGGCCGCTGCTCGGCCGGCCCGAGCGACAGCGCGAGATCTTCGCCGCGGATCGAGCCGGGCATGCCCTCGCCTTCGGGCGTTGCGGCTTGGCTCGATGACCCGTCGGCCGCAGCGTCGAGGACCCGCGCGTTATCGAACGCATCCGATGGCGGGACCGTCGTCGCGTCACTCGGCGCGGGGGGCGCCGACTGCCGTGGCATGCCCGCGTCCCCGCGCCACCGCGCTTCGCGCGAGAGGGAGCAGGGAGCCTCGGGCGGGAGCGACGTGCCCGGAGGAAGCGTGGCCCCGAGCGCGTCGGTCGGCGAGTTAAGGCGCTCGCTCGGTCGCAGCGTCGCCGGCAGGGGCGCATCGCCCCCTCTCGGCCGCACGCTGACGGGCGGGACCGTGGGTCGGCGCGGCTGCCGCCTCGATGGGCGCACGCCCCTGGGGTGCTCGGAAATGCGGCGGTACGATGCCGGAGCGTCGTCGTGCGCGGCGCCCGCTCGCTCGTGCGAGCCGCAGGACGATGGCGACACTGCCCCTTCTCCAAGGCGCTCGAGCAACGCGCGCACGGCCTCGGTGAGCGGGACCCCGGCGTACCGATGGAGCGCCTCGGCGAGCCGATGCGGCGTGACGAGTTCGACCTTGAGCTGCAGGCCGAGCAAATTGCGAAGCTCGCGCTCGACGTCCCCCTCGAGCGGCCCCGAGGTCGCAACGTGCGCGGTCCTGCGGGTCACGCGGTACGGGAACGCGCGAAAACGTCGGACGAGCGCGGGCGGCACGAGCGCCGCGAGCTCCGGCTCGAGCCCCGGGAGCCTTCCGCTCGGCCCGCGGGGCAGCTCGTAGTGCTCTGCCAAGAGCTCGTGGAGCGCGCCTTCCTCGAGCACGCCGTCGTAGAGGAGGAGTGTTCCGAGATCGAGGCCGAGCGAGAGCTGCCGCTCGCTCGCGCGATCGAGCGCGACCGGCGACACGAGAGCGCGCTCCAGCAAGAGGTCCGCGACGCTCATGCTCTTCCCGTGCTCGCGCTGAAGAGGGGCTCGCTCATGCCGAACCCCCGATGCGCTCGAGCCAGCGCAACAAGATCGCGCGCCCAAGGACGAGCCCATCGAGGCTCGTCCACTCGTTCCGTTGGTGAGCCTGCGCGTTGACGCCCGGTCCCCAGTTGACAGCCTTGATCCCGTGCGCCGCGAAGCGCGCCACGTCGGTCCATGCCTGCTTCGGCTCGACCCCGGCGACGCCCGACTCCCGCAGCGCAACGACGAGCGGATGGTGCGCGTGCGGCGGGGCCGCGGGGCTCAAGTCGCGCCACTCGATCTCGGCGCGCCCGCCGACGAGCGCCTCGATGTCCGCCTGCGCGCGCGCGAGCGTGGTGTCCGGCGCGAAGCGATGGTTGAGGTTCAGCGTGAACGCGTCGGGCACCACGTTGCGACCGCGGCCGCCCTCGGCGAGCGTGGCGCTCGTCACGGTGCGGTAGACAAGATCGTCGATCGTCGACTCGCGCGGACCACGCTCAGAGAGCTCGACGAGCAACGAGCCCGCCTTGTGGATCGCATTCTCACCTTGCCACGGTCGTGCGCTGTGCGCCGTGCGCCCCGAAAACCGCACTTCCGCGTGGATCGAGCCCGAGGCGCCGAGGCTCATGCGGTTGTCGCTCGGCTCGAGGCACACCGCGAGCTCGACGTCGCGCAGCTCAAGGTCCCCCTCGAGCACCGGTCCGAGCTCGTTCTCGAGGTAGGGCCCCTCTTCGCGCGCGTAGAACACGAGCGTGAGATCGACTCCGTCGCATGCGCCGCGGTCGTTTTCGAGCGCATCGAGCATCAGCGCGAGCCCGCTCTTCATGTCGCTCGCGCCAGGGCCGTAGAGCCGGTCGCCCTCGATGCGCACCGGCCCGTCGTGAAGGGTGCGCACGACGTCCGTGTGCCCGACGAGCGCCACGCGCGGCCCGCCGGTGTTGCGGCTCACCGGCACGACCAGCGAGTGCCCGAAGCGGCGCAACGGCCCGGCGAGCTCGCTGCGGCCGAGGCGCTCGCACAAGGCGTCGGCGATGGGCCCCTCTTCGCCGGTGAACGAGGGGATCGCGCACAGCCACGAGAGCGTACTGGCGAGACGCTCGCGCGGGTCGCTCGTCACACCGAGACGCTCGCGCGGGTCGCTCGTCACACCGAGACTCCGTGATCACGCAGCGCCTGATTGAGCGACACCTTGCGATCGGTCGACTCCGTTCGCTGCCCGATGATGAGCGCGCACGGCACGCCGTACTCACCGGCCGGGAAGCGCTTCGGCCGTGTGCCCGGGATGACGACGCTGCGCGCTGGCACGCGACCGCGATGCTCGACCGGCTCGGCACCCGTCCCGTCGAGGATCGCCGTCGCGCTCGTGAGCACCACGCCCGCGCCGAGCACGCACTCGCGCTCGACCACGACGCCCTCGACGACGATCGCGCGCGAGCCGACGACGCAGCCGTCCTCGATGATGACCGGACGCGCCCCGGGCGGCTCGAGCACGCC
>SXGT01099133.1_pt1 | contig 11203 bp, 8 predicted proteins | sample 3176221 | NCBI WGS metagenome assembly SXGT01 (sample SAMN11356862, study PRJNA531348) | freshwater metagenome | isolation source: freshwater sample F1-120 | place: China: Fuxian Lake, Yuxi | collected 2017-12-25
ACACCGCGGGGCAGAGTAGCGATGCCATCGGCATGGCAGCACCTCGGACAAAAGCCGCCCGAAGTTGCGCCCGAATTATTTTGAGGTCAGTCTCTCGTGCGCATCGAAGACTTTGATTACCACTTACCCAGCGAACTCATCGCGCAAATACCCATCGAACCGAGAGATGCAGCGCGGCTGTTGGTCGACCAAGGCACAAATGGCATCTTGCATCGGCAAGTAAAAGATTTGCACGAGTTTTGTCAGCCTGGCGACGTGATTGTCGTCAACGACACAAAAGTCATGCCGGCGCGTCTGCGGCTGTGGCGAAAGTCGGGTGGTTCGGCAGAAGTTTTGTTGCTCGAGCAAAACAACTCCGAACCATCTCGTTGGGAGGCACTGGTTCGACCTGCCAAGCGGCTGAAACTTGGTGAGACACTTTTTGCCGACGACAATTCTGAAGTCGTGCGCATTGGGGCGCGCACAGACGCGGGCGACACGTTCAAGGTAGAACTTTCGGGTCAAACGCAATCTGAAGTTGAACAGTTGCTGTTGCGATACGGCGAGATGCCGTTGCCCCCATATATAACCGAGCGTCTCGAGCAGCCAGAGCGCTATCAAACGGTTTATGCCAATCGACCGACCTCGGCGGCTGCTCCGACGGCGGGCTTGCATTTCACGCCAAAACTTCTTGATGAGCTAGGACAACTTGGCGTCAAGGTGTTGAGCGTTGAATTGACCGTGGGTTTAGATACTTTTGCTCCGGTCACCGAGTCGAACCCGCTAGATCACCCGATGCACAGCGAGCATTACCGAGTGAGTCAAGACACGCTCGACGAGTGCAAGAACGCAAACCGTGTTATTGCAGTCGGCACGACAGCCACTCGTGCTCTTGAGTCGGCGGCAACCAGTGGCTTGTTGACGGGTCGCACAAAGATGTTCATTTCGCGTGGTTATGAATTTAAAGTCGTAGATATGTTGTTGACAAATTTTCACATGCCGCGAACCACGCTGTTGATGATGATCGAAGCGTTCGTCGGCCCGCGCTGGCGAGAGATCTACGCCACGGCGATTGCCGAGCGTTATCGAATGCTCTCGTTTGGTGATGCGATGCTCTTGGACCGTCATTTATAGCGCTCGCCAAATTTACAACCAAGATCTAGGTACCGTGTAATTAAATGTTTGCCGTCAAATTTCGCGAAATCGCGCGCGACCAGTCTGCACGAGCGGGCGTGGCCACTACTTATCGTGGAGACTACGAGACTCCGTGCTTCATGCCGGTTGGCACCAGGGGTGCGATTCGGCATTTGAGCGCCCAAGACTATGAACAACTGGGTGCACGAATTGTGCTTGGCAACACCTATCACTTGATGTTGAGACCCGGCGCGCAAGTCGTCGCCGACTTTGGGGGACTCGGCGCATTTTCGGGATGGAAGGGTTTGACCCTTACTGATTCCGGTGGGTTTCAAGTTTTTTCGTTGAATCCAGATGTTGACGACGATGGTGTTTCGTTTCGTTCGACCTATGACGGTTCGTTGCATCGCTTCACGCCAGAGTCGGCTGTCCAGACTCAACAACTAATTGGTGCAGACATTCAAATGGTGTTGGATGTCTGCGCGGCTTTGCCTTCGACCGATGAGGTGATCAAACTGGCACTGAAACGAACTTCAAGTTGGGCCAAGCGTGCGAAGGCGACGCATGCTCGTGACGACCAAAGTTTGTTCGGCATCGTGCAGGGTGGCATCGACCCTGATCTTCGCCGAGAGAGTGCCAAGATCACCGCTGATTTGGATTTTGACGGCTATGGAATTGGCGGACTTTCGGTTGGCGAGACTCGCGAAGAAATGTTGGTTGCATTGACCGCGGCAATCGAGCATCTACCTCGCGACCGTCCGCGATATTTAATGGGTGTCGGCGACCCGGCGTCATTGGTTGAGGCCGTCAATTTGGGCGTCGATCAATTCGACTGCGTGATGCAAACTCGCATCGGAAGACACGGAACCGCGCTTACTTCGAGTGGAAAGTTGAACATCACGCGCGCAGAGTTTTCGACCAGTCAAGACCCGATCGATGTGCGGTGCAATTGCTTGGTGTGTCAACGACATACGAGGGGCTATATTCGACATCTTTTCCAGGTCAATGAACCCACAGCGGCACGGCTTGTTTCAATGCATAACATCGCATTTACTTTGAACCTGATGCAACAAATGCGCGACGCCATCGTCAAGGGTGAGTTCGCCAGCCTGCGAAAGTCTGTATTGGCTGTCTGGGCAGACACTGCCGACGAGAAGTTGTAACCCCTAGACTTGCATGCTATGTCTTTAACTTTCAATTCGTTGTTTTCGACCACTTTTTTAAACCTCGTTGGCGCCGCGGCTGAAAAGCCCGCCGCGAATCCGATCTTGAGTTTTCTGCCGCTGGTATTGATTTTTGCAGCGATGTATTTTTTGTTGTTGCGCCCGCAACGCAAGCGCCAAAAAGAAACTGCAAACTTGCAAAAGAGCATCGCCGTAGAAGATGAGGTAGTGCTCAACTCGGGTATTTACGGCTTTGTTTCTGCGATCGAGGATGATTTGATTTGGCTTGAAATTGCCAAAGGTGTCGAAAAAGGTGTCGAAAAAGGTGTCGAAATTCGCGTGTCCAAAGGTATGGTCGCGAGAAAAATTTCTGCCGAGCAAAAGCCTGAACAGTAATTTTGCGTAAGTCATCCAAATTGAGATTGTTTGAACGCAGATGAATAGACGTCGCCAGATCATTTCGTTGATACTTTTGATACTGGTCGTTGCGACTGGTTTGATCGCGAATTTGGTTGCGGGCAACACCCCGGCTCTGGGTCTTGACTTGCAGGGTGGGGCATCGGTTACTTTGCAACCAGATGGCGAATTTGACCAGGCTGGTTTGGATGTCGCAGTCGAAATCATTCGCGCGCGAGTCGACTCAATTGGTGTAGCCGAGCCAGAAATCATCCTGCAAGGCAGCACGGTCATTGTCAATTTGCCCGGCGTAAAAGACCAGCAGCAGGCGCTCGACATAATCGGTCGCACGGGCGAACTTTTGCTGCGGCCAGTATTGCAAACGGGCATCCTCAATGAAAACCCTGACACAACGGTGCCGACGAGTTCGACAACTGTGCCCGGACAGACTCCTGACTCTGTCGAAGATGGAGCAGGCATAGTCTCGGGTGGTCCGGGCGCTTCGAAAGTCTTTTCTTCAGCAACGACTGTTCCTGATTCGGCGACAAGCTCAACTCAAGTTGCTGCAACCGACACGTCGGTCGCAGTTTCAACTGATATTCCACAAGATGTTGCGCCAACTCTTGGACTTGGTGACGACCCAAATGATCCAACACAAACAGTGTTACTGCTCGACAAGCAAGGCGTTGCCTATGTTGTCGGTCCCGCCGGCGCGTCCGGAAAAGTTTTCAAAAATGACGCACGAGCCGATGTCGAAACAGGGCAGTGGGCGGTGGTCGTTGGTTTGCGTAGCGGCCCAGATGGCGATCAACTATGGAACCAACTCGCCGCAGCGTGCTTCAACAGAACCGCCGTGTGTCCGACTGGGCAGTTGGCGATGGTTTTGGACGGCATAGTAATTTCCGCGCCGACTGTCAATGAACCAGAGTTCACGGGTGGAACAGTGCAGATCACGGGTTCATTCACTGCCGATGAAGCACGCGAGTTGGCAAAGATTCTTGAGTTCGGCGCCGTACCTGTTCGTTTTGGTGTCTCGCAAGCGCAAACTGTTTCAGCAACCTTGGGTTCTGATTCGATGCGCGCAGCATTGATCTCAGGTTTGGTCGGTATCTTGCTCGTGGGATTGTTGTTGTTGGCGTATTACCGATTGATGGCGGTGTTCGTGCTGGCAGGTATGAGCGTCTCGATCGCCTTCTTATGGAGCTTGACTTCCTTGTTGTCGCGCACCAACGGACTAGCGCTCTCGCTGTCGGGTATTGCTGGCATCATCGTTTCAGTCGGCATCGCAGTCGACTCGTACATAGTATTTTTTGAGCGAATTAAAGACGAAATTCGTTTGGGTAAGACACTAAAAAATTCGGCGCTACGCAGTTTTGAGTCGGCATGGCGCACCATCGTGGCCGCAGATACTGTCTCGTTTATCGCGGCGATTGTTTTGTGGTATCTCACTGTTGGCTCGGTGAGGGGTTTTGCGTTCTTCCTCGGTATTTCGGCATTGACGGATATTCTCGTCACCTATTTCTTTACTCGCAACGCCGTGCTTCTGTTCGCGCGCTCGAAGCGTGTGCAGGGTCGCAAAGTTCTTGGTATTCAAACCGTCAAGCCTGAGGTGATGTGATGAAAAATTTATTTGTAGGGTTCGGTCGTCTTTATCGTGGAGAGACGACTTTTGACTTCATCGGCAAACGAGTGATCGGCTTCACAGTTTCGCTGGTGGTCGTGTTGGCAGGTGGAGTTTCACTGTTGGTTCAGGGGCTTGAACTTGGCATTGACTTTCGGGGCGGGGTGGCTTGGGAAGTGCCAGCCGGATCAATTACTGATCAAGACGCCCGTGAAGTTCTTGAAGCCAACAACATCGAGTCGACAAATGCCAAAATTCAGTTTTTGACGGGTAGTGAATCGCAAGTGATGCGAGTGCAGGTCGGTGACCAGTCCGAAGATGTTCGATTGGCAACACAGGAGTCGTTCGCCGAACTCGCAAAAGTCGAAGTCCAAGAGGTGAGCGTGGCTTCAGTTAGTTCTTCTTGGGGACGCAGCATCACCGAAAAAGCAATTCGTGCGTTGCTCGTGTTTTTCGTCGTCGTATCCCTCTATATTTCGTGGCGACTCGAATGGAAGATGGCAATCACAGCGTTTGTTGCGATGGTGCACGACGTGCTGCTCAGTGTGGGCGTCTACTCGCTCTTTGGTTTCGAAGTCACTCCTGCAACGGTCGTCGCCTTCTTGACGATCTTGGGCTACTCGCTTTACGACACGGTTGTGGTGTTCGACCGGGTTCAAGAAAACGCGCAAAAGTTTGCAACTTCGCGCCAGTCGTTCGCCAATGTCGCCAACGTCTCGACCAATGAAGTGCTTGCAAGATCACTTAACACGACACTTTCGTCGGCATTGCCAGTCTTGTCGTTGTTGGTGGTCGGCTCAATGCTGCTTGGCGCCAAAAGTCTCGAAGAATTCGCGGTGGCACTGTTGGTCGGCATGTTCGCCGGCACGTATTCATCGATCTTTGTGGCGGTACCCCTCTTGGATTTGCTAAAGCGCAACGAAGTTAAGTACAAGCCGTTCAAGGAACAACGCGCGACCGGCGCAGCAATGGCAGAACTCATGGGTCTGGGTGCAATCACAAAACCGGCGAGGGGAACTGTGACATCTGGCGACGAAGCGGGTCAGAGTGCCCAAGACGCAGCCGGCAAAGTTGTACAACGAGCCTCATCCGTGCTCACGCATCCGCCGCGACCACGCAAAAAACGCCGTTAGCACTACGCTTTAATCGTGGCCACCTCATCAAGGGTGCTGCCGTGGCGGCGCCAAAGTGCAACGATTGCCGAAGAGCTATCGCCGTTGTTGAGCGCCTACAAGTCGCGTCATCCGAAAGGGTCGGTATCGCTGATCAATGCGGCCTACGAAATGGCGCGTTCGGCGCACGCAAATCAAAATCGATCCAGTGGCGAACTTTACATCAATCATCCGATTGCGGTCGCACGAATAGTCGCCGATATTGGTCTAGACGAAGTTTCAATAGTGGCCGCACTTCTGCATGACGCCGTAGAAGACACCGAGATCACCATCGCCGATGTTGAAAGCAATTTTGGCAGTGAAGTTTCGGCGATTGTCGATGGTGTCACGAAACTTGAAAGATTGCAGTTTGACTCAAAAGAAGCGCAGCAGGCCGCAACGATGCGCAAGATGCTCGTGGCGATGGCACGCGACTTGCGGGTATTGATGATCAAACTTGCCGATCGGTTGCACAACATGCGCACCATTGCCGCGGTGTCGCATGACAAGCAACAGAGAGTTGCTCAAGAAACTCTGGATATTTACGCACCATTGGCGCACCGCCTTGGAATGCAGGAAATCAAACAGCAACTCGAAGATCTGGCGTTCGCTGCTTTATATCCAAAGCGTTACGCAGAGCTTGACCATCTCGTCGCCATGCGCGCACCAGAACGCAATGTTTATTTGGCAAAGACGATTGGTCAAGTGCAGATATGGCTCGAAGAAGTCAAGATCAAAGCCGAGTTGACGGCTCGTGGCAAGCATTTATGGAGTATCTACGAAAAAATGGTGCAAAAAAGTCGCGAGTTCGATGATATTTACGACCTGTTGGCGATTCGTATCGTCGTTGAATCTGAAAAAGATTGCTACACGGTGCTCGGCGCAATTCACGGGCACTGGAAGCCGATCGTCGGAAGATTCAAAGATTACATCGCTATGCCTAAGTTCAATTTGTATCAATCCCTGCATACGACGGTCGTTGGTCCAGGTGGCAAACCGATTGAAGTTCAGATTCGTACACGAGAGATGCATCAACGTGCAGAGTGGGGTGTTGCTTCGCACTGGGCATACAAGGACACGGCCATACAAGGTGACATCGACTGGTTGAATCGGATCATCGATTGGCAAGGTGAAGTGTCTGACCCAAGTCAGTTCTTGGAGATTCTCAAAACTGATTTGGATCAAGACGAGTTGTTCTTGTTCACGCCCAAAGGTCGGGTAATAACATTGCCGGCTTTGTCGACGCCAGTCGATTTCGCCTACGCAGTGCACACCGAGGTTGGTCACAGTTGCATGGGCGCAAGAGTCAATGGTCGATTGGTGCCGCTCGACTACAAGCTCGCTTCAGGTGACACCTGCGAAGTTTTGGTTTCACAAGGCGAAACAAATGAGCCATCCCAAGATTGGCTCGAGTTCGTAGTTTCCCCCAAGGCTAGGAGCAAGATCAAACAATGGCTTACGCGTGAGCGTCTTGAAGACCTGGTTGAAAACGGACGAGACGAACTCGTCGAGCGCCTTCGGCAGGCGGGTTTGCCCGCACAAAAGATTATTTCATCCCAAGTTTTGTTGGATGAAATCACCACTTTGAACTTCGCCGATGCGAGCGAATTTTTTGCTGCGATCGGAAATCAGCGCGTTGACGCCGTAGCGATCGTCGAACGACTGTCGAAACGAATGCGCGACGGCGTTCAGCCGGATCAACTTTCAATGCCATCAGTTGGCGCAACCGGCACTGCATCTCCACAGAAAAACGGGGTGCATGTAGAAGGAATGCCGGACGTGCTCGTGCGGCTATCGCGCTGCTGCACGCCAGTTCCACCCGATGAAGTTATGGGTTTTGTCACCAAGGGTCGTGGCGTCACGGTGCATCGCACCGATTGCGCCAACGCTGCCGCGCTTGTATCCCAAGATGCCGCGCGGGTTGTTGATGTCGACTGGTCTCGTGAGAGTTCGGACACGATGTTCGTTGCCGCGGTCGAAGTGAAAGCGCTTGATCGTTCGCGTTTGTTGCGTGATGTTGCCAACGCGCTCTCGGACGAGCACGTGAACATAGTCGCTTGTGCGACGCATACCGGCGAAGATCGGGTTGCGCGAATGCGGTTTGAATTTGAGTTCGCTGACCCGGGCCATTTGCAGTCTGTGCTTCGAATGATCAAGCGAATCGAAGGGGTTTACGATGTCGGTCGGGCCTTGCCAGGTGTTGTCCAAGATGTTGTTGACGGCGATGACATTGACCATCCGTCGGCCTCTAGATGATGATTCTCCTGCGTCGTCAAAGCGTCTAGCCTTCACGCGTGCCTGAATTTAAGACTTCTCCCGGTACCCGCGACATTTTGGCGCCACAGTCTGGGCGTTGGCGAGCTTTTCAAGAAGTTTTTGCCCACACCGTTGAGGCAGCAGGTTATTGCTACATAATTCCGCCGATGTTCGAAGACCTAGATGTGTTTTTGCGTCTCGGCGAGACGACCGAGGTGGTTACAAAAGAGATGTACGACTTTCAGGACAAAGGTGGTCGACACGTTGCACTGCGGCCCGAGCAAACAGCAGGGGTCTGTCGGGCTTATGTCGAGCATCGACCAATTACTCCGTGGAAAGTTTGGTACGCAGGCCCAAATTTTCGATACGAAAAACCCCAGCAGGGTAGATATCGACAGTTTGATCAAGTCGGAGTGGAAGCCCTCGGGGCTGACGACCCGCTGTTGGATGCCGAGGTCATCGCCCTGGCGGCAAAATTCTTTGTTGATCTTGGTCTAAAAAAAGTTCATCTTTCGGTGAACACTCTCGGGGATGCGGGAGACCGCGAACGATATTCTCAAATACTGCTCAAATACTTTTCGTCCCACGAAAAGGATCTCACGAGTGACAGTCGCGCAACTTTGGCGCGCAATCCGTTGCGCGTGCTCGATTCAAAACGCGAACCGGATCAAAAAGTAATCGCTGGAGCACCAGCAATTCGTGAGTCGATTGGTGAAAGCGCCAATCAACATTTTGATGCCGTATTGCGGGCACTTGATGCACTGAATGTCTCGTACGAGATAAACAATCGACTCGTGCGCGGGCTTGATTATTATCGTCGCACAACATTTGAATTCACCTCGCTAGCACTCGATGCGGCACACACGGCGATAGGCGGGGGTGGGCGCTACGACGGTCTAGTTGAAGCACTTGGCGGTCCGGCGACACCTGGCATTGGTTTTGCTCTGGGGCTCGATCGCACCCTTTTGGCCTGTGATGCCGAAAACACATTCGCCGCACCAACAACTGCCGTGCAGATATTCGTGGTCGACACGGTAGATGGTCGCCATGCACATGAACTGTGTCATTTGTTGCGCCAGAACGGTGTCAGTGCCGATCGTGCATACGATTTGCGCAGCATTAAAGCCCAAATGAAGTCGGCAGATCGCAGTTCGGCGAGCGTCGCCTTGATAATCGGGTCAGATGAAGTACAAAATTCGACAATAATGTTGCGCAAGATGGGCTCTGGGGAGCAATACTCGATTGCCCGCAAAGATGTGATCGGCGAAGTTTTGAGGGCACTTAATGTCAAATGAAAGCGCAGTATTAGTCAATGACGGCAAAAAATAACAGCACCGCACTTCGCACCCATCTCTGCGGTGAGATGGTTACCGAAAAAATCGGTCAGCAAGTAACACTCTGTGGTTGGGTAGGACGTCGACGCGAACACGGTGAGCATCTGGCGTTCTTGGATTTGCGCGACTACAGCGGCATTGTTCAGTGCGTCGTCGACAACTCCGTTGATGTGCGAAGCGAATGGGTGATCAGGGTAACGGGCACCGTGCAGGCACGGCCTGCGGGCACGGTCAACGAGAATATTCCAACGGGCAAGGTCGAACTTGCCGATTGCAAAATTGAGGTTTTGAACAACGCCGAGCCTCCGCCGTTTCCAATCGATCAACGCGGTGATGATGTCGACGAAAATGTGCGTCTCAAGTTTCGATACCTGGATATTCGACGCGAACGAATGCAAAAGAACTTGCGCCTGCGGGCCGCGGTCAACTCGGCGATTCGTAAATCGATGGAGTCGCAAGGATTTACCGAGATTGAAACGCCGCTGTTAATGCCCAGCACCCCTGAAGGTGCGCGCGAATTTTTGGTGCCCTCGCGCAATGAACCTGGTTCGTTTTATGCTTTGCCGCAATCACCCCAACTCTGGAAACAATTGCTGATGGTCGCAGGCATCGACCGTTATTACCAAATTGCAAAGTGTCTGCGCGATGAAGACTTGCGTGCCGACAGACAGTACGAGTTCATGCAACTCGACGCCGAAATGAGTTTCGTCAACAAAGACGATGTCATGACGATGATTTCGACTGCCGTGATTGCCGCGGCAAAAGCCGCCACTGGCTCAGAACCGCCGCCAATTGAACGCATGACCTGGCACGAGGCGATGAATAATTATGGCGTCGACAAACCTGACCTGCGTTTCGCAATGAAACTCATCGAATTGACCAATGTGTTTGCGTCGACCGAGTTCAAGGCTTTTGCATCGGCTGAGTCGATCAAGGCGATCTGCGTGCGCGGTGCCGATTATCCGCTTCAGGCGGCAAGTGGTCGCAACAAACTTGATGCATTGACCGAGCGTGCGAAGAAACTTGGGGCTAAGGGTCTCGTTTGGATCAAAGTCGCTGATGGTTCGGTGCTTGAATCGCCTGTCGCGAAGTTTTTGTCGGCCCAAGAGCAGGCTGATTTGATTGTTCAAACCAAAGCCACGACCGGAGATTTGATATTGATTGTCGCTGATCAATGGGCGACGACGTGTTCGGTGCTCGGGCAGTTGCGCAACGACCTCGGCCGTCCACCGGTGCACGAGGGCCCCTATAGGTATGTATGGATCGTCGACTTTCCGATGTTCGTGGGTATCAACCCGACCACCAAGAAGCCCCAGCCAGGGCATCATCCATTTTGTCACCCGCACCCCGAAGATGTTGATCGTCTAGAGACCGAACCGCTCTCTGTGCGTGCATTGGCTTACGATTTGGTGTTGAACGGCTGGGAACTTGGTTCAGGTTCGATTCGGATTCACGAACCAGAGTTGCAGCGTCGAGTTTTCCGACAATTGGGCATATCCGACGAGGATGCCGACGCGCGTTTTGGTTTCTTTTTGCAACCATTTAAATATGGCGCGCCGCCACATGGTGGGTTCGCGTTTGGTGTTGACCGTCTTGTGGCAATTTTGGCGGGTGAGGACAACATTCGCGAAGTGATTGCATTTCCAAAAACTCAGTCAGGTTCCGATCCGATGACCAACGCCCCGACGACGGTTGATGCGGCGCAACTCAATGAACTGGGCATCAGGCTGTTGCCACCAGCTATCAAATGAAAAATGATTTGTTCAGTGCTGCGGCAACTGAACGACTCAAAGCGCAAGCACCGCTAGCAGCACGTTTGCGACCGAGGTCGCTCGATGAAGTAGTCGGCCAACAACATCTGGTCGCCGATCAATCGCCGTTGCGGCTTTTGATCGAGCAAGACCGACTTTCTTCGGTAATTTTTTGGGGACCACCAGGTACTGGCAAGACGACCCTTGCTGAAGTCGTGGCGCTGACCACTAATCGCCACTTCGAGCGACTCTCGGCAGTAAGCGCAGGTGTCAAAGATGTTCGTGAAGCCATTGAACTGGCCGCCGAAAGACTCGGGCAGTTTGGTCGGGGCACGATCGTGTTCATTGACGAGATACATCGCTTCTCGACTTCACAACAAGACGCCCTGTTGCCGTCGGTCGAGTCTGGAGTGATCAC
>SXGT01058078.1_pt1 | contig 11202 bp, 9 predicted proteins | sample 3176221 | NCBI WGS metagenome assembly SXGT01 (sample SAMN11356862, study PRJNA531348) | freshwater metagenome | isolation source: freshwater sample F1-120 | place: China: Fuxian Lake, Yuxi | collected 2017-12-25
CGCCCTTGCAAGCGGGAAAGCACACCGAGATATTTTTGGACAATTGCTTCGTAGGAATTTGCGTCCTCGCCTTTTGCTCCCCACAATTCAATGGGTCCATCGGTAAATGTGACGATTGAGCCATCCAAGCCTTTGGATAATTCATCCAGTTTTGTCCGTTCGGCGAGATCGCGTTTCAACGCAACCAAACCGTCAGACATGGGATAGCCGTTTGGCAGAAGGTCATCGCCGTAGAGCAATTCGGTGTCGGTAAAAATTTCGGGCGTTTCGCCTGAGTTCAGTTTCATCTGGATCGCACCAACGTTGACCACACAAAACTGGATCGCGGCATGGCGGTCCGGGTTGATCTGCGAACCATCAGCGGCAATTAAAGTCGCTTGGATAACCGAATCAGGCACGGGGTAGTGCGAAGCGAGTGACTCGTTCAGCGGATAAGCGCAGCGGGTGTTTGAATCCGCTTGTTTGGCTGAGTCCACCTTGGAGCGCAACACATCCAATTCAGAAGCATAAGTGGCAAGCAATATACGAGCCTGAGCACGGCGCTCGTCGAGTGTCCTTTTTCTCTCACGCGCTCCTGCGCCGATCTCTTTGATACGAGTAAAAATTTGTTGATAGTCTATTGGCATATTTTTTCCATTAGAACATTTGTGCAAAATTTTAGCCGTAAACAGGCTAAAATACAAGTACCGCAACTTTCGATATATTTTTTCGTTGGGGTTGCGGCACAAGTATCGCAACATAGTTTTCGTGGAAGTCGCTGCACAGGTAAATTCCCGGGAACTTTTTAGCGGTTATGCCGTCTTTAGTGAAGAATAAAATATCAAGGAGATAAAAAAATGCGTACAAAATTTTTAGTTTTTACAGTTCTGGCTTTTGCCCTCATCTTAAGCGCCTGCGGACCTGCAACCATTAACCAGGCAGCTGCGCCTGTCAACCGCACGTTGAATGTCAATGGCCTCGGCTCATCCTACCTAACACCTGATATTGCCTACATTTATATTGGTGTACATAATGAAGGCGCAACCGCCTCTGAAGTTGTGGAAGCGAACAAGGTGCAGACCAATGCCGTGCTGGATGCGCTCAAGACCGCCGGCGTGGATGAAAAAGACCTGCGCACCACCAACTTTAGTATTTGGCCCTCACAGCAATACAGCCCTGACGGCGTTGTAACCGGCACGATCTACATGGTGGACAACACTGTCTACGTGACCGTGCGTGACCTCGATGGACTCGGCAACCTGCTCGACAGCACCATTGCCGCAGGCGCAAACAGCATCAACAGCATTCAATTTGATGTCGCTGATAAAAGCGCCGCGGTGAAGGAAGCCCGCGCCAAGGCAGTTGAAGACGCCAAGACTCAGGCACAGGAATTAGCCGATGCCGCAGGCATTACCCTCGGCGAAATCCAGAACATCAGCTTCTATGACAACAGCCCCTACCCCGTCTTTGAAGGCAAGGGAGGCGGTGGTGGAGCTATGGCAGCGGACACTTCCGTCTCCATTCAGCCTGGACAGTTGACCATCTCGGTCTCCGTCAGCATCACTTACGCGATCAAATAATCGCTCCATTCCCAACCCTGAGCCTGCTTCTGTTTCGAGGAGCAGGCTATTTTCTTTTAGTTTTTTGATGAAATGTCAAATTTTTTTATTTGCATATTCAGAAGTAAAACTTCCGAACCCTGGCGGCGAGTTATAATCTCAACATAATTCTTGCTCAAGGAGTCAACATGCTAAAAGTTGGATACATCGGTCTCGGATTAATGGGCAAATCCATTGCCCGCAATATTCTCAAGGCGGGCTTTCCTCTCGTTGTTCATAACCGTTCACGCGCAGCAGTGGATGAACTGGTGGCAGAGGGAGCTATCCGCGCCTCCTCCCCTGCGACGGTTGCCGCGCAGTCAGACATCGTCTTCACCAATCTACCCGATTCGCCAGATGTTGAATCGGTTGTGCTGGGTGAAAGAGGTATCGTCGAAGCCGTACACGATGGTCTGATCGTGATCGACAACTCCACCATCAAGCCCGCATCCGCTCGCATGATCGCAGCCGAGCTTGCAAAAAAAGGCGTCTTCTCTTTGGATGCACCCGTCTCGGGCGGCGACATCGGCGCGAAAAACGGAACATTGACCATCATGGTCGGCGGCGACACATCCGCGCTGGAACGAGCCATGCCTGTACTTCAGGCAATGGGCAAGACCATCACTCACGTCGGCGACGCGGGTGCGGGTCAGGTGGCAAAAGCCGCGAATCAGATTATGGTCGCCGCGCAGATGGTGGCGATGGGCGAACTCCTCGTCTTCGCAAAGAAAGCCGGAGTCGATCCGCGCAAGGTGGTGGATGCCATCAAGGCGGGCGCAGCGCAGTGCTGGGCGTTGGATATCAAACCGCCGCGTTTGTTTGACGGTAACCGCAACCCCGGCTTCAAATCGTACATGCAATTGAAGGATATGAAGATCGTTTTGGATACCGCCAGGGAATATGGCGTTCCCATTTCGGCAACCGAGGAAAACACAAAATTCTACGAGCAGATGATCGAGATGGACATGGGCGAGTTGGATAACTCTGCTGTGGTGGGCGTGATCGAGAAACTGGCTGGCATTGGGATTTTGGATTAATCGTGTACGAGCACAGCGGCGCCGTGCCCCAACAATCATGGAAATCAATCACCCCGCACCAGATTTTGAACTGCCTGCCCTTGACGGCAGGCTTTATCGTTTAATCGATTACCGGGGAAAGATCGTCATCATCAACTTTTGGTCATGCGAATGCCCGCATTCAGAGCGGACAGACAAGGCGATCATGGCGATGTTCGTGCAGTGGAATGACAACGTTGTTATGCTAACCATTGCATCGAATCGAAACGAAAATGCCGAGGCTTTGAAAAATGCCGCTGATGCCCGGCGCCTGCCAACGGTTCTGGTTGATGCGGATTGCATCGTCGCCGACCTATTTAATGCCCAGACCACGCCCCATGTTTTTGTGATTGACCGCGCAGGGTTCATCCGTTATCGTGGAGCTGTGGATAATGTGACATTTCGGCAAAAGATGCCCACCCGCTTCTTTCTGGACGAGGCAGTTGAGGCGCTGCTCGACGAGCATTTGCCGCCTCTGGAAGAATCACCTGCGTATGGATGTACCATTGTGCGGGAAGTTTGATAGAATCACATGGTGATCGAATTAAAGCAACGCGTCAACTTGATCAATAAGATCCATCTCTTCAATGGCTTGAAGGAGGATCAACTTTCGGGCATCGCTGGCAAGTTCGAGGAGGTTGAAAAATCTGCGAACCAAGTTGTATTTAAGCGCGGCGAAAAACCCGAAGGATTTTATATTATCTTCAAAGGGAAGGTCAATGTCACCCGCCCGCACGAAAAAAAAGATGGCGAAGAAGTATTGATCTGGCTTGTTGCAGGCGATTATTTTGGCGAGGAAGCGTTGGTGGAAAATCGCAACCGCTCTGCGACGATCACCGCCGTGGAAGACACCACCCTGCTCTTCCTGTCGCGTCAGCACTTTGACGAGGTGCTCCTCAAATTCCCGAACCTGAAGCCAAATTTTTTGGTCGCCATCAAAAGCCACAAACTGGCACGCGCAACAAAATTTGACTGGCTGGGATCAAAAGAGATCATCTATTTTGTTGCACGCAGGCATAAACTACGCTTATATCAGGCGCTGGTGATCCCATTCCTTTCGTTGACAGCTCCAATTTTGCTTTTTATCTGGGGCTTTCTTGTAAGCGCAGTAACTCCTATCGCACTGGGCACGCTGGCATTGCTCTTTATCCTCGGCTGGGGAATATGGAACGCGATCGACTGGAGCAACGACTATTACATCGTAACCAATCAGCGCGTGATCTGGCTGGAGAAAGTGGTTGGCTTATACGATAGCCGCCAGGAAGCACCGCTAAGTTCCATCCTCTCGGTGGGTGTGGAGACCGATCAACTGGGCCGTATTCTGGATTATGGAAATGTGATCGTGCGCACCTTCGTCGGCAGGCTTGAATTCGATTATGTGGACCACCCCAACCAGGCCGCGGAAATGATCCGCGAATATTGGGAACGCATAAAATCGATCACCACGGTATCACAAAAGGAAATCATGAAGAACACTATTCTTCAGAAGTTGGGCAGGCCCGTTGAGAAGAAAAAAGAGCCCGAGCTCCCGCCTGTTGTGACCCTGAACAAATCTCTTGCAAATCAGCCACTGTGGTGGGTAGCGTTTAAAGGCGTTTTTACTTTACGCTCAGAAGAAGCAGGCAGGATTATTTATCATAAGCATTGGCTCGTATTTTTCCAGCAAGCCTGGAAGCCCATTCTGCTCACACTCGGCATGTTTGCCCTGCAGATCTGGCGCGGCATTATTCTTTTCAACTCAACCACAGAATCTTTTTTTTACAGAAACTCGGCAGGTGCGATCAGGCCAGACACGATCGCGGTTGCGCTGCCCATGTTATCCCTGCCTTTTATTGCCTGGCTGGTCTGGGAATATGTGGACTGGAAAAACGATATTTTCATGTTGACCGCGGAAGAGATCTTCGATATTGACCGCAAACCCTTCGGCAAGGAGGAAAAGCGAGCGGCGCAGATCGAGAGTATTTTGAGCATATCCTATACTCGCGAGGGGATCATCGCTTATCTCTTTAATTTCGGCACAGTGGAAATCACCGTGGGCGGCTCGAAATTTGATTTTCAAGACGTAGCCGACCCCGCCAGTGTGCAGGCGGATATCAACCGCAGGCGCATGGTGCGCATTGCTCAAAAAAATGAAAACGCAGGCAAAGATGACCGTGAACGGTTTGCCACATGGATTGCGGCGTATCATGAAAATATTCAAGATTTTGACGGATCCATAAAAAAGCCTGTTGAAACTCCAACGGGTCAACAGACGGCAATCAAAACAATGGATGACAATGACATTGTTGATATGATGGATGTGGACGACCTTGAGTTCGGTGAACAACACGATCACGACTTCGGTGGCAGCGAGTAAAATGATATTAATATATTCAACCTGTGAATAGGAAAATACAAAAAATGGCACTTAGAGAAATCGTAACCCTGCCTGAACCCGTTTTACGCCGAAAGGCAAAACCAATTACTAAATTTGATAAAGAACTGCAGACGCTGATAGATGACATGATCGAAACCATGCGCGAAGCCCCAGGTGTGGGACTTGCTGCGCCGCAGGTGGGAGTCTCAGAGAGGCTCGCCGTGATCGAATATTCGGAAGACGAAGACGACGAGGATGAAACCGAAGGCGCAGAGGAGAATCCCAAACCAGCCAAGCCAAAGCAGTTATACGTCATCATTAATCCCGAAATTGTGAAAGCATCTGAAGAAAAAGTAAACGGCATCGAAGGATGTCTCTCGATCCCCGGGCTGGTGGGAGAAGTGGAGCGACACGAAGCTTTGCAGGTCAAGGCATTGAACCGCCACGGCAAGCCTGTCAAATTAAAAGTGGATGGATGGCTAGCGCGCATCTTCCAACACGAAATTGACCACCTCAACGGCGTTTTATTCACCGATCTCTCAACACGAGTTTGGAAACCTGGCCCAGACGAAGAAGCTCCGCTGGATTAGAAACGGATCGAAGGTAAAAGGTTGCACGTCCAACCCTCAACTTTCAACCTGCAAGCTGCAACCATGCACTTAAAACATTTATCGCTGACTAACTTTCGCAGTCTCACCCGCCTGGATGTGGAACTTCCACGACGGGAAGCCCCGCCAAAAAACGGCGGGGTTATTTTGCTTGTGGGTGAAAACGCGCAGGGAAAAACCAGCGTTCTCGAAGCCATTTATTTTCTCGCGGCATTCACATCCTTTCAAACCCATGCCGATCGGCAGATCGTCAATTTCCATGAAGCGAAAAATCCGCTGGCAGTGACGCGGCTTGTGGCCGATTACCAGCGTGGAAAAACAAAGCACCGCATCGAAGCACGCCTCATTCTTGAACCGACAGGCGTCAACGGTCAGCGGCTGCGCAAGGAAGTTTTACTCGACGGCGCCAAAAAACACGTCAGCGATATTGTGGGACATTTCAACGCGGTTATCTTCGTGCCGCAAATGTCGCAGATCATCGAAGGCGGACCCGACGAACGCCGCCGCTATCTCAACCTGGCGCTGGCGCAAACTGTCCCAGCCTACGCCCGCACCCTGAGCGATTATGCACAGGCACTCACTCAGCGCAACGCACTACTCAAGGTGCTAAGCGAAGGCTCGGGAAACAGCAACCAGATCGAGGTCTGGGATGAAACGTTGGTGAGACTCGGTGCGCAGATCATCATGTGGCGAATTCAAGCAGTTCAGGAAATCGAGCGTTTCGCATCCCGCATCCATCATGAATTGACTCGCGGAACCGAAGCGCTCCGCCTGGTTTACGAGCCTGCCTACGATCCGCTGCCGAAGCCCGAGATGCAGTTGGGATTAAAACTTGACACGCCCATTGACCGTTCTGCGTTGGGACTGGATGAGATTCAAAAAGGTTTTCTGACACGGCTGAAACAGATTCGCAGCGAAGAGATCGCGCGCGGCGTGACAACAATCGGGCCGCACCGCGATGACTTGCGTTTCATCATCAACAAAGCTGATGTCAGCGATTACGGCTCGCGTGGACAGTTACGCACGACCTTGCTTGCCCTAAAACTTGCCGAAGTCGAATGGATGAAGGAACGCACCGGTGAATACCCGATCATTTTGCTCGATGAAGTGATGGCCGAGTTGGATGTTCACCGTCGCGGCGACTTGCTGAAATATGTCAGCAAAGGCGAGCAGGTTTTATTCACAACCACAGACACAAACTCGTTCGCGCCCGAATTTGTTGAGCACGCTGAAATTTGGGATGTAAAAGGCGGAGTGGTTCAGCCGAGAAAATAAGCGGGGCGGAAACTTCAGGCATTTGACATAGCAAAGCCTGGAGTAAAATAGCTGTCATGACTAACCTACCAAAGTACGACGTTCTTGTTGTTGGTTCGCTCAACGCAGATCTCGTTGTGCGTGCGCCGCATTTCCCACAGCCTGGCGAAACCATCAGCGGCGATGACCTTCACATCATCCCGGGCGGCAAGGGAGCCAATCAAGCCGTCGCTGCCGCAAGACAGGGCGCCAGTGTAGCCATGCTCGGGCGCGTGGGCAGCGATAGTTTTGGTCCATACCTTTTGGACAGCCTAAAATCAAACTCGGTCGATATCACCCATGTCCACAGCGACGACTCCGCAACAGGCACAGCCATTATCGTTGTGGATGCGAACGGGCAAAATAGCATTGTCCTTTCAGCGGGAGCGAATGGCAAAGTCTCTCCAGCAGATGTGGACAGCGCATCCACACTTAGCCCGAGCCTGATCCTGCTCCAACTTGAAATTCCCATCCCGACAGTTCTTTACGCTGCAAAACAAGCCAGTCAAAATGGGGCACGCGTCATACTCAACCCAGCGCCCGCCCAACCCCTCCCCGATAAATTGATCTCACTCGCAGACTTCATTATTCCCAACGAAACCGAACTAAGCCTGCTTACCGGTCTGGAAGTCGAGGATATTCCCTCTGCTGAAAAAGCAGCAAAAGTTCTGCTGGATCGCGGCGCAAAGAATGTGATCGTCACACTCGGAAGCAAAGGCGCGTTGGTCGTGTCAGGCAATCAAACAATCCAGGTCAACGCCTGTAAAATTGACGTGGTTGACACCACAGCTGCGGGCGACGCCTTCATTGGCGGTTTTGCCTCCGCGCTGCTGCGCGGATTTGAAATCGAACAAGCCGTGAAATATGCCAACGCTTGCGGCGCTTTGGCTGCCACCAAATGTGGCGCACAGCCCGCCGTGCCTACAACAGAAGAACCTGAAACATGTATCGCAGCAGCGAGGCAAGATCCCCGTGCCTTGGGCGGCGCATATTGCATGCCGACCTTACAGGAAAATATGTCCTCAACTCGAATCATCATCGACACTGACCCCGGCGTGGACGACGCCCTGACCTTCCTGCTTGCCCTCGCTTCACCAGAGATCCAACTCGAAGCGTTGACCACTGTCAGCGGCAACATCGGCATCGAAAAAACCACGCGTAACGCGCTGGCAGTTCTTGAACTCGCACACGCGAGTCACATTCCCGTCGCGCGCGGATGTTCGCAGCCGCTTGTCACTCAGCTTCAAAAGTCAGGTGAGGCAGTCCACGGCACCAGCGGAGTCGGAAAAGCCGTTTTACCAGAGCCAAAGTCGCAGCCCATTGACCAGCACGCCATAGATTTTTTGATTGAGCGCATCCTAGCAGAGCCGCAGGAAATTACCCTTTTCACGATCGGACCCATGACCAACCTGGCGCTGGCGATTCGCAAAGAGCCACGCATTACACAGGTATTGAAAGAGCTCATCATCATGGGCGGTGCAATTCGACAGGGAGGGAATGTTACTCCACTCGCAGAATTCAACATCTATGCCGACCCGCACGCAGCACACATCGTCTTTCATTCGGGAATCCCCATCACTTTGATCCCGCTGGATGTTACTTACAAATGCCTGCTCACTTCGGCAGATGTGGAACGCCTAAACCGCATCGACTCACCTGTTGCGCGGTTCGTCCGCGATGCAACTGCGGTGTACATGGACTTCTACAAAAAATATGAAGGCTTTGATGGCTGCGCTCTGCACGATCCGCTGACGCTGGCAGCGATCATCGCGCCTGAACTTTTATCATTTGAAGAACATCACGTGGATGTGGATATTTCAGGCGGCGTTTCGATGGGCAATACGTTTGCCGATCTTATGAATGTCTCCAAAAAACCCGCCAATATGAAGGTGGCACTCGATGTGCGCGGACGAGACTTTATCGAATTATTTATTGAACGGATGGAATCTCTCAGTCTGTCAATACAGGATTAAAAATGACAAAACGCATCGTCCTCGACACCGACCCAGGGATCGACGATTCCCTGGCAATTCTGCTCGCTTTGGCCTCTCCCGAAATTTCGCTGGAAGGACTCAGCGTGGTGCATGGCAATTCATCCACTTCGCAGGGGACGATCAATGCGCTTTCTGTTTTGGAGATGGCAAAGGCGATTCATATCCCCGTTTACAGGGGCTGTGAAATCCCATTGGTACAGCCATCCTTGCTTGCGCCCGAGACGCATGGCGCGCAGGGCATCGGGTATGCAAAACTTCCAAGGCCACAGACCAACCCACAGGCACAAAAAGGAAGCGATTTTCTGATCGAGAAGATCATGTCAGCGCCGGGTGAGATCACATTGGTGGCAATCGGTCCGCTGACAAATATCGCTTTGGCAATTCGGCAGGAGCCGCGCATTGTGGAGAATGTCAAAGAGGTGTTCATCATGGGCGGCGCGATGCGGCACGAAGGCAACACCACGCCGCTGGCGGAATTCAACACGTATGTGGACCCGCATGCCGCGCATATTGTTTTTCATTCAGGCATGCCGATCACACTTACTCCGCTGGATGTGACCTATCAATGTGTCTTTTTGCCCGACGACCTGAACAGGCTGTTGAAGATTGATTCGCCGATCACAAAATTCATTTCGGATGCGACCCGCTTCTACATGGAGTTCCATGATGAGTATCAAAAAATCGAAGGCTGTGTCATCAATGACCCGTTGACACTGGCGCTGACCTTCATGCCTGAATTGTGCGACTACCAGGAATTGCACGTGGACGTTGACCTTTCGGGCGGCGTCTCGATGGGGAATACTTTCGCAGACTTCTACCACATGACTGGCAAGCCCGCGAATATGAAGGTGGCGCTCGGCGTTCGTCCGCGCGATTTCATGGAATTATTTCTGGAAAGGATGGAAAAACTGACAAAATCTTACTCGTAACAATCGATATCCAAAAGTGTTATTATGTAAAAGTAATTCATCCATTATTTCAAACGGAGGATAATATGCTCGAAAAGATCAAAAAAGATTTCACTACCATGACATGGGTGCTTATCCCTGTCGCGATCGCCATCAATATTGCCATAGGGCAAATTGTGGTTCTGTTGAAATTGCCTGTCTTCCTTGACTCGATTGGCACTGTGCTCGTGGGTATCATTTGCGGCCCGTGGGCAGGCGCACTGACAGGCGCTCTTTCGAATACCATCTGGGGTCTATTCAATCCGGATTCCCTGCCATGGTGGCCCGTCGCCTTCTTCATTGGTCTGGTAGCGGGGTTGTGCGCCAACGCAGGTTTATTCAAGAACTGGTGGAAAGTGATCTTGTCGGGGTTCCTGATCGCACTCACGGCTGCGATTGTCTCGACCCCGATCTCTGTCTACCTTTATGGCGGCATTACAGCCAGCGGATCATCCTTCATCACCGCATACCTGATGCAAACTGGTCAGGGCGTGGTCTCTGCCGTGCTGAGCACTGGCTTCCTCGTCGAACCGGTAGATAAGATATCCACTGCCATGCTTGCATTTGCCATTGTTCAGGGACTTTCCAAGCGTTTGGTTGCCCGCTTCCCGCGCCCCGAAAATGCGGAACTGGAAGCTGGGAACAACACAACACAGCTGGTTATCGCGCTCGTAGTTGTGGTGGTTGTGGTCATCCTTGGCTTCTTCGTCCGCAACATGCTGGCAGGCTAAAAAATCATCGATTTGTAAAAAATCAGGCTTCCTTCCGAAGCCTGATTTTTTTTAGCTTATAATCCAACACATTAACATAATGTGCTTCCCATACAAGTAGACGAAAGATCACTCAGATGCACGAACGACTTTCCTTTTACGTCAAGCGTGATAGCGCCCTGCATAATCTCAACCCCTTAACCAAAATTATTTTGGCTTTAAGTATTATTCTTGTTTCGATTTTCAGCCCCTGGTACTGGACATCCCTTATTTTATTGCTTCTGGTAATCGTGCCACTTGGATTTGCTGGCAAGGTTGCCAGAGAATATTTCAACAGCGCCATCCGCTTGATCATCCCTGCGGCGGGATTTATTTTCTTGATGCAGGCTTTCTTCCAGCCGGTTGGGGATACCGTTATTTTCAATTTTTGGTTTCTGGATATAACGCAGGAAAGTCTTTCGTTTGCGTTCCGAATGGCAACAAGAATTACGGTGATGATTTCCGCTTTTACGCTCTTTTTGCTGACCACACATCCCAGCGAATTGATGTCTGACCTGACACGCCGTGGACTGCCTCCGCAATTTGCCTATGTCATTATCTCAACTTTGCAAATCCTGCCGCAAATGCAGGCGAAGGCCCAGACGATCATCGCCGCTCAACAG
>SXGT01591004.1_pt1 | contig 11201 bp, 9 predicted proteins | sample 3176221 | NCBI WGS metagenome assembly SXGT01 (sample SAMN11356862, study PRJNA531348) | freshwater metagenome | isolation source: freshwater sample F1-120 | place: China: Fuxian Lake, Yuxi | collected 2017-12-25
CACTCGGCCACCCAGTACCCGGATGTTGTGCACGCGAAGGTGGCGGGCGCGAGCGCCTGGGACGCCATCGCGGACGAGGCCTGGGTGGTGGACACGTTCATCCCCACCGTGCAGACACGCGGCGCGGCGATCATCGAGGCCCGGGGCGGATCATCCGTGGCCTCGGCGGCGAACGCCGCCATTGACCACATGCACGACTGGGTGCTGGGCACCCCGGCGGGCGACTGGGTGTCAATGGGTGTTCCGTCGCGGGGGGAGTACGGCACGCCCGAGGGGCTCATCACGGGCCTCCCGTGCACGTGTGCCGGGGGTGAGTGGAGTGTGGTCGAGGGCATCGAACTCGACGCGTTCTCGGCGCCGCGTATCGAGCGGTCGGTCGCGGAGCTCACGGAGGAGCGCCAAGCGGTAACGGATCTGGGTCTTATCTAGACCGGAGGCCCTGCACCGACCCTGCGGTCGGTATCGTCGTTGCCACGCGAGGGGCCCGGAAGGGCCCCTCGCCGCATGCCGGGGTCGCTCCGGGTACGAGGTCGGTTAGCGTCCCCCCGTGCCCTATGGCATCGGCATACCGGCGGTGCTGCGCGTCCGCGCGTTCCGGAACGTGTGGATCGGCAGCGTGCTCTCCAACGGGGGCACGTGGTTCCAGGCCGTGGCCGCCGGTTGGCTCGTGCTGCGGATGACCGGCAGCGCCACGATGGTGGGGCTGCTGGCGCTCGCGTACCGCGCCCCGGCGGTCGTCCTCTCCACCTGGGGCGGCAAACTGGCCGACCGCCACGACTGGCGCATCATCGGCATCACGACGTTCGCGATCGAGGCCGTGGGGGCGCTGGGCCTTGCGGTGCTCGGGTTCGCGGGGCATCTGTCGGTGGCCGCGATCTTCGTCGCGGTCACCGTCATGGGCGCCGCATTCGCTGTCGGCCTGCCATCGGTACTCGCCCTCGTGCCCGCGCTCGTGCCCACCTCGCGCCTCCAGGAGGGCATCGCGCTCAACGCTGCGGGCATCAACGTGGCCCGTGCGGTGGGGCCGATGCTCGGAGGCGTACTGCTGGCCGTTGCCGGTGCCGGCTGGTGCTTCCTGGTCAACGCCGTGTCATTCCTCGCCCTCGTGGCGGCCCTCGTGGCGGCCCCGCACGTGCCGCAGGGGCCCAAGGTGCCCGAACGGTTGCGGATTGCCTTCCGCTATGCGGCCTCCGACCCCGCGGCCCGGCGTCTGCTGGTGGGCATGGCGGTGTTCATGGTGTTCGCCGGGCCCATCCAGGAACTCGCGCCGGTGGTGGCGCGCCGCCTGGGCGGGGGTCCGGTGGCGCTCGGCGCCATCCTCAGTGCGATGGGCGCGGGCGCACTCATCGGTGCGTGGCTCCTGCAGGTGCTCTCCCGCCGCGGGCTGCCCCGGCACATGGCGATCCCCACGGCGACCCTCGGGTTCGGCGCGGCGCTGGTGGTGGTCGCCGCATCACCCGTCCTGTGGCTCACCATCCTTGGCATGGTGCTGGCGGGCGCGCTCTGGATCTGGATCCTCACGCTCACCAACGCGTCCATCCAGTTGTCATCACCGTCCAACCTGCTCGGCCGGATGCTCGGCTTCTACCAGCTGTCGGTGATCGTGCCGATCGCGGTGGGGTCGGTGGCGTTCGGTGCCGTCGCGGGGGTGGTGGGCATCGGGTGGAGCCTCGCGATCGGGGCGGTCGCGCTATTGGGGTGGGGCCTCTGGAGCATCACGCACCCCGTGGCGGGGATTGACCGCGACATCCGCACGATCAGGAGCGGATGAACCGCGCGATGCGGTCCCAGGCGGCGCGCGCGGTGGCGCCCCCCAGGGCCAGCGCATGGTCGACGCCACGGATGGCGATGAGAACCGACGGGCAGCCCCGCGGCGCGCCGCAGCCTGACCAGCACGCCCGCATCGCAGTAGGGAACCGTCGCGGCGCGGGTGCCGTGCACGACCAGAGTGGGTGCGCCACCCCGGACGGCATCCCTCCCGGGGTCGTGGGTGAGGGCCTCAGGTGCGGCGTGCGCGCCCCCGACCGGCACGACGATCCGACGGATGCCGGCGATCCGGCCGAGCGGCCGCGCGGGTGCCGCAAGGACCAGCGACCATGTCGGCGTGCCCGGTTCGCTGCGCGCGCAGAGCGATGTTGCCGCCCTGGCTATGGCCAATCACCCCCGTGCGCCCCGGGCCGGCGTCCGGCTGGATGGACAGCCACCGGACCACAGTGGCGCCCGACGGTGCACGACGCGGCGTGCACCACAACCCGCCGCCGCCCACGGGCAGCCCCTGCACCGACTCCGCCCTTCCCTACCCGTGAGCAGGGCCTCGGGCGGTGCCCGGGTCCCGGCCGGGGCACCCGGGGCCGGGACCGGGGGCAGGCAAGGGCGGCACCGGGTCCGCCCCGGCGTGGGTGGACGCCGCGCGAGGAGGGGTAAGATCGGATTATGGGCCCTACCATCGGAATCCGTCCGAACATCCCCCACCGCAGCCTCGCGCTCATTCTGGTGGTCGTGGTGGTTGGGGTCGGATGGCCGGTCGTCTCCGCGGCGCGGGCCGCCACGCCCGCCGGGCAGGTGACCGAGTTCGCGGCGGGGATTGTCAGGGGCAGCGTGCCCTACGGCATCACCGCGGGGCCCGACGGGAATACGTGGTTCACCGAGGCCGAGGGCAATCGCATCGGCCGCATCACCCCGTCAGGCGTGGTGACCGAGTTTGCGGCGGGTATCACCGCGAGCAGTGAGCCCCGGGGCATCACGGCGGGGCCCGACGGCAACGTGTGGTTCACCGAGTACTACGGAGATCGCATCGGACGCATCACCCCGCAGGGCGTGGTGAGTGAGTTCGCGGCGGGCATCACGCCCGGCAGCCGTCCCCGGGAAATCACCGCGGGGCCCGACGGGAACATGTGGTTCACCGAGTACAGCGGCAATCGCATCGGGCGCATCACCCCTTCGGGCGTGGTGAGCGAGTTTGCCGTCGGAATCACGGCGGCCGCTGAGCCTCAGGGCATCACGGCGGGACCAGACGGAAACATGTGGTTCACCGAGTACGGCGGCAATCGCATCGGGCGCATCACCCCGCAGGGCGTGGTGAGCGAGTTCGCGGCGGGCATCACGGCGGGCAGCTATCTCCGGGGCATCACCGCGGGTCCCGACGGCAACGTGTGGTTCACCGAGTACGGCGGCGATCGCATCGGGCGCATCACCACCGGGGCCACGAGGGCGCTCACGACCACGAAGGCGGGGACCGGCACGGGCACGGTCACCTCCCTGCCCGCAGGCATCGCCTGCGGGGCCACATGCGTGGCCGAGGTGGACTACCTGGCTCCCGTGACGCTTACGGCGACCGCGGCGGCTGGATCGCGGTTCGCCGGATGGAGCGGCGAGGCCTGCTCGGGCACGGGCACCTGTGCGGTGGCCATGGACGCTGCCCGGTCGGTGATCGCCACGTTCGCCCTCGACGTGCCCGCGGTGAGTGTGGACCCCCCCGTCGTACGCGTGGCACGCACCTCGCTGGGGTTCTCATCGAAGGTGACGGTCAACCGGGCCGGAACCATCGCTCAGCGGTTCACGAGCGGATCGAGGGCGGTGCGCACTTGGTGCCGTACCTCACGCACGTTCGCGGCGGCGGGCACCTACACGCTGACCTGCAACCTCGGGAAGGCCGGGCGCAGGTACATTCGCACAATGGCGCTGAAGGGCGCCGTGCGTACCACCTTCACCGTGACGGGTGAGCCCGCTGTGCAGTCGAACCGCACGGTGACGATCCGCCGCAGGCGGTGACGAACGGGCCGGGGGCCGGACCGACCGCCGCGTAATCGCAACGGTCACCACCGAGGAATGGGGAACGGTGCGGAGGGTCCCCCGGCAGGTGCCGGCCCGGCGGGTCCCACACCCAGGGCGATTCCCACCGGTGGCGGGCACGGTGTGTCAGCGTCTGGCACCGCGGCGGACCGCGGGGGTGGGGTCGCGCCGGGCAGGTTGGCTATGCTCATTCCCGTGGATGAAGTCCGTCTCGCCGAGCGGCTCATCGCCCATGACACCTCTGGTCCGGCGGGACTCGCCGTGGCGATGGACTTCGTCGCCGGGTGGTTGGAGGGGCGGGGCGCCGACCTGACCCGTCGTGATCTCGGGGATCGCGAGGTGCTCATCGCGAGGGCCGGTTCCGGGCCCGTGCGCATCATCTTCAACGGACACCTGGATGTGGTCCCGGGGCACCTCCGGCAGTTCGCGCCCCGCATTGAGGGGGATCGCCTCATCGGGCGCGGCGCCTATGACATGAAGGCCGCGCTGGCCGCGATGATGATCGCGACGTCGGACCTTGCCGGCGCCCCCCCGGTGGGCGTCCAGGTGGAGCTCGTGATCGTTCCTGACGAGGAGCGTACGCAGCCCGGTGCGAACGCCACGGAGATGCTGGTGGACCAGGGCCTGCGCGCCGACTTCGTCATCTGTGGCGAGCCCACCGACATGCAGGTGGGGGTGCAGGCGAAGGGCGTGATGGTCCTCGAGGTGGTGGTCGAAGGGCGCGCGGCCCATGGCTCCACGCCCTGGCTGGGCGAGAACGCCATCATCCGCGCCCTTGAGGTCTATCGCCGGCTTGAGTCGCTGCCCTTCACCGGCGCTGCGACGCCGCTGTTCGCGCGCCCATCGGTGAACCTCGGGCGGATCGCGGGTGGGGACGCCGTGAACAAGGTTCCCGATGCATGCACCCTGCACGTGGACATCCGGTACCTGCCGGGCCAGGACCCCGAGGAGATCCTCCGTCAGGCGCGGGATGTGGGGGCGGCGTCGGTCGAGGTGATGATCGCCCGCCCGCCTGCGGCCACCGATCCGTCCCACCCCCTGGTCACCGCCCTGGTCGAGACGGCGTCGCGTCACGACGAGTCATCCACGTCGGTGGGCCGCGACGGGGCGTCCGACGCGGTGGCGTTCCTCGAGGTGGGCGTGCCGGCCGTGGAATTCGGCCCGCGCGGGGCCGGGCACCACGGCCCGGACGAGTACGTGGACATCCCGAGCCTGCTCGGGTACCGCCGCGCCCTCGGGGAGTTCGCCACCGCCGCGGGCGCCCTGGCCCCCGCGGTCGCACGCGTGCGTGAGGAGGGGGTGCCCGCATGAGCGACGACCGCGGCCCTGACGACGTGCCGGTGGACGGGGCCGACCGCCCTGCGCACTGGTACCGGGTGCCGCGGGGGCGCCGCCGCTGGCCCTGGGTGTTCATGTGGGTGGCCATCCTCATCGTGGGCGCGGGTGCCGGGCTGGCGGTGGCCAGCTACCAGTTGCTGGGCGACACCCTCGACAAGGCCAGCCCCGACATCAAGCAGGTGCAGGACGCCCAGAACGCCGTGGACCCCGACGTGCCCGGGGAGCCGGTGAACATCCTCCTCATCGGCTCCGACAAGCGCGCCGGCAAGGAGGGCGTGGGCGACCCGGGGCGTTCCGATTCGCTCATCCTGCTGCGCATGGATGGGGACCAGGGCTTCATCTCGATGCTCTCATTCCCGCGTGATCTCTACGTGGACATCCCCGGCAGGGGCATGGACAAGATCAATGCGGCCTTCTCGGTCGGTGGACCGGCCAAGACCATCGAGACGATCAAGCGGCTTACGGGCCAGCCCGTCAACTACTTCGTCAACATCGACTTCACGGGCTTCGTCACGCTCGTGGACCGGGTGGGCGGCGTCTACATGGACGTGGACCGCACGTACTTCCACCAGAACGTGACCGGCGACGGCATCGACGACTACGAGGAGATCGATCTCAAGCCGGGTTACCAGCGCATGAACGGGCGGGACGCGCTCGACTACGTGCGCTACCGCCATACCGACTCGGACTTTGCCCGCATCGCGCGCCAGCAGGCGTTCCTCTCGGAGCTCAAGCGCCAGACGAACCGCTTCGGCAACCTGCCGGAGATCCCGGCCTACGCGAGCATCTTCGCCGACAACGTCGTCACGAACATCCGGTCGGTGCCGCGGCTTCTCGGCATCATGGAGCAGGCCATCACCACCGACAAGGACCGCATCGCCCGCACCAGCATCGCGGGCACGCCGACCATGCGCAACGGCGCCTCCATCGTCGAGGCCCCCCAATCCGAGATCGACGCCAAGGTCGAGAAGTGGCTTCACCCGGAGTTCGAGCAGGGCGCGGCTGGCGTCGTCGTGAGCCCGAACGCCATTCAGGTGAGCGTGCAGAACGGCAACGGCCGCCTGCTCGACGCCGAGACCGCGACCGGCCAGTTGCGCGCCAAGGGCTACGACGCGGTATCGGCCGGCAACGCCGACTCGTTCGGGGCCCCCGAGACCATCGTCGCCTACGCCGATGGCCAGCGCGATGCGGCGAAGAACATCGTCGCGCTCTTCGGCCCGGGCGCGGTCCTCGCAGCCCTGCCCAAGTCGCGCACGCCGGACGGCGTGGACGTGAAGGTCACGGTGGGCGAGGCGTACGACGGCGAACTCGTCGCGCCGACGAAGCCGAAGCCCAAGCCCAAGCCCAGCGCCGACGTCGTGGACACCATGTCGCTGGTCCCGCTGGCCCAGCGGATCCAGAAGGCCACGAAGCTGAAGATCATGGTTCCCACGCGCGTCCCCAGCGGGTCCGCCCTGAAGGTGGTGCGGGCCTACCGGGTGAACACCGGCGGCCAGGGGCCGCAGGCCCTGAAGATGGTCTTCAGCGTGCCGCAGGGGACCTACTGGGGCTACCAGGTGCTCGACTGGGCCGACCCGCCACTGCTCGAGGGGCGCACCGGCGTGGTCACGAGTGGCGGTCGCCAGTACTCCACCTTCTACGACGGCAAGAACCTCATGCGCCTCGCCTGGCAGAAGGACGGCGTGACGTACTGGATCTCCAACACGCTCGACTACGCGCTCACCCCCGAGACGATGTACGCCATCGCCAAGTCGGCCCGGCCCCTTGACCGGGTGACCCTGCGTCCGGGCGCGAAGCCGCAGGACATCCCGATCCAGCAGGACGCGTACACACCCTGATGGACGTGCGCATCGGGGTGATCGGCGCCGGGTACGTCGGGTTGGTGACGGGCGCATGTCTGGCCTCGCTCGGGCATGAGGTGACTCTGTGCGATATCGACCGGGCCAAGGTCGACATGATCCGCGCGGGCGAGGCCCCGATCCACGAGGACGGCCTCCTCCCCTTGATGCAGGACGGCCGCGCGCGCCTGCACGCCACGTGCGACCTCGCCGAGATGCTCGCGGCCTGCGACATCGCGTTCATCGCCGTGGATACCCCGCCGACCCACTCCGGTGACGCCGACCTGTCGCGCGTCATGATGGTGCTCGACGATCTCGAGGTCCTCGGACCGGCGCGGGCGGGGGACCACCTGCTGGTGATGAAGAGCACGGTGCCGGTGGGAACCGGCGAACGCGTGCGGGCCGAACTCGACCGGCGCGGCCTCGGCGGCATCGGCTACTGCGCGAACCCGGAGTTCCTGCGGGAGGGGGTCGCCATCGCGGACTTCCTGGGCCCCGACCGGGTCGTAGTGGGCGACTTCCACGCCGCCGACGGCGACCGGGTCGCGGCTCTCTACGCGTCGCTGGGAGCCCCGATCCTGCGTACCTCGGTGCCCACCGCCGAGATGATCAAGTACGCCTCCAACGCCTTCCTTGCCACGAAGATCTCGTTCATCAACGAGATCGCGAACGTCTGCGAGGAGGTCGGCGCCGATGTGACCGAGGTGGCCGAGGGGATGGGGCTCGATTCACGGATCGGCCCGGCGTTCCTGTCGGCGGGGATCGGCTTCGGGGGGTCCTGCTTCCCAAAGGACGTAAGTGCGCTCAAGCAGCTGGCCGGCAACAGCGGCTACCACTTCCAACTGCTCACCAGCGTGATCGAGGTGAACGAGCTGCAGAAGCGACGGGTGGTCGGAAAGCTCAAGCGCCACCTCGGTGACCTCGAGGGGCGTGAGATCGCCCTGCTGGGCCTCGCCTTCAAGCCGGGCACTGACGACCTGCGCGAGGCATCGAGCCTGGTGCTGGCCGGACGGCTGCTGGCGGAGGGCGCGCGGGTACGGGCCTACGACCCCGTGGCCATCGAGGCCGCCCGGCAGCGTCTGGGTGCGGTGGATCTCCACGACGACGCGTGGGCCTGCGTGACCGGCGCCGATGCCGTGGTGGTCGTGACCGAGTGGCCCGAGGTCGTCGGCCTCGACTGGGCCCGGGTGGCCCGCCTGATGCGCGGTGACCTGCTGGTGGACGGCCGCAACGCCGTGGACCCGGCCGCGGTGGTGGCGGCCGGGCTCGCCTACGAGGGCATCGGGCGGGTCGTCCCCGCGTGACCGTCGCGGAGGGCGTGCGCCAGGCCGTGATCCTGGTGGGTGGGCAGGGCACGCGCATGCGGCCCCTCACCGATACCCTTCCCAAACCCATGCTGCCGCTGCTCGACCTGCCGTTCGTCGAGTGGCAGGTCGAGCACCTGCGCCGCGCAGGCGTGGAGCGCATCGTGTTCTCGTGCGGGTACCGCCCCCGGGAGATCGAGGAGTACTTCGGCGACGGGTCCGCCCGGGGCATCGCGATGGCCTACGTGGTCGACCCGGAGCCGCTCGGCACCGCGGGCGCCATCGCCAATGCCGCGCCGGTGCTGGCGGACGAGGACACCTTCGTGCTCAACGGCGACATCCTCACCGACCTCGATCTCGGGGCCCTGGTTGCCCACCACCGCCGGCTCGGTGCCGAGGCCACCATCGCACTGACGCCGGTGGACGACGCCAGCGCCTTCGGGCTGGTGCGCACCGACGCCGACGGCCATGTGACCGCCTTCGTCGAGAAGCCGGGACCCGGGGACCTGATCCCCGGCGAGCCTCTCCGCATCAACGCCGGAACCTATGTGCTCTCCCCGGCGGCGCGCGCCGCGATCCCACGGGGACGGCCGGTGTCCATCGAGCGCGACACCTTCCCATTGCTGGCGGCGCGCGGTGGGGTCGGGGCCATCCCCTCGGAGTGCTATTGGCGTGACATCGGCACGCCCGCTTCGTACCGGGATGCCCACCTCGACCTGCTGGCGGGCCGGGTGGATCTCATCCCGGCCCCGGGCGCCTCGTGGGTGTCTGCGGAGGCGACCGTGCACCTCTCGGCCACCGTCGGCGCCGGTGCCTGCGTGGGGCCCGCCTGCGTGATCGGCGCGCGCGCCACGGTCGGCGGCTGCGTCATCGGATCGGGGACGACCGTGGGCGAGGACGCCGAAGTGACGGGCGCGGTGCTGGGCCGGTGCGTCACCGTGGGCGCCGGGGCGATGGTGACCGGGTTGGTGGTGGCCGGTGACGGCGTGACCATCGCCCCGGGCGCGGTGGTGCAGGGCCCCGTGTCCGTCGCCACGGGCGAGGCCGTCGGCTCCCCCTGAGGTAGCCTGCGCGCATGGACGAACTGGACCTCCCGGAGGTACTCGCCGTCGATCGCGCGGGCCTCATCGACGGCATCGCGTCATCGGTGGCGGTGTTCGATTCCGCCCGTGCCGGCGCCGAGGCACTCGAGATCCCCTTCGCCCCCGACATCATCCGCAACGTGCTGGTCTGCGGCATGGGGGGATCCGCGGTGGCGGGGGATCTGGTCGCCGGCACGTACTACGAGCGCACCCGCGCACCCCTCACGGTGCACAGGGGGTACTACCTGCCCGGCTGGGCCGACGACCACACGCTCACGCTGTTGATGTCGTACTCCGGCGAGACCGAGGAGACGCTGACGGCCGCCATGCAGGCGCTCGAGCGCGAGTCGCCTGCCATCGCGGTGACCAGCGGCGGGAAGCTGGACACCTGGTACCACGCGAAGCACGGGGTTCCCGTTCTGCCCATCCCCGGGGGCCTGCAGCCCCGGATGGCGCTGCTGCACATGCTGATCCCCGTCGTGGTCATCCTGTCGCGCCTCGGGCTCGTCCCTCCCCAGGCCCAGGAGCTCGACGCCGTCCGCGAGGCCATTGCCGCCGCCATTGATGCCTACGGCCCTGCGCGCCCGTCCGAGGCCAACCCGGCCAAGCAACTCGCGATGCGGCTCTTCGACAAGGTGCCGGTCATCTACGGCGCCGAGGTCACCGCGGGCGTTGCGTTCCGGTGGAAGTGCCAGTTCAACGAGAACGCCAAGCAACCCGCGTTCTGGGCCACCCTTCCCGAGATGAACCACAACGAGATCGTGGGCTGGGAGCAGCCCGGGCCCTTCGGGGATCAGGCGCAGATCGTGATGCTGCGCGACCCGCGGCAGCATCGCCAGGTCGAGCGCCGGCTCGCCCTCACCCGTGAGATCATCAGCCCGAAGGTCACGGACGTCCTCACCATCGAGGGAGAGGGCGAGAGCCCCCTGGCCCGCGTGATCGACCTCGTCCTCCTCGGGGACTACGTCTCGCTCTACGCGGCGTGCCTGCGCCGCGTGGACCCGGAGCCGGTGGACAGCATCGGCATCCTCAAGGCCGGCCTCGCGACCACGGGGAACCAGCGGCTGCGCGCCGGGGAGAGCGGCTCGATCTAGACCATCGGGGCCGGATTCACCCATGTCCCGCCGGGCCCTGACCGCTTGCGGTGTGTCCCCACGGGCGTAGGGTGTGCCCATGCCCCCCGCCCTACCCCCCCCATGCCGCGCCGCCCCCGCTTCACGCGCCGCCCCCGTGGCCGGATCCTTCCCGTCGCGGTGGCGCTCACACTCGTCAGCGCAGTCGGGGCATGGGCGGCGATCGCAGGCACCCGTGACACCACCTTCACCCCGCCCACCACGAATGGCGAGGTCTATTCCATCGCCACCCAGCCTGACGGCAAGGTGCTGATCGGTGGGGACTTCACCGACCTGGGGGGCGACCCGAACACCGACCGCGTCGGGCGCCTGAACGCGAACGGCACCCGTGACACCACCTTCACCGCGCCCACCCCGAGCTCCCGGGTCGTCTCCATCGCCACCCAGCCCGACGGCAAGGTGCTTATCGGCGGGTTCTTCACCGACCTGGGGGCGACGCGGACACCGACCGCGTCGGGCGCCTGAACGCGAACGGCACCCGTGACACCACCTTCACCGCGCCCACCCCGAACGGCTGGGTTTACTCCGTCGCCACCCAGCCCGACGGCAAGGTGCTTATCGGCGGGGCGTTTACCAATCTGGGGGGCGACGCGGACACCGACCGCGTCGCGCGCCTGCTCGGCGGGGTTCCCACGGCCTCCCCGACCGGCGTGACCGCACTGGCCGGGGATGGTCAGGCAAGCGTGTCCTGGACGGGGGTTGCGGGGGACATCA
>SXGT01789454.1_pt1 | contig 11201 bp, 7 predicted proteins | sample 3176221 | NCBI WGS metagenome assembly SXGT01 (sample SAMN11356862, study PRJNA531348) | freshwater metagenome | isolation source: freshwater sample F1-120 | place: China: Fuxian Lake, Yuxi | collected 2017-12-25
ACGGTCCGGGGATCAGCCACGACGCCTGGATGGATGTCTGCGACATCGTCGACTGGGTCGCCGCGAACAGGGATCGGCCCGATGCGGGTATGTGGGAGGTCCGCGATGACGAGATGCCCTACACGACCTCACGATTGATGTGCTGGGTGGCCATCGAGCGCGCCATCCGGATCGCCCGGGCGCGCGGGCTGCCTGGCGACCTGGTGGCCTGGGGCAGGGCTCGCGACGAAATCTATGACCGGATCATGACCAAATCGTGGAACCCGGATCTGGAGGCGTTCACCCGAGTCGAGGGCGGTACCGACCTCGAAGCGGGGCTGCTGCTGATGCCCATGGTGAAGTTCCTGTCGCCGGCCGATCCGCGGTTCCTCTCGACGTTGCGTGCCGTCGAGCAGCATTTGGTCACCGACAGTCTGGTGTTCCGGTATGAGCCGGGCACCGACGGTCTCGACGGCGAGGAGGGCACCTTCTCGATCTGCTCGTTCTGGTATGTCGAGGCGCTCACCCGGGCGGGTCGGCTCGCCGACGCCCAGCTGGCACTGGAGAAGATGTTCACCTACGCCAATCATGTCGGGCTGTACGCCGAGCAGGTCAGTGCGACCGGCGACCAGGTCGGCAACTTCCCGCAGGCCTTCACGCACCTGGCCCTGATCAGTGCCGCTCTCAACCTGGACCGGGCGTTGAGGGGCTGATCGGGTCGCCGCCGCAGGCTCACCTATGTCGTGTTCGCTGCGACGGCCCAAGCCTGTGATGTGCGTGCTCAAGCACCCTGGAGAAATCGTCGGGCGCGTAGCTGCGAATGCTTTGCCCGGTATTAGTGCGGGTGGGATCACTCCCGGTTGGTGCCGTGAGAGTGCGTTTGCTGAATATCTCGGATTGAAGGGGTGCATCCAAGGTCGAGTTTGATTGAACTGCGATTCTTCGGAGATTCATAGCAAGAAGAGGTTTATTTCTTCGCAAACGTAAGTTTGCACGTAGGAATCTCCTACGCGGTGTAATACTTGCGTTGTCGACGAGTCACCGTTCGCTCCAGTGCGCGGCACTCGTCGGCAGTCAGGTTGACCGGATGAAACTGTCGGAGGTTGGTGACCGCATCAACGCGGCGCGCGGCTACACCAAGGCGGCGCGGCCCGTGTTCCTGCCGCACCTGCGGTGGGAGTTGCAACAGGTGATGTCCCGAGTTCGGCCAGAAGATCTTTCGGCCCACGAAATCGCGGCGCTACTCGCCATCCTCACGCCGGCCCACTGCCGGGTTATCGGCGGACCAGCCTTCCGGCCAGTGCGACCCGGTCGCGGGATCTGAGACCAACACCCGACGTCTGATCTCGTCCAGTAGCGAATCGATCGACACTCGGGTCAGGTCGCCGGTGAGGGTCGTCATCTCGACAACGCCGGCATCTTCGCTGGACAGGTAGCCCGCGGCGACGAGAGCTTCGACGGGCGACCGGCGATACGTCCGCGCGAAGGTGACGACCGCCTCCGCCCGCGGTGTGTTGGCGCCGCTCTGCCACCTGGAGATGCTGGATTGATCGATGCCGGTAGCGGCGGCGATGTCTTTCTGGGTTGCATTCCCCGTCACCGTCACGACATATCGCCACCACGTCGCCTGCGCCACCGGGTCAGGGTATGGCACATCGCCGCGTGTGGGTCTATCCGAGGCGCGTCCGGAATTCCCGGCGCTGGCATCCGTGCTCGTTTCGAAGGCATCGAAGCCTCCCTTGCAGCAAACCGCAAGATTGCCTCGAGATTCGCACCGAACAGTGACATGCATATACGCAATACTGTATGGTTACGAGCATACATGCAGGACTGGGACCACAACGGAACATGCTGGAGTTATCGCCAGCGGCAGTCATGGGTGTGGGCGGATTGCCACCAGGCAAATCTGCTGTGCGGCCCCCTGTCGGGCCCCAACGAGGAGCTACTCAATGAAGAAATCCATGTATCCGTACGCCACCGGAATCGCGGTCGCCGGCGCCGGGGCGCTGTTCGCGCTTGCTCCTGCCACGGCTCAGGCCGCACCGCTGACGAACCCGTCGGTGCAGCCGGCGGGGGGTGTCAACTGCCTGGTCGTCGCGGACGGGTGTCCGTCGAACAACTTCTCGGGTGCGGACTTCGTGATCAGCCAGATCACCCCGACGCCGAACGCGCTCGCGGTATTTGCTCAGATCAGCGGGCACTCGCCGCTGTATAACCTCATCGGGGTCGCGGGGCAGATCCCGATCGTCAACTTCTTCATCGCCAACGGTGCCAATGGCGCGGCGGGCACCGGGGCCGCAGGCGGTAATGCCGGCCTGTTGATCGGCTTCGGCGGGGTCGGCGGGTCCGGCTCCGATGGCGTCGTCGGCGGACGAGGCGGCAACGCCGGCCTGTTCATCGGCAACGGTGGTGCAGGCGGGGTCGGTGGGTCCGCCGCCGCCGGCGGTAACGGCGGCAACTCGGGTCTGCTGGCGCACTTTGCCAGCGGCGGCACCGGTGGCGCGGGCGGTGCCGGCGCGGTCGGCGGTAACGGCGGCAGCTCCGGTCTGCTGGCGCACTTCAGCGCCGGTGGCGCCGGCGGTGTCGGCGGACTCGGAGCTACCGGCGGCAACGGCGGCAACGCCGGGTTGCTGGCCCTCTTCGGTCAGGGCGGGCGCGGCGGCGTCGGCGGTGCCGGCATTGCCGGCACAGATGGTACGGACGGCACGGGCACTGCCGCGGCAGGAGCGACCGGGGCGGCAGGAACCACAGTGGGTACCAACGGCGCGGACGGTGTCAACCCCGCTCCCGGTGGCCCCGCGGGTGTCGAAGGTGCTGCCGGCGCGGCGGGCACTGTCACCGGTGGTGACGGCCTGCCCGGCACCACGGGCAATCCCGGCGGAGCCGGTGGTGCAGGCGGTGCGGCAGCGGGCGCGGCACCCGTCGCGACGGGCGGCGCCGGTGCAGTGGGTGCCGACGGCAGCCCGGGCGCCAACGGTGGCGCCGGTGGTGCAGGCGGTGCCGCATCGACCACCGCGACCGGTGGCATTGCCAACGGTGGCGCAGGCGCAGCCGGAGGCAACGGCGGAACCGGTGTCACCGACGGTGGCGCGGGTGGCGCGGGTGGCGCGGGTGGCGCGGGCACGAGCACCAACGGAGTGGGCACCGGCGGCAATGGCGCCAACGGTGGCGACGGTGGCACCGGCGCCCCGGGCCAGGCCGGCGGCACCGGTAGCGCGGGTGGCACCGGTGGAGCAGGCGCAGCCGGCGTCAACACCGGAAGCGCGGGCACCGCGGGTACCAACGCAGGAGCCGGCGGAAACGGTGGCACCGGAGGCATATTCGGCGGCGGCGGCGCCGCAGGCAATGGCGGAACCGGCGGTAATGGCGGAAACGGTGGCACCGGCCAAGCCGGTGGCGACGGCGGGACCGGCGGAACCGGCGCCGCAGGCGGCAACGGCGGTAACGGAGCCGCAGGCGGCAACGGCGGTGTCGGCGGAGCCGGCGGAGCGGGCACGGGTGCCAACGGCACCGGTGTCGGCGGCACGGGTGGCCTGGGTGGATCGGGCGCGACCGGTGGATCCGGCGGCGCAGCGGGCGCGGGCGGCGCAGGTGGCGCCGGTGGAGCAGGTGGTACCGGAGCCGCAGGTGGTTCCGGCGGAGCGGCCGGCACCGGTGGCGCAGCCGGTAGTGCGGGCAGCGGCGGGATCTTCGGGCCGAGCGGCTCGGGTGGCTCAGGCGGCTTGAACGGCACCGCCGGAAGCGCCGGCGCGACCGGAGCCACCGGCGGAACCGGTGCTACCGGCTCGACGGGCAGCTCAGGCTCTGCGGGCGGCAGCGGTGCCGGCGGTAACGACGGCGCAGATGGAGCTGACGGCGCGTCGTCATAAGTAGCGGCTAGGACCCTCGGGTCACAGCTCAGACAGACAGTGGGGGCGTCGGCAATCCCGGCGCCCCCATTGCCATTCCATTTCGTGTCGTACAGATTCGTGTCGTACAGAGAGGACCGCCGCATGGCGACACATCAGGTCGGCGGCCCTCGACCATGCGGGCACCGGTACAAGAAGTACCTCTGGTTGCTCGGAACCATCGTGCCCGGCGCGGCGTTCGCGTCCTGGCTCGCGGTGCAGGCCACGGGGATACAACTGTTCTGGTGGCTGGGTCCGGTCCTCACCTTCGTGGTGGTCCCGATCATGGACTACGTGGTGGGGGACGCGTTGAACGAGTCCAGTGAGCACGAGCTGGAGTCCATGAACGCCGACCCCTTCTATCGTTGGGCGACCGACCTCTACCTGCCTGCGCAGTACCTGTCGTTGATGTTCGCGTGCTGGTTGTGGGCGGGCGGTGGCTGGCTGCAGATGACTGCCGACGGCAAGATCGCACTGATGTTGACGGTGGGCATCAGCGGTGGTGTTGCCATCAATGCCGCGCACGAGCTCGGGCATCAGCGCGCGAAGGCCGAGCGGCGGCTCGCCAAACTGGCACTTGCACAGACCTGTTACGGCCACTTCTTCGTCGAGCACAATCGGGGGCATCATCTCCGGGTGGCCACTGTGGAGGACCCGGCCAGTTCCCGGTTCGGCGAAAACGTCTACCGGTTTGTGTTCCGGTCGGTCACCGGAGGGGTCCGGTCGGCCTGGGGGTTGGAGCGTCGCCGACTCGCCAGGCTCGGCCGGTCGCCGTGGAGCCTGCGCAATGACGTGGTCAGCGGATGGCTGATCAGCGCGGGGTTGTACCTGGGCTTGGCGGTATGGTTCGGGCCCGGTGTACTGCCCTGGCTGGCCGGGCAAGCGATCATCGGATTCTGCCTGCTCGAATCGGTGAACTACCTTGAGCATTACGGACTTCGGCGCCAACGGACCGCGGACGGCCGGTATGAGCCCGTCCGTCCGGTGCACAGCTGGAACAGCGACACACGTGTCGCCAACGTGTTCCTGTTCCATCTGCAACGACATTCCGACCACCACGCCAACCCTCGTCGTCGCTATCAAACCTTGCGCCCGTTCGACGAGGCACCGCAGCTGCCGGCGGGTTACGGCACCATGGTGGTGTTGGCTTTGGTTCCGCCGTGGTGGCGTCGCGTGATGGACCCCCGGGTACTTGCCCACTATGGCGGAGATGTCCGGCTGGCAGCATTGGGTCCGCGCGACTCCCGGCTGAGGGAGACCGTGCATGCTGGAATCGTCGGCCGGGCAAGGCTGGCCGGACCCGCATGACATTCGCCGGGCGTTCGGGCGCACAGTGCGCGCATGACATCGGAATCGGTGCGAGCGATGAAACAATCGCAGCGGTGCGCGGAGTCGGCTTGGCGCCGGTTCTCCAGCCGATCGTTGTGCTGCCCACCGGAGACGTCATCGGGTTCGAAGCGCTGGCCCGCTGGCCGTCACTGAACAACCCTTGTCCTACCGAGGTATTCGCATTCGCCTCGGAAGCTGGACGAGTGGACGACTTGGACCGAATGTGCGTGGATGCCGCGATCGATACGGCATTGGCCCGGCGGCTGCCACGGGGGACCTTACTGGCGGTCAACTGCGAGCCGGCAAGTACCTATCGCGGCCCTGCCGGTGACGATCTGCTGGCTCGCGGGCGCGATGAGCTGACAGTGATGTTCGAACTCACCGAACGCAGCCTGCTCAACCACCCGCACGCACTGCTGGCGAAGGTTGCTGCGCTGCGCCGAGATGGATTCATGATTGCGCTCGATGATGTTGGTGCACATCCTGATTCGTTGAGCATGCTCGATGTTCTGATGCCCGACGTGATCAAGCTGGACCTCGGCCTGGTGCAATCTCAACCCCGGCGCGAACAAACACGGACAATCGCTGCCGTCCTGGCGCATCACGAACGAACAGGCGCAACCATCCTCGCCGAAGGGATCGAAAACGACGATCACCTGGAGCACGCGCTGGCCCTGGGCGCAACCCTGGGCCAGGGATATAAGTACTGGCCTAGCCGATCCGGCGATGTTGTGCGCCGGTGGGCGCAACCTGAAAAGGCACCGCCACCCCAGCTGTTGCTGAAGTCGCCTTTCGACCTCCTCGCCAGCGATGCACCGCTGCGTACCGCTCGCAAAGAGATTCTGACGGCCCTATCGCGGCACATCGAGGACCAGGCAATCCACACCGCCGACCCGCCGATAGTGCTGAGCACCCTACAAGACGCTCGATACCTCACTACGGGGACCAGTCGACGGTACCTCCGGCTGGCCCAATCATCGCCGCTGGTGGCAATTTTCGGTCAGGAACTTCCCCCGGATCTGGGCTCCGGGGTCCGCGGCGTTGCCCTCAGCAGCACGGATCCGCTGTGCAGTGAATGGACCGTCGTTTCGCTGGGAGCCCAAACCGCCGTCGCGCTCATTGCCCGCGAGGCCCCACATCTCCGGGGTGGGCCCGACAGGGACCGGCGTTTCGAGTTCACCATCACCTACAACCGGTCCCTGGTCACCGCCGTCGCACGCACGCTCCTGGACAGGATGCTCTAGGTGCCTTGTCTGGCGCTCGATGCGCTGCGCCGACACAGCGTCAGTTGCTGAAAACGGCCCTGCCGTGGCGCGCGGTCGCCTAGCCTCCACATGACATCGCATGTTGTCAGGGTGTAGGGGGTCGGCGTTGCAGGCTGCAAAGCGCGGGAAAGCCAGATCGTTGCGGTTCGTCGTGGCGGCGGTGCTGATGAGCGCGGGACTTGTCGTCGCACCCGTGCACGGGGTGGCGTGGGCCGATGACCCTGGGTCGACGTCCTCGACCTCCGCCGGCCCGGATGCTGCGGGGACGCCGGATCCGTCCGACGAGCCCAAGGATCGCGCCGAGCCGGACAAGCCGGATACCGACACACCCGACACCGGAGCCGACAAGCCGGGCATATCGCTCACCCAACCGAGGACAGCGCCCAAGCGCGCGGGCTCCGGAGCCACGCTGGACCGTGACCGGCCGCTCACCACCCGCCGGGTCGAACGGTCGGTCCGCACCCCGCGGGCCGTGAGCAGCGGCGCGGCCACTGCCGTGCTGACCGTCGAAGCCCCGACGCTGCAGCCGTCCGAGCCCGCGATGACCGCCCAGACCGTGGCGCCGACGGTGGTCGGCGCTCTGGCCTCGTCCGCCGTCGAGGTGACCACACCCACGCCGCCGAAGCCGTTGTCCCCGATCGCCAGGGCGCTCGAGCTGCCCGGCCGCGTCATCAACGCCGTGCTGCAGTTCCTCGACTTCACCGCGAGCGCGAACGGCCCCCGCAGCCCGTTCAACATCGCGCCGATCAACGATCTGCTGTTCGCTGCGTTCCGCGAAGTGGAACGATTGGTCGGGCTGCACCGCACGCCGACCGTACAGCCGGTGCTGCCCACCATGACCTACACCGGACCGACCGACCGACCGACCCCGACGGTGGCGCAGTTTCTCAACGCGTCGACGGCTGCGTACGGCTGGGGGACCGCGCCCGGCGGACTGGTGCCGTTGAGCGCCAACGGTTTCCAGATGCAGTCGACCAACATCTTCTCCGGCATGTCGGGCAAGGCCTGGGTGACCCCGGAAGGGCAGGTCATCATTGCCTACCAGGGCACCACCGGCGGGACGAACCTGTTGGTCAACCCGCTGATCACGCTGGCGCAAGTGGCCGCCGATATGCAGGTCATCCTCACCGGCACCACCCCGTTGGCCTTCTACGACGCGCTCCGCTTCGCGCGGCGGGTGCAGGAGGAGGCGGCCCTTCAGGGCTATGCGGCCGACGATGTGTTCGTCACCGGCCACTCGCTGGGCGGCTGGGAGGCGCAGTTCGTTGCGCAGCGGACCGGCCTGGCCGGGATCGGTTTCGAATCACCCGGGCTGAACACCAAGGTGGCCGGCAACGGTGCCGACTCGAATTTCGTCAACATCGCCCAGTACGGCAGCCCCGCCGCGTTCATGGCCACCGATCTGCCTGGGCTGCAACCGTTCTTCCCCGCGTATGTGCCCGGCGGCGGCGCCAAACCGCACTACGGACCGATCGTGTTGATCGGCGACCGTGAGGCGATGAATCCGATGGTCAACGCCGCGGCGATGTGGGGCAAGAGCCTGATCGGCAGTCTGGTGTTCGCGGTCGACGTCCTCGGCAACTTCTTCCAGTACCACCTGATGGGGGTGCAGGCGTATCACCTCGACGTCGATCCCGACCCGGGCGTGGTGCCGTGGCTGGGGACGCGGCGAGGCACGGTGCACATCGGATACGGCGAGCTGACGATCCAGCAGTTGCTGAAAGCCGCCTCGGACGACGGAATTCTGATCACGCCCTGACCCCGCCGACCGTTTGCGCGGACGTTAATTACAGGAATGTTTCCTGTCAATTGCCTGAGAAGCCAGAAAATTTACGGCCGTTGCGCTGCGTTCTCGCAGTTTTCCGTCCAAGATGGCTACCCGAATCGCCTTAGAGGCGTAGACGTGGACGGGACTCGCCCGAGCCGCGAACCTAGGGAGCCAGATGAGCAAGCTGCGCACAGCCCTGCGCAAGACGATTGTCATGTCCGGTATCTGCGCCGTCGCCGTGTTCGGCGTCGCCGCATGTGGCGGAGACGAAGCATCCGATGCATCGGGCGGGGGCGAAATCAACATCACGATGACGTCGTTCCCCGACTACATCGACCCCCAGCTGTCCTACACCCTCGAAGGGTGGGAGGTGCTCTACAACACCTACACCCCGCTGCTGACCTACAAGCATGCGAAGGGCGAAGAGGGCACCGCGGTGGTGCCGGGCCTGGCCGAGGGGATGCCCGAGATCTCGCCCGACGGGAAAACCTACAAGCTCACGCTGCGGCAGGGAATGAAGTACTCCGACGGCACCCCGATCAAGGCCTCGGACTTCACCTACGCCATTCAGCGGCTGTTCAAGGCCGACTCCGGCGGGTCGGTGTTCTACAGCGGCATCGTCGGCGCGCCCGAATACGCAGAGGGGACAGCCGAGAGCATCTCCGGCATCGTCACCGACGACGCCACCGGTGACATCACCATCACGCTGGACGGCCCGAACGGCACGTTCGAAAACGTACTGGGACTGCCGTTCGCGGCGCCCGTCCCGCCGAGCACCCCGTTGTCCGATGACGCGACCAACAATCCGCCCGCCTCCAGCGGCCCGTTCATGATCACGAGTGTCGAAGCGCCCCAGACCCTGACGATGGAGCGCAACCCGAATTTCCAGACCGTCCTGGATGCCGGCGCCACCGAGGTCGCCGACGCGAGCGTCGACAAGATCATCGTGACCCAGAACAAGAGCAACACCGCCCAGGTCACCGGCGTCGAGCAGAACACCATCGACTTCATGGTCGACCCACCGGATGCGGACCGCCTGCAGGAGGTGAAAACCCGCTTCGGCGAGCGTTTCCGGATGGAAGAGTCGATCAACACCTACTACTTCTGGATGAACAATCAGACCGCGCCGTTCAACGATGTGCGGGTACGTCAGGCTGTCAACTACGCCATCGACCCGGAGGCGCTCAACCGGGTGTTCGGCGGGCGCATGCATCCGACGCAGCAGATCCTGCCACCGGGCATGCCGGGCTACGAGGAGTACAAACTCTATCCCGGACCCGATATGAACAAGGCGAAAGCACTTCTGGCCGAGGCCAACCCGTCCGATCGCGATATCACGGTGTGGACCAACGACGAGCCTGACCGCAAACGTATCGGCGAGTATTACCACGATGTGCTCAACCAGATGGGCTTCAACGCGACGCTGAAGGTGATCGCCGGTGACGTCTACTTCACCACGATCGGCAACCAGTCCACACCGGATCTGGACACCGGGTTCGGCAACTGGTTCCAGGATTTCCCGCACCCGGATGACTTCTTCCGGCCCCTGCTCAACAGCGACGCGATCCTGCCCACCAACGGCAACAACTTCTCCCGGGCGTCCTACCCGGAGCTGGACGCCAAGATGGATGAGCTGTTGACCAGGCAGCTCACCGAGGGCGACACCGAGGCGCAGTACGCGGCGCTGGACAAGGCGTACATGGAGCAGGCGGCCTGGGCGCCATACGGCAACGAGCAGTTCACCACGTTCGTCTCCGACCGGATCGATTTCGACAAGGCCTACCACCATCTCCTGTTCAACCAGGACTGGTCGGCGCTGGCCCTGAAGTAGGGATGGCCACCCCCACTGACGCCGTCGAGGCGCCCGGGGACCCCGTACTTCCGGTGGGGGTCCCCGCGGCGCAGATCCGGGGCCGAAGCCCCTGGTATCTGGCGTGGCTTCGACTGCGGCGCAACAAAGTCAGTCTCGCGTTCGGCGGCCTGTTCATCCTGATCGTGCTGTTCTGCCTGGCCGCCCCGCTGTGGGCCGACCAGGTGGCGCACACCGGGCCCAACGAGAACCACATCACCGACACGATGATGATCGACGGACAGCAGGTCGACATCGTCTCACCCGACGGCACCCCGATCGGGCCGGGCCTGCACGGGCGGTATCTGCTGGGTGCGGACCAGAACGGGCGAGATGTGATGGTGCGCCTGATGTACGGCGGGCGGACGTCGATCTACATCGGCGTGGCGGCCGCGGCCATCACCACGGTGCTGGCCGTTCTGGTCGGGCTGCTGTGCGGCTTCTACCGCGGGTGGATCGACGCCACGCTGTCGCGGGTGATGGACGTGGTGTGGGCATTTCCGGTACTGCTGCTCGGTATCGCGCTGGGCACCGCGCTTGCCCTGGGCGGGTTGAAGATCGGCGCGCTGGAGGTGGCCGGCGACTCGCTGTGGATTCCGATCATGATCATCGGGCTGGTCTACGTGCCCTATATGGCCCGTCCCATCCGTGGCGAGATCCTGGCGCTGCGGGAGAAGGAATTCGTGGAGGCCGCGGTGGCGCAGGGCAAGGGCCCGGTGCGGATCATGGTCAGCGAGCTGCTACCCAATGTGGTCTCGACCATCATCGTGTTCTTCACCCTCAACATCGCCAACAACATGCTGCTGGAATCGGCGCTGTCGTTCCTGGGCGCGGGCGTACGGGCGCCGAACGCCTCGTGGGGCACCATGATCGCCGACGGCTACCAGACCATCTACACCGCGCCGCACCTGACCATCGTGCCCGGACTGATGATCGTGCTGACGGTGTTGTCGCTCAACGTGTTCGGCGATGGCCTGCGCGACGCGCTGGATCCGCGCGCCAAGATACAACAACGACGGAACCAACGCCGGCTCGCACATCGGCGTGGGCGAAGGCGACTTCGGCCATGCGAAATCCTGGATCAAATCCGCCAGCGTCAGGGCGCCGTCCAGCTTCATCATGTA
>SXGT01483954.1_pt1 | contig 11200 bp, 8 predicted proteins | sample 3176221 | NCBI WGS metagenome assembly SXGT01 (sample SAMN11356862, study PRJNA531348) | freshwater metagenome | isolation source: freshwater sample F1-120 | place: China: Fuxian Lake, Yuxi | collected 2017-12-25
ATTTGGCTTGCCTGCCGCTGAAGCAATGGCTTGCGGGTGTGTGGTTGTGGGATACCATGGTGGCGGAGGTAAAGAATTCTTCGACCCTGCATTTTCCAGGCCAATTCAGGTTGGAGACATTGTCGGATTTTCCAAGGCGGTAGAGGAACTGGTTTATCTATCTCATGAAAACCCAGGTCTATTTCAGTCTCTTGGAGAAAATGCAGCTAATCAAATTGCCAAAGTTTATTCACTGGAGGCAGAGGAATCACAGATCATTTCAATCTGGCATCGAATCCTTAATAGAAAACCACATCCGAAATGATCTTCCCGAAAATATCCTTGGTTATTTTGAATTGGAACGGTCGAGATGACACCCTGGCTTGCTTGGAGTCTGTCGCCCGGATCGACTATCCGAACTTCCGGGTCATCGTTGCGGACAATGGCTCTGCTGACGGGTCGGTTAATGCGATCCGGCACGCCTACCCGGACGTGAAAATCATTGAAAATCATGCCAACCTAGGATTTGCCGCGGGCAACAACAGCGCCATCACTTATGCCCTGGAATCCGGCGCCGAATTCGTTTTCCTGCTCAACAACGATACAGTGGTCGACCCGGCCATACTCTCGGCCTTCGTCGACGCGGCGGAACGCATGCCGGACGGCGGGGTGTTCGGCGCGAAGATTTACTACTACGGCGACAAACAGAAGCTGTGGTACGCCGGCGGATACTGGGACGCCCGCACCTTGAGCTTCAATGAGCATGGCGCGGGGGAACTAGACCGGGGGCAATTCGATACCCTGACGGAAACGGAATGGGTGATCGGCTGCGCGATGTTCGTGCGAGCCGGGGTGTTCAGGGCGGTGGGACTGCTGGAGCCCAGCTTTTTTCTGAACAACGAGGAAATCGATTTCTGTAGCCGGACCAAACGTGCCGGCTTCGCCTGCGTATACGTTCCGGGGGCTCGCCTTTGGCACAAGATTTCTGTCTCCTTCGGCGGCGAGGATTCGCCTCTTAAGGAATACTTCAGCGCCCGCAACCGGTTGCTGTGGGCCCGCCGCAATGCGGCATGGGGACTTCGATTTCGCATCTATCTCTACAGCACGCGATCGCTGATGCGGCGCTTCGTGCGCCCCCTGCTCGGCCAGACCATGTCAGCACCCCATTCAGTGAAATGCTGGTGGTGGTCTGTGCGGGCCGCATTTCGCGATCCCCGCCATCGGGCGGCCCTACTCGGCTTCCGCGATTTCTGGCTGGGGCGATTTGGCAATTGCCCGGATGCGATCCGCACGCTTGCCCGGGAATGGTCGGCACTGCGTGCCGAACGCTCGGCGGGTGCATCCCAGCCACATCAGAATTGATCATGCGGCGGGCTGAAAGCACCATGCGCATCCTCTACGCCAGCGAACGCCCCCCTTACCCGTTCTTCCTTGGGGGTGCTGCACGCGCGGCGCACATGTTGCTAGTGCGGTTGGCTGCGATGCCGGGGGCTGTTTGCCGTGCAGTTGGCGCTAGTGAATACGCGGTGAGTGATTGGCGTTATCCTGCTGGCTCAGAATTCGCCCCCCTCGGAGTGCATTCGGTTGATGAGGCGAATGCGTCGCTTGATTGTGGTTACCCGGTTCAATTGCTGGCCGATTTTTATCGTACGCTGCCCACCGAGATTGGGCGTTTTAGGCCTGATCTTGTTTGGGCGCAACTTGAAGGCGCTTTAGAGGTTTTGCAAATTGCAAATCGGATGGGGGTGCGTGGTTTGTGTTTTATCCACGATGCCGAGTTCGATAAGGTGGAAATGCGCCAGATCGCCGCACTTGATTGCCACTTGGTGGCGAGCAGCGGGTTTCTGGCCGACAAGGTTTATCACGCTACCGGCAGGCGCGCCGCTGTTGTCTACCCGCCGGCTGAACTTTATTTCGATACTCCAGGTGATCCCGCCGGTCTAGTGACGATGATCAATCCGCACCCCGTGAAGGGGCTGGATACGTTTATCGAAATCGCGCAGCGACTGCCTGAAGTCAATTTTCTGTTGCAGGAGTCCTGGAAGCTGGATGAAACGGCAGTCAAGAATTTGCTTAGCAGGCTTGCCGATTTCCCTAACGTCCGTTTTGCGCACCGTGTATCTGATATGCGCAGCGTCTATCGCCAGACTCGTTTGTTGATTGCGCCTTCGCGCTGGGAGGAGGGTTTTGGCATGGTCGCGCTTGAGGCGCAGTCGTGCGGCATTCCGGTCATCGCAAGCCGACGCGGCGGTTTGCCCGAGGCGGTGGGGGAGGGCGGGATTTTGATCGACGATTATCAGAATGCAGATTTCTGGGTGAGCGCAATCGATTCCATGCTGAAAACCCCGGCTAATTACCAAACATTTGCCGAGCGTGCTCTCCGCCATGCCGCGTCCGTCACCTTTGCGTCGGATGCGTTAGCACGTCGGTTGTATTCCATTGCGCAGAGCGCCCCCGTGCATCAGGGCCTTATCGCAAAAATTGTCTTCGATGCTAATCTGCGAGCACGCAATTGGCCGCTGGTTGATCGCCTACTGCGTCACTTTTGTGGCTGATCATTACTTATCACTGCTGTTTAGGAATCATCATGATTGCACCCGCCCGTCTGTTGACGCTGTGCATGCTCATCACGCTTGCCGGGTGTGATCCCGCTGAAAAAGACCTCACCCTATTTGAAGAGATCACCGATGCATCTGGGCTGAATGCATACGAAGGCATGACCCACGGCGCGGCCTGGGGTGATTACGACAATGATGGTCTGCCGGATGTTTACCTGACCAACCACCTCAAAGACGCCATGTTGTTCCGAAATGCCGGTAATGGCCGCTTTGAGAACGTGACCATGCAAGTGCTGGGTGAAGATCAACTCGGTAGTGACAAGCATGGCGCGGCCTGGGCGGATTTCGACAACGATGGCGATCTTGATTTGGTGCAGCTTACGGGGGCAATTCAAGGCATGGGTGAGGAGCCCAAGAAACTGTTTGTAAACACTGCCGGCAGGTTGACAGACCAAGCTGTAGCGCTTGGCGTGAATAACCTGCCCGGCCGCACCCGTATGCCACTGTGGGTGGATTTTGACCAAGACGGCAAGCTGGACCTGTTTCAGGGGGCGGAAGCCCGCCACGATGCGTTGACTCCGCCGTTCTTGTTCGCCCGCCAAGGTGCGGGCTTTTCCGATATGACCGCTTGGCTGCCCTTACGGTCACGCAGCGCACCGTTCTGCGTTCTCACTGCGTTGGACGACGACCGCTTTCCTGAAATCATCTGCCGTCTGATGGGCGAGGCCCAGCCCAGTCAGGTGTTCGATACTCGGGTGCGACCCGCGCGCACTGTAGATGTTTTGCCCAAAACCGCATTTGAAGATGCCGTCGCCGGTGATTTCGACAACGATGGCCGGATGGACCTGTTTCTCGCTCGCAAGAACCCGGGCGGGCGCATCGCTCTCGCCCGCGGCGGCGAAAAGGTGCTGACCGCGCAGGTGGAGCTCACGCCCAAGCATGCGGGCAAGCCGGCGGTATTCCGCTTCCGCTCTGCGGGCAAGGTCCGCTTCACCCTGGCCGGTCAGCATGGCGGAGACCTTGAAGCGCAAGACATCCGCCTTGGCAGCGGCGTGGCATCGGGATTGGATTTCGAGTTGCCTGCGCAAAGCCAGGTAGGCATGCCTAAACCAGCGGCCAATACCGCACGTCCATCCGTGTTGATTGGCAACCCCGAATCTGGCGTATGGCAGGTGGAGTTCCACATTCAGGCGGATGCTTTCGGCGGCAAGAAGAAACCGCGCAACCTCTCAGTGCGCATTCATGCCGAATACGCCATTGAGGCGATCGAACCGCTGGGCGACGCCGCCACCGACGAAACTGCGCCGCAACGCTTGTTCATGAACCGCGCCGGCAAGTTGGAAGAAGAGGGTGACAAGCGGGGTGTGAACCAACGTCCGGTCGCTGCGGCGAATGCCGTCGCGGCCGATTTCGACAACGACATGGACCTGGATATCTTTATTCTGGGCACTGGCGATGCCGGCAAGGCGGAAAACTTGCTGCTGCTCAATGACGGCGCCGGTCATTTCACTCCCGTACGGCAGGCGGGTGGAGCGGCGGGGCTGCTGCTCGGCGTGGGGGACTCAGTCACCACGGCCGACATCAATGGTGACGGCTTTGTCGATCTGCTCACAGCCAGCGGCGCCAGCATGGGGCGCACCCTTGGTCTGCCCTCCGACAATGGCCGCTATCAGCTCTTCCGCAACCTGGGAAATGGCAACCACTGGCTAATGCTGGACTTGGAGGGGGGGAAATCAAACCGCGATGGCATCGGAACGCGCGTGGTGCTGGAAGCGGGTGGCATCACCCAGACCCGCCTGCAAGATGGCGGCGTGCATGAACGCGGGCAGAACCACGCCCGTCTGCATTTCGGCTTGGGCAAGAACGCCAAAGCCGACAAAATCACCCTCTATTGGCCAAGCGGTAAAGTGCAAATTGTTAGCGGCGTGCCTGGTAATCAGGTGCTCCGTCTTAAAGAACCAGACTGATCCTGCCGATTATTAGCATCAAATGACACAGCCCCGTATTAACCACATCAAGAAAGCCAGATCATGCTGAAAGTATTGACCGTATTTGGCACCCGCCCGGAGGCGATCAAGATGGCCCCGCTTATTGCCGAACTGGAACGTCACCCCGGCAAGATACAAAACAAGAACTGCCTTACCGGCCAGCACAAGGATATGGTTGCGCCGCTGATCGACCTGTTCGGTATTCGCGCCGATTACGATTTGAACCTGATGCGTGAAAACCAGACGCTGGAACACATCACGGTCAACGTGCTGCAAGAGGTGGGGCGCATCCTGCGCGAAGAGAAGTTCGACCTGCTGCTGGTCCAAGGCGACACGACCACCTCAATGGCGGCAGCCCTCGCCGCTTTCTATGCCGGAGTGAAAATCGGTCATGTGGAAGCAGGGTTGCGCACCTTCGACAAAAATCATCCTTTCCCCGAAGAAGCCAACCGCAAGATTATTGATGCCATGGCCGACGTGTTCTTCGCGCATAGCGACAAGGCCAGACAACATCTGCTTAATGAAGGCATTGCATCGAGCAGCATCGCTGTCACCGGCAACACCGTTATTGATGCCCTGCTTGATGTCTCACAGCGGTCATTCAGCTTCGTCGGCACGCCACTGGAAACCTTGCCGTTTGGTCAAAAGCGCATCGTGCTGGTCACCGCGCATCGCCGTGAAAGCTTCGGCGGGCCGTTTGAATCTCTTTGCCGCGGACTGCGTGACCTGGCGCTGAAATATCGCGACGAGATCGTCCTGGTCTATCCCGTGCACCGCAATCCCAATGTGCGCCAGGTGGTCAATGGTGTGCTGGCCGGTATCGACAACGTCTTGCTGATTGACCCGCTGGAATACATGCCGCTGGTGCATCTGATGAAGCAGGCTTACATGGTGTTGTCCGACTCCGGTGGCTTGCAGGAAGAAGCGCCTAGCTTGGGTAAGCCGGTGCTGGTATTGCGCGAGGTGACGGAACGGCAAGAGGGGGTGGAGGCCGGCACGCTCAAACTGGTGGGCACCGACAGCGACCGTATCGTCGCCGAGGCCTCGCGCCTGTTGGATGACCCCGCCGCTTATCAGGCCATGTCCACGCGCGCCAACCCTTATGGCGATGGCACCGCCGCCATCAAAATCGTGCGGCGTATCCTGGAAGACGCCGGGTTCGCCGGCAATCCGTAGGCAAGATAAATATGCTGAAAGACATCATTGCCGCCCTCAAGGGCCCGACTCAGGCACGCGCTGCGCACCGACAGGCGCTGCGCGGCAATCCGGGCATAGTTACTGGTATTGAGGTTTTGCGCGCGGCCACTCCAGAGGCCAACGATGATGACCCCGCTTCCCCCATCTTTCTGCTTTCTGCCGGCTGGCGCTCTGGCTCCACTCTGTTGCAACGACTCATCATGTCCGACCGCAATGTGCTGATCTGGGGTGAACCCTATGACGAATGCGGGTTGATCCAGCACATTGCTGAAGCCAGCAAGGCATTCCGCCCGGGTTGGCCGCGTGCGGATTACTTTTACGATGGCACGCCCATCGGGCAGCTCTCGGGCAACTGGGTGGCCAACCTGTTTCCCGCCTTGGACGACTGGCGCAAGGCGCAACGTGCGCTGTTCGACACACTCTTCGCGCAACCGGCCGCCGCCGCTGGCGCCAGTCGCTGGGGCATCAAGGAAGTACGTCTGTCAGCGGAGCATTGCCATTACCTGCGCTGGCTATACCCTAAGGCCCGCTTCGTCTTTTTGTATCGTGACCCGCTGGATGCGTATCGCTCGTATTGCAGCTTTGGCCGTAACTGGTACGACACTTTCCCCGATCGACCCGTGTTCACACCGCATGCCTTTGGCAAGCACTGGCGGACATTGATGGACGGTTTCTTGCGCGATGCGGCGGTGCTCGATGCGCTCTTGGTCCGTTACGAGGACCTGATCACAGACATTCGCACGGTGGATACGCTGGAAACCCATCTGGGTATTTCCATCGACCGCAGCATTCTCAAGCTGAAAGTGCGCAACTCAGGCAACGTCAAAGAAAACCCGGCGGGAAAACGTCCCAAGGTACAGCTCACCGCATTCGAGAAATGGCTGTTGCGCCGCACGGTGTCGCCTACCGCAGCACGCCTGGGTTACGGCGGGGACGGTTCGGAGAATGCCGAATGAACATGTTGCTGCCGCTGTGCCTACAAACCCGTGCGACATAATCCCGCCATGCCTGATAGCGAAAACACTCAAGACGCAAGCGCTCAAGACGCAAACGCGATGCACCCGTTCGCTTCCGTCATTATTCCCGCCCTCAACTGTGTGCATGAAGTCGAGGAATGCATCGCCGCACTGCGAGCGCAAGACTATCCGGCAAACCGTTTCGAGATCGTCGTGGTGGACAACGGTTCCACGGATGGCACCGCAGAGCGCGCAGCGCAACTCGGCGTAATTCTGGAACACATGCCGGAAAAAGGACGCAGCCGTGCACAGAATGCCGGGCTCAGCGTGGCGCGCGGCGAGATTATTCTTACCACGGACATGGGCTGCATCGCACGGCCGGACTGGATCAGCAACGTGGTGGCGTGTTTTCGCGATCCGACAGTCGGCTGTGTTGCGGGTGACATCACCATGCTACCCACGGGCGACAATCTGGCGCTGCGTTATCAGGCCCGCAAACGTTACATGTCGCCATTGCACGCATTTTCGCGTCGCAACCTGCCTTTTCTCCCCTTCGCAGATGGCGCCAATGCCTCGTTTAGACGCGCGGTATTCGACGAGATCGGCGGCTTTGAGTCCAGCTTCTACAAGGCGGCAGATGTGGAAATCGGTTACCGCATCCTGGTGCTGACCGAATGGAAGATGCTCTTCTGTCCGGATTGCCTGATGCAGGAAGCCGGGGAACCAGATCTCAAGACGCTGATGCACCAACGCTACCGCATGGGTATGGGTGGGCATCTGCTGCGGGCTCGCTTTCCTGCGTTATATGAGCAGGAAAATACAGCTTCAACTGGCTTGCGGGAGCGTTATTGGTCGCTGCGTGAACGCGTGAGTGACGTGTTACGCGGGCTCAAAGCGTTCGCCACCTTCGACCGCGCCTTTCTGGAAGACAGCCTGGTGGGCTATTTGATGGCGCGCGCGCAGCGGCGCGGCGAACGCGATGGCGCTGCACTCTTGCAGCAACAGAAGGTGCGCCCGACGCCCATTGATGACGTGCGCCTGCGTGCATTCATGGCGAAACTCGACACCCTGGAAACCCGGGTGTTGTTGCGCCGCTAACTCCAATCTCTTCATTCGATCTGCCATCAAGGACAAAGCATGTTGTTCACAAGAAAACGCGAGCCGTCGTACCAACGCGCCATGGGCTGGTTCAAGAACAACTTTATTCCCGGCCAGGGTGTCATCCTGCATACCAAGAAGCCGGTGCCGTACCCCGAGGTCACTGGTTATTACATTCCAACCCTGTACCACTGGCAGGAGACGGAATATGCCCGTACCGCCACGCGCTGGCTGATGTCCATCCAACTTGAGAACGGTGCATTTCCGGCCTCGGATGGCAAACCCTACACCTTCGATACAGGCCAGATTCTGCGTGGCCTGAATGCCGCCAGCGGCGATGTCCCCGGCGCCGACGAGGCAGCAAAAAGGGCTGCTGACTGGATGCTGACCCAGATTGGCGAGGATGGCCGGGTCACTACCCCCTCCACCGAGTTGTGGGGCGACATCGCGAACGATCTTATTCACTCCTATGTACTGCCACCGTTGGTGCAGGCGGGCCAGTTGTTCGGACAGCAGGCCTACCTCGACGGCGCGCAGCGCGCCATGAACTACTACAAACGCCAAGCCGACGAGCTCGTGCCGTTCAATCGACTGTCGCATTTCCATGCTTATGCCATGGAAGCGCTGTGGGAAATGGGCGAGGTGAATCTGTGTCGCCAGGGGATGGCCAGCGCCGCCGCCAAGCAGCGCCGCGATGGCAGCGTCCCTGGTTATCCCGATGTGGAATGGGTGTGCTCTACAGGTCTGGCGCAATACGCCATCGTCTGGCAACACCTGGGCGAATACGACCGCGCGGACCGAGCCATTCAGTATTTGGAAAAAATCCAGAACAAGAGTGGTGGCTTCAACGGCAGCTATGGCAAGGGCGCCAGTTACATCGCCGGCGCGGAGATCAGTTGGGCCGTGAAATATTTTCTGGATGCCTGGGCGCTGAAACTGGCGCGTGAACAAAAAGCGTGAGGTCGATATGACCGCCCTGGATACGCCGCTCGTCTCTATCGTTCTGCCTACTTACAAGCGTGCCCACGTGCTGCCGCTGGCTATCCGCAGCGTGCTGGCGCAAACCTACGGCAATTGGGAACTCATCGTCGTCAGTGACAACTCGCCGGACAACACCGAGGAAGTGGTGAAGGCGTTCGATGATCCGCGCATCCGCTATTACCGCAACGACCCCAACCTGCGCCTGCCGCGCACCCTGAACCGTGGGTTCTCGCTCGCGCAAGGCGAGTATCTGACGTGGACCTCGGATGACAACATGCTGGCGCCCGAGGCCATCGCCCGCATGGTCGAAACGCTGCAGTGCGGTGAGTCCGATTTTGTCTTCGCCGACTACTTCGAGTTCGCCGACACGGACCCGAAAGGCGCCCCCCTCGACATCCGCCCCGTGCGCCTGCCAGATGCGCCGGACATGGCTAAAGGCAACAGCATCGGCGCCTGCTTCATGTATACGCGCGCCGTCTATACGCGCGTCGGCGATTACGACCCTGATCTGTTTCTGAACGAGGATTACGATTACTGGATGCGCATCGCGCGGCAGTTCCGCATCCAGCACATCCCGGAACTGCTTTATTACTTCCGTCGCGATGAGGATTCGCTGTACTGCTCACGCTTTGCTGAAGTGCGCGCCGGTTCATTGCTGGTGCGTTTCAAGAACCAGTATCTCTCGGCGGAAGACGTGCTGAACGGCATGGCGGACCTGGTTATGGCCAATCTGGATCGGCATCACACCGGTCTGCTAAAGAACGCCTATCTAGGCATCAAGCGCACCTCGTTTCGCGCCACCCGCTGGTTTGAATGGATCGCGCGGCAACGCACCTTGTCCCGCCTCCGGCCAATGGTAAACAAGGCGCTACGCGATTACATGGGCGGGACGGCATCGTTCAATGATGCCCGCTTGGCATTGCGCGATCTGATGAACACCCTGGCGGTGATTGAATATCGCACCTATGCCCGGCAGGAAATCAAATAAAGGCAACGAACAAGCACTCTGGAAGGCAAACATCAGTACATCGCATTTAAGTGTCGATGCAACCAGTGCGATACTTGAACGCATTTCAGTTACGCGCGATTAAACGAAGCTTCGGATGTATCCCAGATATCCGCGCAGGGTCATCGGCTTAAGACGCAAAGCCATCGCATAGGCCTTTCTCGCCTGTACTTTACTGCCACGTAGCCTTCTATGGTACCCAAGCGCCATGCTGCATTGATGGAGCTCATAATCAAGCAGGCCCAGTTTCTGCACCACGTCGTTTGTCGTTTGTCGTTTGTCGCTTGAGCATGCTCTTTATTTCAAGAAGGGTTTGATATCGTGCTTCCAAACGCCCGAAGTCACTATCAGCTTCCCTAGGAGCCTGTCGGACTTCCCGCCTAATCCTGGATAATTCAGCACTTCAGAAGACCCTCAGTCGCCCATGAGCCGCTTCCGCCCAGTAGATCGCAAGACATCCTACCTATTGCCGCCCTCGGTCGAAGACTGGCTCCCCGAAGATCATTTAGCGCGTTTCATTGTCGAAGCCATGGAGCGAATCGACCTGAGCCCACTCACCCGCGCCTACGCAGGCCGCGGCAGCGCCGCCTACCATCCTGCTCAGCCTGCTGGTCTATGGCTATGCGAATGGCGTCTTCTCCAGCCGCAAGATCGAGCGGGCCACCTACGACTCCGTCGCCTTCCGCTACCTCGGCGCCGGCAGCCACCCCGACCACGACACGCTGGCCACCTTCCGGCGGCGCTTTCTCGAAGAACTTTCCGGTGTTTTTGTCCAAGTGCTCGAACTGGCGCAGGAAATGAAGCTCCTGAAGCTGGGTACCGTCTGCCTCGACGGCACCAAGATTCACGCCAACGCCTCGCGCCATAGCGCCCTCTCATATGGGCATCTCACGCAACTTGAAATCCAACTCAAGGCCGAAGTTCAAGAACTGCTGGAGCAGGCCGAGAAAGCCGACCAGTCTGACCTTCCCGACGGTCTCAACCTGCCGGAAGAACTGAAACGTCGGCAGGACCGGCTGGCCGCCATGGAACAAGCAAAAACCAAGATCGAAGCGCGCGCCCGCGAACGCTTTGAGCGTGAACAAGCTGAATACCAAGAGAAGGCGGCCCGCCGCGAAGCGCGGCAAGCGGAAACCGGCAAGAAGGCTGGCGGCAAACCGCCCATGCCACCCGAAGCGGGGCCTCGGCCATCCGACCAGATCAATCTAACGGACGAAGACTCCCGCATCATGAAAGTCGCCGGTGGCGGCTTCGAACAGAGCTACAACGCCCAGGCGGCCGTCGCCGAGAACATGCTGGTCGTGGCCACGAGCGTGACCCAGGCTTGCAACGACATGCAACAGGTCAAGCCCATATTGCAGATCATCGGCACGCACCCAGCCACACTGGGGAAAGTCGAGCAACTGCTGGCTGATACCGGTTATTGCAGCAAGAGCA
>SXGT01939947.1_pt1 | contig 11200 bp, 11 predicted proteins | sample 3176221 | NCBI WGS metagenome assembly SXGT01 (sample SAMN11356862, study PRJNA531348) | freshwater metagenome | isolation source: freshwater sample F1-120 | place: China: Fuxian Lake, Yuxi | collected 2017-12-25
ATTCCCGGACTGGGCATGTCCGCACTAATCGTGCCGGACCCCGGCCGCCGCACCGCGTTGAGTCACGCATTCGACCTGCTGCACGCCGGCAACTACAACCCGTTCAGCAGCGCCGCCTTCACCGCCGGTTACCGTGAAGGCGCTGCCTGGCTGGATGCACTGATGGCCTATCTGGCGCAGACCCGCGACTGCGCCATCGCCTTTGCACGCGAACGCCTGCCCGGCATCCGCATCATCGAACCGGAGGGCACCTATCTGCTCTGGCTGGATTGCCGTGACTTGTGCGCGGCACGCGGCTGGGATGACCGGGCTTTGAAACGCATTTGCGTCGAACAGGCGAAAGTCGGCATGAACCCCGGCCCGGTGTTCGGCACCGGTGGTTCCGGTTTCATGCGGATGAACATCGGCGCGCCGAGAGCGGTGATCGAAACCGCTTTGCTGCGATTGGCTGCGGCGTTACAGCTACGGACCTGATCCGGAGGCTGACGAATCAACTGGCCCACTGCGGAATCGCTTGAGTATTGCGTCCACTCACTGTCCTCAAATCACCGCCCCCAATTTGCGATGACTCGCTCCCGATCACCGATCAGTTCGGGTTCCTGCGGGCGGCCTTGGGTCAGCGCCATGCGCTTGACCTTGGCTTGCACAAAATCCTGCAACTCGCCGGCGGTGAGTTTGCTGTCGTGATTGGTATCCGCCTCGCCGCTTAGACCCCGCATCAGGTAATAACTGAACAAACCGTGCTGTTGGCTGGGGTGGCTGTGTGCAAGTTGATCACCGCTGGCAGCGGAAAACTGCATGAAGCCGGGTGGCAGGGTGGCGGCTTTGGATTTGATCAATACCGGGCGGGCGTTGGCCACCAGCGTGCCGTCACCGCCGCGCGCGCCTCCGGAATAACAGGTATCCAGGAATACCGTGGTACTCATCGGTTTGACCTTGGCAATTTCATCAAACAATCGCTGACGGTCCAGGGCGGTATCTTCCAGCAGGCTGGGGTCGCCGTCCTGCGGGATCAGATAGGCTTTGTCGCCCTCCGACGCAGCCAGGCCGTGGCCGGCAAAATAGACATAAACCTGCGACTTGCCGGGCGTGATCATCGGCGCCAGCCAGTTCTTAAGCGCGGCGAGCAACCCGGTCCGGTTCGCCTGCTCGCCGGTAAGCAGTTTGATGTTGCCTGCAGGAATGCCCAGGCTGCGTTGGGCATAGTCGTAGAACATCGCCGCATCCTGCGCCGCCCAGCGTGCTTGCGGCGCGTTGCGGTAATTCTCCACGCCGACGATCAGCGCCAGCGCATTGGGGTTGGGCCGGGTCTTGGCTGGCGGCGGTGTCAGTGCCGGCTCATCAGCAGCGATCTGCGTGGCGGCTGCCTGGCGAATCACCGTCAGCTTTTGCGTTGCATGGTTACCGTGGATGTCGGTCGCCACGATTTCCAGTACGGTTTCACCCAACGGGAAGAAGCGTTTCAGGCTGAATGCGCCATTTGCGGCGAGTTCAATCTGCTTGCCATCTACCGTCACTTCGGCGACGCCGCTGGGGTCGGTGGCCAAACCTTGAATCACTAAATCGCCTTGGGTGATGGTTTGGGTATTGCTGTTATCAATGCTGAGGTTGGGAGGTTTGTGGTCCGAGACAACGGATGATTGCACTTGTGGTGCGGCGGTAGGCAGTTCGTTCAGTGCCGCCTGAGCTAGCTGCTTGATTACATCTTCGCTGTCTGGATTGGTCAGGGTTAATTGATACCACTTCACCGCCTCGTTGGGGTCTTGGCGCACGCCTTCGCCAAAGTTGTATATGGTCCCAAGTTTGAACTGCGAATTGGCATGTCCTTGATCTGCCGCCTTGCGAAACCACTTGACCGCCTCGGCGGTGTCCTGGCGAACGCCTTTGCCTTCGATGTAGATGAGCCCAAGGTTGAATTGCGCGCGGGCATTGCCTTGATCCGCTGCCTTGCGAAACCACTTGACCGCCTCGGCAGCATCCTGGCGATCGTTGTAGATGAACCCAAGTTTGGACTGCGCGCGGGCATCGCCTTGATCTGCCGCCTTGCGAAACCACTTGACCGCCTCGGCGGTGTCCTGGCGAACGCTTTTGCCTTCGTTGTAGATGAGCCCAAGGTTGAATTGCGCGTGGGCATCGCCGTGTTCCGCAGCCTTGCGAAACCACTTGACCGCCTCGGCGGCGTTCTGGCGGACGCCTATGCCTTCGTAGTAGCTGACCCCAAGGTTGAACTGTGCGCTTGCAAGGCCTTGATCCGCCGCCTTGCGAAACCATTTCACCGCTTCGGCGGGATCTTGGCGGATGCCTTTGCCATTGACGTACATTATCCCAAGGTTGTGCTGCGCCCCGGCAAAGCCTTGATCCGCTGCCTTGCGATACCACTTCACCGCCTCAGCAACGTCCTGGCGTACGCTTTTGCCTTCGGCGTAAATCTCCCCAAGTACATACTGAGCAAGGGCATCGCCTTGATCCGCCGCCTTGCTATACCACTTCACCGCCTCGATAGCATCCTGCTGAACACCTTCGCCGTTGTCGTACATGGTCCCAAGAACGTACTGCGCATCAGCAAGGCCTTGATCCGCCGCCTTGCGATACCACTTCACCGCTTCGGCGGCGTCTTGGCGGACACCTACGCCATCGGCATACATGTGACCAAGGCCGAACTGCGCATTGGCAAGGCCTTGATCCGCCGCCCTGCGATACCACTTAACCGCCTCGGTGGCGTTCTGGGGAACGCCTTCTCCGTTGGCGTACATGGCCCCAAGGTTGTACTGCGCCCCGGCAAAGCCTTGATCGGCCGACTTGCGATACCACTTCATCGCCTAGACGGCGTCCTGGTGGACGTCTTTGCCCTTGCTATACTTGCTCCCAAGCAGGGCCTGCGCACCGGCATGGTCTTGTTCCGCAGCCTTGCGGTACCACTTCATCGCCTCGGCGGCATCCTGCCTGACACCTTGGCCTTGATCGTACATATACCCAAGCTTGAACTGCGCAATGGCATTCCCCCGCTCAGCCGATTGGCGAAGCTGCTTGATGCTAACTTCAGCGCCCGCAGCAGCACCCTGGAGAAGCAATAGCATCAGGAACAAAACCATCGCTTTCATTTCTTGCACGCCTCTTTGCTGTTCATCGGTGCAGGTGGGAATTCCATTTTCAATTCCCGGAAGTCCCCATTCACTGCTGCGATTTCACTCCAGGCCCGCTTGAAAGCGGGGCGGTCTAGGTTGGTTTTCATGCCATCTCGCCAATATTTCCAAGTTTCATCGGAAATGCGACCTTCCAGATGAAGAAATACCTGGGTATTGCAGAGATCGATGTAGTGATAGAACTCGTCGAATGCTTCGCAATATTCCTTGTGCGTCAGCGGCTCGCCCAATAACGCTTTGGTCGGCAGTGTTGCTGCAAGCTCGCGATATTCCCGTGCGAAGGTGTCTTCAAACGTGGTTTTGGCTTGGCAACGAGATATCCAGAGTTGCGACGCGGCCACGGCAACGCCAATCGCGGTTGCCACACTGGAAATATTTTCAAAAACATTAGATTCACACATGTTTATTTCCAAGAAATTTTCAGTCGATTTTAGTGGTCAGCCAGCGTAGCCCGGTTGAAATGAAATGGAATCCGGGGATTTTGACCTTAGCCTGCATGCCGGCGTTGGGCACTGCGTGGAGCTGCCCCGGATTTCGCTGCGCAGCAGCCGGGCTACGCGCTGTGGCATACAGCGGCGGTGCTGCGCATTTCTGCCCTATTTGCAGCTTATCGCCGCTCATTCCGTGCCGGTCACTTCTGCTGCCAGCATATCCATATGATGTTCAAGCGTATCCGCAGACTCAAAACTCCGGAAATTTCCGGCATCAATGTCAGCGATGCCAATCTGGGCGGCTTCCTGCAAGGCGACCAAACGCGCTTCATGTTCCGACTCTCTGCGTTCGACCAGCCTCAAGCCGTCGCGCAACACCTCGCTGGCGTTTTGATAGCGCCCGGAAGTGACAAGCTGCTCGACAAAGCGGGCTTGATGGTCGGTGAGGACTACGTTTCTTGTGGGCATGGCGGACGCCTTCATTCATTCTGTCTGTTGGTGATTTATGCCATTGAATGGTTTGGATGAAGCGGGCAAAAGTGAATTTCAAGTCTGCGCTGGTGCAGATACTTTTTGGCCTGGTTCCAATCCATAAACACGGCTTCGCCATTCGCAACGGCTGTTTCAGCCTCTTGCAAGGCATCCGCGTGCCACGCGGGAGATTCAACTTCCTCATGGCTGCGGGAAAGCTCGCCCCGGAACTGCTCGATAAGTCGAGGCTGTTTCAAGGTCTGATCAACTTTGCCGTTGCGGCATCGATGCGATACGCCAGCACCATCTCTCGCCTTTCATTCAGCGGCAATTCGGCCAGCACCCGGTGGAACTGTTCGATGGTCATGGTTTCGGGAAACGAAATGGGCTTGCGGCTGAACACCACCATGAGAACTTCCTCTACGCTTTTACGACCTTTGGGCAGGTAGGTTTCCAGACTGTAGGCGGCGTTGGGCAGGGTGATCTGGTCGTTTGCGTGCAGCGCCTGGCTGGGTTGATGCGCGTTGGGGTAAAGCCGCAAGACGCGTTGTTCTTCTTCCAGATACGGCAGCAGTTGCACGACGCTGGCGTAGGCAAGGCCTGGCAAGTCGGCGGGCATTTGAATGCGCAACTGCATCGTCTCGCCTTCACGGAAGGCGGTTTCGTTGAGTTTGACCTGGCTTTCCGGGGTGGGAATAAAAGCGGGGTCGCGCTGTCCCTGGTCGCATTGCACGCTGACTTTGGCTTCTACGGTGCAGCGGAACAGCAGGGTGTTGGCCAGTGAGTTGGCTTCGGTTACCGCTTCGGCAGGATGGATGACTCGGCTATTGAATTGCGTGACACGGCCGCCGGTGGTTTCAAAGTGCAGGCGAAACAGGTCATCCACGCTTTCACTCTTGAAACGAACGGAACCACCGCGCATCAGGCTGCCGCATTGCTGGGCGACCGCCTGTCGCTTGATCGCTTGTTCCGCCAACTTGCAGCCTTCCTGCGGACTGACATGTCCACCGTAGACATACGATTCTTGATAAACCGTTTCGGCCTGGGCGGTGAGCGTCATGGCGCAGCAGAAAGCGAAGCACAAAGTGCGTAATCGGTTGGGCGTCATGGTTTGGTGTTAGGCCCGGTTTTGCCAATAGTCTGGCTGACGGCTGGTGTGGGCCACGGCGAGGACTTCGATTTGCTCGCCGCAGATGCGGTAAATCAGGCCATAACGAAAATGCTTGAGCAGACAACGACGAAGTGTGGCGCCAAGTTGATGCCAGGCGTGCGGTTGTTGCCGAATACGCTTCAGGGCTTCATCCACGTCTGCGGTGAATCGGTAGCCCAGCCCGGCCTGTTCCTGTTCCAGCCAGCTAAAGGCGTCGTCCAATTCTTTCTGCGCAGCTTCTGAAAAGAAAAGTTGCATCAGCGCACATACTTGGCCATGACGACATCGGCGGCGATGAGCGACATTTCGCCACGATCAATGGCGTGCATTCGGTTTTCACACTCGTCGCGCCAGGCGTTTTCCCATTCCGGCGTGCTCGGGCTGACCAGTTCGAACAGGGCATTCAGCAGTTCGGCCTGTTCTGGCGGGGCCAGGGTTTTGGCTTGTTGCAAGAGGGTATCCACGCGGGCATGCATTGGTTTTCTCCTTTAGGCTGAATATTGACTGCTGATTGGCTGGTTTAGTTGGCGCCTGTTTGCGGGGCGACGATCAAGACGACGGAAGGCAACATCAATTCGTAAACGCTTTCCGCATCCATCCTGGCCAAGCCGGGTGAGCTATCGGAAACTTTTTGTTGCAGGGTGTTCAACAAACGCATGAGCAAAGAGGGCCGTATTGCAAAGTTGACGTCTTCGGGCATCTGTCCGTGCTTTTCAGCATATTTCAGGGTGTCGAGTTTGGCGACCACGATGCCGATCAGGCGACCCTGGTCGTCCATCACCGGGCCACCACTGTTGCCGCTGTTGAGGGAGGCGGTAATTTGCATGTAGCCGCCCATGCCGCCATCCGTACGACTAATCAGGCCACTGGTGAGCGCAGGCCATGTGGTGCCCAAGGTGCCGGAGAGCGGGTAGCCCAGGACATAACAACTCCGCCCGGGCCGGGGTTCTTCGATGCGGTCACGCGGAATCGCCCAGGCACCGGGATAAGGGGTTTCCAGACGCAACACCGCCAAGTCATCCTCTTGGTTGATCGCTTCCACCCAGGCTTTTCGCACTTTGCCGATGCCGTTTCGGACTGTCAGTTGCTTGGCTGTGCCTATGACATGGGCATTGGTGACAACACGTTCACCGTTATCAATGACAAAGCCGCTGCCCGTCTTGATGCTGACGCCCCGGGGAATCCGGATGGCTTCAAATTTTGCCTCCGGCAAAGCCCTGGGAGTTGGCGGAGATGTAGGTGGAGGTGTGGGCTGTTCTTGAGGCTTGATCTCTCTTGGCGGCGGCGTAGTCGGTTCGGTTATTCGGGGAGGAGGCGCAGCAGGCGGTGGTGCGAAGAGGTTCATGGCCGACAGCCATTCTTGAATGGCTGCGGCTTTCATCTCGTCGCCTTGCGTGTGGAAGCGCATTGCCGCCGTGGCACGTAGCCGGTTGCCCTCGACAGTATTGCCCAGGGCATATTCCACTTGCCCCAACGCATCCAGGGCGTCGGCGTCTTGCGGATGTTGACTCAGCCAATCCTTGAGTGTTTTCCGGGCATCTGCATACCGGCCGCGTTCGATGAGGATGCCGGCTTGCGCCATGCGAAACAGGTGTGCATCGATCAGCGGCCTTTGCGTGGCGCTGCTCTGGGCTGCACCCAAGCGACTTAATGCGGCCTCCGAATTTCCCGAACGGTTCTCCAACTCAGCAACAGCGACGATAAGTTGGGCATTCTCGGGGGCTTCTTTCAAAGCGCGACGGGCTTCGGTGTTGGCTTCCTTGAAACGTCCTTGTGCCAACAAGGCGCGAATCAGACCAGCCTGAGCCTCGGTCGCTGTTGGCATCTGGAAACCGGCTTTCTCGAAAAACTCTTCGGCCAGTTTCGGGTTGCCGGTGCCAAGCGCAATTTCGCCCTGGCGAAGCAGCAGGCCGTATAAATCCGCGAGTGATTCGGTGGGCTGCGCTTTGAGTGCTGCCAGAGCGGCGCTGTAGTCACCTGAACGCAGGGCTTTATCCGCGACGGTAAAGTCGCTCGCCCAGGCTGCCACAATTTGAAATGCGCCAAGAAGTGCGATGGCGATGATGCGGATGCGGCGGCGATTCATGCAGCCTCCCAATCTGGGTGGGGCGGGGTGCTGCCCCGCCGGTGGTTTTATTTGTTTTCGGCTTTGGCTGCAGCGGCGTCTGGCGCTTTGGCCGTTGCACCATCACGGGATGCCTTGATGCTGGCTTCAAGTTCTGCAAAAGCCGCACTGGCACGAACGCGCGTTTCCACAATCTGGTTGTTCTTGATTTCTTGTGACAACACTTTGTTCGCTTCGCCCAGCGGATATTCAAGCAACACATACGCCCGGTAGCCTTCGCCCTGCGGTGTGATTTTCTTCTTGCTGACGCGGTAACCGGCGGCATTGACGTCGGTAAACAGGTTGCTGATGACCTTGCTGGTTTCCTGCAACAGTTGCGGGTCTTTTGCGTTGCCGGTTTCTTCAATAAAACGCTTCATCTTGCCGCTCATATTGCTGCGCAGCCGGTCTGCCAAGCGGTATTTGGCATCGAGAACGGCTTTGTCCAGCGCCATCTGAAGATCAGATGAGGTGGCCGTCGCGACGTCATAAAGGTAAGACTCCGAGGTGGGCGACTCGGTAAACCATTCAGGAATATCCTGTACTGACTTTTGAGTCGTCGCGACCGCTTTCGCTTCGCGCTTTGCTTCGGCGACAGCTGCCGCTTCAGGCGTGCCGGGCTTGGGAGCGGCGCAGGCGGTCAAGACCAGCGAGAGAAGAATGGGTAGTGAGTGATTGCGCATAAAGGCTCCCTGTGGGTTGGTAATGATTCAACTTTGATTCCAAGCTGTCCGGATGGTAGTGCGGTTCCTGTCCAATTTGACGAGCATTTTTATCAGGTTGTCCGGCTGCGCTTTGTCCAGCCTCTCTCTGACACGCTTGGCCCGATTCCACCACAATCATCGTTCAACCGCTAAAGCCGCCATCGAAAAACACGCTGAGAAAAGCCAGACAAAACCGGCCAGTTTGAAAGCACCGCGCATGGAAAGCATCCGTTACCGCTTCAACACCGCTGCCGAATTACCCAGCAACTCCGGTTCCTGCGCAAATTCAGGGCCTAAACGCAGGGAATCTGCCAGCACTTTGCCGCGAATCTGGCTGTGCAGTTCGCCCGCCGATAACTTCAAACCGTCTTTCAACATCGCATGCATCAAGTGATAGCCAAACAAACGATGGCCACGTTCTTCGTGTTGATTCGATAGTTGCTCAGCGCGGCCTGCGATCATCACAGTCAATCGGCTATCCGAACGAATGCCATGTTTCGGCACGATAGCCACGCCCGCCGTACCGCCCAAAATCATGCTGTCTTTATTGCTGCGGCCTGAGAAACAGGCGTCGATAAACAGTTGCGCCTGCCCGACACGACTCCGGTCGACTTGGGCATACAGCGCATTGAGTTGCAGATCAGGTTCTTCAAAACTGCCGGAGCCGCCGTCTTGGGCCAGCAGAAACACGTTTTTACCGTCCTGCGCCGGCACGCCATGGCCGGCGAAATAGATCAGCAATCGATCCTCTGGCGTCAGCCGACCAAGCAAGGTGCGTAAACGTCCACGCAAACGGCCGCTGGTGGCTTCCTGATTAGTCAGCGTAATGATGTTTTCGGGTTGCGCACCCAGGGTTTTGCGCGCCATCTCGGCGAACAATTTTGCCGATCGGTCGGCAAACGGTACATCCGGCACATCAGCGTAATCATCAATGCCGATGGCCAAAACATGCAGGCGTTTATCCGCTTTAGCTGCAGGTGCGCGAGCCAGCAACGGTTGCAGGTCGTCGTTGAAACTTTGTGGCATTGATTGCTGCAATCGAGCAAGTTCTTCTTTCAGGCGTTTCTGTTCCGCCGCTTTGGCCTCGACTTGCGAGCGCTGACGTTTTATTCGATCAATTTCGGCCTGCTGAGCGGCAATAGTTGGGTCATCCCTAATGTCGAAAGTGGTTTTCTGCAAGGCAGTCGCCTGCGGCATGACGATATTTGGCGTGGAAACCTCCAACGCCTTGATCGCCACCTCCACGCGTTGTGTTTCTCCTGCCGAATTGACTGGCACCGCCGCCAGCTTTTGTGTGCCGACGCGCAGTGTGATGGCTTCCCAGGTCAAACTGTTATCGGCATTGATGCGGAAATGAACTTCCGGTTTCGCCGCCTCCAACGCTGACCTCAATCTGCGTGCTTCATCAGGAGGAATGTCGCGGATGGCGATGTGTTTACTCAGGTCACTGCCTGCTTCATCGGCGATCACAGCGAAAAAAGTTTGAGCATCAGCATCGTAGCGAAGCTTGCTCAGTGCGGGGGCGGCATAACTTTGGAGAAAAGCAGTTCGGATGGCCTGTTGGCGTTGCTCATCCGGCAACGGCCCAAGCTGAGCGTAATGATCCTTCACCTGACGTTCATAACTTGCGACTTGACGGTTGTAATCGGCGACTTTTGCTTCGTATGCCGTTTGTGCTTTGGCAATGCGGGCCTGAAAAGCCGTGGTGGTTTCAAATTCATCTTTGGTTAATTTTGGTGGTGCGGACGGCGCAACACTTAACTGAGTGCTCATCGCCTTTAAATGCTCGGGAAGTGCTTGATGTGCTGTTTGTGCTTGGCGCAAGTGGGTTTCGGCAAGTTTGGCGTAGTCAGTTTCGACACCACGCCGCCATGTTCGGTGACGAATCAGCTTTTGAATTTCCTCCTTCGAAGCGCTTGAAGGCTCAGACAATAAGGCCAAAGACTGTCCGCCGCGCACCAGCCGAACGCGGTTGCCGTCGCCACGGGAGTTGCTGAAGGCGTAGCCATAGCCGAAACCCACGTACCACGCGAGGTTTGAACTGACGGCGCTGGGCGAACCCGACCAAAAAAACGAACTCAGTGTTTCTGGAAAGATATCTGAGTTGATTGCTGGATTGTTTTTACCTGGCTCAACCAGCGTTTGCAGTTCTCGAATGGTGGGTAAGCGCCAGTCTTGATATCCAGCAAAAGAGTGCTGCAAATTATTGGCTTCATTCCAAGTGAGTTTGGAAGCTGTACCTGAACAGGTTGAATTAATCCACGTTTGCCCCATTGCACAACGCATCCACATCAACCCGGTCGCAGAATCAATGACCGTTCCCTCTGGTAATGACGGTGTCACAGTCTCCGTTTTCCAAATAATCGTATCGCTCGGATGCACAAAGGCCGGTGAAACGCTGTCAATTTGCGCTGGTATCGGCTCAGCAACCGGTGGCGGTAATGCATTACTTGTTTCAAAACTTGGCGCGGTCTCTGCAACCGCTGAACCGCCACTATTAATCCCCAGCCCTTTTTTCAGGCTCTCCCAGAACCCTGCCTGTACCGAGGATGAAAGGAATATTGCGAGAATTAATGCTCTACTGACTGTCCGTTTCATATTTCACCTGAATCCATATCTTCTCCCACCATCATACAAGTCAAAACAGGATGCCTTGATGCTGGCTTCAAGTTCTGCAAAAGCCGCACTGGCACACACACGCGTTTCCACAATCTGGTTGTTCTTGATTTCTTGTGACAACACTATATTCGCTTCGCCCAGCGGATATTCAAGCAACACATACGCCCGGTAGCCTTCGCCTTGCGGTGTGATTTTTTCTTGCTGACGTGGTAACCGGCGGCATTGACGTCGGTAAACAGGCTGCTGATGACCTTGCTGGTTGCAGCGATTGGCTGCGGCGCTGTGAAACCTGTTGCGCGTAGGCCAAAGACCGGCGGCATATCTTGCCGCTCCCGGCGAAGCTTGCCGGCAAGGTCTTGCCGATTCCTGACCAGGCTCGGTAAATCAATGGGTTGAGGGTGAATCCAGGGCTGGCATGCGGCTTGCTGAACAAGCCACACCATGCTCAACAAAATCGACAACGAAATTGCTTTCGTCAAATCCGCCCTCAATCTGCGCGCGCAGCGCCAGGAAATTTTGGCGGGCAACATCGCAAACTCGGATACCCCCAATTTCAAGGCGCGCGATCTGGACTTTAC
>SXGT01289031.1_pt1 | contig 11199 bp, 9 predicted proteins | sample 3176221 | NCBI WGS metagenome assembly SXGT01 (sample SAMN11356862, study PRJNA531348) | freshwater metagenome | isolation source: freshwater sample F1-120 | place: China: Fuxian Lake, Yuxi | collected 2017-12-25
ACTAGTTTGGGGCTTTATGCTTATTTATTCTACACTTGTGCCCCGTTAAGCAGCCCCTTGTTTTGAATACAAAAAACCAATGACACAAGAAAAATGAGACTTACACCTGCCATATTGTTTTCAATTGCAGCTGTGCTGTTTTTATTTTTTGGCACCCTTGTGGTGAACAGAAACCTGGACATACCCCTCCACGATGGTTACTTCGTTGTTAGCTATTTCTTTATTGTAATTATTTTAAGTGCGTTAAAAGGGCTGAAGGCGTTGGTTTACTTCGGACTGGAAAAGATTAAGCGACCTGTAAAACCACAAATCGGATTCTGGCATTTTGGTTTTTTTATGGCAGGCATACTATTTCTTTTTTTAGCCTTAATTATGTCGAATTCTCTATCTGCATCAGCACCAATGGCTACTGATTATTTTCAAGGCAACATTTTTAGTTCGACCGGAATCGGTCTTTTCGGGACTATCTTGCTTTTGCTGGCACTGGGGCTGTTTATTTACGGACTAATAATACCGGCTCCCGGTAAGGAAAAATAGAGGCGTGCAATACCCATTCCACCCGCCGCCAATGCCATTCCGGACTGCTTGCTCATAATAAAGCGTTTTCGTACTTTGCTGATGCAACAAGCTCAGCACGCTGACGTTGTGCCTAATTTGAAAAAATGAAAATCACTCTGATACCCATACTAACCTTATTGGCTTGTCAAACCTTGTTCGGACAAGTTGCTATAATTCAAGACCCGGACGGCTGGACAAATGTGCGGAAAGCACCAGATGGAAAATCTGAAGTAATCCTCAAAGTGTATGAAAATCAAGTTTTTTGGTTCGACTATGAAGAAGTCGATCAGGAACAGGATTGGATTTCAGTTTACATTCCCAAAAATAATTATAGCCTTGATAAGAGTGAACCCAACTACATAACCGGATTTATTCACAAGTCCCGGCTTCTGCCATTAAAAAAACTCAAAGAATATACAGGCAACGATTTCATTTTCGAATATCAACTCAGTGAATTTGACTCAACAAACAGAATAATTGACAGGCATGCCGGCAAATGGGTGACGGCTATTGACGGCCGGCCCGTTTGGGGAACAGACGGTGATTTTCCGGGAATACAAGTCAAAAATATGAAGGTCATTGTTGAAGGACGATTAATTGATGTTCACGAAGTATTTTACTCCGACATTTATGAATGTGACAATGAAATTTCCATTTACAAAAATGGTGACACCTACTTTGCTTACCAAAGGAACAGTGACGGCGCAGGTTCCTATGAAATTGTTTGGGTCTTCAACAAAAAAGGATTGAAACAACGGCTTGTAGGAACGATGATTTAAACCAAAAAATCAGGTATAGACTTAGGGCGACCAATTTGTTGCAAGTTTGTGGTTCTAAGCATTCTTTGTCTCAGATTACAAGGCCACAGTTTCAAAATTTCTGTTGATTCTACCAAAGCCTTTCCCCCCAACCACCTCCCACGCTGCGCTCAACCAAACCCGGCCAGGTAAAGGGCTTCGTCCCTGCTGTTTGATCTAAACCCCTCCGGTTCCGCCCAGCTCACCCCGCACCGCGCCCATTCTTCGCCTCGATACCTCCAGCCGGGTATTGTCGTTCAGGCGCACAAAGCCAGCGTGCTCTACAGCCTGCACGTACGACTTATTCACCAGAAACGATTTGTGGATACGCACAAACTGCTGTTGCGTAAGGGTGTGGGCGATCTCTTTCAGGGTTTTTGACGCCGTAAAGCGGGAGCGGTCCGACATAAAAAAGTGGGTGTAGTTGCTGTCCGCCTTGCAGTACACAATGGATTTGACCGGGATCGATTTTTCTCCCACCCGGGTCGGAATGAGCAGGGTAAAATTTTCGTGTTCGTTCGCGAGGTTGTGAGCCAGGTTTTGAAGACGGACGTTCATGCCGCCACCGGCCCGGCCCGAAGTATATCGCTCCACAGCGGCTTGCAGCTCATCGGCCTGAATGGGCTTGAGCAGGTAATCGAGGGCACTGTACCGGATGGCCTGAATGGCGTACTCGTTGTGCGAGGTAATAAAAACCACCTGAAAATGGCGTTCGGGTAAGCGCTGCAGCAGTTCGAACCCCGACATGCCCGGCATGTGAATGTCCAGAAAAAGCAGGTCAGGCTGGTGCTCCTGCAGCATAGCAACGGCTTCAAGCGCATCTTCGCAGGCGGCCACCACCTTCACGGCCATGGGGAGCTGGCCCAGCTTTTCCTTGAGTTGCCAGTGGATATAGGCGTCGTCGTCCACAATGGCGGCTTTGATGGGAAGATTCATAGGGAATCAGGCGGATGAAGGGTCAGTTTTGCTTGTACCCGTTCTACAAACCGGGCGGTGTGCTCCTCCCAGATTTCGTCCGGCGTATCGGCATCAAAGTACTCAAAGGCCTCAAACAGGGCCGCATCGGCGGTCATGCCCGCATCCATCAACTGCGGACGCATCAGGTGCACGGTTGCCTGAACCGTTTTCCAGTCTTTTTGCGCACGGGCATGGATCACGGCGGTGAGGCGGGGTGGCACCAGCCGGATGAACAGATCGGGGAAGGCGAGGGCGGGTGTGGCCACCTTTTCCGGTTGGGTGGCAGCGGCGGTTTGCGGCACCAGGCCGTGGATGAGGCGGATGAGCGCAGCCTCAGGATACGGCTTGAGCAGGATGGCGTTAAATCCCTCTTTGGGCAGGGTATCCTGGTTGCCCGGAAGCAGGGATGCGGTATGGGCCACCAGGGGTAACTCCGTAAGCGAAAACCGTTCGCGCACCTGCCGGGCGGCAGCTATGCCCGACCACCCGGGCAAATTCAGGTCCAGGAGCACCAGGTGGGGTAATGCCGGCGTTGTCCCCGCCAACGCGTCCAGAAACGCCTCCGCCGATTCAAACTCCCGCACTTCCCCTGCGGGAAAGTATTTCCTCAGGATATCGCCCGTCACCAGGGCATTGTAGCCGTAGTCGTCCACGACCCATACGCGAACCGGAAACGTGCTGGCGGGCAGAGGCGCCTCCGCAGGCTCCGGCACCTGATCCGTTGGTGCAAAGGGCAGGGTAAAATAAAAGCGGCTGCCTTTACCTGCCTCGCTTTGCAGGGCGAGGGTACCGCCCATTCGCTGCACAAGTTCGCGGGCAATGGCCAGCCCGAGCCCGGTGCCCGACCATGCCGTGGGCGGATCCGATGCCACCTGGGTAAATTCTTCAAACAGCGCTTCCTGCTGTTCCGGAGCAATGCCTGCCCCTGTATCGGTCACCGCAAAGCTGATCCAATGCCTGCCCGGCGAAAGCGCAGGCGAAGGGTTTTCGACCGAAACGGTGAGCGAAACTTCCCCTTTGGCGGTAAACTTAATGGCATTGCCGAGCAGGTTCATGAGCACCTGGCCCAGCCGCACGGGATCACCACACAGCGCAGGTGGCAGGTGCGGGTCCAGGTTCAGGGTATACTGCAGATTTTGTTTCAGGGCAGCGGGGCGAAGCGATTCCCATACACGGGAAATAACCGGCTCCGGCGAAAAAGGAACCTCAGCAAGGTCTGTTTTCCCGGCTTCGAGTTTGGCAAAGTCAAGCACCTCGTTTACAATGGCCATGAGGTCGTTGCCCGTGTGCGTCATTGCATCGAGGTAGCGCCGGGTAGCAGCTTCGGAGGGCTGGCCCTGTAAGATGCGGATCATGCCCGTAAGCGCGTGCAGGGGAGTGCGGATCTCGTGGCTCATGCGCTGTAGGAAACGCTGCCGGAATTGCTCGCCCCGTTCGGCGCGGAGTTTTTGCTGCTCAATCACTTCATTTTTTTCCTCCAGGGCGCGGGCCGTTTTCTGCTTGAGCTGGTAGCGGTTGAGCAGTACCAGTGCGAGCACGATCACCAGCGCCAGACCGGCAAGCAGCACGTTGCGCAGGGTGCGTTGCTGGCTGGCTTTTTCCTCCTGCAGGCGGTTGGCGCGCGAAAGCAGCTCAATTTCTTTGTCTTTTTGCCGGGCTTCGTAGCGGGTGGTCAGCTCGTCGAGGCGGGCCTGCTGCTGGGCAAGGTTGAGGCTGTCCTGCTGGCGGGAGGCAATCTGGTGGTGGTAGAGGGCCATCCGGAAGTTGTCGCTTTGCTCGTAGGTTTTGGAAATACCGAGGTGCAAATCGGGCAGGAGCTGGACAAAGCCGTTTTCCTGTGCCAGCTTCAGTGCAGCGGTAAATGCTTCGATGGATTGGTCATAGCGGCCCATCCGTGCATAGATATCGCCGAGCTGCTGGAGCTCGAAGCACTGGTCGGAGCTGCTTTTCATCTCCACAAACAAGGCATAGGCCCGGCGGAACTGAGCGACGGCCGCCGGGTAATTGCCCTGTTCGCGAAATGCGATACCCTGGTTTTCCGCGGTCAGGCCCATACCGTTTTGGTTATCGTTCCGGGTATAAAGTGCTTCGGCCCGGGCGTAGTACCGAAACGCGTCGGGGTATTTTTTCAGTCCGAGAAAGGCGTTGCCAAGGGAGAGGGCATTGTCCGCAGCGCGGTTTTCCATGCCGCCTTTTTCGTTGGCAGCGAGGGCTTTCTGAAAAAAAGGAATGGCTTTTTCGTGCAGTCCCTGGGCATTGTAGATAATACCGATGGCATGGGCGGCCCCTCCGGGGTTTTCGCGCAGAAAATCGGGGCACTGAAGCGAAGCTTCCTCATAGCGGGAATAGGCATCAAGGGCCTCGGCAAGGTTACCCATGGAGTAGTAGAGGGAGCCGAAATTGTAATCCACCCCTGCCATATCGCAGGCCGACTGTGCGGTGCGGTAATAGCCGAGGGCGCGGTGCAGGTATATACTGGCCGAATCGTACACCCCCTTTTTGATAAAACAATAGCCGATACTGTTGGCGGCGTGGGCCTCCCAGGCAGCCAGTTTGTTTTCCAGGGCCAGTTGAAGGGCTTTTTTACCAAAAAATACCCCGCTGTCCGGATTCATCACGCTGTAGTCGAAACTCAGTTCCTTATACCATTCGAGTTTTTTGAGCACAGTGGCAGGCCGGGAGAGGGAGTCGAAATAGAGTGGTATGCGGTTGGCATTCTGGGCTTGCAAAGCAGGGCAAAAGAAAACGAGGCCCGCCCATACGGTCAGCATCCAGCCAAAGGACAGTCTGAAGGGATCGTCTTTACCGAAAAACATCTTTAAATGTAGCCAAAAGTAACCGTTTACTCAATAGCCGCCCCTTCACTCAATAAGCCATGCTGAGATTTAATAAAACCGGAGATTGAAGCGTCATGTTCCTGCGCCCTCAAACATCCCGATGGGCCAACCAAAACCTTTAACCATTTAACACACCATGAAGGTACTCCGATTGATTGTCAGCCTTGCTACAGGCATGTTGCTTTCCCTCTCCCTCCCGGCACAAGCCTGGGTCAGCCACCACGGCATGACCGCTGCCGATTACCAGGCTAAATTTAACACCTACAGCGGCCAGGGCTATCGCCTCAAACTGGTGGACGGCTACATGGTGGGCACAACCATCCGCTACGCCGCTATCTGGTCCAAAGAATCCGGTCCGGCCTATGTGACCCATCACGGTATGACCGCTGCCGATTACCAGACCAAGTTTAATACCTACAAAGGACAGGGTTACCTGCTCGAACTGGTGGACGGAAGCGGAGGCGCCACTCCTACCTACGCCGCCATCTGGGTCAAGCGGCAGGTGAGCTTCCCTTACGTCACCCACCACGGCATGTCGTCTGCCGATTACCAGACCAAGTTCAACACCTACACCGGCGACGGTTACCGGTTGGTATGGGTCAATGCGTATGGCGTTGGCAATCAGGCCCAGTTTTCAGCCATTTGGGAGAAAAAAGGGGGCAGCGCCTACGTTACCCATCATGCCATGACGGCCGCCGATTACCAGGCCAAATTCACCACCTACACCGGCCAGGGCTATCGCCTCACCCAGGTTTCGGCCTATACCCTCGGCACCACCGATTACTACGCCGCCATCTGGGAAAAAATCTCCGGACCCTCCTGGTCTGCACGCCACGGCATGACCAGCCTGGGTTACCAGAACGAGTTCGAAAACCATCTTTTCTCCGGATATAAACTCACCGGAATCAGTGGATACACCAGGGGCGGAAAAGAGCGGTTTGCGGCCATCTGGGAAAGTACCGGCGCCATTTCAGACGCAGACAGAAGCCATATCGACGGAAAAATATCCAATTACATGGCTCAGCAACAGGTGAAAGGAGCCAGTGTGGCACTCATAAAAGACGGCAGGCTGATCTATGCCAAAGGGTATGGCGTGATGAACACCAGCACCGGTGAAGCGGTGGGGCCTTCGAGCCTGTTCAGGCTGGCGAGTGTTTCCAAGCCCATTACCGGCGTAGCCGTTATGAAACTGAGCGAGACGAACGCCGGGCTTCTGGGCCAGAAAGTACTCGGTTCGGGCTCCATTCTGGGTACCCCCTACGGAAATGGCAACTACGATACCTGGGAGAAAGAAATAACTGTGCAGCAATTGCTGGAGCATACGGCGGGTGGAAAAACCTGGAACAACAAAGGCGACGACGGCACCTCGGACCCCATGTTCGACCAGGCCTCTTACAGCCAGTCTCAACTCATAGGCTGGGTGCTGGATAACCGTAATACCGGTGCCAAGCCGGGCACAGCCCACGATTACTCCAACTTTGGCTTTTCGGTGCTGGGAAGGGTAATTGAAAAAAAATCGGGACAGACCTACGAAAACTATGTGCGCGACAAAGTGCTGAAGCCCTGCGGAATCACGAATATGTACCTGGCTGGTGACCTGGAAAGTGACCGCCGCTACAACGAGGTAACCTACTACGGCGGAAACCCCTACGGCATGAAGGTCAAGCGCATGGATGCACACGGCGGTTGGCTCGGATCCGCCATTGACCTAGGCCGCTTCATCGTGCGGGTAGATGGTTTTGCCACAAAGCCCGACATCCTTTCGCAGACATCCTTCAACAAGATGGTGGAACCGTCGACGTCCAACAGTGGCTACGGAAAAGGCTGGTGTATCAGCGGCACCAACTACTGGCACAACGGCTCCCTTCCCGGCACGGGGGCCCTCATCGTACGCACCGGAAACGGACTGAGCTGGGTATTTCTGACCAGCGGCACCTACAATGGCGCATGTGACGCCATGATGTGGGAGGTAGTAAACGGGATTAAAACCTGGCCTGCACATGACCTGTTCTGATCCGGATACCCTATTGAAAGAAAAAAGCCCTCTGACCGCGTGGTTGGGGGCTTTTTTTTGCCGGTAACTCAATGGCCCGGGCTCCTCCGGCTGCCCGCTCACCTGTGATTTTTACAACTCCTTTCCATAAAAATACAACTGCTTCCCGACTAGCCTCAGGCACTTTTACACGAGGAAAAATGAACAGATGCACGCCCATCCCATACCCATTTGCCTGCCTGCCGGAACAAGGCATTCATGATAACAGAACCACGCAAAAACCCTATCCACCCGCTGCCCAAGACCCCCACCGGGATACAGGGATTTGACGAAATAACCTTTGGCGGCCTGCCTGCCGGTCGCCCCACGCTGGTATGTGGGGGTGCCGGGTGTGGCAAAACCCTGTTTGGAATAGAATTCCTCATCCGCGGTGCCGTGCAGTATGGCGAGCCCGGGGTGTTTATGTCGTTTGAAGAAACCGGTGAGGAGCTGACGGCAAATGTTGCTTCCCTCGGATTTGACCTCAATGAGTTGGTGAAGGACAAAAAAATAGTGCTCGAGCACGTATTCATTGAGCGCAGCGAAATACAAGAAACCGGAGAATATGATCTCGAAGCCCTGTTTATCCGCCTCGGGTATGCCATTGATTCTGTCGGGGCAAAGCGGGTGGTGCTCGATACCATTGAGTCGCTCTTTGCCGGGTTGCCCAACCAACTGATCTTACGGGCGGAACTGCGGCGCCTCTTTCGATGGCTGAAGGTAAAAGGCGTTACGGCCATCATTACCGGCGAGCGCGGCGACGAAACCTTAACCCGGCAGGGCCTCGAAGAGTACGTTTCCGATTGTGTGATCATGCTCGACCACCGGGTGACGGCGCAAACATCGACCCGCAGGTTGCGGGTGGTGAAATACCGGGGCTCCGTACACGGCACCAATGAATATCCTTTCCTGATTGATGAAACCGGCTTTTCGGTATTGCCCGTCACCTCTCTGGGATTAGAGCATATTGTGTCGAATGAGCGGGTGTCGAGTGGCATCCTGGCGCTGGACGAAATGCTGGAAGGAAAAGGCTACTACCGGGGCAGCACCATCCTCGTGTCGGGTACGGCCGGAATCGGAAAAACGAGCACTGCGGCCCACTTTGCCGATGCGGCCTGCAGAAGGGGCGAACGGGTGCTGTACTTTTGTTTTGAAGAATCGCCCAACCAGTTGGTGCGCAACATGCTTTCGATTGGCATTCACCTGAATCAATGGGTAGAAAAGGGCCTGCTTAAAATTCAGGCGAGCCGCCCCACCGTTTACGGACTGGAAATGCACCTGGCCGTGACCCAGAAATTTGTACGCGAATTCAAACCCGGCATTGTGATCTTTGACCCCATCAACTCATTTGTGGCGGGTGAAAAGGAGTTTGAGATAAAAACGTTGCTCATGCGGATTGTTGATTTTCTGAAAGTCAACCTTATCACCGCCCTGTTTACCAGCCTGACCGGCTCCGAATACCGGCTCGGCGTTTCGGATGAGGGAATATCTTCCCTGATCGATACGTGGTTATTGCTGCGCGATATAGAGCTGAACGGAGAGCGAAACAGGGGCATGTATGTGCTCAAAAGCCGGGGCATGGCCAATTCCAACCAGATCCGGGAATTTATCATCACCCATAGCGGGGTGGAGTTACGTGCAGTGTACATCGGTGCAAACGGTGTGCTGACGGGGTCGGCAAGGGTGGCTCAGGAGGCCCTAGAAAAATCAGAAGTGCTGAGGCGTAAGCTTCACCTTGAATTTAAAAAGCGGGAAATAGCGCGGAAAAGAAGGGAGCTGGAGGCAAAAGTGGAAACGCTGCGCGCCGATTTCGGGTCGGAGGAGGCGGAAGCCCTCGAAAATATTGAAAAAGAACAGGAAACGATCAGGCAGCTCGAACAGGATAAAATGGTGATGGCTGCCAGCAGAAGCGCTTCTTCGGGCCATTTAACCACAAACCATTCCCCTCAACCAATACCTTAAATCCCATGGAAGTGCATACAAACCTCAGTACGGAACAAGATCAGGAGCGAAAAAGGGAAAACGACAAATGGGTGCTTCGGCTCTATGTGGCCGGCCAGACCCCCAAAGCCCTTACTGCATTTGAAAATTTAACCAGAATATGCGAAGAACAATTGAAGGGAAAATACACCATAGAGGTGATTGACCTGCTCGAAAACCCGCACCGGGGCGCTGCCGACCAGATTTTTGCCCTGCCTACGCTGGTCAGAAAATTACCGGTACCCGTGCGAAAAATCATCGGAGACCTTTCGAATACCGAGCGCGTGCTCGTGGGGCTGGATTTAATGCCGGCAAATTAGTTTGCGTAAATACCTACCAGTATGAAAGAAATCAGTTCGATCCTGAATATACCAACCAATCCTGTGGACCAGGCCGTATTCAAGCGGCTTAAGGAAAAATATGTACTACAGTTATACATTACCGGCACATCAAGGCGGTCGGTTATGGCGCTAACCAACCTGAAAAAGATTTGTAAAGAATACCTGGGGGACAACTACCAACTGGAGGTGATTGATCTTTTTCAACATCCCGAGCTGGCCAAAGACCAGCAGATCATTGCTGCGCCCACCCTCATCAAAAAATTTCCGCTGCCCTTTCGGCGCATCATTGGGGATATGTCAGATAAAGAAAAGGTGCTGAAGGGATTGGACCTTCCCTTGCCCTCATCCGTACGCCAAAACAGTTAAAAAGGAGCTTTTCACCGGTAAAAAAACTGAATGCTAACTACACAACAAGAGCTGCTCATTGAGAATGAAACCCTGCGGACCCGTTTGCAGGAGATGCAGGATGTGCTCGATGCCATCCAGAATGGAGAGGCAGATGCGATTGTGGTTTCAGGCGATAACGGCGAACAGGTGTACACCATTAGCTCCGCCGAAACGCCTTACCGTACCTTTATTGAAGAAATGAGCGAAGGGGCCGTGACCCTCGCCCGGGATGGCACCATTCTCTACTGCAATCAGCGGTTCGCAAAGATTGTGGACACGCCCTACGTCCGGGTGATTGGCTCCTCTATTAAGCACTTTATCGCGCCGGGCGACAATTATATCTTCGATTCTTTTCTGGCCAGGCTTTCCCACGAAGAGCATGACGTGATCATTGTCTCCCTCACCAATACCCTTTACCTCCGGCTGTCGATTTACGCGTTGCCACCCTACCTGCAGGGCGACAATTACATCCTGATTGCCACCGATATTTCCGATTTAAAGCGCAGGGAACAGGAGCTCACCGGGATCATAGAGAAATTAGCCGACCACATCCGGGCGCTGAGGGGCCTGCGCATTGGCAATATTTGTGATATGATAGACGAGATAGGCAGAAAAAATAAGCTCGAAGCCGCAAATCAAAAGCTGCTCAAAGAGATCGAAAAGCTGAACCTATTGGTGGAAAGCCTGAAGCAAGAGCAACAGATGGTAAGCACCTGAGGTGCTGAGCGCCTCTCTGCGTGCCAGGTCGAACGCTCGGAACCATCAGATGCCCAGCCTTACTAAAACACCCCTGGGTATCGGCAGTACTCATTCCGGACCGGAGTACCGGCTTCCATCCTTCCTTATTTCGCATATGCGAGGTCTGAGGTCCTTTCCCTCTTTCCTGCCGGGGTTATTTTGCACTTAAAGCACCGAAAGAAGTAAATCTGATAGGAAAAAGCATGGTAAATGACCGGAAAAGCCGCCTTATACCGGCACGCGATTCCCTCTGCCTGAACATGATTCCACGGCCCGGTATCCCGCAAAAACCTGTCCTATAGCCCAGGAACCACCAAAGCCGATGGAACGGTCGGGTTTATACCGCTCAATTGAGTAAATTTGTAAGGTCGGGTTAAGGCTATCAAGGAAAGATGAATGTAATTCGTTGAAAATCATTGAATTAATAAAACATTCTGCCTTCCCCGATCCCTTTTTTTAATACCCACTCTCTAACCCCGCTACGGTATGCAACGATTTTTCCTCCTTATCACCTCTCTGCTCCCGCTCCTTACATTCGCCCAGGTCATTCAGGATGATTTCGAAGGAAATGG
>SXGT01597554.1_pt1 | contig 11198 bp, 10 predicted proteins | sample 3176221 | NCBI WGS metagenome assembly SXGT01 (sample SAMN11356862, study PRJNA531348) | freshwater metagenome | isolation source: freshwater sample F1-120 | place: China: Fuxian Lake, Yuxi | collected 2017-12-25
CCCGAACACCGCCAGCGCAATGACGATCGGACAGGCATTCTCGGCCGCGAGCGGGAAGAGCGGGATCGCAAAGCGCAAAAAGGCGTAAGCACCCATCTTGAGCAGGACGCCGGCGAGGTCGACCGAACCACCCGCCGGCGCCTCGGTGTGGGCATCGGGCAGCCAGGTGTGCAGCGGGAACATCGGGATCTTGACGAAGAACGCGATGGCAAAGGACCAGAAGAGCAGCGTCTGCTCGAGCCGGGTGAGTGGCGTGTCGTAGAGCGAGAGGATGTCGAAGGTGAGCGGTGCTGATTTCGCATGGGCCAGCACCAGATAGACGATACCGACCAGCATCAGTGCACTGCCGGCCATCGTGTAGAGGACAAACTTGAAGGTGGCATAGCGCCGCCGCGGGCCACCCCAGATGGAGATCACGAACGCCATCGGGAAGAGCATCAGCTCCCAGAAGAGGAAGAAGAGGAAGAGATCGATCGCGACCAGCGCGCCGAGCATCCCCCATTCGAGCACCAGCATGAAGAACATGAACTCCTTCACCCGGTGGTTGATGTCGGTCCACGAGGCCAACATGATCGCCGGCGTCAGGATGGTCGTCAGAAGAACGAGCCAGAGCGAGAACCCGTCGACACCGACCGAGTAGTCGACGCCGAGCGAGGGCATCCACGACACCACCTCGACGAGTTGGAGTTCTCCCACTCCGACCTCGAAGCGACAGAGCATCAAGACGGAGAAGAAGAGCGGCACCAGCGAGAAGATGAACGCCACGCGGCGCGGGATGGCGACCGGCTCGTCGGGGAGCAGCAAGAGGACGAGGGCAAGCACGAGCGGCGAGAAAACGAGCAGGGATAGAATCGGGAGATCCATGATCTTGCCTAAAAGCCCGCCGCGAACGCCCAGGCGCCGCCCACCAGGGCCACGGCCCCGGCCAGCGTAGCGAGCGCATAGTGTTGGAGATCGCCACTCTGGAGGCGGCGCCAGAGTCCGGCCGACAGCACCACCGATTCACCCACTCCGTTGACCAGACCATCGACGATGGTGGTGTCGACCGCACGCCACGCGAAACGCGACCAGGCGGCATAGGAGCGCACGAAAAGCGCGTCGTAGATCTCATCGATCCAGTACTTGTTCAACAACATGCGATAGGCCGCGCCCGCACGCGCAGCCAGCCGCACCGGGAGAGCAGGCGAACGCATGTAGAAGACCCAGGCGAGCGTGATCCCGGCAATGCACATGCTGGTGGCGAGGCCCATCAAGCCCAGCAGCGTGGACGCGGAGGCATGGGCATGGTGTCCGGGAGCCCGCGCGAGCACCGGCGCGAGCCACTCGCCGAGCACATTGCCCCAGAGGAAACCGCCGGGCAGGCCGAGCCAGCCGATCGTCGCGGCTCCGAGCGCCAGGATCATCAGAGGCACGGTCATCACGGGAGACATCTCGTGGACATGGGCCATCTTCTCCGGCTCGGCGCGGACCTCGGTGTGGAAGGTCAGGAAATAGCCGCGGAAGATGTAGAACCCGGTGCAGGCCACCCCCAACAAACCGAGCAACCAGGCAACGCGGTGACCGCCAACGAACGCCGCCTCGAGCACCATGTCCTTCGAGAAGAAGCCGGAGAAGCCTGGCACGCCCGCGATGGCGCAACTGCCGATGAGAAACACCTTCGACGTGATCGGCATCTTCGCGGCGAGGCCACCGAGCTTCGACATGCGGATCTCGCCGTGCATGGCGTGCATCACCGCGCCCGCCGAGAGGAAGAGCAACGCCTTGAAGAAAGCGTGCGTCAGCAGGTTGAACAGGCCCGCCGAGAACGCGCCCACACCGACCACGAGGACCATGTAGCCGATCTGCGAGACGGTCGAGTAGGCAAGCACCTTCTTGAGATCATCCTGCACCAGCGCGATCGTGGCGGCGAAGAGACAGGTCGAGGCGCCGACAAGCGCCACCACCTCCATCGCCATGGGCGCCTGGGCGTAGAGGACCGAAAGTCGGGCGATCATGTAGACGCCCGCCGTGACCATCGTCGCGGCCTGGATGAGTGCTGACACCGGGGTCGGACCGGCCATCGCATCGGGCAGCCAGACAAAGAGCGGAATCTGTGCCGACTTGCCGGTGGCCCCCACCAGCAGCAGCAGGCAGACCGCTGTCGGCAGCCAGGGCATGGCATTGGCGAGCAGCGGGGCCACGGCGTTGATCGCGCTCAGCTTCAGCGAGGGCAGGTGCAGCGCGTTCATGCCCCAGAAGAGGATGAACATGCCGATCAGGAAAGCCGCGTCGCCGACCCGGTTGGCGATCATCGCTTTCTGGCCCGCGTCGGCGTTGGCCCGGTCGGAGTACCAGAATCCGACCAGCAGGTACGAGCACGCACCCACGCCTTCCCAGCCGACGAAGAGCAACACCAGCGAATCGGCGAGCACCAGCACCAGCATCGAAGCGACGAAGAGGTTCATGTAGGCGAAGAAACGCGCCACATCGGGGTCGTGATCCATGTAGCCGAGCGCGTAGATGTGGATCAGCGAGCCGATGCCGGTGATGATCAGGAGCATCATCGCGGTCAGGGCATCGACCCGGAACGTGAGATCGACCGCGAGCGGCCCCGCCTTGATCCAGTGATAGACGTCATCGACGAGTGCGGCGCCGGCGGGTTGGGCGGTGAGCTGGACCACTGCCGCCAGCGCGAGCCCGAAGGTCGCGATCACGCAGCCGGGCCCGATCAGACGCGCCAGCTTCGCGCGGTCGGTCAAGGCCGCCCCGATGTTGAGCACCACGCCAAGGAGCGGCGTGAGCACGACCCAGCGCAGCAGATCGGTCTGGATCTCCGGCATCAACGCATCCTCATCGACATTCGACCAAGCCGCGCTAGCCGCGCAACGACGCAAACTGGTCGCCGTCGAGCGTCCGGCGCCGGGAGAAAGCGACCAGCAGGATCGCCAGACCGACGGCGACTTCGGCCGCGGCGACAGTGATCACGAAGAAGACTGCGGTCTGGCCCGCGATCGCGCCGAGCTCGCGCGCCAGCGCAACGAAGGTCACGTTGACCGCGTTGAGCATCAGCTCGACACACATCAGGACGACGATGACGCTGCGACGGAAGACGACGCCAAAAGCGCCGATCGCGAACAGCATCGCGGCGAGTCCGAGCGGGAATTCGACGGGGACGTTCATGGCTCAGCTTCTCCGCCGGGCGAGCACCACCGCGCCCACGACCGCAACCAGCAGCAACACGCTCGTCAGCTCGAAGGGCAGCAGATGCGCCCCGAAGAGGCTCGCCGCCAGACTCTCGGGCGAACCGAAACCCGCCGGCAGCGCCCCCTGCCCGCCTCGGCCGAGCGGCACGCGCGATGCCGCCGCGAGACCAAACCCGAGAACACCGGCGAGCACGAGCCCCGCCACCGCGACCGGAAAGGGTGCCGCCAGTCGCTTCTCGGGCTCCAGCGCAAGCAACATGATGACGAAGAGGAAGAGGACCACGATCGCGCCGGCGTAGACGATCACCTGCAGGAGGGCGAGCAGCGGCGCATCGAGGATCGCGAAGATCACCGCGACCTGGAAGAGCGTCAAGACCAATCCCAGCGCAGAATAGACCGGGTTGCGGTGGAGCACGACCACGAGCGCTCCTGCGATGGCGAGCAGGGCGACGATCCAGAACGCGATCATCGGACCGTCCAGCCCTCGAAGGCGACCACGCACACCGCCGTAACCACGAGGTTGACCAGTCCGAGGGGCAGCAAGCGCTTCCAGCCGAACGCCATCAGGTGGTCATAGCGCATGCGAGGCAGCGACCAGCGCACCAGGATCTGCAGCCAGCAGAAGAGGAGGAGCTTGACCAGGAACGCACCGATCTGCAGCAGCGTCACCACCAGCGACGGCAGGGCGATGTCGAATCCGCCGGGAAAATGGAAGCCCTCGCGCCCGAGCCAGGGCACCTGCCAGCCACCGAAGAAGAGCGTCGTCACCAGTGCCGCGACGATCCCCACCTCGACGAAATCCGCCATCATGAAGACCGACTGCTTCGAGCCCGAGTACTCGGTGAAGAAGCCTGCGACCAGCTCAGATTCAGCTTCCGGCAAATCAAATGGTGCGCGCTTCGATTCGGCCATGCCCGCGATGAAGAGCAGCACCAGCGCCACCGGCTGGTAGAAAACGCCCCACGCCGGCACCACACCCCACATCAAGGCACCCTGCGCGCGGGCGATCGTCTGGAGGTCGAGCGAGCCGTAGGTCAGGACGACGCTCACGATCGCCAGCCCCAGCGCCAGCTCGTAGGAGATCATCTGGGCCGTACCGCGCACGCCACCGAGAAACGCCCAGCGCGAGTTCGAGGCCCAGCCGCCGATGACCACGCCGTAAACCGCCAGCGACGCCATCGCGAGCACGAAGAGCACGCTCGCGGGGATCGGGGCCGCGACCAGATCGATGGTCATGCCCCACACCATCAGTACGTCGCCAAAGGGGATCACCGCGAAGGTGAGGAAGAGCGGCACGATGCCGACAAAGGGTGCGAGCCAGTGCAGGAAGCGGTCGGCATCCGCCGGCACGATGTCTTCCTTGTGGAAGAGCTTGAGCGGATCAGCCATCCAGGTATTGACGATACCGAGATTGAAGGGCAGGAGGCCGCCGAAGAGGTTGGAACGATTGGCGCCGACGCGGTCCTGGATGAGTGCCGAGCCCTTGCGCTCGACCCAGAGCAGGATCAGCGTGAGCTGGAGGATGATGACGAAGGCGACCACCACCTTCGCCAATGAGAAGAACACCTCCACGTCGCCTGCCTCCGCCTCAATCCCACTCGAGCGCGCCGGCCTTCCAGACGTAGGCCAGACCCGCTCCCAGAATCGCCACGAACACCGCCATCTCCGCCAGCCCGGCCCACCCGAGCGGCCGCAGGACGACCGCCCAAGGATAGAGGAACACCACTTCCACGTCGAAGATCACGAAGAAGATCGCCACCAGGTAGAACTTGACCGGGAAGCGAACTCCGCGCAGCGAACCCGACGAAGGGTTGCCGGTCTCGAAGACTTCGAGCTTGGTTGCGCTGGGATTCTTGGGCCCGAGGATCCAGCTCGCGCAGACCATGACGGCCGCCACGAAGGCGCAGAGAGCGAAGCTCGCCAGCAGTGCTGCGTAAGGCTCCATCGCGTGCGACCGGTACGACGCGGCCGGTTCTCCTCTCCCCCGAAAGCGACAACGCCCGCCGAAGCGAGCTTGGGCTAGCTAGGCAATGGTCCCCGGCGTGTCAACGCAGAGCGCGTGGGGCGCGGCCCCGGGGGGAAGGGTCCGGCGACATCGCCGAATGCCCTCTCCTTCCCGCACCGCGTGGCCAAGTCGCGGGCATCGTGTCCATGCCTCGTGCCGCACACGGCCCCATCGTGCTACCGGAACTGCGGTGGCCGATCGGCAACTGCTCGAAACTGCGGTGCAGCGCTGCTGGCCCGGCGCGACCGTCGACGCCGCCCATCCCCTGCCGGCCGACGCCTCGACGCGACGCTACGTCCGGCTCGAACTTTCCGGGGCGGCAGCGCCACCGAGTTGCATCGCGATGCTGCTGCCCTCCGGCGAGGCCGGTCGCGTCTGCGAGGAGATCGCCGGGGCGGCCACCGTAGCCGAGCTGCCTTTCGTCAACGTGCAACGCTTTCTGCGCGAGCGCGGCGTTCCCGTCCCCGAAATCTGGTTTGTGGACGAGAACGCGGGCATCCTGCTCGAGGAGGATCTCGGTGCGGTCCCGCTTGCCGACGCGCTGCTCGAAGCCCCCGAGACCCGGCCGACTCGCCTCTGCGAAGCCGCCGACCTGCTCGCCGGCTTCGCGAGCCTGGCCGCCACGCCCGAGCCGGCCTGCTTCGCTTTTCACGACCGCTACGACAGCAGCCTGATCACGCGCGAGCTGGCCGTGACCAGCGCCTACGGCCTGGCCCCGTCGTTTTCGGGTCCACCGCGCGTCGCGGGCGCCGACCCTGAACTCGACCGGCTGCTGGCCGGACTCGGCGAGCGGATCGCGGCCCAGCCGGTGGTGCTGATGCACCGCGACTACCACGCCTGGAATCTTCATCTCGATCCTGCGGGGCGACTCCGCCTGCTTGACTTCCAGGACGCGCTGCTCGGGCCGGCCCTCTACGATCTCGCCAGTCTGGCGAGCGACCGGGACTCGGATCGCTTCATCGGCCCGGCCGAAGAGACGACTCTGCTCGACGCCTGGACGGCGGGCCTGCGCCGGCGCGGTTTCGACCTCGCCCAGCCGCACCACGAGATCGAGCGCCAGTTCCACGAGGCGATCGCCTACCGCACGCTGCGCGTCATAGGCCGCTTTGGTTTCCTCGCGATCGAACGCGGCAAGCCGGGCTACCTCGATTTCGTGCCGCGGATGGCACGGCGCTGCCGGCGGGCGCTCGAGCAGGCCGACCACCGTGCTCTCGCCGCAGCACTGGCCGCGCGGAGCCCCGCCTTCGCATGAGCGCGACCGACGCCAAACACCCGCCGCGGGCGCTCATCCTCGCCGCGGGATTGGGCCGTCGCCTGCGGCCGCTGACCGAGCGCGTGCCCAAGCCGCTGGTCGAAGCCGCCGGGCGACCGTTGATCGATTACGGCCTGGATCTCCTCGCGGCGCACGGCATCGCGGACGTCGTGATCAACGTCCACCATCTCGCCGAGCGGATCGTCGCGACGATCGGCGACGGCACCGAGCGCGGTCTGCGCATCCGCTATTCGATCGAGGAGACATTGCTCGATACCGGCGGCGGTATCCGTCAAGCGGCCGATCTCCTCGGAATCGACCCGGCAGCTCCGGCGGGGGGTCCGCTCGTGGTCCTCAATGCCGACGTCATCTCCGAGGTGCCGCTCGACGAGGTCGTGGCAGAGCACGAGCGCACGGGTGCGCTGGTCACGCTGGTGCTGCGCGACGACCCGCGGGCCGCCGAATACGGCCTCTTCGGGGCCGACGCCTCGGGCCGGATCCGGCGCTTCCTCGGCCGCGGCACACCGGCCGAGGGCCTGACGCTGGGCATGTTCGCCTCGGTCCAAGTGCTGGCCCCCGAACTGATCCGTCACATGCCTCGGCAGGGGCCGTTCAGCTCGATGCGCGATCTTTACCCACGACTTTTCGAGGCCGGCGCCCATTTTGGGAGCTTCCTCTACAGCGGCCCCTGGTACACGGCCGACACCCCGGCCGACCTCGCGGCCACCGACCGGGCCCTCACCCACAAGGGCTATTGCCGAAAGCCGGGCGCTCCGAGATCCTGAAAGAGAGGTCGCGGCCCCGACCCTGGGGCTGTGCGGGTTCACGTCATGGGCGTCACGGTCATCCAGAAGAGCACCCCGCGCACGCGGAAGGTCTCGCCTCGCGTAGCGCTCGTGCTGGCGGGCGGTGCCGTGACCGCCGGTGCCTTCGAACTCGGCGGCCTGGCCGCTCTCGATTCGATGCTGGTCGGGCGCAAGGTGACGGATCTCGACATCTTCGTCGGCCTCTCGGCCGGTGCCCTGCTCGCCGCGCCACTCGCTGCCGGCATCAGCCCCGAGGAGATGCTCGAGGCCCACGACCGGCCGGGCGAGCTCGGCCAGCTCGGCGTGCTGGACCTCTATTTCCCGAATCTCGAGGAGTTTCTGGGGCGACCCCTCGAATTGCTCTCGGCTCTCGTGGGCTGGCTGCCGCGGGTCGGCGCCAACGCGCTGGCGCGACTCCCGGAGGCGAGCGCACGACTGCGCCAACCCTTCGACGCCTGGCTCGCCGAGCCCGGACCCGAGACCCTCGCCCGCCTGACCGGTGCTCTGGCCGACAGTCTGCTCGCGGGCTCGCCGCCCTTGCCCATGCCGCTCGATTACCTGCCATCCGGACTCTTCGACAATCGCCGAATCGAGCGCTTCGTGCGGCGCAGCTTCACCGAGCGCGGCATCGCCAACAGCTTCCGTGCGCTCCTGCTCGAGAGGGGCCGTGAACTTTATATCTCCGCAGTCGATCTCGACACCGCAGAGCGCGTGGTCTTCGGTCACGACGAGGATTCAGCCCTGCTGATCTCCGAGGCCGTCCAGGCCAGCACGGCCCTGCCCGGCTTCTACCGCCCGGCCCGCATCAAGGGTGTCGACTACGTCGACGGCAGCGTCCGGCGAACCGCCAACATCGATGTCGCGATCGAACACGGGGCCGACCTCGTGATCTGCTACAACCCCTTCCGTCCGTACAATAATTCGACACGCCCCGGTGCGACCGACCGCCACGCCAGTGGTGCCCCGCTGGCCGAGCACGGTCTCGTCGCGGTGATGAGCCAGGTCTTCCGGGCCCTGCTCCATTCGCGCCTGCACCTGGGTCTCAACCAGTACCGCGAGGACCCGAGCTTCCACGGCGACATCGTGCTGATCGAGCCCTCCGACACCGAGGAGAGTTTCCTCAACGCTTTCCCCTTCTGGCCGGGCGAACGTCAACGCGCCGCCCTGGTCGGAGCGCGCTCGCTCGAAGCCGCGCTGGAGGCCGATCACGATACCGTCGCCGAGGTCTTCCACCGCTACGGGCTCTCGCTGGCGCGGCCGCCGGGCGCTGCCGGCAGCGTGGCCCCCGGACAGAGGCGCAGCGCGTAGCCCCGGGGTCGACGACCGTGGCCGTGAATCCGATTGCCGCAGGGAGTCACCGGTGGTAGCGCGGACCGAACATGCTTGAGCTTGGGGCCACCGAGATCGAACGCCAGAGTGCGGCGTTCGAGACCGCCACGCCCGAGGACATCCTGCGCTGGGCGTCGGCCACCTTCGCTCCCGACGCCGTGCTGACCATGTCGTTCCAGCACGAGGGCGTGGTGATCGCCCACATGCTGCGCCAGATCGCCCCCGCAACACCGGTTCTTTTCATCGACACCGGCTACCACTTCCCCGAGACCCTGGCCTATCGCGACCGCCTGTCCCAGCTCTTTGGTCTGGAAGTGCGAAATCTTTCGTCGGTCATGCCGCGCGCAGAATTCGTGGCCCAGCACGGCGACGATCTCTGGGATCGCAACCCCGACCTCTGCTGCCAGATCAACAAGGTCGAACCGATGCAGCTCGCCCTGCGCGGCGTGCGCGGCTGGATCAACGGCCGCCGCCGCGATCAAGCCGGCACGCGCACCGGGATGCCGATCGTCGAACGTCTCGGCAGCGGTCTGGTCAAGATCAATCCGCTCGCCAACTGGCACTCCCGGACGACCTGGGAATACATGGAGACGCACGGCATCCCGCCGCACCCGCTCTTCGAACAGGGCTACGCCAGCATCGGCTGTCTGCCCTGCACCCGGCCGATCCTGGCGGGCGAGGACGAGCGCGCCGGCCGCTGGGCAGGACGCGGCAAGACCGAGTGCGGCCTGCACACGATCGGAACGACCCCGAGCGAGGCCGCGGTGGTTGCAACGAACGATCCCGCGCCTGCCCCGCGCACGCCCGCCGGCCCCGGTCCGAACCGGCAGAGCTGACTCCCGCCCGCTCCCCGGCGCGCCAGAACGGATGCGCGACCCGCTCAGGCATGCGGCAAGAGAGCGGTCCAGCACGCGCAAGGAACGCAGGTGCTCTCAGAGTCAACTTGCTGTCGCAGGTCACGCCGGAGACTCGGGGTTAGGAGACATTGAGGTACGTAACGGGGTGCGCGGGCCGCTCCGGAGGAACTGGGCCCTAGGATCGCGGGCCTCCGATTGCCGTCCATCCAACGCCAATGAGTTGCTCATTGACAAAGAAGTAAGGGGTTACCTCGTCGTCTGAAACCCTCCCATCGGAGATCCACCCAGATCGGAAGAAGTAGATTGTGATCCTCTTCCCATCAGCGTTGACGAACTGTTCAGGGGGTCGCTTGCGGTCTGCGGGCAGGCCCGCCTCGCTCGGCCCGAGTATCGCGAGCACCTCGTCAGGGGACATCCCCAGCTGAACACGAGGCGCGGCCTCGTGGTACCGCGTTATGGCAACCTGAGTTGCGACGCCCGAAAGCATCGTACAGCCGGAAAACATCGAAGAGCATGCTACCGCAAGCACGAACAGCCGGAAGCAATGGTTCATAAAGGCGGAGATCTATGCCTGCACGAGCTGCGGAGAGCAAGCCAAGGCCCGATCCGATCGGGTCCCGTTCAAGTCGTCAACCTATCGTAGGCGGAGGCTGGCCACTACCGACAGGCCCGGCTGAGGCCGGAGCCCAGAGTCGACCGATGACGCCCCGTCGCAACCGACCGACCCGCGCGCAGGCATTCCGATCGCCGAGGTCCTCGGCAGCTGTCTGGTCGAGGTCAATCCGCTGCCCAACTGGCACACCAAGCTGAGCGCTGCCGCTCAGGCGTCCTCGACCAGATCCTCGTCGCCGCGCAGGAGCAGCAGTTCGGGGCCCAGGCGGCGCACGAGCCAGCGCTGGAGCAGCGAGACCCAGGTGTCGATCCGTGCCGCCAGCATCGGCAATCGGCCGCCCGGTAGGACGTCGAAATCAGCTTCGAGACCGGAGGCGGTAATCTGCAGCAGCGGGCGCGATGCGAGCGGGTCGTTCGCCTGTGCCGCCAGCAACACGGGCGCCCGTAGAGCGCGCGGTTGGAGCGCCGGGCCGCGGCAACTCGCGATCAGAGCCGCGCTCTCGGGGCAGAGGAAGGCCGCGATCTGTAGCGCCGGCCGGGCGCCGGGCCCAGGGTCGATCCATGCGTGACCGGGGGCAGGCGGTGCGACCGGACCGAGCCCGAATCGCGCGCCGAGCCGGCTCCCCCACCCCAGCACCTGCCCGAGTCCGCCAAGCGGCGGGACGATGGCGATCGCAGCCTCGACCTGTCCGCGGGCGGCCAGCTCGAGCGCCACCAGAGCCCCCACGTCGTAGCCGATCGCAATCGCGGGGCGATCGCCGACCTCGATCGCTGCCGCGGTTGCACGATGCCACGCCTCGAGGTCCCCACCGCTGGCGCGCAAGTCAGGGGCTTCACACCACCAACCCCGATGCGCGAAGGCCAGCGCCACCGCGCGCCAGGCCTCCGGCAAGGTCCAGAGCCCGTGCAGCAGCATCAACCGCGCCCGGTAGCGGTCACTCTCGGGCGGGAACGCCGCGAGTCCGTCTCGATCGGCAGACACAGCGGACTCCTCTCACGCCGCGGTGGTGCCCGCCAGTCGTCGCGGGGAGCGCTCCCCGACCCAGCACTCAGGCAGCGAGCGTCGTCAGGTCGATGCCGTAGAGCTCGGCGACGTTGTCGCAGAGGATGGCGCGGCGCTGCTCCGGCGTCAGCGCGCTGGCATGCTCGGCAAGC
>SXGT01501484.1_pt1 | contig 11197 bp, 11 predicted proteins | sample 3176221 | NCBI WGS metagenome assembly SXGT01 (sample SAMN11356862, study PRJNA531348) | freshwater metagenome | isolation source: freshwater sample F1-120 | place: China: Fuxian Lake, Yuxi | collected 2017-12-25
CTACTGGGTGCGGTTCACGGCCTCGGTACAAAGTGATAGCGAGCATGGTGAAGTAAGTGCGACAACAGTCGTAATGGCTGCAGCGCTAATCGCACTTGCGATTGCGGTTGGCGCAACGATCACCAGTCGTGTAACCAACAAGGCAAACACACTTGACCTTGGTTAAATAACTCAATCAGCATAGTTTTTGTGATGAGCACAAAAAGCAGCACGATTGACCGGGGTGACACCGTCGTACAGGTTGTCATTGCTGTGCCAATCGTGCTGACTTTTTTGCTTATTGCAGTTCAAGCAATGCTGTTTATGCATTCAGCACATATCGCTACTCTCGCGGCTGCCAAGGGTGCGTCGATTGCCGCATCTGCAGACGGAGAAAGCATTTTGGCGATTGATTCGGCGACGCGTACCGCGGCGGAACTTGGTGCTCAACTAATCGGAGTGCCATCGCTTACGGTCAGTGACGGTTTTGTCGCAATGCGCGTGCGTGTTGCGGTGCCAAATGTGGCTTTGTTTTGTCCATCCTCAGTTGAACGCGGCAGTGAAGAACCATTAGAAAACTTTGTTCCCGAAGACGAACGATGATTTCGCAACGAGGTTCCGTAACAGTTGAACTGGTGTTACTCACGCCGTTACTGATGATTTTGGTGCTGTTTGGTGTATATGCAGGACGAGCTTCAGAGGCACTTATACAAGTTAGAAATGCCGCAGATCAAGCTGCCAGAGCCGCATCAAAAGGCAGTCGCTCACAAATACAATCCACAGCGATTCAAATAGCCGAGCGTGCGCTCAAAATAAGTGGCACATCGTGTACAAAAACAAAGATCGAAGCAACAGTTGTAAGCCAAGGCGAAGATTCGGCAGTATCAGTAAAAGTCAGTTGTGAGATTAAAGGTCAGGATTTATCGCTGCTTGGCACACGTCCTCGAGTAGTGAGTGCATCGTCTATTGAAGTGATAGATCGATGGCGAGTTGACACATGAGACCTAATAACTCTTCTGACTCTCAAAAATTTCAAGACGGCGTTGTCACCGCTTTTGTAGTTGGACTTTTGATGACTTTTATTGTTTGTGCCGGACTTGGTGTCGACGGCGGGCGATTAGTCGCCGTCCGATTGACTCTGGCAGACCACGCCGAAAACGCGGCTCGCTTAGCGGCACAAGAACTGACATCGTTACGCACTGGATCGCCAAAAATTGACCAACAAGGCGCGTATCGTTTGGCATTGCGATATCTCAACGACAACAATTTGAGCGGACAAATTTCAACAAGCGCAATTTCTATATCTGTGACAGTTTCGCAAACCGTAGAGATGTCGATATTGCAGTTGTTCGGGGCCAGAGATCATTTGATCAGCGTTACTCGACGAGTAGAACCGCGCGACCAGTGACCCTGATCAAACACGTGAGTTTTCGTAGTTTGCTGAATTTGTCGCAGCAACAACTAGTCATGGCTATTTTGCTGTTCATTTTGTCCTCGGTCTTAGTGTGGATTCTGAGTCGAGGACTGTTTGATCTGATCAGATACTTCGCGTTTCGGTTCTCGCACCATGACTCGTTTGTACCAAAAAGTTGGCTGTTTATTACGGTTCTGGGTCTAATAAGTGTTTTTCTTGTTTCACGGGCACAAGTTGCTCGGGCGGCAACAATTGAGATTGTTGCTGACTCGGATACACAACTCGAATCAGCACCAGTATCGCAACGTGCTCAAGATTTGATTTCTACATTGTCGTGCGCCTTGGTGGTGGCTGGCATAATTTTTGAGATTGGCAAACGCCGCGGTGTCCAACTTCGCCTACTGCAAATTAATTCAAGACTTACTCATCCGTCAGCAACGGCAGTGCGAACTGAAGTGGCGCTTCGTGCAACTCTTGTTAGCAATTCATCTGATTTTCCGTCGATTTATCTGCAAGCCAATTCGGTGAATCCGATTTTTGTGCCTTTGGGTGTCAGTGATTCAAAGATTGTTCTCGTAGATATTGGTGAACAATCTGTGATTAATATTTGCGCCGGCGATGCTTCTCAATCGTCTGCAGTATTGCGGGCGTTGATTGCGGCGGCCTTGTTCACGGGTGGTAAACAAATTAAGCCAATTTTGTTACGAAAATTGGATGTTGGAAATCGAGTGAACCCGGTAGACCCGGTGTTCACCCAAGTTGAAGTTGTGTCAACAGTTCAAGAAGCAATTCAGGTCGCCAATGATTGTCCTGAGCCTTGTGTTTTATTTAGTGATTCAGAAATCAACGATGTCGAAGTCGATGACTTGTTGGCTTGTGACTTTGCAATTGTCTGCAATTCGGCTACGAGTCTGGCGACTACAGTTTTGCAAACAACGAGCAATTCATGGCGATTGCTAGCGGATAATCGCACGATTATGCCGTATGGATTGCTGGTCAATGAAGCAACTGCAATTACCGAACTATTAGTTGACGTTGATCGTGGTTTATTACCCAAATCCCGTAGCACCGCTTCGCGTCTTCAAGTAGCGCACCACCAAAACCAAACTTGGAATGTAATGGTGCGAACTCTCGGACCAGTCGATGTTCAACTAGTTGATGGCACGATTATTGATTTTGAAAAATCAAAAACCAAAGAATTGTTGGCTTGGCTCACTAGTCACCGTGCCCGTCCGACACGAAGTGCTGCGCGTACCGCATTGTGGGAAGTCAACGTCGCCGATGCAACTTTTACAAATGTAGTTTCAGATGCCAGGCGAACACTAAATCAGACACATTTAATTTCAAATAGTGAAGAGTGGTTACCCAGAACTTTTAACGACCAACTACCATTCCATATCTCGATAATTAGTGATGGTGAAATTCTTGAATCGTGTATCGCACTCGCCCTTCAACTTTCACCCAGTCAGGCAATTGACGAGTTGCATCGTGGTCTTGAACTTGTTCGTGATTTGCCCTTTTCTGGTGCTGGTTATTTGTGGCCTGATGCCGAAGGAATCACATCACAACTGGTGCTCAACATAATTACCGCCTCAGCGATGGCCGGAGAGTTAGATCTTCAACGAGGCGAAATTGAGGGGGTATTTTGGGCCACATCAAAGGGGTTAAAAGTTCTTGGTGCCCACGAAGAACTGATTGCGTTGCGAATGCGGGCACACGCATTGCGCGGTGACCTGGCTGGTGTGCGTGGCGAGTGGCATTCATATGAGCGGGCGGTTAGAGCCGATTCATGGGCAAATAGTCGACCCTCTCAAAAACTTGTGAATTTATATAGTCAAATAAATAGCGGCTCACCAGTTTTGCTATCGCGCTAGTTGATTGATAAACCTGCAAGCGCTAAAGCCTGCGCAACTGTCTGCGCTGGTTCGAGTTTGATGCCAGAAATATTTATATCAACTGCACTGCTCGCCGGAATGATTGCCCGAGTGAAACCTAATCGTGCAGCCTCGGCTAAGCGCCGTGCCGTGTTGCTGGCTTGACGCAACTCGCCAGCCAAGCCAACTTCGCCGCATGCAACTAAGTTCTCAGCTAGTGGCATATTGGTTGCCGCTGAAACAAGAGCCAGACACAAACCAAGATCTGCACCAGGTTCACCAAGTTTGACCCCGCCGACAACTGATGCAAAGACTTCGTGCTGTGAAAGATTGACATTGGCGCGACGCTCAAGAACTGCCAGCAGCATCGCTAGTCGCCCCAAGTCGACACCTTGTGCCGATCGTCGTGGCGAAACATGTGACGGCGACAAATTAGTCAGTGCCTGCACTTCAACCAGCAGTGGTCGGTGACCTTCTAAGGCCGGCACAACAATTGAACCTGGCACACCTGCTCTGCGGTCTGCCAAGAATAATTTGCTGGCATCGGGCACACTTCGCAGACCCATTTCGGTCATTTCGAACAAGCCGAGTTCGTTGGTTGAACCAAAACGATGTTTGACTGCGCGCAACAACCGCAACGCGTGATGTCGTTCGCCTTCGAAAGATAAAACGGTGTCGACAACATGTTCAAGCACCCTTGGTCCGGCAAGCCCGCCGTCTTTGGTGACATGGCCAACCAAAATTATCGGCAGATCACGAGCCTTGGCCTCTTGAACAAGTCGGTGAGCACAACCCCGCACTTGCGAAACCGAACCAGGTGCAGAGTTCAAAAGTGGGTCGGCGATTGCTTGAATGCTGTCGATTACGACAAGTTGTGGCTCGACTTGATCAATTGAATTAATGATGTTGTTCAGCGACATTTCTGCGACGAGCCATAAATCTGGTTTGACTGCGTTGAGCCGCTCGGCACGCATGTGCACCTGTTGCGCACTTTCTTCGGCAGTTACATAAAGTGTTTGGCCAGACCACGCAGCAAGAAGTTGCAACAGCAAAGTTGACTTGCCGATGCCTGGTTCGCCGCCGAGCAGGGTGACAGATCCTGGCACGAGCCCGCCACCAAGTACGCGGTCTAATTCTTCGACCCCGGTTGTTTGAGGCTCGGAAATTGTCGCATCCAGAGAATCAATCGGTTTTGCAACGCCAGCCGGTACCAACGCCATACCGGTTGCTATTGAAATTATTTCTTCGTCACCTTCGACATCTTCAACCAGACTGTTCCATGCACTACATGAGCCACATCGCCCCGCCCATTTTGGCACCGCCGCCCCGCAGTCTGTGCATCTATAGACGGTGCGAAGTTTTACCATTTCGTGAACAACATTATTCGGTGGGTGTGCGAAGTTCACTTCTACGCTTGTACGCAATCGTCACGATTGTTATCGCCATGCCAACTATCCAGAGCACGAGAAGAAATTTAAAAAGCAGGGATGTGAATTGGGCGGCGATGGCCCTGATTGCGGTGTTCTTCGAAATGGTTGTCACCGAAAGTGCACTGCCATTAAGCGGAACTTGCCAAGTGACGGTGTTTTCAGTTGCTAAACCAGTTGTTTGTTGTGTCTTGCCAGGAAGTTTTGCGACAAAATCAATGCTCAACGCGCTGGCAAGATCAAGATTTGCAAGTTGAAGATTTTGGGCGAATGGCTGGGTACCAAGAACTTTCAATAGTTCATCGTCAGAGAACGCCGCAAGACCACCATCAACTTGTAAAACACCGTCCAATTTGTATGTCGAATTATTGATGTTGCCTTTGCGCGATATTGAGATTTGCTTGAATGGACCACTCGCGCTCCCAAGTTGAGTGAATAATTGGGATGCCTGGTCAAGATCACTGAACGCATGGCTGATCGAAATTTGGATGCCACCATCAGCAGTGACATTGGGCCCAGAAACCACCCACCCCGCAGCAATGGCATCTTCAAATCGAAACGAAGAGATCAGGCTTGGTGTCTGGTCGACAACTTCTTTATCAGTCGACATGCTCACGGTTAACACGCCAGAACCGGTTTGCCCAACATCTAAAGTGACAACAGAATCAACTCGACACCCGGTGAGTGCAATAATCGCGAAAAACCCCAGCAACACTCGCAGGCAGGCGAGTCGAGGACGCGCGCGATGCACGCTACGGCTCACTCTGTTGTATTTGGAGTCGCGTCACCAGCGCCAGCGAGAACCACTGAACTCGGTGGTACAAAGCCTTCAACAGCTTTAAAAGTGAATCGTTGCTCATCTTTGTTATCAGGATCGTCTTCGACGCCGACGACAATTATTTCACCGGCATGGAACTCTTTGAGCAGCAGCTTCTCTGAAAGTGGGTCTTCGATAAATCGTTGCAACGCTCGTCGAAGTGGACGCGCGCCAAGTTGCGGATCATAGCCACGCTTGGCAAGAAGACCCTTGGCAACTTCGGTGAGTTCAAACCCGAGCCCAAGGCCTTCAAGTTGGCTGGTCAAACGCTTGCTCATCAAGTCAACCATTTGGACTACTTCAGCCATCGCGAGTTCATGGAACACGATCACTTCGTCGATGCGGTTGAGAAACTCAGGTTTGAATTGAACTTTGAGTGCTTCGTTGACTTTTTCTTTCATTCGAGCGTATGAAAGCGCCTCATCATTTTTGCCGAAACCAACATTGGCTTTGCGCAAATCTTGGGTGCCGAGGTTTGAGGTCATGATCAAAACTGTATTTCTGAAGTCGGTGCTCCGACCTTGTGCATCGGTGAGACGACCTTCTTCAAGAATTTGCAGCAGAGTATTGAAAACATCAGGGTGTGCTTTTTCAATTTCATCGAACAGCACGACAGAGAATGGCTTGCGACGAACTGCTTCGGTAAGTTGACCGCCCTCTTCGTAGCCGACATAGCCAGGAGGTGAACCAACTAGGCGACTGACCGTGTGCTTCTCCATGTATTCACTCATGTCAAGAGCAATCAATGCGTTTTCATCACCGAATAGGAATTCAGCGAGTGTTTTTGCGAGTTCAGTTTTGCCAACACCAGTCGGTCCAAGAAAGATGAATGATCCACTTGGGCGCTTTGGGTCTTTGAGTCCGGCGCGAGTACGACGAATACTCTGGCTGACGGCCTTGATCGCATTTTCTTGGCCGATGATACGTTTGTGCAGTTCGGCTTCCATGTTGAGCAACTTGGCGGTCTCTTCTTCGGTGAGTTTGAACACTGGAATACCTGTCCACATGCTCAAAACTTCGGCAATTGACTCTTCGCTTACTTCGTCAAAAAGATCTATGCCTTGAGCCTTGACGTCTACTTCTTTTTGTGATCGTTCTTCGAGCAGTGTTCGTTCTTGATCGCGCAAACGACCTGCTTCTTCAAATCGTTGTTCTTCTACGGCCTTCTTTTTTGCCTCTTGAACATCGTTGATCTTATTTTCGATTTCTTTGAGATCTGGCGGCGTCGTCATCCGCTTGATTCGCAGACGACTGCCGGCCTCGTCAATTAGATCGATTGCCTTGTCTGGCAAGAAGCGATCTGAAATATAACGGTCGGCGAGATTGGCGGCCGAAACGAGCGCCTGGTCGGTGATTGTGACTCTGTGGTGAGTTTCGTATTTATCGCGAATGCCCTTCAAGATTTCTATTGTGTGGGCAACTGATGGCTCATCAACCTTTACTGGTTGAAAGCGGCGTTCAAGTGCCGCATCTTTTTCGAAGTGTTTGCGAAACTCGTCAAGCGTTGTGGCGCCGATTGTTTGAAGCTCTCCGCGGGCGAGCATTGGTTTGAGTATCGAAGCGGCATCGATTGCGCCTTCGGCGGCACCCGCACCGACAAGCGTATGAATCTCGTCGATGAACAAAATAATGTCGCCACGAGTTTTGATTTCTTTGAGAACTTTTTTGAGACGTTCTTCAAAGTCTCCGCGATAGCGACTGCCCGCGACGAGTGCGCCCAGGTCAAGCGTGTACAACTGCTTGTTGGTAAGCGTCTCGGGAACCTCATTGGCGACGATTTTTTGCGCGAGACCTTCGACAATCGCGGTCTTGCCTACGCCTGGCTCTCCAATCAAAACGGGGTTGTTCTTGGTGCGTCTAGAGAGAATCTGCATAACGCGTTCCATCTCTTTTTGGCGACCAATAACCGGGTCAAGTTTTTTGTCGCGGGCAAGTTGTGTCAAGTTGCGACCAAACTGATCGAGAATCTGGCTGCCACCTTTTTCTTGAGGGGCATCTTTTGCACCGACTGTTTCGCCTTCGGCTTTGCCACCAGGGCCCTGATAACCACTAAGTAGTTGGATCACTTGTTGACGAACGCGACCGAGGTCGGCGCCGAGTTTGACAAGAACTTGTGCCGCAACACCTTCGCCCTCGCGGATAAGTCCGAGCAAAATGTGTTCGGTGCCGATGTAGTTGTGACCGAGTTGAAGTGCTTCGCGCAACGAAAGCTCAAGAACCTTCTTAGCTCTCGGCGTAAAAGGGATATGACCGGACGGTGATGATCCACCTTGACCGATTATCTCTTCGACTTGAGCACGAACCGCCTCTAGTGAAATGCCGAGTGCCTCAAGACCTTTGGCTGCGACACCTTCGCCCTCGTGAATCAGTCCGAGCAAAATGTGTTCGGTGCCGATGTATGAGTGGTTGAGCAGGCGGGCTTCTTCTTGGGCGAGAACCACGACCCTGCGGGCCCTATCTGTAAAACGTTCGAACAACTTTGACCGCCTTATGCGTCATTGACCTTTCCTAAAGTGTATCGGTGAGAGTGCGGCGGATTACGACGCACTCTTTGTCCAAAGATTTATTGATGTGACACGCGACGCTAAGTTCGCAGTTTCACAAGGCAAGTCTCCTAGCCTGTGGATATGGCCATCACGTCGCCTCTACTTTCGTTGCCTTTTATGGCGTCGGATCGCGACCGTGTTGATCTCGCGTTACGCAAAGCGGTTCAGACAAAAGACGCACACTTAAATGAACTCGCTTCGCATTTAATCATCGCTGGGGGCAAAAGATTGCGACCTGTGCTAGCAGTTGCAGCGGCTCAAGTCGGAAACGAATCACCGGTCAGTGACGAGGTAATCCAAGGATCAATCGCATGCGAACTAATTCATTTGGGTTCTCTGTATCACGACGACGTGATGGATGAATCTCTGACGCGGCGCGATGTCGACACTGTTAATGCCAGATGGGGGAACTTGCAGGCGATTCTTGCGGGAGATTTTATGTTGGCCAAAGCCTCCGAAGTTTCGGCTTCACTCGGCACCGAAGTTGTAACTCTGCTCGCACAAACAATCGGCAGACTTTGCGAAGGACAGATTGAAGAACTTAGGCATACATATGACGTTTCACGAACGATTCCCTCGTACTTGGTCAGCATCGAAGGAAAAACTGCTTCGCTGTTTGCAACTTCGGCACGAATCGGTGCAATCGTTGCTGGTCACGATCGAAAAATCGTAGAGGCATTAACTTCTTACGGCACCGCTATCGGAATGGTGTTTCAAATCGTTGATGACATCTTGGACGTAATAGCCACAGATGTTGAACTCGGCAAACGCGCCGGCCATGACATGGAAGAGGGTGTCTACACGCTGCCAGTCTTATTGACGCTGTCGTCAGATTCAACGGATGCAATTGAGTTGCGAGATCTTCTCGGTAAGCCGTTCACGAGCAATGAACGTGATAAAGCCCTGCAAATTGTTCGCTTGAATTCGGGTATCGCTAGTGCGATCGAAACGGCTCATGAATATGTATCAATCGCAGAAACTGAGTGCAACAAATTGCCACCGTCAAGTGCGACGACTGCGTTGCGGTTGGCTCCAAGAGCGCTTCTAGAGTCTGTTATTCGTTAAATTTTGTTTGAGCGAACGCTCGGTTCAACGAAGTTCGTGAACCCTAAGGATTAGTTCGCGAGAATCCGGGTCGATCTGACGGCCGGCAATTCGTTCGGTCAGAATTATTGCTTGTGCCGAGTCATCAACCAAACCCGACCATCTGATGTAACCGCCCATTAACCCATGCAACCGTTCACTTACTTCTTCAGCGTGAATCACGATTTTTAGACCTCGTTGAATCAGCACCGAAAGTTCGGTATAAAACGCCTTCAACCATTGGTCTAACTCATCAGAATTCGCCATTGGTCGGTGCTTATAGGGCATTTGTAATTCTTCATAACTGTGCAAATTGTGTGGCGCGACACTGATAGAAATCACGAATCCAAAATCATTTTCGCGCAACCAAATGATCTCCTCTTGACGACGAACTCTTCGATGATTTGTGCCAAAGCCACCAGGGCGCTCGCAGACTGCAAGTTTGTCTTTGATAATCCACGTCAGATTGCGAGGCATGATTCCTAGAGCCCATTTGCCGCGAAGTTTTGGTGGCATCAGTAAACCTTTGTTTCAGATGTGCCACTTATTTGAGAAACGACCAACATCAAGGGCCAACTTTACCACAGCAAATTGGGCTGATGTTTTTGTTTTTATTGTTTTGAGAAAATTTGCAAACGCTGCTGACTTCGACGCACCTCACGGTTAGAGCCGATCTCGCAAGCCAAAGTTGTACCCCGAGCAACTTCTAAGACCCGTTCGACAGTTGCTGCGTCTGGCGGATAAATTTCGGTGAGCCATTGCCTGACTGCACGGCGTGCCAAAGCAATTGGAGTCGCAGCAAGAAGTTTTGCGTCAGTCACGTCGATTGTTTTTGCCAAGTCGTCAAGCAGTATCGAATCTTCGCGAAACAAGTCGGCTTGTCGATCGAGAATCGCCACGACATCACGCTGCGAGATTGCGTTCATCAGCGGGATTAATTCGTGGCGAATTCGGTTTCGCTGAAATCTTGGATCGGTATTTGACGGGTCTTCAACGACTTCGATCTCGAGCTCTTTACATAACTGATGCGTTTGACTTCGGCGAAGCGCCAAGATCGGGTGTCGCTGATTGCGTTGCATGCCGGATAGTCCGGCTAACCCGGCGCCGCGCAATAAATTGATAAGAACCGTTTCGGCTTGGTCGTCGGCAGTATGACCGGTCATTACGTCGTGTGGCATCACCTCGTATCGGGTGTTTCTTGCGCGAGCCTCAAGATTTGGGCCGGGTTCAACGCGAATTGTTTTTGAAGCAAATTTTGCATCAAGACTTTTAGCGAGATTTTCGACAATTTTAGATTCGTTTTCTGAACCAACTCTTAGAGCGTGGTCAACGTGGATCGCCGTCACTTCACATCCCGAGGCAACGGCGAGAATTAGCAATGCCATGCTGTCAGGGCCACCCGAAACCGCACATGAAACTTTTATGCCGGCAGACGGAAAGTCGCATGCGGCGAGCAACTCAAGAACTAAAGGGTGCTTTTCTAGTTGAACAAGCAGGGCGTTCATCGGCCCAGTTAAGTTATTTTTGTTCTTGTCGTTGTCGACGATTTGGATACTTCAGCGCCGTTACCTGCCCGAGGTAACCCACGACGAGGCCTATAACTGCACCAATGCCGGCGATCAACAGACCCGCTCCTAACCACCAATGCCAGACAACTGCTGAAATCATTGCCGTAATGTTAGCGATTAGGCGAGGTGGAAACCAATCAAAAAACCAATCACTAAACAAGCCAATAAGTCGTTCAACTGCCAAGTTCTTTCGTGTGTTCTGGTGCCGCGAGCCGACGAGGTGCCGACTCGATATTTGAAATTTCGGTGAGTTCTGTAGATGTCACGCCCGCGTCTTTAAATTTACGAAGTGTTGACAACATTCGACCTTCAATTGAGCCAACCATTTTGTTGTATGCGCTGATTGCCGTTTCAAGACCGCGCCCAGTTTTTTCGACACTTTCGAGCACCGTGTCAACTCGCTCATAGAGTTCGCGACCGATTGCCGCGATTCTCTCGGCGTTTTCGGCGATTTGAAATGCCTGCCAGCCCTTTGCCACGGCCAGCAAA
>SXGT01573908.1_pt1 | contig 11195 bp, 8 predicted proteins | sample 3176221 | NCBI WGS metagenome assembly SXGT01 (sample SAMN11356862, study PRJNA531348) | freshwater metagenome | isolation source: freshwater sample F1-120 | place: China: Fuxian Lake, Yuxi | collected 2017-12-25
ACTCGCCGGCGCCCGCTGGAAGCTCCGCCGGTGCAACATTGTCGAGAAAGGCATCTTCGACAAAGCCGTCGACGAGATCCGGCCGAAAATCCAAGCCGAATACGAAGGCGCCGACGAGGAAATGGTTACCATCTTCGCGCTCGAGCGAGCGATCGACTCGCCCCAACTGAAGTCGCTGCGCCGCTACATGACGCAGATCCTGCGTGAGGAACGCCACGCCTCCTCCCAGCTCGAAAAGATCCGCCGGGAGCGCCCGCTCCAGCCTCCGGCGGCCGCCCCGGAGCCCGAAAATGCTCCCGTGCGAAACGAACCTGGCGAAAAACGGCCTGAAAATGGCTCGTTGCGAAACGAACCGGACCAAATCGGCGAAAGCGGCCAGATCAACCGGGTTCCGGCGATCCAAGAGCGGCGCTGACCGGGGAAATCCTCTTCCCGGCCTCTCCGGAGTCCCGCTTCGTCAGGCGAAACGGCTCCGCGGAGCACATTCCAACCGTCGCTGGACAAGCGACACCCGGCTCGCCCGCCATAAGTGTGCCCGCCCCCCCCCCGGCTTCTTCTACAAGGAGTGGATGTCCAAGGAACAGTCTTGGACCCGCATCCTCTCCACCGCGGATCCTCCTGTCGCGTGGCCGCTGTCACGACGGGGAATCCGGCCGGCGGTTACCCCGCCGCCTCCGCCAGCAATTTCACCACCTCCGTCGAAAACCGCGACCGCGCCATCACACGGTCGCACCCCGCCTCCCGAGCCGCTTGCGCCTTGTGTACGTCCACGTGCGACAGGAACGCCAACAGCGGGGCCGCCGCCGTCTCCGGATCCTCCTTCAGCGCCCGCACCGCCGCCACCGTGTCCACCTCCCGGTCGTTCAGATCCAGGATCACCAGCCGCGCTCCCCGCCGCGCCGCCTCCACCGCCGCCTCCACCGTACGCGCGCTCACCAATTGGAGCCCCGCCCTCTTGGCCGCGTCCTGGATCTTCACCGCGAAAAACAGATCCGAACAAATTGCGATCACCTTGTTCATAAGCTATCCGCGATCATAGCGCGGCCGCGGGCCCATGCTATGTTGGTTCCAGATGCCCGGGAGCAATCCCTTTCAAGATCCTGTCCGGTTTCAGCGGCGCGTCCGTCCCTGCGCCCTGGTGATCTTCGGAGCCAACGGAGACCTCACCAAGCGCAAGCTGATCCCGGCCCTGTACAGACTGGCCTACGAACGCCGGCTTCCCACCGGATTCGCTATCGTCGGAACTTCGCGAACTCCGTTGACCCACGATGCCTACCGCGACCAGATGAAGGAGGCCGTCCAGCGGTTCAGCGAAGACACCCCGCTCGACGAGAACATCTGGCGCGACTTCGCCTCCGGCCTCTTCTACGAAGCCGGCGACCTCCAGGACCCGGCTTGTTACGCCGCCATCGCCGCCCGCCTCGACGAGATCGAGGCCACCCGCCAGACCGGCGGCAACGTCCTGTTCTATCTCTCCACCCAGCCTTCCCACTACGGTCCCGCCATTCGCGGACTCGCCGCCTCCGGCCTCCATCGGGGCAAAGGCTGGCGCCGCATCGTCGTCGAAAAGCCCTTCGGCGTCGATCTCTCCTCCGCCCGCGCCTTGGACGCCGAACTCCACCTCGCCTTCGCCGAAGAGGACGTCTACCGCATCGATCACTACCTCGGAAAGGAGACCGTTCAGAACATCCTCGCCTTCCGCTTCGGCAACGGACTGTTCGAACCGCTCTGGAACCGCCGCTATATCCGCAACATACAGATCACCGCGGCCGAGTCGATCGGCGTGGAAGGCCGCGGCCGCTACTACCAGGAAGCCGGCGCCCTGCGCGACATGATCCAGAACCACCTTCTCCAGATCATGGCGACCGTCGCCATGGAGCCGCCCGCTGTCTTCGAAGCCCGCTCGGTCCGCGACGAACGCGCCAAGCTCCTCCGCTCCATCCGCCTGTTCAAACCCGGCGAAGCAGCCACGCACGCCGTCGCCGGCCAGTACGGACCGGCTAAATCCGGCGGAGCGAAACTCCTCGGATTCCGCGAGGAGGAAGGCGTCTCGCCGCACGCCAATACCGATACCTACGCGGCGGTTACTTTCTTCGTCGATAACTGGCGTTGGGCCGGCGTGCCCTTCTACATCCGGACCGGTAAGCGCCTCGCCAAGCGCGTCACCGACGTCGCCATCCAGTACAACGACGCGCCCCACTCCCCCTTCGAGGCCGCCGGCATGGAAGACGCCGTCCTCGGAGCCCGGCCCAACCTGCTGGTGCTCCGCGTCCAGCCCGAGGAAGGCATCTCCCTCCGCTTCCTGTCGAAACAGCCTGGCAGCGGCATGAAACTCCGCCCCGTCTCGATGGACTTCAAGTACGGCTCCAGCTTCGGAGTCCGCTCCCCCGCCGCCTACGAAACCCTCCTCCTCGACGCCCTCGGCGGCGACGCCACCCTCTACACCCGCCAGGACATGGTCGAGGCCAGTTGGAACGCCGTAACCCCGATACTCGAGGACTGGGGCAACCGGAACTTCGACTTCCCCAATTACGACGCCGGCTCCTGGGGACCCGCCGAATCCGATGCCATGCTCGCCCGCCGCGGCGATTCCTGGAGGACTCCCTAACATGTCCGCCGCCCCGATCGACACCGGGCGCATCCTCCGCGATCTCGACGAACTCTGGGTCAACCTCGGAAAGGACGAACACGGCGGAGCCGGATCGGACGGCGTCCTCCGCGCCTGCTCCATGACCCTCGTCGTCTGCACCGAAGGCCACGACGCCGAACTCGGCGAAACCCTCGCCCTGCTCATGCGCGATCACCCCTCCCGCCTGATCGTCGTCAACCTCTCCGAATCCGCCGCCGCCCTCACCGCCAGCGTGACCGCCGAGTGCTGGATGCCCTTCGGACGCAAGCAACAGATCTGCTGCGAACGCATCGCCATCGAAATTCCCGAACACGCCATCGGCGACGCGCCCTCCGTCGCCCGCGGCCTCATCGCCCCCGATCTCCCCGTCGCCGTTTGGTGCCGCTCCCGCCGTCTCCTCCATCACCCCGAATTCCGCACCGTCGTCCGCTTGGCCAACAAGCTCATCGTCGACTCCTCCGATATCGAGGATCTGGCCGGCCGCATCGCTACCCTCCGCGCCTTTCGCGACGCCGATACCCGCGTCGCCGACCTCGCCTGGACCCGCCTCACGCGCTGGCGCGAAGCGATCGCCGCCATCTTCGACGATCCCGACTACTTGGCGCATCTCGATGCCATGGATCGCGTCGTGCTCGAATACCAGGGGCCGCACCGCCCCATGTCCACCTGCTATCTCCCCGCCTGGCTCGCGCACTGCCTCGGCCGCCGCTTCGAGACCAGGTGGTACCGCGCCGGCGATTCCCCCCGCCCCAGGCTCTTTCGCGTCGCCCTCCACGGAACCTCCCTCGATGTCGCCATCAAGGTCGAAGCCGACCGCTCGGTCCAGATGCACACCGGAACCCGCGACTCCCACTGCGTCTTTCCCGCCCTCGGCGAGTACGATCTCATGCGCGAGGAACTCGCCATCGGCGGCGAGGATCCCGTTTTCGAAGCCGTGCTAAACTTGGCGCCGGAGTTCGCATGAGCATCCATCGATTCGTCGAACCTGGCGTGCGCGAAGCCGCCGAAGCCTGCTGCCACCAGATCCTCGCGCATCTCGAAAACGCCCTGCTCGCCAACGGCATGGCCACCTTCGCCATCTCGGGAGGAAACAGCCCGAAGCCGCTCTTCCACGAACTGGTCCGCGCCCGCTTCGACTGGTCCCACGTCCACGTCTTCTGGGTCGACGAACGCTGCGTCCCCCCGCAGCACGAACAAAGCAACTTCCGCGCCGCCGATCGCGAGTTCCTCATCCCCGCTCGATTCCCTCATCGCAACGCCCACCGCGTCTACACCGAACTCCGCCCGGACCGCGCCGCCGAACGCTACGCCGAGGACATCCTCCACGTCTTCGGACTCCAACCCGGCGAAGTCCCGGCCTTCGACGTCATCCATCTCGGCGTCGGAGCCGACGGACACACCGCCAGCCTCTTCCCCGGCGATCCTCTCATCGAAGACCGCGAACGCCTCACCGCCGCCGTCTACGTCGAAAAGCTAGCCCAGTATCGCGTCACCATGATGCCCGTCGTCATCGCGAGCGCCAAGCACACCGTGCTCTTCTCCCCGGGAGCCGACAAGGCCGCCGTCGTGCGCGAAGCCGTCGAGGCCGAATACGACCCCGTCCGCCTCCCCGTCCAACTGGTCCGCCACTCCCGCAACGTGAGCTGGTTCCTCGACGAAGCGGCCGCCGCCCAAACCCGCTGACAGGACCCCGACACATGGCCGCGCCGGCGATTCCCCGCAATCCCGGTCTCGAGCCCCCGGTACCCGTCCACGATCTCGCTGCCCGCCTGATGATCAGCCCGCTCATCGGAATCGGCGTGGCCTCGCTCGTCGGCGGCTACCGGCCCCTCGCCCCCGGATCGCCGGCCTTCTGGCTCGGAACCGTCTGGTTCGCCTTCATTCCCTTCGCCATCTGGTCCGGAGCGCGCTCCATCACCGTTGGCCGCCGCCACTGGCTGGACCGTATCGCCGAACCGGCCCGCGCCACCGTCAGCGTCGCCGTCAATACCGTGCTCGCCGGTCCCGCCGCCTGGCTGCTTCTGCGGATCTGGTACGCCCTTGCCCGCCTCGAACCGGATCCCCCCGCGCTCCTCCACACCGCCATCCTCGCCATGGCCGCCGCCATGGTCATCACCCACACCTACGAGACCATGTTCCTCGCCCACGGCAACTAGAGCCGCCTTGTCGACCTCGAACGCCTCGAACGCGCCCGTGTTCAGGCCGAGCTACATGCTCTCCAGGCCCAAATCGATCCCCACTTCCTGTTCAACTCCCTCAACGCCCTCTCCGAACTCATCGAGACCGATCCCGAACGCGCCGCCGCCTTCAACGAAAATCTCGCTGGCGTCTACCGCTACATCCTCTCCCACAAAGGCGCCGGCCGCGTCCCCCTCAGCGGTGAACTCCACTTCGCCGCACGGTACGTCGGCCTCCTCCAACTTCGATTCGATAAAGCCATCCAATACGACGCGCCGCCCGAACACGCCGCCGCCGGCTGGTCCATCCCGCCGCTGGCCCTCCAACTCCTGGTCGAAAACGCCGTCAAGCACAACCGCCTCTCGGAGGCCGAACCTCTGTCCATCCGCGTCCGCATCGACGACGGCTTTCTCGTCGTGGAAAACGACCATCGCCCCCGGGGCCAAGCCCCCAGCGGCATCGGACTGAAGAACCTCGACGACCGCTACCTTCTCCTGCTCGGCCGCGGAATCCGGACCGAAGCCTCCGCCGGCTGTTTCACCGTCAGAGCGCCGCTCTGGAAATCCTGACCGGCCCTACCAATAGAACGCCGGCCGGTAGAACCGCTTGTGGCAGTTCTCGCACCGGAACGGTCTCACCATCAAAAGGAAGCAAACCAAATCGCCGACGCCCCGCCAATGCGAACTCCGGTACTCGCTGCTGCCGCACCCTGGACAGCTCCACTTCCCCCATGATCAGCCTCCCGGCTCAAACTCGGACGCTAGCTATATAGACGCTTGCCGACCCTTCATGGGATGAGTAATAACTCACCCTCAGGATCCGGCCCTCCATGCTGAGCCCAGGATAGCTCGTATCCCCACCCGAGTCAAATGAAAGAACGGTTTCAAAGCTGCTCCGTGTCATCCACGACAGCGATGTCTTCGGCTTCCCGCTCCGGGAATCGCGGCTCCCCGCGATCCACCGCCCATCCGGCAGCGCGATGAAATTCGGTCCCCCCAGCATCTGCCCTACCGGAGTCCACGCCCACTTCGTGTACGGAGGCCGGCTCACCCCGATCGACGACCGCACGCCGGACCGCGCCAACGCGACCGCCTCCTCCCCGTCGAACCGCAGCGTCGTCTCGCTCTGCCCGGGCAAATCCAACTCCGTCACCAATTCGTACCGGCTCCCGTCCGTGCCCTTCCACAAGTGCGCCGCCCGCGGTTCGGTCAACCCGCCGCCGCCCCGGTAGGAAACCCCGTAGGCCGTCCCCTTGTGCCACGTCACGCGCCACAGCCAGTGATTGCTGTGCAGCACCGGATGCAGCCGGTCCCACTCGCGCCCGTTCCGTGAAAACGCCGCACGGCACTGCCGCCGCAAGTACTTCCCGTTCTCCCGGATCGATCCCCCCATCAGCAGCATCAACCGCCCATCCGGCGTCTCGGAAAACTTCGGATCCCGCAGGTCCACGCCGTCCTCGCGCAGCAGCGCAAGCGATTCCCATCGCTCGCCGTCCCGCGACCCGATCACCCGGATCGTCCCCGTGTCCGACACGTGCCCCTGCCCCTCGCGAAACGTGCACAGCCACTCGCCCTTGTACCGGATCAGATCCGTGAACGCGCAGTGCAGTCCCTCGCCGCCCCAGATCTTCTTCACCGACACGATCTCGGGAGCCGGAGCCGCCGCCGCCGCCCCCGCCGCCATCAGAAATATGCGCCGCTTCATTAGAATGTGATCCGCCCCGTAAACTGTAGGAACCGCTTGTTCGTCTGCGACTGCACCGTCACCTGCCCGAAATTGGTCGCCACCGGATTGGTCACCGGAGCCCCGAACTGCGTCCGGTTGAACACGTTCAAAGCCTCCATCCGAAGCTGGAAACCCACTCGCTCGGTGATCCGGAAGTCCCGCAGCAGGTTCGTGTTCCACGCGTTGGTATGATCGGCCCGCAACCCGTCCACCCGCGTCGGGAAGACCCGGCTGTGGAACGCCGCCGGAGCCCGCGCCGCCGCCCTCTCGAACCCGTCGGTGTTGAACCACCGGTTGAAGGTCCGCGCCCCCGTGTTGATCTGATCCAGGCCGCCGTTGTGGAACAGATTCCCGAAATCCAACAGCGGACCCGGCTGCGCCTCCCACGACACACCCAATTGCCAGCCCCCCGCCAGATGCGACGCCAATCCCTGATTCGCGTACGCCCGCCGCTTGCCGAACGGCAGCTCCCAGATCGTGTTCAATACGATTCGGTGCGGCCGCCCGTTGTTGGACTCCCGCCACGACGGCAGCGCGTCGAACTCGTTCAGGTAAACGTCCCGGTCCCGGTTGGACAGCCGCGTGTAAGTTGCATACACCATCACCCCGCCCGAAAAACGCTTCTCGATCGTTGCCTGCAAGTCGTGCGTCTTCACCTCGCCGAACGGCGCGTTCCTCTGCGCCAGCCCGGACAAGTGCGGATGCGGCCGCAGCAACTGGTTCTTCCGGACCGTCGGCGACGTGAAGAATCCCTGCGTCGAGATATCCTGGTAAACCGCCGGGTCCGACGTCCGCAACGGCGTGAAGTTCGACAGCAGGAACGGATTCCGCACGTTGCTGCCCAGGTTGTTCGCCACCGTATCGTTTCTCGTGTTACCCGTCGCCCAATATTGCCCCGGCAGCGCGTTCAGGTCCCGGTTGATGTACACGCGGTCGGAGTACGAGCCCGAGTAAGCCACCTCGGCCACCCAGCTCGTCCCCAACTGCCGCTGTACGCCCACCCGCCACCGCCGCTGCCGCGCGTGCAGCGTGTTGAAATCGGAAAACGTGAAGCCGCGCCCCGCCGTCGCCATGTTCCCCAAACCCGCCCGCGTCGGCTCGTCGAACCGCGTCCCGTCGGACCGCACCGGGAACGGGTCCCGCAACGGCGTCACCCCCGCGCCCGGATTCCCGGCCAGCCACGTCACCCCGAAATCGTTCGACAGATTCGTCGACGTCGTGCGCGAGTAGCCTAACTGGTTCACCGTCTCGATCGCCGCGTTCAAAGTGTCGTAAAACATCCCCAACCCCGCCCGCACCACCGTCTTTGAGTCCACCTGATACGCCGCCGCCACCCGCGGCATCCACATGACCTCGTTCCGCCGGATCCGCGAAGGAGCCCCGTTGGCCCCCGGATACACCGCGCCGCCGCGCACCGAAAAAGCGGGCGCCGCCAATTCCGGCACGGGCGAAGCCGCGTAAGCCGCCTGCGCCGCCGCCGTGATCGGAAGCTGCGCCGTCCGGTCCACGTATCCGATCCAGCGGTTGTACCGCTCCGTCGGCCCCTTCTCGTACTCCACCCGCAACCCCAGACTCACGTTCAGCTTCCGCGTCACGCGCCAGTTGTCCTGCCCGAACCACGAAAAATACGGACTCTGGACGATGAAGCTGTCGTTCGACCCGATCGTCATCGACGTCGGAATTCCCATCAGAAAGGCGGCCCACGAATGCCCCAACTGCCCCGCCGGCGTCAGCGTATCGTCGTTCCGCCGCGTGAAGAAGTTACTGAACCCGTAGTTGCCCGACGTGTTGCCGCCCAGCCCGTTCACCTGGTAATGCTCCCGGAAATCGAACCCCGCCCGGAAACTGTGGTCGCCCCGGATATGCGTCACGTCCGTCCGGACCGACGACGACCGGACCCGAGTGATCGCCGGCACGTTCCGCCCGATCGAGTTATACCCGTCGAAATTCATCGTCGGCAGGATATGCAAATCGCCCGCCCGCTGATCCACGTACGTGGGAAAGCCCACGTCGCTCGGCTTGTAATCCTGGATCACCGGAGGCTTCGTCGGACTGATGTACTGATTGCCCGACACCAGCACGTCGAAAATCGTGGACGCGCCCCGTGTGTACACCCAATCCACCACCGCCGCGATGTTGTGCCGCCGGTCCCGCTGCGTCATCAGGCCGGGCTGCGTCCGGTAAGTCCAGTCCAGCGCGTCCAGGTAGTAGTCGTCGTAGGTCCAGCGCCCGAAGAATCGGTGGCTGTCCGACAGCTTGTAATCCCAACGGTTGGTGTACGCCTCGTACGGCGATGTCCACGGGATGTCGGTGCCCAGAAAGTTGTTCAGCGGCTCCGCGCGAGGATTCGACGGATTGTTGTTCGGCGCGGGCATCAGCCGGTTGTAGAAGTCGTAGGCGGGGTTGATCATGCGCGCCCGCGGAATCGTGTTGCCGGTGAACGGCGTCCGGATGAAATTGCCCGCCCGCGCTGGATCCGGCCGCACGCTCAGCGGATCGTAAATCTGATACCGCGTCGGATCCACCGCCAGCAAATCCGAGAAATCGCCCGCCCGGTTCGGCATCGTCGGAAACGTGTGGTTGAAGTTGATCGGATTCGGCGGAATCAGCCGCCGGAACCCCACGTAGCTGAAGAAGAAGAACAGCCGGTCCCGCCCGTTGAACACCTTCGGGATTACCAATGGACCGCCGATGAAACCCGAATAATGATTCCTCCTTCCCGACAACTGCTTCGGCGTGTTCCGCAACTGATTCGCCAGCGCCGTGTTCCCGGCCCCCTCCGCCGCCGCGATGTTCCGGTAGTAAAGCTGCCGCGTGAAGAACGGCGTCGAGTTCCAACGCGTCTGCTCGTGGATGTTCGACGCCCCGCCGTGGAACTGATTCGTCCCCGACCGCGACATCATCGAAACCACCATCCCCGACGAATGCCCGATCGACGCGTCGAAGTTGTTCGTCTCCACCTTGATCTCCGAAATCTCGTCCGAGTGCGCCACATACCCCACACGCCGCCCCCCGCTCCCGGTGTTCGACCCGCCGTCGATCGACCACTCGTTCCCGCCCACGCCCCCCGCGATCTTGTAATCCGACGTCGACGCCTGATCCCCAGGACCGATCACACGCACCTCGCCATTCGACTGCACCCCGGGAGCCATCCGCGCGAACAGCGTGACGTTCGACGACGATAGCGGCAGCCCCGCCTGGGTCCGCTGATCCACCACGCGCCCCGTGTTGGCCGACGTCGTATCGAGCAACGGCGCGTCCGCAACCACCGTCACCGACTCGCTCACCGATCCGATCTGGAGCCGCATCTCCACCTCGATCCGCGACGCCACCGGCAACACGATGCCTTTGCGGATCGACGTCCGGAACCCGGCCGATTCCACGGTCACCTGATACGCGCCCGGCAGCAACAGGTTCGCCTCGTAGTACCCGGTGTCGTTGCTGGTCAACTGCGAGGTCGTGTTGGTCTCAGTGTTACGCACCACCACCTTGGCGCCGGAGATCGCGGTGGATTGCGGGTCGAGCACCCGCCCGTGGATCGCCGACCGAGTCTCTTGCGCGTGCACCGCCGCGGCGATGGCCGCGAGGAGGAGAAGGGACCTGAAGGACATAATGAAGGGACTCTATCACGACCGGTCCGCGAGTTCAAATGGGCGAGTGGTTGGCGGCAATCGCAAAAGCGCGTTGTGGCCTGGGCCCCGGCGGGATTTCCACCCGTTTGGACGACTGGGTCTTGCCCCTGCGACCTCACCTCGAGAACCGTTACGGTCTTGGACCACTCCCCGGCCCCGCCGTCTGGCAGGGAGACGGTTCCAGCCTACACCTTGGATCTCTGCGTTCGTTTCAGTCCCCTTCAGATCGGGGCATCTAATCGTAACGGCGAAATGATCGTCTACTTCGATCTCGAGACGGGCGTTTCAGTCCCCTTCAGATCGGGGCATCTAATCGTAACGCGCGGTACGCCAAACAGCGCGCGGCGGCCGCACAGGTTTCAGTCCCCTTCAGATCGGGGCATCTAATCGTAACGGCGAACGCTTTTGCCTATCGTGACGGATTCCGAGCGTTTCAGTCCCCTTCAGATCGGGGCATCTAATCGTAACGATCAAGATCCATGACGTTGACAGCAAAGCGTTCAGGTTTCAGTCCCCTTCAGATCGGGGCATCTAATCGTAACGGCGAACGGACTCAAGGTGGACGTGACGCGCGTCCAGTTTCAGTCCCCTTCAGATCGGGGCATCTAATCGTAACTGGAAAACGTGTGTTCACTGGGGCCGACCTCACCGGTTTCAGTCCCCTTCAGATCGGGGCATCTAATCGTAACGGCGGCTCCGGTAACGGTGACTGTCAAGGCCTGCGGTTTCAGTCCCCTTCAGATCGGGGCATCTAATCGTAACTCCGGGACTCGTTCGCGGCCGTGTGCGCGCCTTCAAGGTTTCAGTCCCCTTCAGATCGGGGCATCTAATCGTAACTCGCGCTCATTTTGCATTCAAGCAATTGAAGACCCTGTTTCAGTCCACTTCAGATCGGGGCATCTAATCGTAACGGCAACTTGGAACATCGCATTCTGGAGTTCACGAGCCAGTTTCAGTCCCCTTCAGATCGGGGCATCTAATCGTAACATGGACGCACTGCGGTCAATGCGGAAAGGAGCGCTCGTTTCAGT
>SXGT01814315.1_pt1 | contig 11195 bp, 12 predicted proteins | sample 3176221 | NCBI WGS metagenome assembly SXGT01 (sample SAMN11356862, study PRJNA531348) | freshwater metagenome | isolation source: freshwater sample F1-120 | place: China: Fuxian Lake, Yuxi | collected 2017-12-25
CGCCGGTCGGCCCGATCAGGCCGACGATCTGTCGCGGCTCCATGTCGAACGACACGCCGTCGAGGGCGACGACGCCCCCGAAGCGCACGCTGACGCTCTTCACTCCCAAGATCGACACTGCACACCTCCTCCAAGAGGTCGGGCGGGAGTGTACGATGTAAATGGAAAGGTGCAAAGAAACTCGCGGGAGGGGGTGCGCATACCATGATCCGTTCGACGATGCAGCGCGTGCCGCTGTCGATCAACCAGTTCCTCGACCGCGCGGGAAAGTTGTTCCCCGAGGTCGAGATCGTCAGCCGGCGGCCCGACAAATCGCTCGCGCGCCATCGCTTCGCCGACTTCCACCGCCGCGCGCGGCGCCTCTGCGCCGCGCTGCAGGCCGCGGGACTGCAGAAGGGCGACCGCGTCGCCACGCTGTGCTGGAACCACCATGCGCACCTCGAGAGCTACTTCGGCATCCCCGCCGCGGGTGGCGTGATGCACACGCTGAACCTGCGCCTTTCGCCCGACGAGATCGGCTGGATCGCCAACCATGCCGAGGACCGGTTTCTGATCGTCGACGACATCCTGCTCCCGCTCTACGAGCAGTTCAAGTCGAAGGTGGACATCGAGAAGGTGATCGTCGTGCCCTTCGGCGGCGCGAAGGTCGCCGCGCCGTATGTCGACTACGAAGCCTTCCTCGCCGGCGCACCGGAAACGTGCACTTACGCGCCGCACGAGGAGGACGATCCAATCTCGATGTGCTACACGTCCGGCACCACCGGCCGGCCCAAGGGCGTGGTGTATTCGCACCGCTCCACGGTCATCCACACGCTGATGGCGAACCAGCCCGACAACTGGGGACTCGCCTCCGGAGACAGCGTGTGCCCCGTGACGCCGATGTTCCACGCCAACTGCTGGGGCGTGCCGTACGGCTGCGTGATGTCGGGCATCAAGCTGGTGTTCCCCGGCCCTCACCTGCACCCCGAGGACCTGCTGTCGCTGTTCCACGCCGAGAAACCGAGCTTCGTGCTCGGCGTGCCGACCATCTGGCTGGCGATGCTGCAGTTGCTGGAGAGCGACCCTGTGCGCCACACGCTGCCGCCCGGCATGAAGATGCTCGTCGGCGGCGCGGCGGTGCCCGAGTCGCTGATCCGCGCCTTCGCGCAGCGCGGCGCGGAGATCCGCCAGGGCTGGGGCATGACCGAGACCAGCCCCGTGGCCTCGATCGCCTACCTGAAGCCGGAACTGCGCGACGTGCCGGAGGCCGAGCGCTTCGCCCGGTTCGCCACGGCCGGCGTGCCGGTGCCCGTGATGGACGTCCGCATCGCCGACGACGACGGCGCCGAGAAGGCCTGGGACGGCAAGTCCGTGGGTGAGCTGCAGGTGCGCGGCCCGTTCATCACCGGCAGCTACCACGACGTCCCCGTGGACCCGGACAAGTTCACCGCCGACGGCTGGCTGCGCACGGGCGACGTGGCGTCGATCGACGCGCACGGCTACATCCGCATCACCGACCGCACCAAGGACCGGATCAAGTCCGGCGGCGAGTGGATCAGCTCGGTCGACATGGAGAACCTGCTGATGGCGCATCCCGCGATCCAGGAAGCCGCCGTCATCGCCATCCCCGATCCGAAGTGGAGCGAGCGGCCCCTCGCCTGCGTGGTGCTGAAGCCCGGCAGGTCGGCGACGCCGGACGAGCTGCGCGCGCACCTCGCGGCGAAGTTCATCAAGTGGCAGCTGCCGGAGCGCTTCGAGTTCCTCGACGCCATCCCGCGCACCTCGACCGGCAAGTTCTGGAAGGTGAAGCTGCGCGAGCGGTTCGCGCAGCCTTGACGCGCGCCGGGCTCATCGACGCCGGCAAGCGCGCCGGCGTGACCTCCGGGCTGCTCGGCGTGCTGTGCGTGCTCGCGGAACTGTGTTTCCTGCTGCCCGACCTGCTGGTGACGAAGGACGCGCTGCCCTTCTACAAAGCCAACCTCGGGCTGCTGCGCGGCATCCTGCTCGCCGCCATCGTGGCGACCTTCGCGCTCGGCGCGCTCAGCATCGTGCTGCTGCGCTCCAAGGCGCACGGACTGCTCGGCATCGGGCTCGGCGGCGTCGCGCTGCTGCTCGGCGGCGCCGAAGCCGAGGCGATCGACGTCGGCCCGCGCGCGCTCAGCGCGGGCCTCGACTATTTCGTGCTCGAGCTGCTGGTGCTCGGCATGGTGTTCGTGCCGCTGGAGCGCCTGTTCGCGCTCAGGCCGCAGCGCATCTTCCGCGAAGGCTGGCAGACCGACCTGAAGCACTTCTTCGTCAGCCACGCCGGCGTGCAGGTGCTGTCCTTCGCCACGCTGATCCCGGCGCAGGTGTTCTTCGCCTGGGCGGTGCGGCTCGACTTCCAGCAGGCCGTCGCCGCGCAACCGCTGTGGCTGCAGTTCGTCGAGATCCTCGTCGCCGTCGACCTCGTCACCTACTGGGTGCACCGCGCGTTCCACCAGGTGCCGCTGCTCTGGAGCTTCCACGCCATCCACCACTCCAGCCGGCAGATGGACTGGCTCGCCGGCTCGCGCATGCACCTTGTCGACGCGCTGGCCACGCGCGCGGCGGCGTTCATCCCGGTGTTCGTGCTCGGCTTCGCGCCGGCGGCGCTCTATGCGTACCTCGTCTTCGTCTCGTTCCACGCGGTGTTCATCCATGCCAACGTGCGCTGGCGCTGGCCGGCGCTGCGCTGGGTGATCGCGACGCCCGCGTTCCACCACTGGCACCACACCTCGGACGAAGAGGGCCTGGACAAGAACTTCGCCGGTTTCCTGCCGATGTGGGACCGCCTGTTCGGCACGGCGCACCTGCCGGACCGCTGGCCGCGCAACTATGGCACGGTGAAGTTCCATCCGCCGGAGGGCTGGCTCGGCCAGCTCCTGTACCCGTTCCGGCGCCACGGCGAAGCGACGCCCTATGGCTAGCCTGCGCATCCTCGCCGCCGCACTCGCGCTGCTGGCCGCGACGGGCTGCACCGACAAGCTCGTCGGTTTCCGCGCGGAGTTCGCCAGCAACACGATCAGGGTAGGGACCGCTCCGCCGGCCGGGGACAAGCTCCGCTTGCAGGTGCCGAAGCGCACCACGGACCTGCAGAAGAACAACCTCTACTTCCGGCCGCACCGGGCGGTGCTGCACCTTTCCGGCTACCTGCCGCTGACGCCCGATGGCGTCGACGATGCCGGCGACGCCTACGAAGTGCGCTTCACGCTGCCGCAGGACCTGGTGAAGCTGGCATCGAACGCCACGCCCAACACCCTCCGCGCGCGCGGGGAACTGTACGTGCCAACCGAGACCGGCGTCGTGTCGTTCACCGGGGTCGAGCTGCGCGAGCCCGCCAGTGCACGCACGATCAGCGTCTCGCTGGCGGCGGTGCACGCCGGCCCGATGACCAGCCTGGCCGAATCGATCGGCTCGTTCCTGCGGGGGTTGTATTCGGCACGCTAGCGTAGCCGCCGGCCTGTGCCTCGCCGCGGCGTTCGCCACGGCGCAGCCGCAGGAGTCCTCCACCACGGACACCGGCCAACGGATGGCCCGCCTCGGCCTCATCGGCAAGGCCGAGCGCATCGTCCACCGGGGCGAACCGTACCTGCTCGTCCGCCTCAGCGTGCAGGACGTGCGCATGGTCGACCTCCCGGACGGCCGCACGGACTGGTATCGCCTCAAGGACCGCAGCCTCGCCTACCTGCCGCTGAAGATCGCCTGCGACGCGGTGACCCTCGATGTCGACGGCCAGCGCCAGCGTCCTCACGACCTGTCGCCCTGCAGGGAGGAGACGACCGTGCCGGCCCCTTTCTCCGTGCCGCTGTTCGTCGTCTTCCGCTACCTCAGGCCCGGCGGCTACAGGATCCACATCCCGGCCACCGTGCTGCCGCCGGCCGCGCCCGTGGCGCTGCGCCGCATGGATCCGCCGCCCCGCAGCCGGGTGGTGCCCCGGACCGTCGAGGCCTTGCTGGGCCCGCACGAACTGGTGCTGCAGGTGCTGGTACCCCAGCCGCAGCCGAAAGTGAAGTTCTAGGGCCCGAGCTCGCTGTCGAGCAGCGTGAAGATGCGCGAGGTCGAATCGGACGCCGCGAGGTTCAGCGCGAATGCGCGCTTCGACACCACCTCGATCTCGACCTCCGTGTCGGACTTCTTCTCGCAGAACACCGAAATGCGCTCTCCCCAGCTGAACGCCGAGACGCCGGTCTCGCCGACGACGGCGCATCGCGCCTTGTCGGATTCCTTCACCGTTGCGCCGGACTGCACCACCGCGCGCGGCATCGCGCGCCACGCCTTCTCGAGATCGGCCTTGTAGCCCTTCTTTTGCCCGGTACCGCGGCCTTCCAGCAGTTCCTGCGCCGCGGCAGGCGTTGCGAACACGACGCCGAGCACCGCGACCCATGCGAACCGGTTCATGCCCTCTCCTTCATGCGGAAAACCCCGCCACCGGAACGCTCGGATGGCGACTGGTGCGGCGCTCGATCAGCGCCCTTGCGGCATCAAGGCGTCCTGCCTTGAGGTAGGCGGCGAGCAGCGTGTACTCCGCGATGTCGCGCTGCGCGCGGCTGCCGCCGATGCGCACCGTTTCCGGCAGCGCGGCCTCGAGGATCCCGATCGCGCGCTCGGTGGCGCCGGCGGCATAAGCCTCGAAACCTTCGACCAACCGGTAGACAACGCTGCCCGCCGGCAGCCGGCCGGCGGCATCGCGTTCGCGAAGTTCGCCGACGAACCCCGCCACGTCGCCGCCAGCCCTCGCACGCGCGATGCCGGCATGCACGTCGACGAAAGCGATGCCCGGCTTCGGGAAGCTCGCCTGCGCGTAGTCCCGGACCGATGTCCACAGGTCGTCGCGCTTCGGCTGCCCGGCGAGCTCCGCGCGCCAGAGGAACGACACCGCATCGGTCACGCTATTGATTGCGGGACCCCACGATCCGCTTGCCAGTCCGTCCTTCTGCCCGCACGGATGGACCTGCGCTTCGTAGACGCGCCACGCCTTCGCCACGTCGCCGCACGCAAGGGAGAACATCGCCACGTGCCACGAGAGGTGGCAGTGCAGCAGCGCGTGCCGCGGATACGCCGGCATCCACCCGTCGAGGTACGCGAGCGCCTCGGCGTCTTCCCCGAGCTCGTAGTGCACGTGCGCCTTGATGTGCGCGCCATGGGCACTGCGGGGGTTGAGCGCCATGCTGTGCTCGATCAGCGCCTGCGCCTCGGCCAGCCGTCCGCATTCCTCCAGCGCGAACGCGCGCACGCAGTCGAACCACCAGTCGCCGCCGAGGTGCGGCTCGAGCTGGTCGAGCAGCGCGAGCTGCTCCGGCTCGCGCCCCTGGCGTCCGCTGAAGCCGATCAACCCGAACACGCCGGTCGCCGGCGCCGCGACCATGGCGTCGCGCGGCCACGACGCGAGGTGCGCCCGCGTCGCCTCCAGCGCGTCGACCGGCCGCCCCTCGATGGCGAGGCAAAGCGCGTCGACCTGGGACTTCTCCCGCAACGACGCACTCCCTGCCAGCTCGCGCGCCCGGGCCGCGGACTTGCGCGCCTCGGCAACGTTGGCGACGATGAAATACGCGCGCGCCAGCGCCGCGTGCCCGGCAGCGAAGCCGGGATCCGCCTCGACCGCGCCGGCGAGATGCGCCTCGCCGCCCGGTGCAGCGGATAGGACGCAGTCGCAGCCGGCGACGTAGGCATCGCGCGCCGCGCTGGACGTAGTGCTAACCTGCAGGCCGTATCGATCTGTCAGCACGAAACCCCCTTTGCCACGGATCATAATCCGATGTCCATGACTGTCCGACTCCTTGCCGCACTTGGAGGAATCCTGATGACCGCAGCCGCGCAAGCCTGCCCCGCCCTCCTGGACCACAAGCTGGACACGCTCACCGAGGACGCCGCATCGCTGTGCCGCTACGCCGGCAAGGTGTTACTCGTGGTAAACACGGCGAGCAAGTTCGGATTCACGCCCCAGTACGACGGGCTGGAGAAGCTGCACCGCCGCTACAAGGACAAGGGGCTGGTGGTGGTGGGCTTCCCGTCGAACGATTTCGGCGCGCAGGAACCGGGCAGCAACAAGGAGATCGCCGGCTTCTGCGAGGCCAATTTCGGCGTCTCGTTTCCGATGTTCGCCAAGAGCGGCGTGGCGAAAGCGCCGGTGAACCCGTTCTACGCGCAGCTCGCGAAAGCCTCCGGCAGCGCGCCGAAGTGGAACTTCCACAAGTACCTCGTCGACCGCAAGGGCGGGACGGTGCTCGCCTTCGACAGCGGCGTCACGCCGTCGGACCCGAAGCTGGTGAAGGAAATCGAGCACCTGCTCGCGCAGAAGTAGCTCAGGCGGCGAGTCCCGCGGCGTGGCCTGACGACCAGGCCCACTGAAAGTTGTAGCCGCCCAGCCACCCGGTCACGTCCACCCCGGCGCCGATGCAGGACCGGCCCGGCACCTTGCGCGATTCCATCGTGCGCTGCGACAGCGCGTCGGTGTCCACGCCGCCCAGCGTCACTTCGGCCTTCTCGTAGCCGAGCGTGCCCGAGGGCCGGATCTCCCACCCGCGCAGCGCCGCCGCGATCGCCTCGATCGTGCGGTTCGACATCTGCACCAGCGGCTGCGTCCATCCGCCGGCCTCCGCCCAGCGCTCGGCGAAGCGCCTGGGCAGGCGCTCCCCGAGCAGCGTCGGGAGCGTGGACTTGCTGGTGCGGTGCGACGCCAGCCACGCCACCGGATCGTCGCCGGCGAACAGGTCCAGCACCACGGGCTCGCGCCCGCCCGCGGCCTGCCAGTAGGACGACACCTGCAGGATCGCCGGCCCCGAAAGCCCGCGGTGCGTGATCAGCACCGCTTCGCGGAACTCGCCCTGCCCGCACGAGGCGATGGCGTCGAATGCCGCGCCGGAAAGGTCGGCGAACCGTGCCTTCCATTCCGGCGGCGCGGCGAGCGGCACCAGCGCCGGCTTCGGCGGCACCACCGGCAGGCCGAACTGCTCCGCGAGCCGGTAGCCGCACGGCGTCGCGCCGATCTTCGGGATCGACAACCCGCCGGTGGCGACGACGAGCGACGCGCAGCGATGGGTCCCCGCGCCCGCGCCGCCGAGCGTCACCTCGAAGCGACAGTCGGCGCCGGGCCCGGCCGCGACGTGCAGCACCGGTGCCGGCGTCGCCCAGCGCACGCCCGCCACGTCGCATTCCGCCTTCAGCATGTCGATCACCTGCTGCGAACTGTCGTCGCAGAACAACTGACCCAGCGTCTTCTCGTGGTAGCGGATGCGGTGGCGTTCGACCAGCGCGATGAAGTCGCGCGCGCCATACGCAGCCAGTGCCGCCTTGCAGAAATGCGGATTGCGCGACAGGAACGCCGCGGGGCTGCAATGCAGGTTGGTGAAGTTGCAGCGCCCCCCGCCCGAAATGCGGATCTTCTCGCCTAGGGTCGTCGCGTGGTCGACAAGCAGCACGCGGCGGCCGCGCGCCGCGGCGACGGCGGCGCACATCATGCCGGCGGCGCCCGCGCCTACCACCACGACATCGAAATCCGGTTTCAAGCGGTCAGGTCCAGTTGAGGCGGCCGAAACATCCGCTCACACATCGGGGGCCACAGGATACACACCGTTACCCCTGCGGCAGGGCGGACGCCGGATGATGCGTTCGCAGCAACACCGCAGCCAACAACCGACACAGGAGGCTCGCATGCGCAACATCTGGAAAACCACCCTTCTCTCCGCCGCACTGCTGGCTGGCGCCGCTGGCGCTGGCGTTGCCGGCGCCCACACCGGCGTGCGGGTGATCGTGGCGCCGGCGCCCGTCTACTACCCGGCGTACTACCCGGCGCCGCGCGTCTACCATGCACCGCCCCCGGTGGTGTACTACCCGCCCGCGTCGTACTACTCGCCGCCGGTGGTGTACTACCCTCCGCGGCACGGCCACTGGCGCCACAAGCACCATGGCCACCGCCACTGGCGCTAGGCGCGGCTAGCCGCGCAGCTTGAAGCGCTGGATCGTGCCCGTGGCGGGCTTGGGCAGTTCCGCCACGAACTCGATCCAGCGCGGGTACTTGTAGGGCGCGAGCTTCTCCTTGACGAAGGCCTGCAGTTCCTCCGTCGTCGCGCTGGCGCCAGGCTTCAGCACGATGAAGGCCTTCGGCTTGACGAGCCTGTTCTCGTCGTCCGCGCCGACCACCGCGGCCTCGAGCACCGCCGCGTGCGAGATCAGCGCCGCCTCGACCTCGACCGGGGAGACGTAGATCCCCGAGACCTTCAGCATGTCGTCCGAGCGGCCGGCATAGGTGTAGTAGCCGTCGTCGTCGAACGCGTACTTGTCGCCGCTCTTCGTCCACTCGCCCTGGAACGTGGCGCGAGACTTCTCGCGCTGGTTCCAGTACTGCGACGCGCTGGTCGGCCCGGAGATGTAGAGGTCGCCCACCTCGCCCGCCTTCACGACGTTGCCCGCGTCGTCCGCGACCTTCACCTTGTAGCCGGGGACCGGCTTGCCCGAGGTGCCGTAGCGCACTTCGCCCGGCCGGTTGGACATGCAGATGGGCAGCATCTCGGTCGAGCCGATGCCATCGAGGATCTCGGTGCCGGTCTTCTCCGTCCAGCGCCGGCCGATCTCCGCCGGCAGCGCCTCGCCCGCCGACGTGCAGACGCGCAGCCTGTGCCGGCCCTTCTCCGGAAACGCCGGGCTGGCGAGCAGCGCCGCGTACAGCGTCGGCACGCCGTAGAAGATGGTCGGCTGCTTCTCGACGATGCGCTTGAACACCGAATCCGGCGTCGGGCGCTCGGCCGTGACCACCGCGGTGGCGCCCACCGCCATCGGGAACGACAGCGAGTTGCCCAGGCCGTAGGCGAAGAAGAACTTCGCCGCCGAGTAGACGACGTCGTCCTCCCGTATCCCGAGGACCGGCTTGGCGTACAGCTCCGCGGTGAGGATCATCGATGCATGCAGGTGCACCGTGCCCTTCGGCGTGCCGGTCGAGCCGGACGAATACAGCCAGAAGCACGCGTCGTCGCTGGTGGTCGGCGCCGGCGCGAGGTCGGGACCGCCCTTCGCGGCGACCTCGGCGAACGCAAGCTGCCCCGCGCCGGCCTTGCCGGCGACGATCACGTGCTCCAGGAACGGGAACTTCCCGAGCAGCGGCGCGAACGCCGGCAGCAACGCCTCGGAAACGATCAGCGCCTTCGCCCGGCTGTCGCCGAGCATGAAGTCGTAGTCCTTCGTCGTCAGCAGCGTATTGGTGGCGATCGGGATGATGCCGGCGCGGATCGAGCCGAGGAACGCCACCGGCCACTCGATGCAATCGAGCATCGCCAGCATGACGCGGTCCTCCATGCCGATGCCGAGCGCCTTGAGGCCGTTGCCGAAACGGTTCGCGCGTTCGGCGAGTTCCGCATAGGTGCACTGGCCGGCGTCGTCGATGAACGCCACCTTGGCGCCGCGTCCCGCCTTCAGGTTGCGGCCGATCAGGTCCTCGGCCGCGTTGTAGTCGCGTGGAATCATGCCTCCCCCTCCCTGCTTCGCTTGCTCCGTCAGGCGGCCTGTTCGGCGTCCGCCCTTGCCTGGTCCAGCCAACCGGCGCCCCACTCGGCAGCCCGTTCCTCGGGCAGTTCGCCGGACCCGGCGTCGCACTGCACGCGCTCGCCGATGCGCCTGGCGCCGAGCTGGAGCATCAGGTCGTCCCACTTCATGCCGCCGAAATTGAAGGTCTCGGCGTAGGTGCGGTCGCCGAGGCCGAACACGCCGTAGCGCACGTTCGACAGGTCCGGGCGTTTCGCCTGCAGGTCGGCGAAGAACGCCTTGGAGTTGTCCGGGATGTCGCCCTGCCCGTAGGTCGAGGTGCAGAGCAGGAACACGCCCTCGCGCGAAAACACGGTGGCGTCCAGCTTGTCCATGAGCAGCGTCTCGACCTGCGTCTCGCCATCGTCCCAGGCGAGCTCGAGTTCCTGCGCGACGAGCTGCGCGGTCCCCGTCATGGTGCCCACGAGTATGGTGATCTTCATCCGGCGCTGTTGAGGCGGGTTAAGTATTGACAGTCACTATCTTGCAGAATAGACTCCGTGTCAAGCACTATATTACATGAACGCGATACTCCCCAAGCCGGACAAGGACACCGCCGCCGAGGCCGCCTACCTCGCGCACCTCGGCGAACGCGTGCGCGCGTGGCGCACCGAGCACGCGATGACGCGCAAGTCCCTCGCCCTTGCCTCCGGCGTCTCCGAGCGCTATCTCGCGCAGCTCGAGGGCGGCAGCGGGAACATCTCGGTGCTGCTGCTGCGCAAGGTCGCCCACGCCATGCAGGTGCCCATCGAGGACCTGGTGCGCGAGCACGCGGCCACCGAGCGCGACGGGCGCATCGCGCTGGTCGGCCTGCGCGGCGCCGGCAAGTCCTCGCTCGGCGCGAAGCTCGCGCAGGCGCTGGCCGTGCCCTTCGTCGAGCTCGACAGCGAGGTCGAGCGCGAGGCCGGCACCGCCCTCGGCGACATCTTCACCATCTACGGCCAGGACGCCTACCGCCGCTTCGAGCGGCGCGCGCTGGAGCGCGTGCTGCGCGCCCACCCGCGCTCGGTCATCGCCACCGGCGGCTCGATCGTCACCGAGCCGCAGACCTACGAGTTCCTGCTGAAGCACTGCCGCTGCATCTGGCTGAAGGCCTCGCCGGAGGAGCACATGTCCCGCGTGATCGCGCAGGGGGACATGCGGCCGTTCAAGGGGCGCTCCGCCGCGCTCGACGAAATCCGGCAGCTGCTGGCGACGCGCGACCGGCTGTACGCGCGGGCCGATGCCACCCTAGACACGTCTTCGAAGCAATCCCGGCAGAGCATCGCTGAACTGCGCGCCCTCGTCGCGCAGGACTGAACCAGGAGGAGCCACCATGAACGCACCCGAACGGGCCACGTCGCCCGGCGCACCCGGATCATTGCCGACCGTCAATTTCGACACCCACCCGGAGCGCTACCACCACTGGAGGCTGGCGTTCGACGGCCCCATCGCCACGCTGACCCTCGACATCGCCGAGGACAAGGGCATCGTCCCCGGCTACAAGCTGAAGCTGAACTCCTACGACCTCGGCGTCGACATCGAGCTGCACGACGCGCTGAACCGCGTGCGCTTCGAGCACCCGGAAGTGAAGGCCGTGGTGATGACCAGCGGCAAGGCGCGCATGTTCTGCTCCGGCGCCAACATCTACATGCTCGGCAAGAGCACGCACGCGTGGAAGGTGAATTTCTGCAAGTTCACCAACG
>SXGT01392604.1_pt1 | contig 11194 bp, 5 predicted proteins | sample 3176221 | NCBI WGS metagenome assembly SXGT01 (sample SAMN11356862, study PRJNA531348) | freshwater metagenome | isolation source: freshwater sample F1-120 | place: China: Fuxian Lake, Yuxi | collected 2017-12-25
CAGGTTAATGGATGGTTTTGTCGGCCAATCTGAACATTCTCACCAATCGAACAATAGCGTCCGATATCAACGCCACAGAGAAACCCACTGACGATATAGCTAAAGGCACCGAGGGAGCATTCCTGTTCGATCTGAGCGAATTTTACCGAACAAGGGGGTTCAAAACAGAAGTCATCAGGGAGCACACGCTGCAATCCATAGAAGCCTAAGCCGTGTTGCGTGAGAATTGCAGATTTTTCCTGATCAATAACGGCCATAGTCGACTACATCATTTGATGCACAACAAAAGGAAGGCATTTTGGTGTCACTTGCTCAAATTGCAGAACTTTATCGGCGTCCCCGGCGCAATTGGCGTTACTAAAATACACCATGCCAGTCAGACCATCGTAAACTGCTACACTATCCTTGCTATCGCCATCCCAATCGCCAACTAATGGCACCGTCTGTGCATGCACGGGACCGAATAAAAAGAAGTTATCTGCGATCCCACCCTCATGGCGATTATGTAAATTAAAAAGCCCTTTATCTGTTTCATAAATACCGATATTATCCTGGCCATTTCCATTCCAATCTCCCACTAGCGGGATAGTATAGGGGTTGATTGGGCCAAATTTAAACGCACGGTAGATTTCTGCACTCTCGGTCTTCGGAGTGTGCAAGTAAAACATGGCATTATCTCGATCATATAAACCAATGGCCTCATACCCATTTACTTCCCATTTACCGACCAAAGGCCGTATATTTGCATGGGCTGGTTGGTATTGCAGAACAATGTCGCGTTCGGTTTGCCCCATAATTTTTTTATGCAAAAAGAACAATCCCTGGTGTAAATCATAAAGCCCAACAGAGTCGATGCCATCACCGTCCCAATCCCCCACTAAAGGTAGACATTGCGCCTCTGGAGTGGTGGTCCCTGCAACTATGATTTCGGTCCCATCGTGTTTTTGCAAAATAAAGCTGTTATTTGCAATATCGTATAATCCAATACCGCCTATCTCATTATTAACCCATGTTCCCGCAACTGGAATTGTTTCAGAACTCAATGTTGAGTTAAAACTAACTTTTCGTTCACTCCCATCTAATCCTTTAACTACCACTAATTGTGTATCTGGGTAAAACAAACCAACACTGGAAATACGCTTTTTAACCACAAAGATGCGCTTTTCTGGATCAAACACCAATAATTCATTTTTGTTGCCGACCGGTGCTGAACTAGCATTATCCAAGGTATTTTCGACAGAGACTTCCTGATCAGGAGGCTGCTCCGAGGTAGTCTTGAAAAACAATGCTTTTAATTTTTGAAAAAATTTCATGGTTCGCTAAAAGTTAGGCCCGATGGATTTGAAAATCTACACCCCAAAACACACTGAAAAAGGAGTGTCCAATGCTATTTTCACACATATAAAGGTAAATTCACCTCTCCCCCTATCAGTCAGAGGCGTTAGCCAAACTCTCTTTTGGCGCATTACCCTCAGCTTCAAGTTCGTAATACTGCTGCAAAATATTGGGATATTGTTTGCCAGGATAATTGAGTATTTTTGTTCTTCTCGCATTAAACCCAACAGTCATTAAGGTCTGATTGATTATTTTTGTGTCAGAAGTAAAGGGTATTATCCCACCAAATCCTAAGGCATTTATACGTTCAGCGATAGCTCCCAAATTAAACGCAATAGGATATAAATTATTTTGCAATGCTTCAGTCAAGGTGTAGCAAAATGTTTCCGGCCAAACACTTAAGAATAGTGCCAAAGTACAACGATGTTCGCTAATCAAGCCTGGCAATTCATCCTTCTGATATTTACCTGTAATCACTACATTTTCTAGCTTACCGAGCTCTTGGTCATTACTGGTGTACCCTAAGACCACAAATTTCAATGGCAAGCCAAGTTTTAATGCATTTTTTGCACAGGCTAGCAATATATCATAGCCCTTATGTGGACCAATAGCACCAATCACAGCCACCGATATTTCAGCCTGCTTTGTGATTTTTGGGGTCGTCGTATGTATTGTAAAAGCCACTTCTGGATGGGGCTTGATGCTGAGATTAGTTAAATTGAAATGTTGTTTGTATAAATCTGCTGTCGTCTTCGACGGGGCAAAGACGTGCTTAGCACTTTGCAATACCTGTTGGTAAAATTCGCGCCAACCTTGGACTGTCCCGCCATGTTCCGCATAATTTTCCTCTAATCCTAAACCACTCGTAAAGCCATTAATTTGAACACAGCGCGAGCATTTTTGGGCATCAAATTGTGCTTCTCCACAGTAGGAACCCGTTTCATCAATCAAGTTAATCCGCGGGCACATGGGTAAAAAATCATGCGCGGTAAAGTCATACTCCACATCTAATGCTGTCGGTAACGTCCAGACAGATTTTGGAAAACCCAAGGTTTGATGATAATGCACTCGCCAAATATTTAGCGTTTTGCAATCGGCAAGCAACTGCGAAAAATCTTCAGGATAACGATACTTTAAACAAAGCTCGGGCGCCCCCAAGACACTCAGGACCCAATGCTTACCGGAGGTGGTTAATTCTAAAACTGCCTGTCCTTGTTGTTTGAGTAGCTCGGCTAAATCATCCCCATTGGTCTTCGCGCCGCCGCCTAAGCTATGCATCACAAAGAGTAAATAGCGGTGACTGAACTTTTGCAGCATTTGAAGTAACACTTTATTACGCATCGGTGCCAGCGGATCTTGCTGAATAAATCGTTGCACAGTTGCGGCATAGTCCGGAAAACGCTGCTGTAGAATATTAAGGTTGTGACTCAACTGACGCTGTTTTTTGCCAGCAAACGAAACTGATCCATGATGTTGCACAAAGACATCCGCTGCCAACACATGCCGCCAACCAAAGCATGCAGTGCGTAAACAAAAGTCATTCTCTTCTCCGTACCCCAAACCCCAGGTTTTTTCGTCAAAATAGCCTGCATCACGCAAGGTTTGGCGTTTGATATACATACAAAAGCCGACAGCCGTAGGCAAATCGACTACCCGCCCCTGATTTGCTGCCGCAAATAATTGATCGATGTCGGCAAGCTCCATTCCCGACAGCAAGTCGTTGTCCTGATTAAAAGTAGGAAAACTGCATATCGTGGCATTATTAGAAAATGGGGTTACGCTGCCAATATTTTGATTGCTGTGCGCCGCACGCTGCAGGCGATCCAGCCAATGATCAGCAACCAAGGTATCAGAATTTAATAAAATGACATCGCGATCAGAGTGCAGTGCCATGCCTTTATTTACACTCGCCACAAATCCAAGATTCTGTTCATTGTTAAGCAGGGTTATCTGCTGCCCTTGTGCTAATCCCTGCAATGCATTGCTGAGCCTTCCATCGGGTGAACGGTCATTCACTACAATGATCTGATGGGGTATTTCTGTTTTAGCTTGCAACACACTCTGAATACACGCCATGGTTTCGTCATAGCCTTGATACACCGGAATGATGACATCAACCACAGCTGATTGCGACCCGGCAGGTATCTGGGTTCTACCTGAAAAACTTAGACGGAGACTGTCAGGCAATTCTTGCGCAGCACGCAACGCATTAATAGTTGGGGCCAGCACCTGTCGAATGACCCATTCAGTTGCAGAGGGGGCTAATCGCAGTGCTGAGGATAAAACTTTTTCGCCGCCATCCAATGCGGAGTCTTGCGCCCGCAGATGCTCAGCTGCGCTAATTAAACTACGAATAATGATGTCTTTGGGCGTAATGATACTTTTATGGGGAGAAACTAAACAATCAGTTCCTGCAATATACAACTCGATACTCGAGGCGGTGTCTAATAAACTCGACTCCGGCCACGTCAGACTAAAACCTACTTCGGCAGATTCTAAGTTTTTCTGTAGTTGCACATCAGGCCGTTTAATATTCGCCGTGACCTGCAGTAATTGACTGTCATTGATTTTTGCATCAATGACTACTGGGAGTTCTGGATATTTTTCATTTATAATCCAACCATTGACCCCTTGCCAGGTAATTTTCTCTACCAAACCTTGGTAGCTATGCTGTAACCTAAACATCTCGGCATAGACAAAAGCATTATCCTGATCTAATAAAATTATCTTCACCTTATGCACTTGACTATCAAAGACTTGACGCGGTAGTTCAAAGTTTAGCGTTTCAATGACCTCCGAAGAAAAACTTAATCGAGTCAAAAACGTATCATCCAAATATATTTCCAGACTGAACTGCGAAAGACCTATCACACGTTCACGCATCCAACCAGTCAGTTTGTATCCTTGCTCTAACTGAAATTGATAATCAAATCGACCACGACCTAATAATATAGGGCTCCCTTGAATATGCTGCGCCGTACCTGGATACAAAAAACTCAATTCATGCTGTTGTCCATCAAGTAACTCGGGCGCAACTGGCCATTGAAAGCCATATGGACCCACATCAAGCAGAACAGGCAGATCAGCGGCGGGTAAATTGGCTAACACCTTTTCCTGCAGTTTTTGGTCAATATAGACCTGTAAACTTAAAGGCTGCATTGGATTTAATTTATCAACCGCCCAGCCGTAAACTACACCCTTATGTATTCCAACTAAACCGCCTTGGTATTCAAAACTTAACGGTGGAACGATGGCCGGAGTTGGCAGCATCGACTGCACAAATGCCAGGGTATTTTCCAACCCTTTAGCTTGTGCGTTGAGCTCTAGCGCTAACTCACTTAAGTTGACTTTTTTGGCGTCTGACAACACAAATGGAAATACACCCAAGCTTTTGATCACTAAGAGTGCGTTTCCCTGAGCGCTGATTGCACTGGACTGTGGAATAACAAAATTCAGGTATCCTTGGTCAATAAAGACAGCATGTGAACCCAGATCAGTTCGCTCTACTGCAGTTTGACTAAACAATTTGCCTTCAGCCAAGGTATTAGCGACAGCAAGATTCCAAGCAAAACGCACGAAATATTGTTCGGAATTCAGAGCATAGACTTCGACATTCTGACGCGCAAAACTCTGCAATATCTGGGTGTGCTCAGCATGCAACTGTGTTTTAAATATCTCCAAAGTGCCATTGAATAGCGCGTTGAAAACTTTAGCTTGTTTTACTGCCGATAATTGAGCAAGTATATCGCTGCTAAATGGGGTCAGCACAGCAGCCTTAGCTTCTGCTAACACACTGCCATCTTTAGCATTGATGATACGCAGGGCATACTTTTTTTTACGTAATGTAAGCTTAGCTGCATTTACAATAATAAAAAACTCCTGCGCTTGGTCAAAACTTACCACCACAAATGGCTTTGGCAATTCAAGTTTATCCAACAGGATTTGAATCGCATTGGTTGTTAATGGCGCAGGTAATTGCCAATGAAGTATAAGGAAGCCTTGCAGGCGGTAAAGCGATATTGTAGTTTGCTCAGCCATGAGTGATTGCCTAGAATAATGAAATAAAGTTTACGTTCTGATTTCAGGATAATGCTGCACGCATCGAACTAAGGGTTATTCTTCTCTAAATGTATGTCGCAGATTATCTAAAATGGGTTCCAACACAAATTCACTAAAGGTCTTTTGCTTTGTTTGGATAAACGCTGTAATCGGCATACCCGGAAAAAGTTTTACATTTTTTGCTAACTGCGCCAAGGCATCCGCATCAACTTCTATATGTGCCAAATAATAAAACTCACCCGGACGCGTATGTTCTTCGAGAACATCACCCGAAATATATTTAATTTTTCCTGCTAATAACGGGGTTTTTCTCCGATTATAGGCCAGTAATTGAATATTTGCTGTTTGCTCTAAAGATACACTGTCGATATCATCCGTACGAATCTTAGCTTCGATAATCAATTTATTGGTAATAGGGACAATTTCCAATAACTTTTGTCCTGGGGCAATGACCCCGCCAATCGTATTCACCTTCATATTAATGACTTGCCCTGAGAGCGGCGCAGTAATGATGGTGCGATCATTTTTATTTTGGGTTGGTCGCATCTCCTCTTCGAGGGTAGCCAATTCCTTGCGCGTATCTTTCAATTGATCATCAGCTTCTTGACGATATTGATTTTCGAGTGAATTTATTTGAGTGCGAATATTGGTAATGTTTATCTGTGCCTGCGCAATAGCTGCGTGTTGCGCATTCAGGCGTTCACGCTTTTCAGACAAAATTTTCTCGCTCTCCCAAATTTGGTTGTCGCCTACATAGCCTTTAGCAGAAAGTTGTTTATTGGCTGCTAGTTGTTGCTCAACAAAACCCATACTTTTATTGATTGCATCAATTTCTTTATTTAAATTATTTATTTGCGATTCAATTTGCTTAATCTCAATATTAAATAACTTAATTTTATCGCCTAGGGTTTTGCGCATGGATTGAAACAAAGACCGCTCATTATTCAGTAATTGATTTTGGCCTTGCAATAATTCTGGCGGAAAAGATATTTCTGGCTTATCCATTCTTTGTGCTTCCAGCCGCGCTTCTTTAGCTTTTGCGGCCAGTAATTTGTCACTTAAGATTTTAAGCTCAGAGTTGCTACTGGTATCTTCTAAGCGGATTAATGGCTGATTCTGGTTAACGATGCTACCTTCATTAACATAAATCTCCTTAATAATCCCGCCTTCAAGATGCTGAATAGTTTTGGAATTGGTCTCAATTTTGACTTTTCCTGATGCTATCACTGCACCTTTAATCGGAGCCATGACCGACCACACGACTATCCCCAGCAATAATAGAACAACGTAGCCAAGTATCGAACGTACGATCCGGGTTGCGACACCAGAATGATCTATACTAATTTCAGGAAAAATACTACCCGTAGCTTTTGACATAGGTTAAGCCGTCTTCAGTTGACTAAGCACATTATCGCGCGAACCAAACTGCATTTGTTGTCCTTCATGCAGCACCAGCACTTTATCCGCAACGGCAACAACATTTGGCTTATGTGAAATCACAACTACCGTAATCCGCAGTTGTTTTAACTCCTGCAACAACGCCAACAGTTCAAGTTCGGCTTGACCATCCAAATTCGCATCAGGTTCGTCAAGTACCATAAATTTTGGTTGGCCATACAATGCCCTGGCCAATCCAATCCGTTGTCTTTGCCCACCAGAAAGTTTACAGCCCTGTTCACCCACTTCAGAATCATAGCCATTGGGTAACTTCAAAATGAGATCATGTACTCTCGCTTGTTGGGCAGCTGCAATTACTTTAGGCTGCACGTCTTTTCCTGTTTGCAAACGAGCAATATTTTCAGCCACAGTACCGGAGAACAATTGCACATCCTGAGGTAAATAGCCTATTGAAACCCCAAGACCATTTTTAATCCACAAACTTACATCCGCACCATCCAACCTGACAAAACCATCACTCGGTTGATAATAGCCAACTAAAAGTTTAGCTAACGAACTTTTACCTGAAGCGCTTGCGCCCATCACCGCTAAACAGTCACCCGGCTCCACGGCAAAATTAATTCCAGATAATATATTACGATCGCGCGCCAAATAAAAAAACACGCGCTCCACCGACAATTGGCCGATAGGGGCAGGTAAATGTAAAGCTTGACTGGATTTTTTTTGACTAGCGAACAAATCGTTGAGTCGTTGATAAGCAGCTTGGGCATCAATAAACGATTTACCCGTGGAAATCACCGAACTAATCGGCTGCATTGCTCGTGGCAGTAACATCATGGCACCCAAAATAATACCTGACGAGACTGAACTTGTCATAGAGTAATAAACGGCTGTGCCCAAAGCCAAGGTGGTGATAGTTTGGCGAACGAGTTTGGTCAACGCGATAATGCGAATTAGACCACTCTCTACTCGATTTTTACGTTGCAAATATTCTTCATTTCTAACCCACCACTTGCGGCCAATGCTTTGTTCCATTCCGAGCGTGGTGATAATTTCGTTATTTTGCAAGGATACCGCTAAAAAATCTCGAGCGGCTCTTGAATACGCCCCAACCTGTAATTGTGTATCATGCGTCACCTTATGTTCCCAAACGGCCAAACCCGTTAATAATATAATCGAAACAACCGCATACACAGCAAGACTAGGATGAAAGTAATATAAGATAATGATGTAAACAGGAATCCACGGAATATCAAAGGTAGCTTTAACCCCTTTCGTAGTAATAAAATCTTGCAAAAGATCAACATCTTCCATACTGTGTCGGATTTGAACATCCTGCGCAGTGCTGGCCAGCATTCCTTTAAGCGTGGGTCTGCCTAAAATGTGTTGTAATGTAATTCCTAAACGATTAGTCAGTTTGTGATAGGCACTTTCAAATAAGCCTTCGATAAAAAAGACATAAATTGCCAATGCGGTAAATGAATATAAGGTTTCTAGACTTCGACTGCTTATCACCTTATCCATGGTATAAATCATATATATCATCGGAGTTAATAACAGTAGGTTCAACAGAAAGCTTAATACTCCGGTATAAATAAAAAACTGGCGACACTCATCAAGGATTTCACGCATAGATAATGAATAGGTTAAACCGGGTTAATGATTGCGATATAAATTACGTGCCATATTATCTGCAATCGGCTCTAATAAATAGGTAGATAGCGTTCTACTCCGAGTTTGAATAAAGGCCGTCACAGGCATTCCTGGATACAATTTCACATAGTCAGGTAATTGCTGTAGAGAGGCTTGTGAAACCTGTAGATGGCATAGATAATAATATTCCCCCGGTTTAATTGGATTTTCCAAAACATCTCCTGAAATATAAACCACTTTACCTTGTAATAAGGGTGTATTTAACCGACTATACGAGAGCAGCTGTACTTTGGCGTCCTGGTCAACATGCACACTATCAATATCTAAAGTATTGACTTTCAGTTCGACAATTAATTTATCCACCACCGGGACAATTTCTAATAATGGCTGACCTGAGGCAATTACCCCCCCTGTTGTACTGACCTGTAAGTTGATCACCTGACCTGCGACGGGTGCAGTAATCGTCGTTCGAGCATTTTGTTCTCTTATCGGTCGCATAGTTTGCTCTGTCTCAGCAATTTCACGGCGCGTTTCTGCCAACTGATCCGCCCCTTCCTGAGTGTATTCATTTTCTAACGCACTAATTTGCGAACGCAAAGATGTCACATTAACGCGGGCTGCTTCAATATAAGCTTGTTGCCCATTAAGTCGTTCCTTTTTTTCAGACAAAACCCGCTGATTCTCCCAAACCTGATTTTTACCGGAAAAGCCTTTAGCTGAAAGCGCCATATTTGCTTGCAGTTGGTTATTAATAAACGTCATAGATTTATTGATCGCCGCAACTTCATTTTGCAAGCTTGCCAATTGTGTTTCAGTTTGCTGGCTTTGTAAGTTCAACAACTCTACCTTATCCAATAAACTTTTACGCTTTGATTGAAATACATGCAGCTCATTAGCTAATGCATGTTGGATTTTTGGATTACTATCATGTACTAAATCTGGCGGAAAATTAATCGTTTTTTGCTTAGCTTGTTGTGCGAAAAAACGAGACTCCTTGGCGCGCAATGCTTTAAGTTTATTCTCCAGGATTGTTAACTTGGAATGAATGTCAATATTCTCCAGTGTAATCAAAGGCTGTCCGGCTTGAACTACACTGCCTTCTTTCACAAGAATGTCGCGCACAATCCCACCCTCAAAATGCTGTATGACTTTTGAGTTTCGATCAATTTTCAATGCACCATTTGCAATAATGGCTCCATCGATCGGGGTAAGAAGACTCCAGATAATAAAAATCACGATAGGTAAAAATCCGAAAAAAAAGCCTAAACGTAATTGGTGCGTTGCTTCTTTATCAACAGCAATCGTGGGTAATAAATAAAAACGACGCGGGGAATTTTCCATAACCTACCCCATACTTATTTGTGAGAAGACTGTTTCACGCTGACCAAACTGAAAGACAGTGCCTTCGTGTAAGGCTAAGACTTTATCCGCTTTTTCGACAAGATTGGGTTTGTGCGAAATAACCACCACCGTGACGTGCTGCTGTTTAAGTTCTTGCAAAATTTCCAATAATGCCAATTCAGCGGCACCGTCTAAATTAGAGTTGGGCTCATCCAGTACCAAAAATTTAGGCTGGCCATATAAGGCCCGCGCCAAAGCCAAGCGTTGCCGCTGCCCGCCTGAAAGCTTTGCACCACGTTCACCAATTTCTGTGTCATATCCCTGAGGCAATTTCAAAATCATTTCATGCACTCTAGCTTGGCGGGCGGCTGCAATAATTTTCTCTTCATTCTTGGCAATAGGTTCCAAACGTGCAATATTTTCGGCAACCGTCCCAGAAAATAGCTGCAAATCCTGCGGTAAATATCCAATTTGTTTTCCTAAATTTTGATTGGCCCACAGTTTAATGTCCATCCCGTCGAATTGTATTTTACCTTCCTGCAGTAGGTAATACCCAACGAGCAATTTCGCTAAAGTGGTTTTTCCAGAACCACTCGAACCAATAATGGCTAAAGTCTCACCCGCGAGCAAATCAAAGCTGACCGAGGATAAAATAGTGCGTTCAGTTGAGAATTTAAAATTAAGCTTCTGAACAGATAAATGACCAGTTAGCGTTTGGACCTGAGTTTCAGTTGATAATTCATGATTACGTGACAGTAAACTATTCAGACGTCCGTAAGCCGCGCGTGCCTCTACAAAAGATTTACCCGCCAAAATCAGCGAACTGATAGGAGCCGTAGCTCGACTGAGCAACATAGTCGCTGCAATCATAATTCCAGTTGAAAGATTTTCGGTAACCACCAAATAGGCAGCACTCCCTAAAGCTAAAGTATCAATGACATGCTTAAAAAAATTACTAATGGCATGAATTCTAGCAATACTACTTTCAATATCATTGTGCTGCCGTAAATAGTTTTCATTACGGCTCCACCAACGCTCGATAATTGCATCCTGCATACCTTGTGCATTGATAATTTCAGTATTTCTTAAAATACCAGATAAGTAATCCCCAACTTCCCGAGCAGCTAATGCTGATTTTAATTGTAAATCAGTTGTACTTTTGTGCTCCCAAATAGCCAAAATAGCCAATAATACCAATGAAACCAATGCATAACCAGCAAATACAGGGTGAAAAAAATACAATAGAATTACATAAAACGGCACCCAAGGTAAATCAAATAGCGCTTTAACACCCTTAGTAATGATAAAGTTCTGCAGTAACTCCACATCTTCTAATCCATGTCGAGCAGTATTACCTTGATATTTTAAAGCTAACATCCCTTGCACTATTGGTTGGCCTAAAAGCCGA
>SXGT01646541.1_pt1 | contig 11194 bp, 7 predicted proteins | sample 3176221 | NCBI WGS metagenome assembly SXGT01 (sample SAMN11356862, study PRJNA531348) | freshwater metagenome | isolation source: freshwater sample F1-120 | place: China: Fuxian Lake, Yuxi | collected 2017-12-25
CCACCGGGGAAACCGCCACCGGGGAAACCGCCGCCACCACCGGGGAAACCGCCGCCGCCTTGGTTGGCGCCTGCGCCGACGTTCACACCGGTGACAACGGATTGCTGATCGATCACCGAGAGTTGCGCCTGCCGACCGCTCAACGTGGTGACGCGCGGTGCGGAAAGGACGTCCGTACCCGTCTCCGATTCGATGGCGTGAATCACCATCCGGAACTGCGGGTCGGTGAGAATCCCCGTGATTGTTCCGATCGGGCTATTCAACCCGCGAAAGCCCGAGGTGAGTCGCCCATCGGTCTCACGCGGCGCGATGTTGCCGGTGCCGGGGTTGAACTGGTCGATGTTCAACGTGCCCGGATAAGGGAAGAAACCGGAGGGGTTGTTCGGGGTCGGCTGCCCGATGTACGAAGGGGCGGTGCCGGCCTGCTGCAGGATCGCGCCGCCGAGGGAGCGCGAGTTGCCGAGGAACCAGTCGAAGCCGAGCGACTTGTCTTTATCGAGGCTGATCTCGGCGAACTTCGCCTCGATCTGCACCTGCGGCGGCGCGGTGTTCAGGACCTCGATGGCCTCCTCGATGATGTCGAGATCGGCGAGGGACGCGCGCACCATCAAGATGCCCGTGCGGTCGTTGAAGAAAATCTGCGTCGCATTCTGTCCCTGCAGATTCACGCCGGCAGCCTGAAAGAAAGCGCGGACCTGCCCGACGACCTGCGAGTTGTCGCGGACCTGCGTAACGCCGCTGATGTTCGCCAGAGGAATCTGCGGTGGAGCCCCCGCTCCGCCACCGCCACCGGGATTATTGCCACCACCACCGGGGTTACCCCCACCGCCCACAGCGTTCAGGATATCCTTATTATTGAAGCTCGCCTGCGGCGCGTTCGGGATGCCGGGCACCCCGACCGGCCAACCGACGTTGGCCCCATAAAAAGCTTTGGGCGCCTCAGCCGAACCAAAACGGTTGCCACCCGGCCCTGCTCCGCCGCCGCCTGGACCAGCTCCACCCGGTCCGCCACCGCCCGCAGCACCCGCGCCACCGGATACGCTGTCCAGACCTTGCTGGAACGTGTTCGGATTGATGCGGAAGGTGCGCGTGAATATGTCTTGGTTCTCCGGCGCTTTGTGAGTGAAAACGACCGCGTAGTCCTCAATCGTGAACTTCACCGGCGTGTCGAACGACTTGGTCACCGCATCGAGCAACTGCGCGAGGGTCAGGTTGCGCAGCGGCGTGGTGAGGCCTTTGATCTTCACGGTGCCGGGGTCGATACTGCCGGGAGTGGCGGGCGCCTGAGGCCCGGGCGCCTGCGGGATCGGCAGGCCCGTGTTCGGATCGATCATCGGCGGCACCACCGGGGGCTGTCCGCCGGGAGGGGGCTGCGGCGCGGCGCCACCACCGCGCGTGAGCGTGTTGGTAATATTCGGATTGATGATGAAGTTCAACCCTTCCGACGCCGGATCATTCTTCTTGGTCAACTTGTCGATGAGATCAATCACCTCGGTCATGCTGAAGCCTTCCAATGCATTGATCTCGGGAATCTTGATCGACTCGAGCTTTTGCAGGATGAGGCTGCGGCCCTTGCTGGTGTGCGCCACGGGATTGTGCACAAGCGGGTTCGGTGTGGGCAACAGGCTCGCCTTGTTCGGCGGGAGCCACGCGCGATCCACATCGGCGAGGCGATCCCCGAAGGCCGACTCCTTGCGCTTGGCGGCGTCGTCGGCACGCGTGCTCTGAATGCGGCGCAGGTAAGCAAACGCGATGTCGTTGCCGGGATCGAGGCGAACAACTTCACGAAACTTCGCCTCGGCCTCGGCGAGATCCCGCAGTTCGTACAGGAATTTCCCGTCCTGCAGCAGCGCTTTGACGTTCCCCTTCTGCTCCTTGACCTCATTGATGCGAAGCTGAGTTTGCTTGCCGGGATTGCGCGCAATGAACAAAGCCTGCGCCTGCTCGTTCTGACGGTTGAAACGAACTAACTCCGGATGATCCGGCGCGAATACCACGGCCCTGCCCACAATATCCGCGGCCTCCGCGAAATCAGCGCGACGCTGGGAGTCCAGCGCTTGCTGCAACCGAACACGCACCAAGCCAGCGATGGCCTGCTCGCGCTCTTTCTCAACGCCCTGCGAGACCTTGGCCGTCAGTGCGATGGCTTGCTCGTACTGCTTGGCCGCTGCTTCGCGATCATTACGCTCCATTTGCGCAGCCTGAGCGAGAAATTGGCCGACGATGATGGCGATCTCCTGCCGCTTCAACGCCTCGGCCTCGGCGGCCTTGGCCATCGCCTCCTGCGCGGCGAGGATGGCGGGGTCTACCTCCTTTTTGCCGGCGGCCTCGCCCGCGCGACGGATGGCCTCTTCCTCGGCAGCCTTGCGCGCGATTTCCTCCGGCGTCGGCGCGGGCGCCGTACCGGGGGCGACCTGCGCCCACAACGGGGAAGCCGCCCACAGTCCACAGCAACCGGCTAGAATTAGAATGAGTTGTTTCATCGTGAGGCGCTCCGTTTTCTCTCAAAAACCGAGCTATTTTGAATTAGCGTTTCCCAATCAAATCCCCAACTTATTGTGCAGCCAATCGGATGATAACCCACCATGTTGTGTCCGCAAGTGGTTTTTTAGAAAAGTTCTCCACAAAAATGGGAAGGCCGCAAAAGACGCGAAACCTCGCTGAATTGGAATCCGTGAGGGAATGGAAAGACTCAGAGACGGGCACCGACCCGGGGCACCTCGATTCGCTTGCCGGTGGAATCGTGGGAAAAGATGATTTTGTTCTCGGTCATCTCCAGGATAGTGTACGCCTCTCCATCAAGGTGGATCTGGGTGCCCACCCGCTTTTGGCGAAATGCCACGTTCAACTCTGGCCGGTTCGCGGGCGTGTAAACCATGCTCGCCGTGTAGCCGCGAAGATAGCTGTTGGTCTGGTTTTGAAGCAACCGCACACGGTTGGTCTCGCCCCCGTAACGGAGCTCCAAATCGAGCGCGACACGTTGACTTTCAAAATCGCCTTTGGCGCCATGCAGGATGACCGACACGGTGTTCTGCGGGACGCCAAACTGCTCGACAATCTTCACTGGGACGGACGTCACCACCAGACTGCGCTGGATCCGCTGCCCGATGGGGGCAGGCAACTCGTCATAACCCTGAATACTATAATTCGGACGATCTTCCGTGCCGGTAACCTTCGCAGTCAACCGAAGCGTGATGGCCGCAATATTGGTGACAGAGAGCGCCCCGATACCAAACTCCTTGCCCGACTTCACTCGAATGATCGTAATCGTGTTCGAATACATGTTCGAATAGCTCTTCCAAAGACCGGGGTTGAAGACGTAATGGCCCCTGCTCAAATCAAAGGGCACGGGCTCTTTGGCCATGCGAAGCAGCTCTGCCTGATTGGTGAATTCGATCGGCTTCGCCCGACCGCCGGCAATGCCCACCATCGAAGCCATCGGGTCCACCGACAACTCCATCCGCACCGCGCGCACGCTGAGAAACTCCAACACGGCCATCACCAGCAAGACCAGCAGCACCACACCGAGGCTGACCTTCTCATAGTGCGCCTTGCTGATGAGCGACAGTTTGCCGCCCAACTTCTTGAACGATTCCTTGAGGGCTTCCGTCTTCACGCGTCAATTGGAATTGGGAATACCGCCCGGCGGTACACTTGGCACAGGCGCCTGCGGAATCGGCAGACCCGTGTTCGGATCGATCACGGCCTTGGGCTGCTCCGGCAATGGGCGGCTGATCTCAATCACCAGTACCACCCGCAGCAATTTCTCATCGAGCACAGTTCTGGCAACCGGGGTGAGATTCGTCGCCACGGGCCGAGGCGCACCCGGCAAACCAACGCCGACACCGACGCCAACACCGACAGGGCGGATGATCCCCACACCCGCAGGAATCGGCAATCCGCCGGGGATTGCGGGAGGGTTCATCCCCGGCAACCCCATCGGTATCCCTACTGGAAACCCGACCGGCGCGGGGACAGCGTTGGGATCCCACGGCTCGACTTCAACGGTCTTCACCACACAGAAACCGGGCGCGGAACCGAGACCGACCAAGGCTCTCGACAACGCCCCGCTCAGGCCGCGGACAGTGAAACGGTACGGCGCCACCACCGCGACCGAGTTGGTGTACACTCCCAAATCCATGAGATAGGTCGGCGCGCCTTTCGTCTCTTTTGGAGAGACAGAGACTCGCTCGATCTGTTCGATGGCCGCCACACGACTCTGGATGAGCATGGTGGAAATGGTCTTGATGTCGTACAACTGTTCGATGAGCGGCGGGACGACGTAGGGCAGGAACTGTGTCTCGCCCTTGTGCTCATAGAACGAAAACTCAAAATGGTTCGTCGGATAGGTGACCCGCGCGTCGGCGGCAGCGGTCTTCAACTCGTTCAGCGTCTGAGCCAAATGAATTCCGAAGGCGGCTGGGGTCAGTCGGGGCAACGGTTCGGCCACTATCGCCCCCTTGGCTTTGGCGATGAAGTCGCGCACCGCTTGGGTATTATCAGCGACTATTTTGACGTTCTCGGGCGTGGGCGGCATCGGGGCGCCACCAGGAAATCTCGCGCCCATACCGCCCGTCACGGCGAATAATTGATTGGTGGCGAGTACTAGTTTCTGGGTGGCTTCGTCGCCTTGGGTCTGCTTGTCGAGCATGTAGATCACGCCCCCCGCAATGGCGCCAACCCCCAGCAGTAGGAGCACCGCGGCGATCAGATGGCGTTTGATTAAATGCATATCAGTTTCCCTGTCCCATTCCTGGAAACATTCCCATCCCCAGCTTTTCTGATCGCTTGGCCTCCAGTTTGATAGGGTTCTTGAGCTTCAATACCATCTCAAACCCGTAATCCACGGCCTCCACCGCCACCTGATCGATTTTGTTGGTCAGCCCCGACTCCATAGAGACGAACAGATTGGCGCACAGGGCATTGGTCTGAATCATCTTGGCCACCAACTGCGAAAACTCCTCGTTGCCGGTGGCCGCTGCGGAAAGCAGGTTGCGCGCACGGAATTTCACCCACAGCCGGTCGGCTCTATTGGTGGGCCCGGCCGACGGATCGGCAGCAGCCTTCCCACGCGGCGCGGGTGGCGGTACTGCCATCGCGGGAATGCCCGGCGCCCCCTCTACCACGGGAAGGTCGGACACCGGCCGCAGCGAGGTGATCCAGACCGCGACCTCCACCGGCTCGGCATCCGGCTGACCGGCGATCACGTTGGTGGACTTGAACGGCGCCTTCTCCATCTCCACCAAAGCCGACTGCAGCGCATCGAGCATCTTCACCCAGTGAAACCGCCCCTGCAGCAACTCCTCGTACGCCTTGGCCTGATTGATCGCTTCATCCATCTCAGCGGTCTTCGCCTCCATCGCCTTCTGGTTCTGCAACAACGGCTGGATTTGCTGGCTGATTTTCTGATGCTTCTCCATCCGCTTACTCACAATCATCCCGTTGAACCAACCTATGAGCCAGAAGATGGCAGCCAAGACGTACACCACCGCCACGGCGTACGGCTTCTTCTTGTCGATGATCTTGTTGATCCGCTCGCTCTTGGGGATCAGGTTCAGCTCGGCAGGGCAATCCACCACCTTGCGCAGACCGAGGCCGGCCACCTCTCCGAGCGTGTTCGCCACGAGCGCGAACTGGTCCGGATCCACCGACGCATCGATCTCGACGTTGCGGAACGGATTGAAATACTCCACCTGCAACCCGAGCTTCTCCGAGAAGAAATCCGCCGTGTAAGGCAACAGCACCGCTCCGCCAGAAAGATAAAGTCGCTCCGGCGCGGAGCCGCCTTGGCCGCGGTAGAACTGGATGGTTTGGTTGACCTGGATGTGCAACCGCGTGAGAACCTGCCGGGCGATCTTCGAGACCATCGCCTGATACGGATCCTCCGGCTCCTCATACGCGCCGCCGAGGTGGACGAAGCCGTAGGATTTCTTGTAATCCTCGGCCTCCTCAAAGCTCTGCTGCCCTTCATTGGCGAATTCCTGCGTGATGGAGTTGGCGCCGATGTTCACGCCGCGGGCGAAGAACCGGCCTTTCTCCATGATCATCACGTTGCTAGTCTTCGCGCCGATATCGAGCAGCATCGTGCAGCCTTCCAGCTCACCGTAATTATAGCGGAACGCGTTGTGCAGCGCGGCCGTCGCCGCATCCACGATCTGGAGATTTAGTCCCACCCCCTGCACCGCGCGGTAGTAACCCTCGATCACCTCGGTCTTCACCGCCGCGAGCAGCACCTCCCGCTCGCCGGTTTCCTTGTTGCCCAGATCGGCGTAATGCCACGTCACTTCATCGAGCGGGAAAGGCACGTTCTGCTGCGCTTCGTACGCGATGATCTGCGCGAGCTTGGCATCTTCCACCGGCGGCAGCGCGAGGAATTTGGAGAAGGCCTGATAGCCCGGCACGCAGATGAGCACCTCTTGGCCGCGACCGATGATGCCCAACTCCGCCATCAACTCCTTGAGCGCCTGCTCAACGATGGACCCGCGCTCGCCGTCCTTCGAACCGGCCAAACCAAGCGGGCGCACCCCGTACTTGCACAGGCGCAGCGAGCCCGCCTTGGCAGAATCGAACTCCGCCAGCTTCAGCGTCCCCGCTCCAAAATCAATACATAGGAAGGGCTTCATTCCTTCGCGCCTAGCTTATAGCAGAGACCGACGCCTACATGGAGCAAAAAATCCACACCCCTCACACCCGCCCTCGGAAATAGCCGATGGTTTCCCGCAAGCCATTCGCCAAATCTACCTGAGGTTCCCATTTGAGCAACCGCCGAGCCTTGGAAATATCCGGCCGACGCTGCTTCGGATCATCCTTCGGTAACGACTTGAACGCGATTTTGCTCTTTGAGCCGGTTAGCTGGATGACCACGCGCGCGAACTCCAGCACCGTCATCTCGCGCGGATTGCCGATGTTCACCGGCAACACCTCGTCACTCATCATCAAGCGATAGATCCCCTCGGTCAGGTCGGCACAGTGACAGAAGGCGCGCGTCTGGCTGCCGTCACCGAAGACTGCGAGCGGTTTGCCGCGCAACGCCGAACCGATGAACGACGGCACCACGCGCCCGTCGTTCAGGCGCATCCGGGACCCGTAGGTGTTGAAGATGCGTACGATGCGCGTCTCCATTCCATGCTCGCGGTGGTACGCCATCGTCAGCGCCTCGGCGAAGCGCTTCGCCTCATCGTAGCAGCTGCGCGGGCCGATGCTGCTCACATTGCCCCAATAATCCTCCCGCTGCGGATGCACCAGCGGATCGCCATACACCTCCGAAGTCGATGCGAGAAAGAACCGTGCCCCCTTCTCCTTCGCCAAGCCCAGCGCCTTGTGCGTGCCGAGCGAACCGACCTTGAGCGTCTGGATCGGCAGCTCCGCGTAGTCAACCGGGCTGGACGGCGAGGCGAAGTGCCACACGTAATCCACCGATCCCTCGAGGAACAGGAACTCCGTCACATCCTGTTGGATGAAGCGGAAATTTTGGTTGCCGGCCAGATGCGCGATGTTCTCCACCGTGCCGGTCACGAAATTGTCGATGGCGACGACCCTGTGCCCGCGCGCCAGCAGCAGATCCGTCAGATGGGAACCGAGGAAGCCGGCACCGCCGGTCACCACCGATACGGGCGCTTTCACCCTCCGTTTCGCAATTTCCGCCTTGGCCATGCTCCCAGTTGTGTAATCGGCCGCCAGCGCCGATACAATCTGAAAACCCTTCCCAACCCCGCGCGCGCCCACTAGATTTCCGCCATGCCGTCATTCGACATCGTCTCACAGGTCAACTCGATGGAGATCGAGAACGCCGTGAACCAAGCGCAGAAGGAACTCGCCAACCGGTTCGATTTCAAGGGATCCAAGGCCGAGATCAAACTCGAGAAAAACGAGATCAAGCTCACCGCCGAGGATCAGTTCAAGATCAAGACGCTCGCCGAGATCGTCATCGGCAAGCTCGCCAAACGGAACATCTCACTCAAGAGCGTGGACCGAGGCGAGCCGGACATCTCGCCGCTCGGCCACGCGCGGCAGTCCATCAAGATCAAGCAGGGACTCGAAGCGGCCGTCGCCAAGCAGATCAGTCAGTTCGTGCGCGACGCCAAGCTCAAGGTCACCGCCGCCATCGAGGGCGACAAGATCCGCGTCGCCGGCAAGAGCCGCGACGATCTCCAAGCGACCATCGCCGCCTGCCGCGCGCACGACTTCCCCGCCGCACTCGAGTACATCAATTTCCGCGATTAGCGCCCCGCCAGCCGCGACCGGACCAACCCGAGCATCTCGCGCGCAGAAGGCACGCCCAACGCCAGCGTCGCCGCGAAGTAAACCGCAGACGCCGCAGCCATCGGCACGAACACCGCGCCGAGCTTGAGCCAAATCGTCTGCTCGCGCGCATCAAACCAGATCCCCCAGCGCTGCGCGCAACCCCACGCCGCCAGCGCGGCCAACGCGAGCGCTGCCGCCACGGCCCATAGCTTCGTCGCCGCCGTGCCCAGTTCCAGTGCGCCCTGCTTGCGCCGCAACGCCGCGAACAGCAGCACCACGTTCAGCCACGAGGTCAACGCATTCGCCAGCGCCAACCCGCCCTGACGCAGCGGGCCGACTAGCACCAGCGTCAACGCGAGGTTTAGCGTGAGGCAGACGAGGCTGATCTTCATCGGCGTCGCCGTGTCGCCCAGCGCGTAAAAGGCACGTGCCAGAATGTTCACCATCGAGAACGCCACCAACCCCGGCGCGAGGCAGACGAGCGCTAAGGCCGCGCGCTGCGTGGATTCGGTGGTGAACTGCCCGCGTTCAAAGAGCAGCCGCACCATCGGCTCGGCGAGCACGATGAGCAGTACCGTCATCAATCCGTTCACGAAGATGAGATGCGCCAGCCCCTGCCCGAGCGTCGCGCGGAACTCACCCATCTTCTTCTCCGCTGCCAGTCCCGCGAGCGTTGGCAGCAGGAACGTGGCGAGTGACACGCCAAAGATTCCTTGGGGCAGCTCCATCAGCCGCACCGCGTAGTTGAACGAGGCGACAATCTGCGGGTCCACCCAGAAGGCGACACCCTGCGTCAGCACCACGTTGAGTTGGAACGCCGCCACGCCGATAGTGCCCGGGATCATCTGCCGCACCACGCGCTGCACCGTTTCGTTCCGCCACGGCGAGACCCACGCGAAGCGAAACCCTTCGCGCCGGAGCGTCGGCAGTTGGAAGAGCATCTGCGCCGCACCCGCCAGCAGCACGCCGACCGCGAGCGCGAAGATTTGCGTCTCCAACGTCGCGCCCCAGCGCGGCGCGAGACCGAGCACGACCGCGATCATCACCACGTTCAGAACCACCGCGCCGAGCGCCGGTACGAAGAAGTGGCCGCGCGAGTTGAGCATGCCGAAGAAGACTGCCGTGAGGCAGATGAGCAGCATGTACGGAAACATCCAGCGCAGCAGCTCGAGCATCAGCCGCGTCTCCGGCTTGAACGACGCCAGCGCCAGCGCGAGCGAAAGGCCGAGCAGCACGAGGCCGATGACCGCCGCCGCGGCGACGACGAGGCCGGAGATCACGGCGTTCGCCGCGCGCCACATCTCGGCTTCGCTAGCCGTTTTTTCCTTCTCCTTAAAAATCGGAATGAACGCCGCCGTGAGCGCGCCCTCGCCGAGCAGCCGGCGGAAGAGGTTCGGAATCGTGAAGGCCAGCTGGAACGCGCCCGCCACCCAGCCGTCGCCCATGAAGCGCGCGTACACGATCTCGCGCACCATCCCGAGCACGCGGCTCAGCAGCGTGGCCGCGCCCATCGCGCCGGAGGATTTGAGCATCTGCGACATGGCCGGCGCAGGTTCAAAGTTCAGGGTCCAAAGTTCAAGGTTAAAGCCGCGACACGCGGCACGGCAGGCGAAGGCACGGCCTACTTCAGCGCCCGGTTCCGATAGTGAAGGATCTTGAAGTCCGGCGTGTCGCGGATTTCCTCGGCCAGTTCAAACTGCCCCTCGAACGGCGGAAAGAAGGCGTCGCCCTCCACCTCGCGCTTCACGAGCGTGAGATACAGCTCTGCACAAAGCGGCAGCGCCTGACGATAAATCTCCGCGCCGCCGCAGATGAAGACCGTGCGCCCCGCGGCGAGCGATGCCACCTCGTCCAAGCTCGCCACCGTGCGCGCGCCGGGATGGCTCCAGTCCGAGCGCGAGAGCACGAGGGTCTCACGGCCGGGCAACGGCTTGCCGATGGATTCAAAGGTCTTGCGGCCCATCACCAGCACGTGGCCCATCGTCGTTTGCTTGAAGAACTTGAAATCCTCCGGCAGGTGCCACGGGATTTTGTTGCCCGCACCGATCACGCGGTTGAGCGACATCGCGGCGATGGCTTTGAAAGAGTTCATTGGGTTAACCGCCAAGACGCGAAACGCGCCAAGAAACGTTCAGTCAAATCAACCTTGGCGGTCATCACACGGCACTCGGCGCGTTTTTATCCGAGTCGTCGAGATTGAAGATGTACTTGCAGGCGGGGTAGGCGCTGCAACCCCAGAACTGACGGCCAGAATTCGCACCACGTTTAGCTGTGCGCAACGTCATGATGCGCTCGCATCGAGGACAAAATTTCCGTTCATCATGCAGCAGATCCATGATCTTCGTCTCAATTTCGGGCGAGCTGCCTAATATCATCCCAACCAAGTCAGCCTCGTCGTAGAGCACGATACCGTGGCGGCCGGCGAATTCATTGGCGTCCGCAGTGAATCCTTTAACTGTGACCAGAACGCCGTTGGAGATGCCATGGTCGGTCATTGCGCCCAGCAGCTCTCGAACCTCCTTAACAGTTACCTTCCAAGTCCGCCAGTGCTTGCACTGCACCACGCCTTTTTTGCCTTCTTCTTCTTTTTCAACAAGCAAATCCACACCTCCATCGGCCTTGGCTCCACCCATTCGGCAAACAGCGTAACCGCTGTCGACGTAAAGCAGAGCCATCAACTTCTCGAACTGGAACCAGTCTATCTGGCGAAGACGACTGAGGAGGTATTCCCGCGTCAGAGACGGCACCATCGCTGCCTTTGGTGCGGCTGGCTGTTGATGCCGCGAACCGGCAACAGTGCCTACAGGAGTTACATCGTAGAATGTTGATCCCTCCGGGAATGAAGTACCTGTATCTCGCTTCCGCTTGATTAGCCATTTGGCAATCAGAAGGACTCCACACGCGATCGCCAACGCAAGAACGATGTAAATCACCTGCATCACCAGCGCTC
>SXGT01776860.1_pt1 | contig 11194 bp, 8 predicted proteins | sample 3176221 | NCBI WGS metagenome assembly SXGT01 (sample SAMN11356862, study PRJNA531348) | freshwater metagenome | isolation source: freshwater sample F1-120 | place: China: Fuxian Lake, Yuxi | collected 2017-12-25
CCCAACGGCGCCGGCAAAAGCACTCTCATCAAAGCCATCCTCGGCCTCGTCCCGACACTCACCGGCAACGTCCAGGTCCAGGGACAGCCAATTGAAAAAGCTCGTCGTCGCATCGCCTACGTCCCTCAGCGTACCTCCGTCGATTGGGACTTCCCGATCAACGTCATGGAAACCGTCCTCATGGGAACCTACGGCAGCCTCGGCTGGTTCCGTCGCCCCGGCAGCAAGCAAAGAGACATCGCCCGTCGCGCTCTCGAAGACGTCAGCATGACCGAGTTCGCGACCCGCCAAATCGGGCAGCTCTCCGGCGGACAGCAGCAACGCGTCTTCATCGCCCGCGCCCTCGCTCAACAAGCCGACATTTACTTCATGGACGAGCCGATGGCCGGCGTCGATGCCGGCACGGAAGCGATCATCTTCAACCTGCTCAAGAAACTCCGTGAACAAGGCAAAACGATCTTCGTCGTCCACCACGACCTCGAATCGATCAGCGAACAGTTTGACCACGTCATCCTGCTCAACAAACGCCTCATCGCCTACGGCCCAACGTCAACCACTTTCACCGCCGCCAACCTCAAACGAGCCTACGGCGGCCGCCTCGACCTTCTTGACCAACTCGCCACCAGCATCCAGAAAAAAGGGTAAGAGGATTCACCACAGAGGACACTGGGTAGCACAGAGGCTCACAGAGGTCTAAGTCTTGATGTTGTCGACTGTCTGACTCGTTTGCCAAGTTGGTGTTTCATCGAAATCACTACTTCCTATGTTTTCTCCGTGAGACTCTGTGCCCCTCTGTGTTCTCTGTGGTGAAAAGTTTTTAATACTTCCATGTGGACCTACAACACCATCCTGATCCTCCTCGGCACTGGCCTCATCGGCGCGTGCTCCGGACTCGTCGGCACCTTTGCGGTTCTGCGTCAACGCAGCCTCACGGCGGACGCCCTCGCCCATGCCACCCTCCCTGGCCTTTGCTTAGCTCTCGTTCTCACCGGATATCGCTCGCAGGGCGTCCTCATGATCGGAGCTGCGATTGTCAGCTTGATTGCCGTCTGGTTCATTTCCTGGCTGCCACGTTATACAAAGACCAAGCCCGACGCTGTCATCGGCATCGTCCTCAGCGTCTTCTTCGGCGCAGGAGTCGCCCTCAACCGCATGATCCAGTCGACGACCGCTGTCGGCAAAGCTGGTCTAAGCAGCTTCCTGTTCGGAAAAGCCTCCGGCATGCTGATGGAAGACGTCATCATCATCGCCTCGATCGCCTTCATCGGCGTCGCACTTGTGATCCTGTTCTACAAAGAATTCCTCGGCCTCACCTTTCAAAGCGAATACCTCAAATCCCAGGGCTGGCCCGTCCATTTCCTCGATTACATGATGATGGGCCTTCTCGCCGCGACCGTCGTTGTTTCGCTGCCGATCGTCGGCGTCGTCCTCTCATCCGCCTTGATCATCATCCCCGCTAGTACTGCGAATTTGTGGACAAACCGCTTCGTCGTCTTACTGACACTCACCTCAATCATCGGCGCCGTCAGCGGCATTGCAGGGTCGATGATCTCCGCCACTTTGGAAACGCCGACCGGCGCGATGATTATCCTCTTCGCCGGCTCGCTGTTCGTCATCTCTTTCCTGGTCGCTCCCGGCAAAGGACTCTTCTCCGCTTGGCTCAGCGGCAACTCACAGACACAATCCTGGAAGCTCCGCCAGTTCCTCTTCGACCTCCTCGAAGCCTGGAAGGGACAACATCAAGGCCCTCTCCCCGAGCATAAACTCCCCATGGCCAACCGCGCCTCCCGACTCGGCTACCTGACCATCACCAACTCTTCCGCTCAACTGACGCAGCAGGGCATCGAACTCGCGTCGGAAATGGATCGACGCATCACCCTCGCCAAATCCGCCCTCGACGCCCAGCCTCTCTTAGACATCGACTTCTTCAGACTCATGACCGACGACACCTACGCCGAGTCCCTCACCCGTGAATCCTCCCCTCTTAAAGCGGAGGCCGCAACATGATAATCGAAGAATTCTGGCTGATCCTCTGTGCAAGCCTGTGCAACGTCACGTGCGCGATCCTCGGATGCTTTCTGGTCCTGCGACGCATGTCAATGATCGGCGACGCCATCACCCACGCCGTCCTCCCAGGCCTGGCCCTCGCGTTCCTCATCACGAACACCCTCGACACCGGCCCGATGTTCATCGGCGCCCTGGCCTTCGGCGTCCTCACCACTGTCCTGACACAACTCCTCGGCCAGTCCCGTTTCATTCAGGCCGATGCAGCGCTCGGGATCGTCTTCACGATGCTGTTCGCTCTCGGCATCTTCCTGATCGATATCGTCACTCGCGATGGCAGCGTGCATATCGACGTCAACTGCGTCCTCGAAGGCGAACTTGTTTACATCATCTTTGACACCGTCACCATCGCCGGCGTGACCATGCCCAGCGTTCTCCCATGGATCGTCCTGATTCTCGCGATCACGGTCGCCTTCGTCGTTGTCTTCTTCAAAGAACTCAAACTCGTCTCCTTCGACCCGGAATACGCCAAGGTCCAGGGCTTCTCATCTAACCTCATCCATTACACGCTGATGCTCCTCGTCGCCGCCGTCGCAGTCACCGCATTCCGCCTCGTCGGCAGTGTCCTCGTCGTCGCCATGCTCATCCTCCCCGCCGCGACCGCACAGCTGATCTCGACCCGTCTGGTGACAATGCTGATCCTTGCATCGATCTGCGGAGTCATCTCCTGCATCACCGGCTACTACTCTGCGGTCGCAGTGGATACCTATGTCCCCGGCATGATCGCAGTATGCAGTGGCATGCTCTATGCCCTCGTTGTCACGCTCGCCCCCGGTTCCGGTTTACTGGCCCGTCTCTATCATCGCATCGCCTTCCAGTTCCAGATCATGGAAGACGACATTCTCCTGGCGTGTTACCGCATCCAGGAACGAGCCGAAACCCGTCACATCCCCATCACCGAACAACAGATTCAGAAGATCCTCGAACTACCGACACGTTCCCATGCCTGGATGTATGCCCGAGCCCTCAAAGCACTCACCCGTCAGCAGCATCTCAAACGTCTCTCCCGAACAACCGTCAGTCTCACAGACATGGGCCAAACGCGCGGCCAGCAACTCATCCGCTCTCACCGCTTATGGGAATCGTATCTAGACGAGGAATTTGCCCTCCCACCAGACCACCTTCACCATGTCGCCGAAAGACTTGAGCATTATATTGACGCACCGCTGCAATCGGGCCTCGCAGGTGCCGTCAAAAGCAATGAGGTCGACCCTCAGGGCAAGGTGATCCCTCCTGGCACCGGCTCTTGATGAAATTTCACGCGACGAAATTTACTTTGCCCAACCCTTGTGGTACCCTCGCTCCTCTCTCGAAACTAGGCGAACGGATTCCTCCTTCCCTACTCTGATTTGATACGACCCTCGATCTTAGTAAACAGGATCAGAGCGCGGGTTGTGGTGACCGGATGTCCGCCACCAGGCCTGCGAGTTCGAACAGAATCACGACGCCCCTCCCGGCGCCGTTCTGCTTGCTCGCGGAAAATCGGTTCGCCTTCACCGCTTCGCAACTCCTCTCCGTTTTCGACGACGATTTCGCTCCCTCGCTCGTCTATCTCCATGGCCCCTCCGGCGTCGGCAAGACCCACCTCGCCCGCCTGTTCGAGCAGGAATACCTCGCCCAACATCCCGACCACATCGTCCGCACAATCTCCTGTCACGAGTTCATCCAGGACCTCCACGAAGCCCTCTCCCGCAGCGATGCCTTCTCGTTCCGTGACAACCTGACCAACACCGATGCCGTCATCCTCGAAGACATCCACACGATCGAGCGCAGCCCCAAAGCCCAGGAAATCCTCACCTGGGGACTCGACCAGTTCGCGATTCAACAGACCCGCGTCCTGATCACCTCGCGAAAATCCCCCGGCGACCTCCAGAGCATTCTCCCGCGCCTGCGGAACCGCTTCCGCACCGGCCTCACTGCACCTCTCAATAACCCCAGCCAGTCCTCGCGCGAAACCCTGATCACGCACTTCGCCGACCAACTTGGCTTCACGATGTCTGCCGACGTCGTAAAGACCCTGTCAGAAATCGTCGAAGGCTCGCCACGCGAGATCGACGCCGTCGTCAAGCAGGTCCGACGTGCCGCCCAGTCCGAACGCACAACACTCAGCGAGAAATTCGTCCGCTCTCTGCTCCTCAAAGACACCGAAACCTTTGAACCAACGATCTCCCAGATCGCCTCCTGCGTCGCCACCCAATTCGGCGTCACCGTCAAAGCCATGCGTTGCCGAGACCGCAACAAAACCATCGCCCACCCGCGTCAAACCGCCATCTGGCTCGCCAGACGCTTGACCACTCTCCCCTTAAAACGCATCGGCGAATACTTCAGCCTCAGCAATCACACGACCGTCATGCACGCCGTCAAAATCGTTGACCAGCGACGCCAGGAAACCCCCGCCTACGACCATGAACTTCATCGCCTCATGCAGAAGATCAATGGCCTCCCGATGAAGCCTCGCTAAGTATGTCGTCCTCAACACACTGCTCACTCATACCGACCAACCGCCAACGCATACGCCAACGACCGCATCCGCGTCTCGACCGAGTCCGCACGTGACATAAAAACCACCGGCACCGACGTCCCGCACAAAATCCCGCCGAACTTGCAGTCCGCGGTGTACATGATCCCTTTGACCGTCAGATTCGCCGACAGCAGATCCGTAAAGACCATCGCATCGGCTGCTCCCACGACATCTCCCTCGATCTTCTTCTTCTCACCGGCCAGCGCATCATAAGCCAGATCAAACGACAGCGGCCCCTGAACCGTACAGCGTCCGAAATCCCCACGCTTGGCCTGCTCAACCAGCTTCGCTGCGTCTTCCGTTTCCGGCATCTTCTCGTTGACCTTCTCCGTCGCCGCCATCATCGCGATCCGGGGCTCCGGCACGCCCAGCGCCTCGGCCGTCTCGATCGCATGCATGACCATGTCCGCCTTCTGCGAGAACTTCGGCTTGATCATGATCCCCGTATCAGTCATCAAGAAACGACGATTGTCTCGCGGAATCTCCATGAGCACCATCTGACAAATAGCGCGCCCAATCGTCAATCCGTCCTCGTCATCCAGAATCGCCTTCACAAACTCCGGCGTCGCGATCTGCCCTTTCATCAGAACCTTCGCATTCTTCTCAGCAATCTGCTGCACTGCAGCTCGCGCAGGCTTCTCGGCATCAATGATCGAAAAAGCCCGCAGATCGATCCCGATCGTCTCCGCCACCTGACGAATCTGCGGCTCGCTCCCCGTCACCATCGGCTTAATCCAGCCACGCTCGTGGGCCTGATGCAACGCCTGCAGCACAGTCACATCCGCACCACCAGCCGCCACGACCGTCACCGGTTCTGAGGCAGCATCCGCCGCTGCAAACAATTCGTCAAATGACTTCAGCATAAGAGTATCTTCAACAGAGCCGCGACCGAAAGGAAGCGCATCCGACTCACAACGCGCCCTCAATACCTCAATCACCAAAATTACGAAAACCACAGAGCCACGAAGATCACAGAGAAGTCCGATTCCTTCTCTGCGTCCTCCGTGACTCTGTGGTCAAATTTCTTTGTTCACAACGGCAATGCCGACTGCTTTAATTATCCGTCTTCACCTGAACCTGCAGAGCACTGAGCATCCTCGTGATCTCGCGTTCCTTCTGCCCGATGAAGAACACGTTATCGAGCACGATCGCCTTACGCTCTCCACTCGGATGCAGAATCAGTCGACCAGACCCCAGCAGGATGTATTCGAACAAGTCATTGATTTCCTTGTCGATCTTCATGCTCGGAGCAGACAGACGCTCGAGGTCAGACAGAAACCCGTGATGGTGCAACAATTCGTTCGGGCCAACTTCCCAGTAATCCAGCTGAACGCCGACCCACACGAAGAAGTAAATGATCCCCAGCACAATCGCGATGAAGTAATAAAACGACGCATTCGCCACCGGCTTGATATTCCGGATCGATGACAACACCGACGGCAGGAAATCAGGAAACGAGATCGTCACCAGATAAAAACCAAGCACCAGCGCGACAATGAAAAACACCAGCGTCAGCGACGTCGCACGAGGAAAATCGAACGCCAGAACGATCAGATTCATGGTAAAAATCCCCATGAAAATGCCGCCCATAACGATGTTTCCCTGCGCCGTCGCGAGGTCTGCACCTTTGGCACCGAAAAACTGCATGTAGATCCCGGCGATGATCGCCATCAGGAACGTCGGATACATGAAGACGATCTTCGGGTAGGAAACCAGATAGATCCGGTCTTCTTTCTTCTTACCGGAAGAAGCAGCAGGGCTCGGAATCGCAGAACCAGCTTCGCTCATCGAACATCCTCTCGTTTCAGACAGCAGTACGTCGGGACAAGCAGCCACAAGACGCATCGATCAAGGTGTGACCACCACACCCGTTCGATTTCTCAGACTGTAACGCCCGCAACAGGTCTTGGCTACTGTGACCTCATGGCCACCATGTCAAAACGTAACCCGCTGCCCTTCGGATCAGACTTTTTTCCATCGCGCAACAAAAAAGGGAGACACGATCCTTCGCGTCTCCCTTTTGAATGTCATTCTGAGCATTTTGTCATGCTGGCAAGGCGTTCGGACTCTAAGCGGCCCAGCGAGGTCGTTAATTAGAACCCGCCGAATCCACCACCGCCGCCAAATCCACCGCCGAAACCACCACCACCAAAACCGCCGCCGTTGTTACCATTGAAGCCGTTGTTATTGCCCAGTCCGCCACCAATATGAACTCCATAATTGGCACGAGCTTCAACAGCCTGGAATCCCATCCCGTATGGCAACGCCACGATCGTTCGCTGATCCGCATCCGGATTGCCATGGTCGTAGAGTACCTGGGCCACGATTTGTCGTCGATACGCATCGAGCTCTGGATTCGAATTATTCTCGCTGCGTTCAACCAGAACAGGGAATGGAGCAGATCGCATCCGGACCGCGATCTCCATGATTTTATCACGTCCCAGCGGTGTCAGCTCAGCTGTTTCACCGACGAAGTCATGATCATGCAGGATGAAGTCCGCAGCTTCCGCATTGGTCTGCATCACCTGGTAGTGAGAACGAATCGTGCTCCCCAGCGGAAGGGTCTCAGGAATAGCGTGCGAGCGGTGTTTCCCGACGCACCAGCCATACCATTTTTCCTTCCAGCTGCTGCCACAGCCACCGGATCGGCAGCCATCATCGCAACCCACATGTCCGCCGCACTGCTCGACGCCGCAGGCTTCGTTACCGCCTCGGCTATGAAGGCTCGCACAGCCGGTCAGGCCGTTTGTCAGCAGCCCGAATAGAGCCACACCAGCCAGTTGTCGTGTCGAAATGGACCAGAACTTACGCATAAACATTCCTCGCATCGGCGATCGGAGTCGTGTTCGAAAGGTCACAGGAAGAAAGACCATAGAAAGAATGGCCACGGAAACTGGAAGGGTGACTTATCGACCTTGTCGTGGTTGATACAGTCGGGATGGCAATGCCGATCGACCGTTCGATTCACCCGAAACTGGCTGAATCGCTGACGATGGCTGTCGCACGGGAGGTTGGCCCGTGTGAGATGGTCGCATCCCGTTCCGGCCACCCATCGGCGGTGCATAGTTTGACATCGGCTGTTGATACCCGTCAGGAGTCATCGGAGCAGGTGGCATGGAATAGCCAGGCTGCATTGGTTGACCCTGTGGCAGGGAAAGCATCGGCTGACCCTGCCCTGGCATGCTGTAAGGCTGCTGCTGTTGCTGCTGACCTTGAGGCCCCTGACCAGCAGACGGGACTGGGCTATACATTGGCTGAGCGGCACCTGGATTAAAGTGGTTGTAACCCACCTGATATCCATATCCAGACTTGTTACCCCAGGGAGCCAGTTGATAGACGTTCTGATCCGGAGCCCCGTCGACCATGTTGTAGTGATAGAACTCGCAGTCGTTCGGATGCGGTGCATAGAAGCCCGGCATCGGGGGAACTTCATCGGGATCCATCGGACGCACAATCTCAGGCGTGACGATAATCAGCAGCTCCGACTCGTCTTCCGTCGATCGCTTGGCATTGAACAGGGCAGGGCCGACCACCGGCAGACTACCCAGCCAGGGAATGCGGTTGTTTTCTGTATTTCGCTGACGAGACAGCAGCCCGCCGAGCACGATCGTCTGACCTTCTCGCAGCTCGACCACCGTACTCAAGCGTCGAGAATTCAGCCCGGGAATCCCTCCGACCGAGTTACCAGACGTCGTTTGTGAAAACTCCGGAACGATTTGCAGACGGATATTATCCCCATCCACAACCGTCGGCGTCACCAGCAACGACGTACCGAACCCTCGGAAAGTCGTCGTCTGACCTTGTGCTCCACCGATACCGACGACCGTCGGAACCGCAAATTCCCCCCCTGCCAGGAAGCTCGCCGTGCGACCGGAAAGAACCGTCAACGCAGGCTCTGAAAGGATTGTCGCCGTACCGTTACCAGCCAGGGCATCGATCAAAGTGATGATGTCACCTTCCTCGAAGATCCCACTCAATGTCGGTGCACCACCCGACAGATTTGAACCAATCGATTGTCCGTTGGCAAAAATGATATTCAGGTCGACACCATAACGCCGCAACTGCGAGCGATTGAGCTCGGCAATCCGGGCTCGAATCATGACCTGGAATTCGCCCGGAACTTGCAGCATATCGACCACATAGCCAGATCCGTTCCCGAACCCGAAGAGTCGTCCACCGCCACCACTTTCAACCGCAATCCCATCTGTTCCTCCACCACCCCCACCACCATCAGTCATCGGAGCACCGGCCATTCCCCCTTCACGGTTAATGACTTCGCCCTGAACAACCTGCATGATGCGGGTCGCTTCCTGGCTGTCGTGAGCTTGTCCCTTCACGATAATTTTGCCAGAAATCGGGATGATATAGACCTTGCTGTTCGGAAAGAGCAGGGCGAGCTTTCGCTCCAGCTTGCCATAGTCGACCCGTCGTCGATCTTCCAGAGCAGGATCGCGAATGGTATTGACCAGATAAATCAGCGGATCGTCATCATCTTCAAACCACAGCGTCAATGTCGTTGTTCCCAGCGACAGACCAATGACCGAAATCTCCGTGTCACTGTAAGGGGCAACTTCAATGACCGACGGGTCAGCAATCGCCATTCGCTTGATGCGACGATTCGTCAGCATCAGCTGACTGCGGTGGTGAATGACGTCGAATTGATCTTCGACATCAGGCATCGAGCTGATTCGCGAATCGAGCGGGACTTCTCGCTCTTCCGCATTCTGAGCTTGGACGATGCCCTGATAAGCCGGAGAGAATCCGGATTGAGCAAACGCCTGCTCCAGTCCGAATTGTCCGGCGAGCATCGCGGATGTCGTGATAGCAACGACAGTTCGCTGACAGGCCCGATTGAATCGGCTTGTTAAAAGGCTCCACTTAGAAAGCATGCGCTCTCGCTCCTAGTCCCTGGAACTTTTCGCAGAACTCCGTCTGCGGATCTCATCCGTGATGCGACACTGGTGCTTGTCGGCCAGCTATTTGGAGTGTTATCTCTCCAAACGTGGCTTATCCAACTGCCAGTTCTATCGACGCGAAAAACTCGCAATCCAGTTGTTTTCATCATGCCGCCAGTGCCAATCTGCATCGTTGTGTCTGGCGTAACGGTTATGCGCGTCGTACGGATTCTGCATGCGAATTATTCTTCCAATTTTCGAAAGATTCCTTTAAGTTTGCCCCTCGCCTTTGTGGATATCTGTAGGCAGGGACGCCACCTATTCCACAAACTTTGCGCCAAATTCACAGCTTCTTACCCACCGATTCACTGAACCACCAAACAATATGCGTACTGAGTAAACCTGACTCCGAAATTCTGCACAGGAATCCACTGAATGATCAGGACGATCTTCTCCGCCATCGCATTCTTGGCGATTGCCCCTCTCGCAGACGCAGACCTTCCCTCAAAGCCCATCGACTTTGACGCCAGCGAGCAGACCCTTCAGATCTCCCAGACCATTGAAGGCCTCGGAGCCGCTCAGGGCATCACCCACCACGATGGCCTTCTCTATATCTATGGTGATGCAGAAACCGGCGTCATCCGTGAATACCGCTATGAACCCGCCAGTCCCGAACCGCTACAGTGGACCGGACTCGAAATTAAACTGACCCGCAACGGCATCGATGTCGCCCCTCACCCCACCGGCCTGACTTTCGGTTCCCACGGCGTCTTCCTCGGCGACACGGTCTATCGCCGAGGCACGATCTTCCGCATTGACTGGGAACAGGCCAAAAAAGACGGCCATCTCGACCACGCCATCCTCAACCAGATCAACGACGACCTCGGCCTCAACGGCACCCGTCCTGAATACGTCACCTTCGAGGGCAAGGAATTGATCGCCACCAGCGATTACGGTCCCACGGGCAACGAAATCCGCCTTTACGACCCCGAAAAACTCAAATCCGTCGTCCGCACCAGCTCTCCCGGCGTCCTCGTCACCAAACAGCCCACCGGACCCTGGGTCCAGACCCTCTGCTGGAATGAACAAACCAAAGAACTGATCCTCGTTCAAAACCAGATCGAAGGCCTCGGCTACCAGCTTTCGACAACCTCTCTCGATTCGGCCGGCACCTGCGCCACCCCTCTCAACACGCTCAAACTTAGTTACCCGACTGATGAACTGGAAGGCTTTGAAATCCTCCCCGATGGACGTGCCATTTTCCTGAACTCGTCACGACAAAAGAACGCCTGGTTTGCCACCATGAATCTCGATACGGTCATTCGATAGTCGTTCGATTCTTTCCGGCCTCGCGAACATTCCTCTCACAGCCGTGTCATTCTCCACGGTGAAAAGGCTTGAACGGAATATCAAGGTCGTTATACTAGCGGGCTTCTCCGCGACTCCCGGAAACAGGGGGCACTGCAGAGATCAGCTGGCGTAGCTCAATGGCAGAGCAACGGTTTTGTAAACCGTAGGTTGTGGGTTCAACTCCCTCCGCCAGCTCTTTTTTCCTCCGACCGCAGTGACGACCACCGCGTTGGCTTGCATTTTTTCCCTTTGTCCACCAAAGTGGGCCTCGGAAAATCCTGCAGGCAACCGCAAGGCCAGCGCAGCGTTGGACGAACAAAAAGCAAACGAAACATTTGGGGGTGTGCCCGAGCGGCCAATGGGG
>SXGT01574945.1_pt1 | contig 11193 bp, 8 predicted proteins | sample 3176221 | NCBI WGS metagenome assembly SXGT01 (sample SAMN11356862, study PRJNA531348) | freshwater metagenome | isolation source: freshwater sample F1-120 | place: China: Fuxian Lake, Yuxi | collected 2017-12-25
CTTCGCGTGAAGAGGATCCTCCTCGTCGCGCTGGCGATTGGCACACTCTGGTTCGCGGCGCGTGCCGCGGCCGATGCCCTGCGCAGCGACGAGGAGCGCATCCGCCTCGTGTTCGAAGCCGAGGTGGCGGCCTTCAACGACGCAGCGGTGTTCTCGACATTGGCTAACTTCGCGGACGACTTCCGCGACACGAGCGGGGGTTTCGATCGCGCCCTGTTGCTGTCTGCGCTGCGTTACGCGTTCTTGAACCGTCGCGACGCGGAAGGCGCGTTTCGACATCGGTGCCAGATTGCCTGGGACGGCGTGGTGACGGAGATCCACGAGGACGCGGGCCTGGCCGAGGCCCGGTTCACACTCGCGTTGTTCTCGGGGCGCAACGAAGACTCGCCAGTCGAGTGGGAAGTCGATGTCATCGCGAAGCTCCAGTGGCGTGACGGCCGATGGCTGATAACCGAGTCGAAGCACACGACGAACCGCGGCCGGCGGCCGTGGTGAAGCTGCGTCGTGGCGCGCTTCAGAGCAGGCTCATCACGTAAAGACCGATCGCGATGGTGGGCACGAGCACGGCCACCAGGATTCCGAGCGACCACAGCGTCGCGCCCAGTCCGCGCGGCAGGTCGGCGCCGAGGTAGGCGCGGCTGCGTTGCAGTTTCCAGAACGCGAAGTAGCTGAGCGGCAGCAAGGCGCCGCAGGCGATGTTGGTCGGCACCGCGATCCAGACCGGCACCGCGGCAAAGAGCGCTGGCGCGATCGCCGCTGGCGCAGGCAGCAGTTGCCAGAGGCGGTGCCGGCGCGAGCCAACCTCGCAGCCAAACCACTCGGTCGCGACGAAACCGCACACGAGCATGTGCAGCGAGATCGTCGAGAACGCCATCGCCAACATGCCGAGGTCGAAGACGACGCGGCCAAGCGTTGCGCCAAGCACGGAGCCCAGCACGCGTGAGACCTCGCTGATCGCCGCGCCCTTCCCGACTGGATCGCCGCCATACAACGTGTTGGCAGCCGCAATCGTCATGAGGCTCGTCGCCAGCGCATAGGGCAGCAGCATGCCGCACGCCAGGTCGCACTTCGCGAGCCCGCGGTGACTGCGGCCCCAGCCGCGCGCAAGCAGCGAGTAGGGATAGAGGAAGGTCATGTTCACTCCCACCGCAGCCGCGAGTCCGCTCGCGACCATGCCGAACGCAGAGTGACCGTCGCGGTCTTGCGGAATGCTCGGCCAGAAGCCAGCCACCACGCCGGCCCAATCGGTGCTCGTGTTGGCGACGACCCAGACCAGGCTGGCAACGGTTGCCCAGATCAGGATCTTGCAGAATGCCTCGTAGCGCCGGACGAGCACGGGAGAGCGGCCGTAGCTCCAAGACAGCCAGACGGCCGCGAGCAGTAGCAGCGGACTCGCGGCAATTGCCGGCACGCCTTCGAAGCCAAGGACTGCGCAGAGGTCGACGACCGAACTCGCGGCGAGGTTGTATTGCGGTACGTGCCAGACGATCGAGGCCAGCAGTGAGCTTGCGGCCCAAGCGATCGCGAACGGGGCGCCTGCAAACTTGCGCATCGCGGGCAAGGGGCGGAGTCCCGTGCTCAGCGTTTGATGCGCAACCGCCGCGAGCACGATCACGCCGAGAGCCATTGACGCGGGCGCGACCCAGAGCAACTGGTAGCCAAACACCGCGCCGCTGAACAACGAGGCTGTCGCGGTGCCGGCTCCGAGCGTCAGCGCGCTCTGCAAGTAGCCGGGGCCCGACAACGACATGTAGCCGCGGATTCTGGACGTCCACGGGCCGCGCTCGAGTTGGTCGAGCCACTGGGCCTCGCGCAATAGCGCCTCTTGGTCCGGCGGCGCCGCCATGCGAAGGCCGCGCTGCAGCGATTCGGCATCTGTCCTGACTGGATCGACGGGCGTCATCGTGCGAGCCCCTGTTTGATCGCCTTCAGCCGCTCGGCTTCGGGCATCGCCTTGTAGTACGGATCGAGCGGGAAGCACCCAGACACCATGCCATTGCGCGGCGCGGTGGTGCAGTCGGAGAAGGTGCGACACAGCAACTTCGCTTGCAGCGGCCTTCCTGCGAGCAAGTCGTGCGGCAGTTCGGGATAGCTGAGCAGCATGCGACCAAGACCGATGAAGGCCGCGTCGCCGCGAGCCACGGCCCACTGCGCCGTGTGCGGCAACCACTCCTGCAGGTAGGTGTAGCCGGTGCCGACGAACTGGATCTGCGGCACGGCGTGGGCGAGCTGCCGCGTCGCCCGCAAGTGCGTGGCAACGAAGCGCAGCGGATCGTCCGGCGGCTGGTAGCCGTCGCTTGGTGGATACGCGGCTGGCCGCTGCAGGTGGGGGTTCCAGTAGGGCGAGCCCAGTGTGACGTTGCCAAGAGCGATGCCAAGGTCGGCACACCGCGCAAAGAACTGCGTCGCCTCGAGCAGGTCGAGCTGCTGCGCATTGGCGTCGTTGATCCAGTTGAATGCGTGTCGCGCGGCGTCGAAGCCTTCGAGTTCGGTGCGCGCGCCGCGGCCCGTAGTTGGGTCCTTGTGGAAGGCTCCCAGGTCCGCAGCGGACAGTCGCACACCGATCGCGAGCGTGGGGCAGGCCGCTTGGATCGCACGGACGATGCGCTCGAAGAAGCGCATGCGGTCTAAGAGCAGTTCGCCGCCGTAGCTGCCAGGGCGTGACCTGCACGCCAGCATCTCGTGCAGCAGGTAGCCGTGGCAGGCCTTCACGTCGACGAAGTCGAACCCCGCTCGCTGCGCGACACGGGCGGCCGCGACGTAGCACTCGCCGATGCCATCCAACTCGCCGTCGGTCAGTGGCTCCGTGTTCTCCGGCAGTGGATAGCGGCCTTCGAGGATTGCGTGGCGTTGCCCGATGCGCGGCGCGAACGGGCCATGCGGGCGCGAAAAGCGTCCGGAGTGCGTCAGTTGCAGTCCGACCAGGACTCCGTCTTGGGTGAGTCCATGCTCTCTCCGGCCATCTCGTAGCGCTCCGAGCAGCGACGCGAGGTCGCCTTCACTGCCGGTGTGGAGGCAGAGTTGGCGCGGGTTCGCCTTGCCGTCCTCGCGCACCGCGAATGCCTCGCCTCCCCAGATGAGCGCCGCCCCGCTCTTGCCGAAGCGGTGCCAGCGACGCAGCGTGAGTTCGCTCGGCGCGCCGTCGCCGGTGCCATCCCAGCCCTCCATCGGATGGGCGCAGAAACGGTTGTCGAGCGTCTTGCCGTGGACTTGGATCGGTTGCGCCAGCGCACCGCCCATCGTGAGCGCTTGGTCGCAGCCAAAGTCGAGATCGAGCGACGCGAGGTGCGCGGCAAATGCTTCGGACGACTTGAAGTGGCCTGGCGGGGAGAAACGCATGCAGCATCACTATGCGGGAGGGCACGCGCGTGCGAAACTTCGTGGCTGCCTCAATCTGCCACTGGAACCCACGACAGCGCGTTGCGCAGCGCCAGCAACGCCATCGGATCGCAGCCGTAGCCGGGGCCGAGCAGCGAAGCGCACCGCAACGCACCGTCCTCGATCGCGACCCGAACGGAACCGTCCTGGCGCGAGCCATAGAGGTCGGGATGGCAATGCAGAGCCGCTTGCTGCACGGCGGTGGGCAGGTGGTCGAGCCCTCGAAAGTAGTGATGGCCGTTGCGTTCGACGTGCGCGATGCCAAGCGCCGTCATGGTCACGAGATCCTGCTGCAGCGCGAGCAGCGGCAGGTTGGTCAGGTCCTCGCCGCAAACAAAGGCGGAGTCACCGAATCGCCGTGCCGTTGCCGCATTCGCGAGCCCGCGGAAAACGCCTTTGCAGTTCTTGATCGAGCAGCCTCGCCAGCCGAGAGCGAGCGCGCGAGGGAATGACGAGGGGTGCGCGTCGGCTTCGTCGAGCACGAGCGGGGCGTAGTTGCGCACGCGATCGATGGCGCGGTTTGCCTCTTGGTCGAAGGTCAGCGCGCGCGGCAGCGGTTGCTCGATGTGCGCGAGTCTTCGCAGCAGCTGCTTGCCGAGCGGGTCGGCGGCAATCGCATCGAGCAGGTCGGCGACGCTGGCGAGCGACGCGCACTGCTCGTTGCCATCGAGCGTGATGCTGCAGTCGACGTCGAGGTCGGCGCACAGGCGCGCGATCGCGAGCAGCCGCTCACGGTCTGCATCGAGCCCCTGACCGAACTTGACCTTGAGCCACCGCACGCGGTGTTCCCGCAAGTAGCGCTCGAGCGAACGCGGTTCGTCGTCCTCGATTTCTGCGCTGGCGTCCGCTTCGCGCAGCGGGTCGAGCATGCCGACCGTGTGGCGCACCTGGATCTTCGTCGGCATCGCATCGGGCATCAGGCTCGGCACGTCGACGTCCGAGAGCGCTCTGTCGATGTCGCCGAGTCGCACGCAGAACAGGTTGGTCTGCAGCGCCGACCAAAAGCTCCGCCGCGCGAGTCGGCACGTTGCATCGAGCAGCGCGCGTTCCAGCAACGCCGTGCCGAAGCCCCGCTCGAGCGCGCCGGATTCGTCGCCGGTCCGTTCGAGCGCGACCGACTCGGCGAGCATGCGAGAATGCGCGAAGGCTGGTTGCGGTCGACGTTCGGCGAGCAGCGCGCGCGCCGCGTCGAGCGCGAACGCGCGCAGTGCACCTTGGTCTTGAGCCGCGGTGCGTGCCGGGTCCTTCTTGAACCACTTGGGCACCAGCAGATCCGCCGACGCCCCTTCTGCCGCGCGACCGTCGACCGACTCCACCCGCACACATGCGTGCAGGAGCGGCGCGCCGTGCACCGTCACGCCACCAAAGCGGAAGGGCGTGCGAGTGACGCACGGCACTTCGGCAAACCAGGCGGCGACGACGCGGACTTGCATCGTGCCGATCCTACGCGCCAGACTCGCTCAACCGATGACGATCAAGGATCCGTTCGAGACCACCAGTTGGTTCGGCAGGAAGGCGGGGTCGAATGCCACCGTCTGGAACGCCAGCGAGAAACCGAGCAGGTAAGAGGCATTGGGCAGCGTCAGCGCGTAGGTGGCTGCGCCCGATCCGTTGAGGAACACGAGTCCCAGGTTGTCGAAGGGAAACTCCTCGAGTTCGAAGGGACAAGTCGGCACGAACTCGACTGGCGAGGTCGAAAGCCGGAAGCCGAGCATGGTCAATGCCGGCTGGCTGGGCGGGGCCTGCGTGACCGATAACGTGATTGGCGCGCCGCGCAGTGGCGTGCCCGTGATGCTCTGCAGCGGCGCTTGCGGTTGCGAACCAGCGCAGCCATTGCCTTGCTGCGTCGTGCCGCCAGCGGGCACGTAGGTGACGATGAGCCGAGGGCGCAAGGACGATGTTGCGTAGGTGCGACCCGCCAGACGCCGCGCGATCTGATTGAAGGTCTCGTCGATGCGCAGGATCCAGCCGTGGTTGGGCGTGCCGCGCGCCCAAGCCTGCACATCGGCGTTCATGCCGGCAGAAGGGCCGATCGTGAACAGGCTGTTGGTGAAGTAGCCGATGGTCGTGGTTGCAGAAGGCAGCGCGACGAAGTCGCCGCCGGGCGTGTTCCAGGTCGCACTCGGATACTCGCGGTGGATCCAAGTCGTGTCCCCGTTCGCAGACGGTCCGCCGCCGCCGCCGGGAGATGGTGCGACGGTGGAGCCTTCGCTCCACGATGAGGTGATGCGATGCAGCGTCACGAGGTCCTGGTTGAGCGAGACCGTCTGGATGAGCCCGATCGTCATGCGCGCCTCGATGACGACGGCATTGGCTGGGATCGCGCTGGTCGGGAACTTGAGCACTGCGCGGCGGATCTCGGCGAAGCCGTTCTTGCCAGCGAACAGGCTGGGGCCGCCGTCGTTGGCCAGCGAGCCCGAAGGTTCCTCGTAGAGCGTCGCGTCCTCGCTGCAAAGGATGGTGACGGTTTGCCGTTGCGCGACCGCTGTTGACGACAACAGAGCCAAGGCTGTCAGCAAGAGTGCGAGGCGTCGGTGGTGCATGTGGTGCTGCGAGGGGCGGCGGCGGGGCAGGAGTCTAGAAGGGGCCTCACGAAGCACCAGCGGCGGCGGCTTCGCCTCCGCGGCGAGAGACGAGCTTGGGACCAGATCGAGCTGCGCCGATCCGAAGCAGAAGCGGCAGTCCGCAAAATGCAGCCGGATCGCCTCGTCGCGAGCAATCTGCGGCGCTGCGCCATCGCGAGCGGGGTTGTCGACAACGTGGCGAAGCGCAACTAGCTGTCGGCGCGGACGAAGGTCCCGTGATCGCGGTCCTTCATGACACCAGGGAAGCGCAGCACTTTGTTGTGCATCGCGACGTAGACCCCCGGCACGAGCACCTGCACGGCGAGCAGGGCCTCCGTCAGATTCTGCATCGCGTCCGTGTTGCGCATCACGTAGGGGCGCATCGCGCCGGTGAGCACGATCGGCACCAGCGGTGTGCCGAGCAGTTCGTGAATGCGCTCTCCTGAGACCGACAGTCGGTCGGTGCCATGTACGATCACGACGCCGTCATGGGTCTCCGCCATCGCTCCCGCCGTGCGCGCGATCAGCGTGTGATCTTGCGGGGTCATCTCCAGGCTGTCCTTGTTCATCAAGGGCATGCGGATGATCTCGACGCCGTCGAGCTGCAAGGTCGCGAGCACGACGTCGAGCACGCTGGCACGGTTCTGCAGCACCCCGGCCAGTTCGTCGTAGGTCTTCTCGATCGTGCCGCCGGTCGAGATCAGGGCGATGCGCTTCTTGGATTCCATCGTTGTGCCCATGGTCGCAGAGGTGGGGCGCGCGGGGAAGCGCGTGTCGGAGGTGGCTTCGCCTGTGGCGTCCAGGCGCATTCCCGCTACAACGTCCGCCCGAAATGTCGTGCCACGCGCCGAGCACAGGATCAAGGGCCCGCCGCGAGGTGCGAGGATGACGGCTGCCCACCGGCGCGAACCCAAGACGGTTCCGGGCATCGCCGACCGCGGTGCGCTCGTGCGGATGCCCGACGCGCAATCACTCAACGAAGTGTTCTGGCTCAAGTACGGCGACAAGGAGCAGCTCGGATGGGGACCGCGCCTTCGACTCGCCTACGGCTACGAGAATCCGGACGACTGGTACGAGACCCTGTTGTCGCTTCTGGTTGCCAAGGGCATTCGATGGCTCGACGTGGGTTGTGGCCGTGAACTGTGCCCGAGCAACAAGCCGCTTGCGCGGTTGCTGGCCGACCGCGCTGGCCTGCTCGTCGGACTCGATCCCGACCAGAACCTGGCCGAGAACCCGTACGTGCACGAGAAGGTGCACATGGGCATCGACGCTTATGACGGCAAGGGTCGGTTCGACCTCGTCACATTGCGCATGGTGGCCGAGCACATCGGCGACCCAGAGGCGTGCGTCCGCGGCATCGAGCGTGCGTTGACGCCGGGTGGACTTGCGGTCATTTACACGGTCTTCGGTTGGTCGCCGATGCCGATGCTGACGCGACTCGCGCCCATGGAACTTCGGCACGTAGTCAAAGCCTGGCTGTGGCGCACCGAGAAGAAGGACACGTTTCCGACGCAGTTCAAGATGAACACGAGACGCAGGCTGCAGCGGCTCTTCGCGGGCGTTGGCATGCGCGAAGCCGGTTTCGCGCGGCTCGACGACTGCCGCACCTTCGCTCGGTTCCGGTTCCTCTCCGAACTCGAGCTTAGGCTCAGGTCGGCTTGTCGTATGGCGTCCATGCCTTATCCCGAGCACTGCATCGTCGGGATCTACCAGAAGTCGTGAAGTTCCAGGATTACTACGAGACGCTGGGGGTGCCGCGCTCCGCGTCCGCGGACGACATCAAGCGCACCTATCGCAAGCTCGCGAAGGAATGGCACCCGGATCGGCATCCGCCGCATCGCCGCGCCGAGGTCGAGGCGAAGTTCAAGCAGATCGCAGAAGCGCACGAAGTGCTCTCCGACCCTGAGAAGCGAAAGCGCTTCGACCAGCTTGGTGAGCACTGGCGGCATGGCCAGGATTTCCAGCCACCGCCCGGCGGCGGCCGCACGATGAGCCAGGAAGAGTTCGCGCGCATGTTCGGCGGCGCATTCGGTGGCGGCGGTGGACGCGGGGGGGCGGGAGGTGGGTTCTCGGATTTCTTCGGCCAGATGTTCGGCGACATGTTTGCCGGCGATGGCGCGCGCGCGCGCGGCGGGCGGCCGTCGCGACCGCAGGCGCAACGCGGCGACGACGTCGAGGCGGATCTCGAACTGTCCGTCGGAGAAGCCCTCCGCGGCGGCAAGCGTGCCTTCGAGTTACAGGTCCATCAGCCGTGCGAGCAATGCGATGGCGACGGGCGGCTCGACTTCGGCGCCTGTCCTGCGTGCGGCGGCATCGGTCATGCTCGCGCCAAGAAGAGCGTCGAGATCACGGTGCCGCAGGACGTGCGCGACGGCCAGGTCCTGCGCTTGCGCGGCCTTGGGCAGCCAGGCGACGGCGCGGCGGGCGATCTGCTGCTGCAGTTGCACCTCGTGCCGGATGACGTGCATCGCATGCGCGGCGAAGATGTCGAGGCCGACGTCGTCGTCGCGCCATGGGAAGCGCTCGATGGGACCAAGGTCGAGGTCAAGCTGCAGAAGGGCACTGCGAGCGTTCGCATCCCGGCGGGCACGCGCGCTGGGGCACGCCTGCGGCTTCGCGGCCATGGGCTCGCGCGGCCCTCGGGCGAGCGCGGTGATCTGCTCTTGGTCGTGCGACTTGGCTTGCCAGAATCGCTCACTGCGGAGCAGCAAGCGACGCTGCGCAAACTCGGCGAAGGCTCGGCGCCGGTTCGCGGTGGCGTGCGTGAGGTCTGATCGCGCGCTTCGGTCGAGATCGCAGTGTGATCGCAGTGAAGACGCAGCCTCGGGAGGGATCGCGGGCCGTGGATGGCCTGGGCGAGCAGGCAGCTGCGCCTCCTGCCTCGGCAATCGCGTCGACTAGCGACCGCCTACCGGCGCCGCGGCGTGCGCGGTGAGGATCTCGAGCAGGCGCCCCGAGCGCTCGCGACGTTCGGAGTGCTCGCGCGCCGCTTCGATCAGCCCGCCGAGCGAGTCCCGCGTGCGATCAGGATCCTGCCTTGCGGAGCGGTCGATCAGGCCCTCGCACATGCGGCCGACAGAGGGGTCGCGCGTCTGCAGGTAGGTCTTGGCGACCGACTCGGCACAACGCGGGTCATCCAAGGTCTGCAGTGCGCGCAGCATCGCTTCGCGCGCCGCGTCGCACTTCGCACGCGGCAGCAGGTCGTTATGGAATGCGAATAGGTGCGGGTCCGTGGCTCGCGCGATCATCTCGCACGCTTCGCCATCGTCGCGACCGCGGCGTTCGACGCGCTGCAGCGCATGCAGCAGACTCAGCTCGCTCTGCAGTTGCGCATCGAGTTCTTCGGCGCGTTGCTGCGCGGCCTCTGGAAGCGACGGTCGCGCTGCTGCGAGCGCGGCGCGCGCTTCGTCGATGCGGAGCTCGAGTCGAAGGGCCTCGGCGGATCGCATCATCCGCATCGCTTCCTCTGCCTCGACCTGCGCCGCAAGGCGGCGACTCGGAATCAACGACGAGTCGTCGGCGATCTCTCGCAACGCTGGCATCGTCGCGGCGCCGACTGCGTCCGCAGGACGTTCGCGCAAGATCGCGGCGAGTCGGCGGCTTGCGCCCAACTCCTCGCTGGCGGCGATAGCGATCGTGATGGCTGCCGCGGCGGCGCTGCCGATGCTCAGCAGCATGCGGCGGCGTCGCTGACGCAGTGCCGCGTGGCCGCTCTCGATGTCGTGGAGCCGCTTCTGGATGGTCGCGTCGTCGGGTTGTGCGGCCAAGGCAGCGCGCAGACAACGGATCTCCAGGTTGACGTCGTTGCCGCCGTAGAGGTCGACGAGTTGCACGTAACGTCGCGCGGCGCCAGCCAGGTTGCCGTTCAACTTGTCGAGTTCGGCGCATCGCAGCAGCAACTGCTGGTCATTGCGCAGCGAACCGGAGTCGACGTTGGTCGTCAGCACTTCGGCCGCGCGGTCGGCGAGTCCGAGGTTCTCGAGACGTTCCGCCCACTGCAGCAACGCTGCGCGCAGGGCCTGCTTGTCGCCGGCCTTCCGCAGGACCTCGCAGCGGCGCTGGTGGAGCATGACGTCCGCGGGGTCGAGGGCGATCGCGCGCTCATAGTGCGCCATGGCGTCTTCGAAGCGCTCCTCCTCGGTTGCCTGGAACGCGAGCATCGCGAGTTCGCCGGCGGCTTCACGACGCTTGCCCGCCGCGGCCAGCGTCTCCGCGAGCCTGCGGCGGAGCATCTGCTCGCGCGGCATCCGGACCAGCGCCTGACCCAATAGGCGGATCGCGTCATCGCGATCCTGTCCGAGCAAGGCCTCCTCGGCCAGCGCAGCGATCTCTTCGCCGGTGGAAGGCCGGGCGAGTCCTTGCTGCACGAGCCGCAACAGAGCACAGCTGACCTCGAATCGGCTGCGCTGCACCGCGCGCGCGACTCCGGCGACGTCGGTGCGACCGTCGAGCAGGCCCGCGACCATCGCAGTCAGTTCGTCAGGTGCGCGCTCTGCCGCCTGCGCATCGGCGACGAAGAGGTCCTGGTCGGTGCCGACCACGGTGCGGATGCGGGTGTATTCATCGGCGCGGCGCGCGCCTTCGAGCAGGAGCGGTCCGACTTCGAGCCGGATCTCGCACGCGAGCAGGTCGGCGTCAAAGGTCTCGGGCGGCGCATCGCCTTCGTGGAAGACGAAGGTGGCCGCGCTGACCGTGAGCAGCTCATAGGTTCCCTCGGCGACGATCTCGCGGAAGGCGCTGTCGATCGACTCGGGGTCGCAGATCTTGTCGTCGCGCAGGATTCTCGCCGGGCGCTTGCGGCGCTTCTTGACGTTGCCTTGCAACTCGCGGATCCGCTCGGGATCGGCGTAGCCTCGCTCCATGACGTGGTCGAGCAGCGGCAACTCGCGGCCAGGGCCAGGGGACCAGCCAGACACCTGTCCATCGGTGAAGCGCACATGCCGCTCGCCCTTGTCCCACCGCACATGCAAGGTGCCGGTGGCGCGGTTGCCCGCGAGATTCTGGAAAACGTCGCCCAGGCTGATTTGTGAGAGGTCGCCGGAGAAGGTCATACGGCGGGTTTTTCGACACTTTCTGGCCCGCGGCCCCAGGTCGTCGAGACGGCCCGTTGCCATCGCGGCCCCCGGCCCCGGAGATCAGCACGTCGCGCTTCGCCAAGGTCGATGCGGTCGCTATGGTCTTCGCCCTCGCAGACCGGAAATCCCGTTCCTTTGACCCTACAGAGAATCCGCGAGTGAAAGTCCTCGTCGTC
>SXGT01714867.1_pt1 | contig 11193 bp, 9 predicted proteins | sample 3176221 | NCBI WGS metagenome assembly SXGT01 (sample SAMN11356862, study PRJNA531348) | freshwater metagenome | isolation source: freshwater sample F1-120 | place: China: Fuxian Lake, Yuxi | collected 2017-12-25
CGCCGCGCCGAGGATGCACAGCCCGAGGACTGATCCACTCACGCTGATCAGTGCCAAACGGGCGCCGCGTGATTCGAACACGCCCGACAGACCACCGGCGAGAAATGCGACGGTGAGGAGCGCCGCGATGAACTCCAACCGGTGAGACCGCGTGAGGTTTTCGCGCGCCGATTCAACCTCAGCGTCGGCACGGACGGTGGCGGCCCGCGCATCAACCACCTTACCGGGTGCGTTCCAATCGGGATTGCCGGAGACGAACGGGGTGCGGGGCCGAACGGCCGGCGGCTGGACCTCCCACCATCCCACTGCCCGTCGGGTGGGGGTGCTCATCATCGTCAGAATGCTGGCTGCCTGTGTGGCGTTGCCTGCCTGCAGTGCGTTCTGGTACTCGATGAATAGCTGGCGATCGCCGCTGATGCTGCGCTCGGCTTCGGACGCGAGCGTATTGGCGTCGTTCACCGCCTGGGTGGAGAGCGTAAAGGCCTCGACTGCGTGTCCGGAGAGCACCTGCGCACGCCATGCCACGACACCGGCGGTGATCGCCGCGAAACCAAGCACGATCGCGAGCGTCAGGCCGAGGCCGCGGGGCAGATGTGCATGCGTCTGATCACCATGCCCGCTCGCGTGTCCCACGCTCACGGTTGGCGCCCCCGTTCGCGCATCTTCGCGCGCAGCGCACTACGGCCCATGCCGATCATTGGCCCGGCCACCCGGTGGACGCGCCCGAGTACATCGTCAAGTGCATCGGTGAACCAGTGGATGTCGTCGTCGCTGATGACGTACGGGGGGAGAAGACGGATGATCGCTCCGTGACTGCCGGTGACCTGGGTCAGCACGTGATGCCGATCGAGCAGTGGAATGACCACCATCTGCGGGAACAGGCTTTCGTGGGCGGCCCGCATGGCCCGCCAGGCCACCTTGCGCGCGGAACTACGGGGCGCCTGCAGTTCGATGGCCACCATGCACCCCATTCCACGGGCTTCCTTCAGCACGTCGTGGCGATCCCTCAGGGCGTTGATCTGGTCAACCAATCGCCTCCCCTGCACTGCACTGCGGTTCACCATGTCATCGGCATCAAGTACGTGCAGCATGGCGAGGCCGGCTGCCATGGCCAGGTTGTTGCGGCCGAAACTCGATGAGTGCACCCAGCAGCGCTCCATGCTGCTGAATACCGACTGGTAGATGGACCGGCGGCACACCATGGCTGCCACCGGCACATACCCACCCGACAGTGCCTTGCTGGTGCAGATGATGTCCGGCTCGAGCCCCCAGTGCTCAAACGCGAACATGCGGCCCGTGCGCCCCCACCCGGTGGCCACCTCGTCGCAGATGAGCAGGGTGCCGTGCCGCTGGCACAGATCCTGCACGCCCTGCAGGAAGCCGTCCTCCGGAATCAGGACGCTGTGGCCGGGAATGCACTCCATGATGACCGCGGCGGTTTCCTCGCGGACCAGTACGCGCTCGAGGCCCACCAGGTCGCCTACGGCCACCTCGTCGCTTGCCAGAAGCTGACCGAAGCCTTCGCGGAACTCCTCGTTGCCCATGGCCGACAGCGCGCCGAGTGTGAGCCCATGCCAGCCGCCGGTGAAATGGCACATGCGATCGCGCCCGGTGTGGGCGCGCGCGAACTTCATCGCGGCTTCCACCGACTCGGTACCCGAATTGCAGAAGTACACGGCGTCGAGGTGGGGAGGGGTGCGCTGCACGATGGCCTCGGCCAGCAGGCCCGAGAGCAGCGCGCAGTCCATTTGCACCATGTTGGGCAGATCCATGTCGAGCACGTCGCGGATTGCACCGGCGACCACGGGGTTGTTGCGCCCGACTGCCGCCACGCCGAAGCCCCCGAGCATGTCGAGGTACTTCACGCCGTCCCTGTCCCACAGGTGCGCTCCCTCCCCGCGCGAGTACACGCGGTCGAACCCGATGGTGCGGAACACGTCAACCAGTGTGGGGTTGACGTACTGCTCGTGCAGTTCGTAGTTCTCGCCGAGGCGATTGGCGACGATGCTCTTGATGTCGTATGCCATGGTTGCAAGGTAGCGGCCAGATCGTCTTTCCATGTCTCTCAACGTAGGGGAACGGCCCTTCCTCTTTGCCCTGTCGCGCGCCGCACTGCCCGCTGCCCGCGCCTTGCCGACCCTCGGAGCCCTGTGAAGGATACCCGCACCGCCCGCACGTCGAGGCCTCGCAAGGCCGCTTATCGCGTCGCCACCACGTGGCAGGCGCACCGGGCGCTGCGGATTGTGGTGTTCGTCGGGGTCGCTGTGGCGATAAAGCTTCTGACGTGGCCGTCGGTGGGAGTGTCACCCGACACCGGGCTTGATGGCTCATGGCAGATCGGTCTGCATCTGGCGGCTGATCAGGGGCTTCAATTCGGCCGGGATATCGGCTTCACGTACGGCCCGCTCGGATTTCTCGTGTTTCCGCTTCTGGTCACGGGTCCCACCTACGCGCTGGCGTTCGTGGCCACATTTGCGATGGAGGCGCTGTTGGTACTGGCGATAATCGTTACTGCACGACGTGGCCTCGGCAACGGGACCATCGCCATTCCCATCGCATACGCGGCGAGCGCGTTGCTGTTCACGTTCCCCTCAGAGGTCGGGGGTTTGCTGGCGCTCGTAGTCGCCCTCATGTTCATCCAGCAACCGGTGCAGACCCCGCGGGCGGCGTTGGTCGTGTCAGCCCTTCTCGGCGTGGCCACGGCGCTCCTGCTGCTCATCAAGTTGGACGGCGGAATGATCGCGATCGCTGTGCTTGGCCTCACCGCGTGGATGCAGGGAAGAGCCCGGGCCCTCGCGGCATGGGCCATCGCCGGGGTCATCGCCGCATCGGGGTTGTGGCTCATCACCGGCAACAGCCCCTTGGCAGTGCCGCGCTGGATGGCGTGGTCGGCTCAGCTGGTGTCTGGCTATTCGGGCGCCACGATGCTGGAGACCCCCGGCCGGGCGTGGGAATACGCGGTGTTTCTTGCGCTCGCCGTCGTACTCATCGCAATGAGCACCTACGCATGGCGCACCCGCCCTATTACCCAGCGAGTGGCGCTCTCCGCGGTGCTGGTCGTGGGTATCTGGGCCACCTTCAAGCACGGCTTCGTGCGGCACGACACCCATGCTCCATTCGCACTCCTCACCATCGCCGTGCTGCCAGCTGTGGTGGCATGGAGGAGCACGGCACTCAGGGTGAGTGCCGTCGCCATGGTGGTGGTGGGCTTTGCGTTTGCTTTTCAATCAACAGAGCAGCCCACGGCGCATCTCCTCGACCCCCGGGGACGCGTCTCGAATGCATATGACCAGGCACTACTTATTACGGATTCCAACTCGCGGGCCGCGCAGGTCACCGCCGACCGCGCGTATCTGCGCAGCCGGCTCGGCGTGACCGCAGCGATGGTGAGGACAATCGGGCGCTCCGGGGTGCACATCACCCCCTACGAGGTGGCGGCAGCGTGGGCATACAACCTCAAATGGAAGCCGCTGCCGCAGTTCCAGTCGTATTCGACCTGGACCACGGCGCTCGACCGGGTAAATGGCGACGCGCTCCGCGGCGCAGATGCGCCCCGATTCGTGCTGCGGGCTGACGTGGCGCGCACCGACGGGCAGTCTCCGATCTGGCAATCGCCGGATGAGAACCTCGCCCTTCTGTGCCGGTACCGCCCGGTGATGACCGGCGGCCGGTGGCAGCTTCTTGAGCGTGGCACCAACCGCTGTGGCGTGCCGGTGCTGGTTGGCATTGCTGCTGCGCGAGCCGGCCGTGCCACGGGCGTGCCGAGGGCAGGCGCGAACCGCATCGTGTTCGCCCGCATGCACTGGAGTCCTGATCTGGGCGAGCGGGTGCTGTCGGTGCTGTTCAAGCCATCGCATGCTCCTGAGATCAGGCTGACCGGGGCATGGGGGAGGGCGCGGTTCAGGTTGCCCGCGGCGCTTCTCGACGCCCCACTCGTGCTGCGTGCACCTGCTCCCCCGGGTCTCCCTGCGCGGGCCGCCAAATTGCTTCGCACCGATCGCATGACCCTTCTGTATCCGCCGCAGGCGGGCGTGGACTTTTACGCAATGTCGCTGCGGCCGTAATCACAACGCCCGCTGGCACCCACCCGGCGCAGTGCGCCGGGTGGGGAGGCCCCTCACGGAGCGAGGCGACGCCGATAGCGTTGGCTGCGGTGCTCGACGTCTCACACGAATTGGCACACATTTAGGCCGCGATAAATCCCGTGTTGTGCGGGGACACTGTCGCGCCGGGGTACCCGGCAGCGCAGACCTTGGGTGGTCGACATGGCGCTATTCGTGACTGGATGGATCCACACGAATTAGGGCTTTGGGCAGGGGGGATCGTCAACAATGCCCTCCATGAGCAGCCACCATGATCTTGTTGCCCGTGGGTTCAGCGAGACAGCCTCCGACTACGACGGAGCAGTCCGGTTCAACATCGAGGGAGCCCAACGCCTGGTGATGGCGATCCCCCCCGGCACCTACGACGACGTGCTCGACGTCGGATGCGGCACTGGGTGGGCAACTCAGGCGCTCATCGACCGCTTCAGCCCGGCGCGTGTCACCGGCGTTGACCCCTCGGAGGGAATGCTCGAGCAGTTCGAGGCGAAGTTGGGCGCGATTGACGGCATCGACGTAGCGCTCGTACAGGCGGGCGTTCTGGACATGCCCGTGGCCGAAGCGTCGTTCGATCTGGCCATCTGCTCAATGGCCTATCACTGGTTCCCCCGTCGCTGGGATGCCGCGAAGGCCATCGCACAGGCGTTGAAGCCGGGCGGTGTGGTGGTCATTCTGTGCTCTGGCAAGGGCGGCGAGCAGGCGTATCGCGACGTCATCGCCGACGTCGAGCCCATCAACTACGCATGGCTCGGCGCCTTTGACGGCAACCTGCGCGACATTCCTCAGATGGAGGGCTATCTCGTGGCTGCAGGCCTCGACCCCATTGACATCTGGATGGAGCGCCGCGTGCGGCACACCACCGTCGAGGCCTATATGGAGCGCATGCGTGTGGTGGCGGGCCACATCATTGGCGACCCATGCGAACCGGAGATCGCTGACTGGTTGTCGCGGGTGGAAGAGAAGATGCGCGAGCGATCAGGAGCGCGCGGCTGGACCTACGACTTCATGAAGCTGTTCGCTATCGCACGGAAGCCGGCATGACCCGCTCGTTGCGTATCGTGGCAGCGTCCCTCGCAGCGCTCGGCACCACCGCTGCGACCTCCCTAGCCGCGTACCCCCGCCACGCCGCAATCCTCGTGGCCGTCGAGGCGCCCATGAGCGGCGAGGGGGCACAAGATGGGCTCGACCAGTTGCGCGGAGTCGAGCTGGCGGCCCGTCAGGCCAACGCGCAGGGAGGGGTGCTCGGGCGATTTATCAAGGTCGTGCGCGCCGACGACGTCGGTGACCCCGGGAAGGCCATGTCGACGTTCCGCCACGTCGCGCGGATGAACGCCGACGCGCTTATTGGCCCGTACAACTCGTCGGTCGCCGTCATCAACCTTCCGTCGTACGTGAAGGCGCGCATCATCCCGGTGCAGATGGCATCCACCGACGCCACGAGCGGCATCGGCATCAACGTGCAGCCCAAAACCCGTCAGATCGCCCCAGTGGAGATCGACTGGATCACACGTCAGTGGGCCCCACAGCGTGTTGCGATCCTGGCTGGGCAGTCCACATTCCTTGCTGGGCAGGCCAGCCTCATGGAAGCCGCGCTCACCAAGGCCGGGGTGGGGGTCACCCGCATTCCCATCACGGCGGGTCAGGACGACTATTCGGCTGAGGTGGGCGAGGCACTGGCATCTGGGGCGAACGCGCTCTACGTCAGCACCAAGCTGGCTGAGGGTGTGAAGATCGCTGCTCTGCTGGCCGGGTCCGGGAGCGAGGCGAAGTGCTTCCTGGGCTTCGCAAATCAGGATCCGAGCTTCGTCGAGAAGGCTGGGGTGCCCGTGAGCCAGCGATGTGTGTTCAGCGGTGTGGCCGCACCCACCCAAATTCCCACCGCCAAGACCTACGTACGTGACTACCGGCGCGCCTTCGGCATTGAGCCCGCCACGTGGGGCGTGTTCACGTACGACTCCGCCCGCGTGCTGTTTAAGGCCATGCGCGAGGCGGGCACCGTGAACTACGCGGCCGTGATGGCGCGCCTGCGGCACACCACCGGTTTCCCCGGCTCCACCGGCACCATCACCATCGATCCGGTGAGCGGTGATCGTCGCAAGGTGGCGGCTACCGTGCTCACCGTTGACGATGCCGGACGCTTCGTGCTCGCCCGCCGCTGACCGCCGCACCCGCTGGCGCCAGATGGTGCTGGCGGCGACCGCACCGACATCCGGCCTTGCGTGCGTTTCGTGCGAAGTCGGGTTCGAGATCTTCCTCACCCGTTTCCTGCTTGATTCCGACCACATGTGCCCAGACTGCGGCGCCTCTGGGGCGAACACGTCGGTCACGGGATTCATTACCAAGCGTCCTCCCCGCACCTCGCCTGAGCCACGGATTACCGGGTTCGCCGGCAAGGGGTGCGGCGGCGGGTCCTGCAACCACTGACTTCACGGATGTCTTGAGCAGTACCCGGCGCAGCAGATGATCGAACACCCGGCGAGCGAGCCGGTTTCGACGACGGTCAAGCGCCGCCGGATGAAGCTGGTCTGCATCAGGTTGTCGAGACCATTGATGAGATGAATCGTCTGACGTGGCCCGGGCGCGGTGTACCGGGTACCCAGTGCCGGTGTGGCGCCAGGGCCCCCATCGTTGTGGGGCGGGTCGGGGTCTGCCACGAATTGGAGAACGACCAGTTCGCGACAGTGCCCCCGATAAGTCATGCGACTGCGACGAACGTCACACCAACCATCTTGAACTGTGCCGTACCGGTCGCATTCGTGAAGGTCGCGCCCGTGCGGCTCGCGCTCGTGAGGTTCATGCCAATCCCCAGTCACCACCCGGCGTCTCTCGGCGTGGCAACCGCCATGTCGTGCGGGTTTGCCTGCCGGTTCCCGATACGGAAATCGCACACGATGTGACGCGCGGCACTGGCGCACCCGGTTGGGCACGGGAGAACCCCCCGTGATGAAGATGCAGTCACGGGGGGTTCTCCGGCGTAGGGATGCCCCTTCCTGCCGGGGCCCGGCAAATGTTGCCGGTGGCCGCTCTAGCCCTTCACGCGCATCATGGGCTTGCCCATCGGAAGGCCCTTGAATCCGAATCCGATGAACATCACCGAGACGAAGATATAGCCGCCAATGGTTGCGAAGGCCAGGACGGCCCAGCCGCCTGCCTTGGTGAGGTCCGCGTTCTCACCGAGCGTTCCCCAGAGAATAAGGACGAGTGCAATGTCGACTACCACCAGCAGCAGCGTGTACACCTTCGGGAGGGGCAGACTTCCGAGCGTCAGCATAAGGATGACCGCGAGCCATCCGATCAAGAAGATCCCTACGCTGCGAGTCACGTCCTCGGCGGGAATAGCAAACCATCCGTGGATGAGGCCGAGGACAAGGAGCGGGTAGCTCCACCAGAAGCCGAGGAACACCCCGAAAATCGAAGCCACCATATTCTGCCCGAGCGCGATCGCCCAGATCGTGGCGACGAGGAGACCGAGACCGGTTCCCGCGAGGATGATCGGCAGCGCACCGCCGACGACTCCAGCCGGAAGGTATCCGGCGAGCGCGAGACCCAATGCGACAGATCCCGCGACGAACACAGGGACTCCCAGCATCTGTGGGTCCCCCTTGTGAAATGGCATTTCCATGCGTTTCTCCGTTTCGTTTTGTGTAACTGGGTGACGCGGACGAGCGGACCCACCCCACGATTGGTCGACCCTGCCTCTACGGCGGGATGATCTCGCCCGATGGGGTGCGCCGCGCGTGCGAGCAGCCCGCGTGACAGGTGTGCTGCGCGAAGCCGGTGACCGATGGGTCGGTGGCATCGCGGGCAGACCGCGAGGTGATGAACCCCGTGAGCCTCTGGACGGCTCCCGCACTGCCACAGCCTGCGCACACCATGTCCTCGTCCCGCAAGAATCGCTGGCGGAACACCTCGAAATTGAGCCCGCAGGCAGGGCAGTTTAGGTCGTAGCTGGGCATCAGCCGGTAGTAATCGCCACTTTGAGTACCCCGTCCTCCTGGTTGGAGAAGAGGGGGTAGGCTTCCTCGATCTCATCCAGGTCGAAGCGGTGTGTCACCAACTGCGCGAGGTCGAGCCGGCCGGACTCCACCATCGACATCAGTGCCCGCATGCGCTCCTTCCCACCCGGGCACAGCGTGCTGCGGATATCGATATCGCCGATGCCGTAGACGAAGTTCTCAACTGGCACGGTGATCTTGTCGCCATACACGCCAAGCGACGACACCACGCCCGCAGGACGCACGGACTTCAGGCAATTCTCGAACGTCTCCTGAATACCGAGCGCCTCAATGGCGACGTCTGCACCTCGGCCATCGGTGAGTTGCTTCACCCTGGCCACTGGATCCTCCTGCGTGTAGTCAATGACGACGTCCGCGCCCATCTTCTTGGCCATCTCGAGCCGCACGGGGTTGGAGTCGACGCCGATGACAAGGCTCGCCCCCATGAGGCGCGCGCCAGCGGTGGCCGAGAGCCCGATGGGTCCCTGCGCATACACCACGACCGAATCGCCGATGCGCACGTTGGCTGTCTCGGCCGCGGAGATTCCCGTTGAGGCGATGTCGGTGACGAACATGACCTCCTCGTCGGAGAGCCCGTCGGGGATCTTGGCCAGGTTCGCCTGCGCGTAGGGAACCCGGAAGTAGTCGGCCTGAACGCCATCGGCGCTGTTGCCAAGCCGCCAGCCGCCGATAAGGCCCCACTCGTCGTCGTAGCCAGCGCACTGCGAGAAGTCTCCGTGCTGGCAGAAATAGCAGGCACCGCACGGAGTGATGGCGCCCACAACCACGCGGTCGCCAACGTTGTATCCGCGTACTGCCTCGCCGATCTGATCGACGACACCCACCGGCTCATGGCCCACGATGCGCCCGTTGGCGACGGGGTACTCCTCGCGCCAGATGTGACTATCGGTGCCACAGATGGTGGTAGTGGTTACCCGCACGATTGCGTCAGTGGGACCGCATTTCGGCTGGGCTACCTCTTCAATGTGGATGTCCTTCTTGCCACGAAAGACCGCTGCTCTCATTGTATCGGCCATCACAAGCTCCCTTGTTTGACTGATGAGGCATACCCGGGTGATGCTGTTCGTCACCTGGTTACGCATGTCGAACGTACCGAATAAAAATTAGATATACAAGTACGTGATCTCACAAAACGTACTTCTGGGGCTCGGTGCCATAACCTCGTGGGCGGACCGTGGGGTGGCCGCAGCATTACCCGGTGATCAGAACTTCAGAATGGTTCGTGGTGGTGCCGGCACCCGGAGCGCGTTCTACGCGGACGCGGATCTGGGCAAGGATTGGACGCCGCCCGGGAGAAGGTCTCCGCCCGCAGAGTGCGCGTTCTTTCGCGGGGCGCGTCGTCCGAGAATGCCGCCCGACTTCCTGCTGGCGGGGGACGTTTTCCAGGCGTCACCCCACCTCGAATTTAGTTGGCCGACCAGAAATGGCCCTGGGGCCGCGAGCATTAGCCCATCCGCTCAGCATGCGTCTCGTCACCCGACCTGAGACAGCCCCGATCAACGGGAGCGGGAGGCGACCGCGTACCTGCTCGAAACCAATTTGATGCAAGAGAGGGCGGTCCAGTCGTGGGGCATCCCTCTCCGTTCGTGCCCCTCTGGTACACAGAGGTCACGACCATTGCAGGAGGCGGACATTGAGTACATCAGGGAAGAGCGCGGCTGAGGGCTTCACCAAGGGCGCGGAGAGCTACGACCAGGCGGTGCGCCACAACATCAGTGGCTCGGAGCGCTTGATCATGTCCCTGCCGGAAGGTGATTACCGCACGGTTCTTGACGTCGGTTGCGGCACAGGGTGGACGTCGGCAGCCATGGTTCGGAGGTTCAGCCCGCGGCGCATCGTGGGTGTGGACCCTTCGGGGGGGATGCTCGAGCAGTTCGCAACCAAGCTTGGTGAAGAGTTCCCTGACGTTGAGGTGGAACTGCGGGCTGAAGACGTGATGGACATGGGTGTGCCCGACGGTGCATTTGATGCGGTTATCTGCGCCATGGCCCTGCATTGGTTCGTCGACAAGCCCGGGGCCGTGGCCCGAATGGCGAGTGCGCTGAAGCCCGGTGGGGTGCTGGCGATCCTCACAGCGGGGCGCTGTGGTGAGGATTCCTGGCGCGAACTTCTGGAACAAGTGGATGCGCCCGCGGCGTGGACCGGATGGTTCGCAACGAACCAGCGCGATGTTGACGAGATGGACGCCGACCTGCGGGCCGCGGGCCTCGAGCCGGTTGACGTGTGGATGGAGCGCCGTCGGCGCCACACGGATCCGGACGCCTTCATGGCCCGAACCCGATCCGTCGCCGCCCACCTGTTGGAGAACCCGTCCGGGGGCTTTAGCGATCTCGATCAGCGCATCCTGAAAGGGCTCCACGATGCCGCGGGCCCTGAGGGCTTCACCTACGACTATTGCAAGCTGTTCGCGGTGGCGCAGAAGCCCTCCCCGTGATCCTGACGGTCAGCTTCGAAACCAGTAAGTGAACGCTGGGGCTTGGTGGTGTGTTGGATCCGGCGGCGAGTACATGCCGCCGCCTCGGGTGAACCAGCCCCGCCTAAGCGGCCCCCCTCCTTCAGATGACGCGGGCGGGGTGGGCGACGGGAACGGACTTCCATCTGCGCGCAAGGGCGTAAGCCGAGTAGCGGACTCGAACCGCTGACCCCCTCCTTACCATGGAGGTGCTCTACCAGCTGAGCTAACTCGGCGGGGTCGGCGCAGTCGCACCGGGGCAGAAGTGTAGACGAGCCGCGCCCACACGTCCCGCATCATCGATCACGTGCTTCTGGAGCCTCGCGGAACACGGCTCGCGTTGCGCGCCTCAACCTGTTCCGGAGCCAGAGAGATCTTCGTTTTGGTGGGCTTGAACACCCTGCTGCCGCGGGATGCGTACATCACCTTGGCGAGGGGGTCACGGAACCCGGAGTTGGTCCAATTGTCTTCCTGGCCGAGGCGCTTGGCCATGCGACCGACCTCATCGAGCTGGTCCGGCAGCACCATGGTGATGGCACGCCCAGTGCGGCCAGCACGGGCGGTGCGGCCCACCCGGTGGGTGTAGGTGTCGTGGTCATCCGGCGGGTCGAAGTTGACCCCAGTA
>SXGT01900932.1_pt1 | contig 11193 bp, 6 predicted proteins | sample 3176221 | NCBI WGS metagenome assembly SXGT01 (sample SAMN11356862, study PRJNA531348) | freshwater metagenome | isolation source: freshwater sample F1-120 | place: China: Fuxian Lake, Yuxi | collected 2017-12-25
CCTACGCGCCGGTGCGGTGCGTCGCGGTCAGTCCGGACGGCAAACACGTCGCGTCCGGTTCGGCCGCGGTCGGGGCCAGCACCGGGGTTCTGATCCGCGAGTTTGAAACCGGGCGCGTGGTCCACGGGCTGTACGCCCACCGCCATTCGATCCGCTCGCTGTCCTACAGCGGCGACGGGACGCGTCTCGCGTCGGCGTCGGAGGACCGCACCGTGGTCATCTGGGACCCGAAAGCGGGCAAGCAACTGAAGACGATCACCATCGCCCCCGCGAAGCCGATCACGGTCGCCCTGAACCACGACGGGGCGCTGCTGCTGGTCACCGACACCGCCGGCGCGGTGCGGCTCGGGAGCTTCGCCGACAACCAGTTCATCGGCAAGTGGCATGTGACAGTAAACGCCAGCCCGGGGGCCTTCGGCGTGGCGTTCGAGCCGGGCGGGACGCGGTTCGTGACCACCGCGATTGACCAGCGGCTGGACGGGTGGGTCAAGGTCTGGGAGCCGGCGAAAACCGAACCGGTGCTCGCCATCAAGCAGTCCGCCGCGGCCCCGGAATCGTTCGGCCCGACGGTCGCGTGGAGCAACGACCGGAAGCTGATCGCCGCGGTCGGCCGGCAAAACAACGGCGAAATCAGAACCTCGGATTTCGCATCGGAAGTGCTGATCTGGAACTCGAACACCAAGGACGGCAAGCCCGCGCGCCGGCTGCCCGCGCCGCCCGGCATCGACAGCGTGAGCTTCGGGGCCGACAGCTCGTCGCTGGTCATGAGCAGCAACCGGGGGAAGGTGTATTACTGGGACCTCAAGACCGGCACCGCGTACCCGCTCGCGGGCCACACGCGGGCCGCGAACGGGGCCGTCGTCCACCCGGACGGGGTCCACGTCATTTCGTGCGGCGAGGACGCGACCGTCCGCGTCTGGCACCGCTACCGGAGTCGCGACTCGCTGACCTTCAACCTGAACTTCCACCGGGCCGCAATCGACCCCGACGGGAACCTGCTCGCGACCGCGGGCGGCACAGGACCCGCTGCCGCGGTCAGCGTCTGGGACCTGGGCACCGGGGAGAAAGTGTTCAACAGCGCCACTCCGGGCGAGTGGAACGTCACCGGGATCGCGTACCGGCCGGGACGCCAGTTGGTCACGGTCGCCCCCGAGTTCAAGAAGGCGGTGCTGGAAACGAAGGCCCCGCGGTTCGAGGTCGTCGTCCGAGCCGTCGGTCAGCCGGAGCCGATTTCGCGCCAGGCTCTCGACGGCTACGGAGCGGGCCTGTCGCCCGACGGCCGGTTCGTCACGCGCCGCTTGCGCGACGACCACATTCAGGTTTACGACATCGACGCGCGCAAGGTGGCGTGCGAACTCGCTTACCCCGCGGACCAAAGCCCGATCTCGGTGTTCAACGCCGACGCGACCCGCTTGGCCGTTGCCACGCGCCTCAACGCGACCGTGTACGAGCTGCCTAGCGACCGCAAGCTGTACGACCTGCGGGGCCACAGCGCGGACATCGTCCCGATGGCGTTCAGCAACGACGGCCGGTGGATCGCGACCGGGACGACCAGCGGCCCCAACATTCAGACCGCGCCCGGCAGCATCTACGTGTGGGACGCGGCGACCGGGCGGCGCGTCCACATCATAAACGGGCACAAATCCAGTGTCACCCGACTGGCGTTTACGCACGACGGGAAGCGCCTGGTCTCCGCGGGCGACGACGCCACGCTGCGGGTCTGGGACACGGCGACCGGCGAACCGGTCGTGCGGCTTCCGGTCACGTACCGGCACCCCGGCACGGGGATCACCTTCGACCGCGCCGGGCGGTTGCTGGTGACGGAACTGGACGCGGTGCGGGTGTGGGACGGCCGACCGATCACCGACCGCCTGCCGGACTTCAGCGAATAATAAGTGGCGCTTTCGTGGCACCGGCTGGAAAGCCGGTGCTGTCGGGCGGCACCGACTGGAAAGCCGGTGCCACGAGGACAACACCCCACCCACAAGCGGCAGATCAGTAGTTACTTTGAACCGCACCCGGCACGCGCGGTACAGCTTCACAGGGCCGAAGATGAAATCTGTGTAAAGCCGACCGAACCGCTTGCGTTCGCGCCCCGCCGCGGGTCTACTGATGTCCGTCCTCTCTGGTCGGATCGCCCGCGCCCACTTCACATGGAACGTCGCTCGCATCGCAGCCGCGGAGGCGGCCAATGACCGTGGCACCCGATTTCTTCGACACCGAACCGCGCAACTGGCGCGCTCGCCTGGCCGTCAGCGTCGAGGTCATGCGCGAGCTGAGCCGCGCGACCGACCCGCAAGAGATGTACGCGGTGTTCGCGCGGCGGATGGCGCAACTGTTCCCCGTCAGCCGGCACCTGACCGTCTCGCGCCGCGGGGTCCGGCCCCCGGAGTACCGCGTCGCCCGGTTCAGCCAGTGGGAAAACCCGGTCAACCCGGGGAAGGAGTCGCACCGGCTCCCGGTCCACAGCGGCGGGCTGCTCGCGGAGCTGCTGTACAGCGACCAGCCAAGCGTCATCGACGGCCTCGCGCTCGACCCAGACGACCCGGCTGCCGAGTACCTCGCCGGCCAGCGCTCGCTGCTGGCGATCCCGCAGTTCGACAATGGCATCGCGCAGACGATGGTCGTGCTGACGCGCGAAGACACGGAGACGTTCCCGCGCGAGCGCATCGCCGACCTGATGCTGCTCAGCAACCTGTTTGCCCGTGCGACCCAAACCGCGATGCTGTCCAGTGCGGTGAAAGAAGCGTTCGACGGCCTCGACTACGAACTGCGCTCCATCGCCGAGATTCAGCGCTCCCTACTCCCCGCGGAAAAGCCGCGCGTGCCCGGCCTCGATGTCGCGGTGCATTACCAGACCGCGAAGCGCGCGGGCGGCGACTACTACGACTTCTTCCCGCTGCCCAACGACCGGCTCGGCGTGCTGATCGCCGACGCCAGCGGGCACGGCGCGCCGGCCGCGGTGCTGATGGCGGTGGCCCACAGCATCGCCCACACCCGCCCCGAACCGCCCCAGCGCCCCGGCGAGTTCCTGACGTACATGAACGCCCACCTGACGCGCCGCTACACCCGGCCGACGGGCAGCTTCATGACCGCGTTCTACGCGGTGTTCGACCCGACCAACGGCACCCTCAGCTACGCCAGCGCCGGCCACAACCCCCCGCGCCTGCTCCGCGCCGCGGACGGGTTCAAGATGGTGCTGAACCGGGCGCAGAAGCTCCCGCTCGGCATCAAGCAGGACGAGGTGTACCTCGAACAAACCGTCCCGCTGTTGCCCGGCGATCAGGTCGTGTTCTTCACGGACGGCGTGATCGAAGCCGTAAACACCGAGGGAGACGTGTTCGGCACCGCGCACATCGACGAGGAACTGGCGACCTGCCTGCCCACCGCCGGCGCGCTGATGCGCGCGATCCTCGCCTCGCACGGCCTGTTCACCGCCGGCACCGCCGCGGCGGATGATCGGACGCTGGTGGTGGTGAAGAGGACGTGACGTGAGCAACGTGCCCACGCAGTCGGAGCCGCGCAACCTGCATATCGTATTCGCAGTGGCAGTGGCTGCCGCGCTTCCAGTGGCTTTTCTCACGATGATGTTTGACTCGATCGGAAAGGATCCGATCGGCCCAATCCTTTACTTGGCTGTATTGCTGATTCCCGCGCTGTTCGGCTTCGCAGCGCACGTTCTTGCCATTACGGTTGACTCGAACCTGCCGAACCCGCCATTGGCCCTTGCCGCTGTGTTCAGTTTTGCGGCGTCGATTATCGCGTTCCTCGTGACGCTTAACTGGTTCATCAGTTGAGCGCCACGAATGGCCGCGCTCGGTAGCACGCTGGCACTTCACCGCGTTCGCGCTTACAATTGGCACGTCGGGCCGCCTCCCTTTGCCACCCGCGGGGCCCGTCCCTCACTGCGGAAGTTTGCGATCCTCCTTGCAGCGCTGGTCGCGCAGTGCGAGTCGCCGCGCGTGGCTGCCGAAGCCCCGAAAAGGGCAAGAACAAGCGGTTGCTGCTCGTCACCTACTGCGCCGGGTTCCCGCACGGCTCGTTGTTCACCGCCGAGGAGGTACTGAAGGAGATCGGCCCGAAGAACGGGTTCGATGTCACCGAGTACCGCGACACCGAAGACCCGGACCGTGTGGTGCTGTTCTTCAACCCCCGGCAACCTGATGAACAAGGAAGCACTCGCCGACCTGCGCGAGTGGAACGAGTGGGCCTTCGAATACCTGGTCCAGTTGAGGTTCGACCCGAACTTGTTGAGATCGTCATGGGAGCGAACCGAGCTGCCGTTCCCCACTCCCGTTATCAAACAATCACGGCTTCCAGCGAGTCAGTAGTGGACAACTCCGTAGCGACTCCGAGCGTCTGGTACGGGTAGCGTATCACAGCCGCATTGTGGCACGACCACCGATCGATACCCGCCGGTGCGCGCCAGCGAAAGAGCGGATTGTGTGAAACGGGGGAAAACGGGCGGCGTAGCCCATTACATCGCATTCGGTTTGAGTTTTCCGCAATCTCCCGCTACATTTGGAAACAGCACCGTGCCCGCGGCGGTACTCCCTCCCGACCTCCCCGCTCCACGCGCCTCCGCACCCACCGGAGTTCTCGATGTCGTCGCGTTCCGCTCTCGCACTCCTCGTCGCGGCCGTTCTTGTCAGCGGCGCGGTGGGGTGGATCGTCGCGGTCAACGCCCGGCCCAAGCCCGTCGTCGCCGGCACGCACGCGAACCCCGAACTGCCCACGCCGGCGGACACCCCGCAGCCGCCCAAGCAGCCCGGCACGCCGGCCCAGCCCAAGCCGGAACCGAAGCCGGCCGGCGAAGACCCCACGTTCCAGGCGAAAGTACTGCCGTTCATCAAGAAGTACTGCATCGACTGCCACAGCGGGGAGAAAGCCAAAGGCGGCCTGACGTTCGAGGGTTACACCAGCGAGGCACAAGCCCGCAAGGAGCGCAAGAACTGGCTGGCGATGCAGCACGTCATCGCCGGCGGCGAGATGCCGCCCAAGAACAAGCCGCAGCCCACGAAAGAGGAGAAGGAGTTCTTCCTGACCTGGATCGAGAACTCGCTTGCAAAGGTCGATTGCACCGGGCCGCGTGACCCGGGCCGCGTCACCATCCGGCGGCTCAACCGCGCCGAGTACAACAACACCATCCGCGACCTGTGCGGCGTTGACTTCAAGCCGGCCGAAGAGTTCCCGGCCGACGACGTCGGCTACGGGTTCGATAACATCGGCGACGTGCTCTCGTTCCAGCCGGTGCTGCTCGAAAAGTACCTCGCCGCGGCCGACAAGATTCTCGCCACCGCGGTCAACGTCCCCGAACCGATCAAAAGCTCGAAGCAGACGTTCCGCCCGCAGAACATCCTCGTCATCCCGCGCGACGCCAAGTCCAAAGACCCCGGCGTAAAAATCGTCTTCAAGTCCGAAGGCTCCGCGTTCCTCGAAAAGTTCAACTTCCCCGCGGAGGGCGACTACATCGTCCGGTTCCGCGCGCACGGCACGAACGTCGGCGGCGAGTTCCCGAAGGCGACCGTCCGGGTCGGCGGCGAGGACGTGCAGTCGTTCAAGATCGAAACCGAACCGGGCAAGGCGAAGAACTACGACGCCATCGTGAAGCTCAAGGCCGGCGAGCGGCGCGTCGCGGTGGCGTTCACGAACGCCTTCGAGGACAAGGAAAACAAGAAGTTCCGCGAACTCGGCATCGAGACCATCGAGATCGACGGCCCGTTCGACGCGGCGCCGCCGCCGGACTCCGCTTCGGTGAAACTGCTGTTGGTCGCGCGCCCCGGCCCCGGAGTCACGGCCCGCGCCGCGGCCGAAAAGGTGCTTACGACGTTCGCCCGCCGCGCCTACCGCCGCCCGGTGAAGCCGGAGGAAATCGCCCGATTGATGAAGTTGTTCGACCTCGCCACCAAGGAAGGCGAAGCGTTCCACAACGCGCTCAAGCTACCGATGAAGGCGGTCCTGGTGTCGCCGCACTTCCTCTACCGCATCGAGGAAGACCCGAAGAACCCCGCGGACGTGCGGACCATCAGCGACCACGAACTCGCCACACGCCTCAGCTATTTCCTCTGGTCAACGATGCCGGACGACGAACTCTTCTCCGTGGTGGAAAAGGGCGACCTGCGCAAGCCCGGCGTGCTTGAAGCGCAAGTGCGCCGGATGCTGAAAAGTCCGAAGGCGACGGCGCTAGCGGAGAACTTCGCCGGGCAGTGGCTCGAACTGCGCAAGCTCAAGGCGCTCGCCCCGGACAAGGGCTTCTTCCCCAGTTTCGACGAACCGCTCAAGGCCGCGATGGTCCGCGAAGCGGAACTGTTCTTCGAGTTCGTCGTGCAGAACGACCGCCCAGTCACGGACTTCCTCGACGCCGATTACACCTTCGTGAATGAAAGGTTGGCGAAGCACTACGGCATTCAAGGTGTAGTGGGTTCGGAGTTCCGCAAGGTGAAGTTGCCGGACGCGCGGCGCGGCGGCGTGGTCACGATGGCGAGCACGCTCACCGTGACCTCGAACCCGACCCGCACCAGCCCGGTGAAGCGCGGGAAGTGGATCCTGGAAAACGTGCTCGGCACGCCGCCCCCACCGCCGGCCCCGGACGTGCCCGAACTGCCGCCCACCGGCCAACTGAAGGGCACGCTGCGCCAACAGATGGAGCAACACCGCGCCGACCCGAAGTGCGCCATCTGCCACAACAAACTCGACCCGCTCGGCTTCGGCCTGGAGAACTTCGACGGCATCGGCGCTTGGCGCACGCAGGACAACAAGAAGGACATCGACCCCAGCGGTGAACTGCCCGGCGGGCTGAAGTTCAGCGGCCCGGCCGAGCTGCGGAAGGTTCTACTCGGCAAGGCCGACCAGTTCCGCTCGTGTTTCGCGGAGAAATTGCTTACCTTCGGGCTGGGACGCGGGTTAGAGTATTACGATAAGTGCGCGCTGGATGACATCGTGAAGGCGTCAAAGGCCGACGGCGACAAGTTTTCGGCCTGGGTGCTCGCTGTGGTGAAGTCCGACCCGTTCCAGAAACGAAAAGGGAAGAGGTCAGAGTAGTCCGCCGCTCCGCGGCGGTCTTCGTTCGCGCTGCCTACCGTTCACCGACACACCGAACAGCCCCGCCACGGAGTGGCGGACTACACTGGAGCTGCCCATGAAGAAGTCGATCACCCGCCGGACGGCCCTCAAGGGTTTGGGCACCGCGGTCGCCCTACCCTTCCTCGAATCGCTCGCCAGCGCCGCCCCCGCGGGCACCACGGCCGCGGTCGGCGGTGCCCCGCGGCGGCTCGCGTTCGTGTACGTCCCTAACGGCGTGAACATGCCCGAATGGACGCCGAAGGCGACCGGCACGCTCAAGGAACTGACTGGTACGCTGGCTCCGCTCAACCCGTTCAAGGACCACGTCAACGTGCTGTCCGGGCTGGCGTGCGACAAGGCCCGCGCCAACGGCGACGGCCCCGGCGACCACGCCCGCGCCATGTCGTCGTTCCTCACCGGCCGTCAGGCCCGCAAGACCCACGGCGCTGACATCAAGGTCGGCGTCTCCGCCGACCAGCACGTCGCCACCGTCGTCGGTGAGAAGACGCGGTTCCCCTCGCTCGAACTCGGCGTCGAGCGCGGCGGCAGCACCGGCAATTGCGACAGCGGCTACTCGTGCGCGTACTCACACAACCTCTCGTGGCGCGGTGAGTCCACCCCGAACTCGAAGGAAGTGAACCCGAAGGCCGTGTTCGACCGACTGTTCAGCGGCACCGACCCGAAGGAACTCGCTCAGGCCCGCGCGAAGCGCGAGCTGTTCAACACGAGCGTCCTCGACTTCGTGATGGAAGACGCCAAGAGCCTGGGCACGACCCTGGGCAGCGGCGACCAGAAGAAGCTGGACGAGTACCTGAGCAGCGTGCGCGAGGTCGAACAGCAGATCGAGAAGGCAAAGGCCGCTAGCAAGGCGACGCCACCGAAGCCCGACATGAAGGCCCCGGAAGCCGGCACCGACCAGTACTGGCGCGAGCGCCCACAGGAGCACATTCGCATGATGTGCGACCTGATGGTGATCGCGTTCCAGACCGACCTGACGCGCGTGGTCACGCTCCCGTTCGCGAACGAGGGCAGCAACCGCGGCTACAAGATGATTGAGGTTCCCGAAGGGCACCACGACCTGTCGCACCACGGCAACGACGCGAAGAAGCTCGAGAAGATCGCCAAGATCAACAAGTTCCACATGGAGCAGTTCGCGTACCTGGTCGGCAAGATGAAAACTGTGAAGGAGCCGAACGGCAGCACGCTGCTGGACAACGTGATGCTGATGTACGGCAGCGGCAACGGCGACGGGAACCGGCACAACCACGACGACCTCCCGATCCTGCTGGTCGGCAAGGGCGGCGGCAGTATCGAGAGCGGCCGGCACGTCACCTTCGGTCGCCGCCCCGAGATTCCGCTGACAAACCTGTTCCTCGCACTGTTCGACCGCATGGGCGCGCCGGCCAAGAGCTTCGGCGACAGCACCGGCGTGCTGAAGATTTGACGCACGCAGAGCGACGAACACGCTGCGGCCCGCGCCACCGAGCGCGGGCCGCGGGCATTTGTGAGTGCTTGTGCGCCGCTTCGTGTGTGTGTAAAGTTCGTGTGTGCTGATTCTCAAACCCGCCGTCGCGCGGTTGCCCCCTGTGGCGCGCCCGTTTCGGCCCCATGAGTTCGCCATGCCCTTTTCCACGGAAAACGCGCTGCTCGCCAACGTCGTTGCGAACCGCGACGACGGCCTCGCCAAACTGGTCTACGCCGACTGGCTCGAAGAACAGGGCGACGAACCGCGGGCGCAGAAGGCCAAGTTCCTGCGCACCGAAGCCGAGTTGCTGAAAGCGACACCAAACAGCGAGGCAGCGAGGGCCACGGTCGAAGAGCTGCGCAAGCTCGCGTACACGCTCCCGCACGACTGGTGCCCGATGGTCGTTCACAGCGCGTTCCCGCTTCACCTGCTCCCGGACCCGAAGCGCTCGCCCGGTGCCCGGCGCGTCATCAAGACGGCGCGGACCGAAGACGATATCAACGCGGCGGCCCGCAGCGGCCTGAAACCGCTGGTACTGGCCGTGACGCGCAACAAGGAAATCAGCAGTTGGGTGGGTGTCTACCAAGATCCCGTGACCGGCGAGATCGAAACGACCGGCGACCACCGCCACTGCCCGCCCGGCACGCACGTCGTGACCGTGCGCTTCTACCCGTACAACTTCGCCACCCCCTACGCCGCGTACTTGTTGCCGGCAGACCTCCAGACCGGCGAGGAAGTCTGGCTCGAAGATTTGATCGAAGACATCGTCGGAGTGTGGGGCAATCAGGGGCACACGTATCGGCTCGAGTCGGGCCCGGCCCGGTGGACCGGCACGGGCTTCGAGATCCTGTTCGACCCCCAGCGCGACGCTCGGCGCTGGATCGGTTGACCCTCGAACGAGGAACTGCAATGACCTTCGATCCGTACTCGTTGGCTCTGTTCACCGACGCGGGGGAACTGATCAAAGAGCTCCACTGCCCGCTGAAAAAGCGCTGGCACGAGTTGGGGGAAACCGAGACCGCGCACCGGACGTGTTCGAACTGCGAGCGGCCCGTCTTGGACACCGCGACCATGACCGAGGCGGAAGTAGTTGCTGTCGTGCGGAGCGACCCGCAGACGTGCCTGTGCGTTTCCGCGGTTCAGGAGAACCTCACGCTCCGGTCCTCGATGCCCGAAGTGGCCGAGTGAGGCGCGCCAAGATGCCGCGGGGCGCTCGCCCCGCGGCTCGCGCGCTTCGTAGTCGCGTTACGGCTTCTTGATCGCGCTCAGTTCGAGCATCGAGTTGACGGGCACCTCGCCACCCTTGGTGCGCATGTGTTTCACCACGCGGCCCGGCACCGCGTCCGACACCCAAACCGTGCCCTCGAACGCCTCGCCCGGCGCAACGCGCGCGAATCGACTTCGAGAGCGAACCACAAGAGCGCGAAGCCCGGTTGATCGAGCGCCGTGCGCCACACACGCGCAAACATCTCCGCAGGAAGAGACGACAAGCCCGCAGTTTGCATGACCAGTGGTTCGTTCATGTGATCACCCTGCCCAGCCCGCGCTACATTCCTCCTTCCGGAATACCGCTGAGTTGGTTCCGCGTTACTCGCGCGCCTAAAATGCCGCATACCTCTTCCGGCGCAAGGGAACACCATGACCGCATCGCGGCCGACCACACTCACGCAGCTCCGAGACAGCGGCTGGCAGTCGAAGTCCGTCAAGCACGAACTGTGCGACAACTACCTGAAGGCGCTCACGAGCGGCGAACCGCTGTTCCCCGGTATTGTCGGCTACGACGACACCGTGATCCCGGAAATCAGCATCGCGGTGCTCGCGGCCCACGACATGCTGTTCCTCGGCGAGAAGGGACAGGCGAAGTCGCGGCTCATGCGGTCGTTGGTGCAGTTCCTCGACGAGTACGTGCCGTACCTCGACCTGCCGGGCTGCCCGATCCACGAAGACCCGCTCGCGCCTATCACGCGGACCGCGAAGGAGTACGTCGCGAACACGCCAACAGACCAGGTGCGCGTCGCGTGGTGGCACCGCAAGGACCGCTACGCCGAGCGCCTCGCGCCGGGCACCAAGTTCGCGGACGTGATCGGCGAGATCGACCCGGCCAAGCTCGCGGCCGGCACCAGCATGAGCGCCGAGGACGCGCTCCACTTCGGCCTGATCCCGCGCATGCACCGCGGCATCTTCGCGATGAACGAGATCCCCGAACTGGACGAACTCATTCAGGTCGGGCTGTTCAACATCCTCGAAGAGCGCGACGTGCAGATTCGCGGCTATCCCATTCAGTTCGACCTCGACGTGCTGATCCTGTTTAGCGCGAATCCGGCCACGTTCAACCGCAGCGGCAAGGTGATCCCGCAACTCAAGGACCGCATCGGCTCCTTGATTCAGACGCACTACCCGCGCGAGCGGGCGCTGGGCATCGAGATCATGGAGCAGGAAGCCGGGGCCGACGCCTCGGGCGTGTTCGTGCCGTACTTCATGAAAGAGATCATCGAGCAGATCAGCGTGAGCGCGCGGAAGAGCAAGTACGTCGATCACGCGAGCGGGGTGAGCGCGCGGTTCAGCATCGCGAACTACCGAACCATGAGTTCCAGCGCCAGGCACCGCGGCGTGAAACTCGGCGAGTCGCCCGCGGTGCCGCGCATCTCGGACCTGGGTCACCTCCC
>SXGT01130053.1_pt1 | contig 11192 bp, 7 predicted proteins | sample 3176221 | NCBI WGS metagenome assembly SXGT01 (sample SAMN11356862, study PRJNA531348) | freshwater metagenome | isolation source: freshwater sample F1-120 | place: China: Fuxian Lake, Yuxi | collected 2017-12-25
CCGGAGGCGGCATCACCGACAACCTGCCGCGGGTGCTGCCGCCAGGCACCGCGGCCCGCGTCAACCGCACCGCGTGGCGGGTGCCGGCGATCTTCCGGTGGCTGGGTGAGTCCGGCCGCGTCCCCGAGTACGACCTGCGCCGCGCCCTCAACATGGGGATTGGCATGATCCTGGTGGTGGGCAAGAACGACGTGGATGCGGTCCGCCAGGACCTTCTGAACGCCGGCGAGGCCAACAGCGTCATGATTGGGGAGATCGTCCCGGGCGAGCCTGCCGTCGAATACGCGTAGGTCGCCGCTACTGCCTATTGGGCTTTCTCGATCGCCGCCCGCGCGCGGGTGTGGGTGATGGTCACGACATCGCCCACCTTCGGACCCTCAATCAACTCGGGGTGCTGCACCTGTCGTTGCACGCGCCGGTTGTCAAACCCGTGATACGTGACCATGTTGGTGGCCAGGTCGATCGCGTCAATCGTGACAGTCATCTTCGTCTGCTGCATCACGCCGGCGTCGTCCCGATCCAGGGCCTTCTGCGCCTCGGTCGTGGTGTTCGCGATTGGGCCCATGCGCTCGCCGGGTGTCAGCGCCACGATGTATGAATCGTAAAAGCGGATGGTGACGATGTCGCCCCGGTTCAGCTGATCGAAGATCGGCAGGTCCGGGCCGGCGTAGATGGGCGATTGAACGACGCCGGCCGACTTGATGGTGATCATCCGGCCCACCCGATCGACATCATCCACTTCGCCCGACACCGCAAACACCTGTTGCGTGACCCCGCGCGGCTCCTGCCGCGCGGGGCCGGGTGGCGCCGCTTCCACGATGGCCGGCGTCGCGCCTACCATCAGCCACGTCAAGACGACGACACCAGCTCGAATCATTATGGGTATTTCGATGTTGAGCACCTTGAATACGTCGCCTGCTTAAGGCGTCGGGGGTGCGGGCTTCGAGCGGTCCTCGTACGGGCGCAGCGTCCACTCGAAGAACACCCAGGTGCGGTTCCAGGAGTCGATCTGGGCCGGCGAGTCGTTGCGCTGCAGGGTCTTCGGATCCACGCGCCGGCTGAACGTGTGGCCCGCGCTCGTCGGCCCGGGGGCCGGGTCGACGTAGACCTTGGTCTCGGCCAGGTCAGGCTTGCGCGAGCGGAGCGCGTCCACGATCTGCTGGTTCTCCACGAAGTCCACGTCGGTGTCGTTGGTGGCGACGTGCACGAGGACGGGCACCTGCAGCCGGTCCACGTGGAACGCCGGCGAGCGCCGGATGTACTCGTCGCGGCGCTCGAAGGGCAGGCCGAGAATGTCCTTCTGCGTCGCGAAGTCGCGCTGGTAGCCCGGCCCCTTGTAGGAAAGGCGGAAGACCAGGTTCGTGACGGGCACGATGGCGGCACCGGCCTTGAAGGGGTGCTGGTCCCGGAAGATCGACAGCAGCGTGATGTAGCCGCCGTGGCTCCATCCCATCATGCCGACCCGCTCCGGATCGACGTGCGGCAACGTCTTCAGTAGCGTGTGCGCGCTCATCACGTCGTCTACTTCCTTGCCGCCGTAGTCGATGGCGTTGTAGTGGGCCTCGCCGTAGCCGGTGCTGCCGCGGTACTCGGGCGCGATGATCACGTAGCCGCGCGCGACGGCCTCCTTGACGAACGGAAAGTACGGTGCCAGCGTCCAAGTCCCGTGCACGCCGCCGTGCACCCAGATCATCGCCGCGTGCCCGCGGGGGCCGCGCTTGTTCAGCGGCTGGAACAGGTAGGCGGGGATGTCCATGTCGCCAACGCTGCTGCGATAGGTGATCCTGGTGCATTCCATCACGCCCTTGCAGAGCTCGGCGTAGCGCGCGTCCTCGGCGGCCTTGGCCGCCATCTGCCGCGTGAAGTCGGGCTTCGAGTGGTCTTCGTGCTTGCTGCTGACGTAGAGCTGCCGGGCCCGCTCCTCGTCCATCTGGCCCTGGAACGGGCGCTGCGCGGCGACGGTCAGGCCGCCGGTCGCGATCAGGGTGGCGACGATCAGGGTACGTGCTGACATGCGTAGCACTATAGCCAATCCGGGAGGGGAGGTCACCGCCCCGGCAGCGCAAACGCCATCAGCGAGGCATCGGGGCCGGTGCTCGTAGACACGAGGACGTACTGCACGCCGGCGCGCGAACGGTAGGTCATCGGCGTGCCGGTCACCCGCCGAGGGAGTGGCATTCGCCACAAATCGCGTCCGCTCGCCAGGTCGAGCGCGTGGAAGGCGATGTCGTTGCCGCCGACGAACACGAGCCCGCCCGCGGTGCCCAGTACGCCGGCGGCGCCGGCGGCGCCGAGCTGATCCGGAAGCGCCACGTCCTTGAGGGCCGGGTGGCTCCGCAGTTGCGGGTTGTCCCCGAACGGCACGCGCCACGCGATGGCGCCGCGGTTCAGGTCGAGCGCCACGACGTGGCCGTAGGGGGGCTTCAGCAGCGGCAGCGGCGGAAACGGCCGCCCGGCGGCGTCCTTGCCTTCGGGCACGAAACTGGTCGCGGCCGACAGGTCTCCTGTCAGCTCCGCGTCGACTTCCGAGGCACGCGGGTTGGAGGGCGACCGGTCCGGCCGGACAATCCGCGCGATGCTCGCCCCGTTGGTGGTCTTGAAGACGAGCAGCCCGCTGCCCGCATCAAACGTCGCGCCGCCCCAGTTGGCGCCGCCGATCGTGCCCGGCCGCATCACCGTGCCCTCCATCGACGGGGGTGTGTAGAGCGGGCCGAGGCGGAACTTGCCCAGCGCGGCCTGCGCCTGCGCCTTCAGCCCGGGTGTGAGATCGAACGCGTCGTCGAGCGTCATGCCCTGCTCGCTGAACGGCGGCGGCACGGTAGGAAACGGCTGTGTGGGCCAGGCCTCCTCGCCTGGGACGTCGCTCGCGGCCACTTTGCGCTCCTCGATCGGCCACACGGGCGTGCCCGTAACGCGATCGAACACGAACGCAAAGCCCTGCTTGGTCAGTTGCACGACCGCGTCGATGCGTTTGCCCTTGACGGTGATCGTGACCAGGTTCGGCGGCGACGCGGGGTCGTAATCCCAGATGCCGTGGTGTGCGATCTGGAAGTGCCACTTCCGCCGGCCGGTCGCGGCATCGAGGCACACGATCGACTCGCCGTAGAGCCCGGCGCCCTTGCGCGTGCCGCCGTAGAAGTCGTTGCTCGGCGTGCCCACCGGCGCGTAGAGCAGCCCGCGCGCCGCGTCGAGCGTCATCGGCGCCCAGGCGTTGGTGTGGCCGGTCACGCGGGTCGACCCTTCCTGCCACGTCTCGTGCCCCGGCTCCCCGCGCTGCGGGATGGTGTGGAAGCTCCACACCTGCTTGCCCGTGCGCGCGTGGAACGCGCGGATGTCGCCCGGGGGGTCGTTCTTGTACACCAGCCGGTCGCCGACGCCGTTGCCCAGGATGATGAGGTCCTGGTAGACCACCGGCGGCGACGTGTTCGTGTAGTGCGTGCGCTCGATTGGCCAGATCAGCCCCTGGCTGAGATCGACGACGCCCTTGTCGCCGAAGGTCGGGACGGGCTTGCCCGTCTCGGCGTCGAGGCAAATCAGCCGGTAGCGCAAGTTGAGGAAGATCCGCAGCTTCCCGTTGTCGCGCCACGCGGCGAGGCCACGGTGCACGAAGCCGGTGCCGTTGGGTGGCTGTCCATCGGCGTACGCGCGCGGGTCGAACGACCACAACTGCCGTCCCGACTCCGCGTCGAGCGCGACGACGCGGTTGTACTGCGTCGACACGTACAGGACGTTGTCGATCATCAGCGGTGTGTTCTGGAAGTTGCCGGGCCGCGTGCCGAATTCGTCGAGCGGTGCGTCCTCGGGACGCCACTCCCAGGCGGTGACGAGGTTCGAGACGTTGGCGCGGCTGATGTCGGCCAGCGGCGAGAACTTGGCGCCCCCGGCATCACCGCCGTAGGCTGGCCATTCCTGCATGGCCGGCTGGGTGCGGACCGACAGCATCGTCGCCAGCAGGACCGCGACCAGCACGAGGGGAATACGCATGGCGGGCCTCAGCGCGCCGGCGGCGCGGGATCGCTCCGGTACAGGGTTCCGCCCTTCATGACGAACCGGACGCGGCGAAGCGCCGCGATGTCCTGGAGCGGGTTACCGTCCACCGCCACGAGGTCGGCCTGCAGGCCGGGAGCGATCGCGCCGATCTGCGTGTCGAGCGCCATCGACTCCGCGGCCAGCGAGGTGGCGCCGATGATGGCGCCCATCGGCGGCTGACCGCCCTCCTTCACGCGCGTGATGATTTCGCGCGCGTTCTGGCCGTGCGCACCGGCGACGGCGTCGGTGCCCATCGGCATCTTCACCTTCGCGACTAGCGCCTTCCTGAACATCGGGTAGTTGGTCGGCACCGCCTTCTCCATGAACGCGAAGCCTTCCTCCGTGTAGTTGCCGATGCCGAGGAAGCGTGGCTTGTTCTCGATGTAATTCTGCAGCACGAGCCCGATGTTGGGGTCGAAGTAGACGCCCCGCTCGGCCATGAGCTTCAGCGCCTCGTCGTTGACGAACGCGCCGTGCTCGACCTGGGTGCAGCCGGCCTTCGCCGCGAGAATCGCCGCTTCGGCACTCTGGGCGTGCACCAGGGTGCGCAACCCCTGCGCCGTCGCCTCGCCACACGCCGCCTGCAGTTGCTCGAGCGTCATCGTCGGCGCGCCGCCGTCGCGGATGCTCTTCGACGCGAAGATCTTGATGAAGTTGGCGCCCGCGGCCTTCTGCTTGACGACGTACGCGCGCAGGGCGGCGGCATCGCCGGTGCGCTCGTTCGCCGAGCCGAGCGATGTGAGGACGCGGGGACCCGGCAGCACGCCTCGGTTGATGGCGTCCCTGAGGTCCTTGTCACTCATGGCGCCGGCACTCTGCACGGTGGTGAACCCGTTGATGAGCGTCAGCCACGCGTTCTCGGCGGCGAAGAGCGCCATCTCGGCGGGCGTTTCGCCCTCGTTGCTGGCCCGGCCGTCCTTGCCGAAGTGCCAGCCGATGTGGACGTGGGTGTCGATCATCCCCGGCAGCAGCGTCGCGGCGCCGAGGTCGATGGTCACCGGCCCCGTGCGTTGATCGACACGAACGATGCGGCCGCCGCTGATTTCGACGACGGCGTTCTGGAGCGTGCCGCCGCGGCCGTCGAGCACGCGCGCCGCGCGCACGGTCACGGTCCCCGCAGTTTGTTGCGCCAGCACCGTGTGCCCCTCGGGAGGAAGGCACACCGCGATCAGCGTGATGGTCAAAAGCGTGAGGTGGCGGCGCATGCGAATCCTCCCGTCAGAACGAGATGCGCCCGCCCACCCGGAGGAGCCGCCCCATGACGATCGACGAGGGACGGCCCAGTGAGGGGCCGAGCGTCTGCACGGCGTTGGTGACCGCGTTGTTGTTGAACACATTGAAGACGTCGAGCGTGGGCTCGAACCGGGTCGCGCCCGCCTGGAACGACTTCGCGATGCGTAAGTCGAGCAGGTTCACCCACGGGTACCGGTACTCGCCGCGCTCGGCCACCTGGACGTTCTGCGTCACCTGCGTCAGCCCCGGCACCACCGCCGTCGTCACCACGTAGATGCGCTGCTGCGGCAGGCCGGAGGCCGAGCGGAGCGAGCCCGAAAAGCGAACGTCGGCTGGCATCGTATAGCTGAAGCCGGCGCGGACCTGGTACGGCGAGTCGAAGCCGATGTCGCCCTTGTTGTTGATGCGGACATTCGGGTTGTTCATGTCGCCCGCGTCCTGGTCGCCGTAGTTGTTGCCGATCGTCACGCCGCCGAAGATGGTCAGATCGTCGAGGCGCGTGTTGAACTGGGCCTCGAACCCGTGGTACCGGTGCGACAACTCGGGGATGGTCTTGAGGAGGTTGCGCACGCGCCCGCGGGTGGCTGGATCCTGGTTGTAAACGGTCATCGGCTCGAGCGTGAGCGGGTTGGTGATGGTGACGGGCGTGTAGTTCTCCGGCTGCACCGCGTCGTTCACCGTGGTGTAGAGGTCCCAGAACTTGCGGCCGAAGTACGCCAGCATCACCGACGTGCGGCCGCCGATCTGCCGCTGCACCGAGGCGGTGTACTCCCACTGGTACGGCCGCTTCAGGTCGGCGTCGACATAGCCGAGGCTCGGCTGCAGGGAGCCGGTGCAACGCGGGAAGGCAATCTCGGTTTCCTGCGCGCGCAGGTCGCCGTTGGCGTCGGCCCACGGGCAGGTCTGGAAGGCGATGTTCTTGCCGTTGAGCGGCTGGATGATGGTGATCCCCGCGAGGCGGTCGTACTTGCTGAGGCCGCCCTTGACGGCGGTGCGGCCGTCGCCGAACATGTCCCAGGAGATGCCGAAGCGCGGCGACAGCGTCTTCCAGTCCACCAGGTGAGACTGCTCGGCGAACTCGCGCGCGGGCACCCAGCGGCCCGTGGCGGCGCTCTGCTGCGGGATGGACATCGTGAAACGCTCGTAGCGAAGCCCCGGGTTGATGGTGACCCGGCCGAACGACCACGAGTCCTGCACGTAGAACCCGGTATTGACGCCCGACTCCAGGTGGCCGCTGGCGTTGTTCACGAGGCGCACGGAGTTCGGCACGCCGTTGTTGACGAGCTGGACGATGTCCTGGCGCGTCTCGAACAGCTCTTCCGACTCACCCGTGCGGACCTGGAGGCCGACCTTGAAGTTGTGGGCGCCGGAGACGTACGACATGAACCCCGCGTAGGTCCACATGCGCGCCGTGTTGGTGTCCTGCCGCGGCGACACGCCGGTGACGTGAGAGCGAATCTGGTCGAAGGTGGCCACCGCGTTGGGGTCCGCGTCGGGCTGGAACGACAGGTTGTAGTTCACCGGCAGGGTGAAGACCGAGACCTCGGCCAGGAGCCGGTTCGAGATCGGCGAGCTCCACTTCGCCTGGCCGATGTAGTTGAGGCCTGTGGTCTGCTGGACCGACGAGATCGGGTCGTTGATGCTCGCGGCGATCCAGTTGTTCGGCCGGTGGCCGCGCCACTTGATGCTGCGATCGTAATGAAGGGTGAGCTTGTTCTTTTCGTTCAGCTTGGCGGTGAGGCGCAGCGTCACGTCGGTGATGCGCTGGTCGTCGAGCGCCTGCTCGCCGCTGGCCGTGAAAGTGTTGCCCAGGTAGTTGTTGGCCGCCCAGCGGCGGAAGGTGCTGAAGAACCACAGGCGGTCACGCTTGATCGGCCCACCGAAGGTGGCGTTGAAGTCGTAGACCGTGTCGACGCGGTTCTGCGCGCGGAACCCGAGCGCCACGAGCTCGTCGTCCAGATTGTCGCTCTGCATCGACTCGTTCGCGCCGGTCGCGAAGAGCCCGCCGTGGAACTGGTTGCCGCCGTCGCGGGGGATCATGTTGATCTGCACGCCGCCCACGGGCGCCTCGGCCGGCAGCGTGCTGGTCTGGTAGCTGATCTCGTCCATCAGGCCGTCGTTGAAGTAAAAGCCGGTCTGGTTGCCGCCGAAGCCGATGTGCTGGATCTGCACGTTGTCGATCATGAACACGTTGTCGTTGTTCGACGAGCCGTGCACCTGCAGCGTGGGCTGCTGCATGATCTGGGTGCCGCCGACGTCGGGCGTAGCGGTGGTCACGCCCGCGATCAGCTGGCCCACGGCGAAGGGGTCCTTGCCGGAGGGGATGGTGTCGAGCACCTCGCGGCTCATCACCGCCTGCGATACGGAGTTGCGGACGTCGACAATCGGCGAGGCGCCCGAGACGGTGACGGTCTCCTCGAGCTGGCCCACCGCGAGTTCCGCGTTCACCGTGGCCGTGAACGCAGCCGACAGCCTGATGCCGTCGCGCCGGACGGTGCGGAAGACCGGCAGCGTGAAGGTGACGACGTATTCACCGGGACGCAAGTCGGTAATCTGGAAGGTGCCGTTCGCACCGGTGATGGTCGCGCGCGTCCCCTCGATCAGCGCGGGGCTCGACGCCTCCACCGTGACGCCCGGCAGCACCGCGCCGGAAGAGTCGCGGACCACGCCGGCGATGCCGCTGGCGCTCTGGGCGCGCGCCGTCTCCGGGGCGCCGATCAGCAAGAACGCCAGCCACACGCCAGCATGAATCCCATGCCCGAATCGCCTGCCACTCATAACGCCTCCAAGAATAAGGATCAACTCAAGGCTTACTGTAGCGGCATGATGGGGCGGCGTGTAACGAATGTCAATCAAATGCGCGCACTCACGAGGGAGCCTTCTCGTCCGCAGTCTCCTGAAGGACACTTACTTCGGCGTGAACGTGACTTGAATCGTCGCCGTCCCGTCGTGGCAGTGCGTGGGCGTGGCGTCGCACCAGTGGTCGACCGACTTTGGCATGCAAAAGTACGCAGACGTCTACCTCAGATCCGCAAGGACCTGCCGAACGCGGGCGTGGCCGACGGCCTGGTCACCGGCGAGGTCATTTCGGGTGGACCCGGCGTCAGAAAGTGTAGTATCTGCGGATGAATCGCCGAGCGCTGCTGCAATGGCTGGCCTCCGGCGCGGTCACGCTGCCGGTGTGGCGCGCCGACTTCTCGGCTGTGGCCCAGGCGCAGGCCGACGTGCTCAGCACAGGCCACGTGTTTGTGCTGCGGGACGTCGCGACGACGGTGTTGCCGTCGGCCATCGGCGCCAAGGGGCAGGACGCCGCCGTGGACAATTTCCTGCGGTGGCTTCTTGACTACCAGGAGGGCGTGCCACTGTCGCACGGCTATGGTGAGCCGCGCCTCGTGCGGACCGGGCCTTCGCCGGCGCCCGGCTACGGCACGCAGATCAACGCCCTTCAACAGGCCGCCGCCGAACGCGGCGGCCGCTTTGGCACCCTGCCGATCGAGGTGCGGCGCGCCATTCTCGATGCTGCGTTCAAGTCCGCCGGCGTCCAGAACCTGCCGGCACGGCCCGACGGTAAGCATGTGGTCGCCGACCTGATGGCGCACTACTTCCGCAGCAGTGCCGCCAACGACCTCTGTTACAACGCCCGCATTGGCCGGCACACCTTCCGGGCGATCCGCGTCACGACCGTGCGGCCTCAGCCTCTGTCCGCCCAAGGCACAAGCCCCAAGCCCCAAGGCCACTGACATGCCCGTCCACGAAACCGACATCTGCGTCATCGGCGGCGGCATCACCGCGGCCCTGCTGGTCGAGCGGCTCGCCGAACTCAAGCCCGGCCTCCGCATCACGGTCGTCGAGGCGGGACGGTCGATCTTCGACCGCGAGAATCGTCGCCAGTACCATCGCCGCGCACTCGAATACGGCGAGCATCCGTGGCACGACGATTTCATCGCGGATCAGCAAGCCAAGGGCATGATCTCGATGACCATGGCCGTGGGCGGGCAGGCGTTGCATTGGGGCGGCGCGTGCAACCGGTTTTCAGAGGAAGACCTGCAGCTCAAGTCGACCTACGGCGTAGCCGACGATTGGCCGATCACGTGGCCGGAGCTCGAGCGGTACTACGTCGAGGCCGAACGGCGGTTGAATGTTGCCGGCGATGCGAGTCCGTATGCCGAAGACCGCCGCTCCGCGCCGTATCCGCAGCCGGCGATGCCGCTGTCGTACAACTTGCAGGTGCTCAAGAAGTGGGCGGAGCAGAGCGGGCTGAAGTTCTCGCCGTTGCCGATGTCGCGCAACGTGACCGCGCCGTTTGGCGGCCGCGGGCAATGCGGGCTCTACGATACGTGTGGCGACGTGTGTCCCACTGGCGCGCGCTACTCACCCGACTACACCTATCAGCAACTGATTGCCGCCAAGAAAGTGACGCTGCACGACCGGATGCTGATCCGGCGCCTGGTCGTGGACGAGGGCCGATCGACGATTGCCCGGGCCCAGGGGTATCACCAGGAGCGGCCGAACGAGGTCACCGAGTATCGCGCGCGGCAGTTTGTCCTGGCGTCGGGACAATGCTGGAGCCCGCACCTGTTGTTATTGTCGACGAGTTCGCGGTTTCCCGACGGCGTCGCTAATCGGTCCGGCCTGGTCGGCCGTTTCATGAACGGCCACAAGTTCATCTCGGCGCAGGCGACCATCGACGAGGAGACCTTCCCAGGCCAGAACATGACCCACAGCCTGATCTCGCGCGAGTACTTCCGATGTGCGACGGGTAAGGCGTTCGTGCGGCACGACACGCGCGTCTGGGAGAGTTCGGCGGGCAAGGAACCCCGGCTGCGAGGCGCTGACGGCGGGTTGTTGCTCGGCGATGAACTACTAAACGAGTGGCGCGGCCGCGCCCTCAAGGGCAGTTCGGTGCGGCTGCGAACCTATTACGACTCACATCCCTCACTCGACAGCCGGCTGTCGCTCGATCTCACGTCGAAGAATCGCTACGGCGATCCCATGCCGAAGATCGAGCATCGGCTCGACACGGCAGCCGGGGCGCGCGAAGCCGCCACCCTGGCGCACTGCACCAGCGTGTTCGAGCGCATGACGCGGGCCAGCAACGGCCGGCTCGTGGGCAGGCCTTCGGTGTCGGACTACTGGGACCATCCCGCGGGAGGGTGCCGGATGGGCACCGATCCGGCGACCAGCGTCTGCGACAGCTTCGGCCGCACGCACGATCACGAGAACCTGTTCGTCATCGGCGCCCCGACCCTGCCGACCGGCGGCTGCACCAACGGCACGCTCACTTTCGTCGCGCTCTCCCTGCGGTCGGCGGTTAAGATCGCGGAAGCGTGAGCGCATCGACCAGCGGAAGTGCCGCCGGTGACCCGGCCAGACTCGGCGTCTTGATTTCAGGGCGTGGGTCGAACCTTAAAGCCATCATCGACGCGATTGCTGACGGTCGGCTCCATGCGTCGATCGCGATCGTGATCTCGAACCGGAGCGACGCGCCGGGACTCGATCACGCTCGCCGCGCCGGCATCGAGACACTGGTGCTTGGCCACAAGGCCTTCGCGACCCGCGATGACTACGACCGCGGCCTGGTGGCGGTACTGCGTGACCGGGCTGTCACCCTTGTCTGCCTCGCCGGGTTCATGCGGCTGTTGAGCCCGGTGTTCGTGGACGCGTTTCCCGATCGGATCCTCAATATCCACCCATCGCTCCTGCCCCGATACCCGGGCTTGCACCCGCAGCAACAGGCGCTGGACGATGGCGCAACCGTCAGCGGCGCCACTGTTCATATTGTGAACAAGGACCTTGACGCTGGTCCGATCGTCCTGCAACGGGAGGTTTCAGTGGTGCCGGGCGACACCGCCGACACCCTCGGGGCGCGAATCCTCAGCGTCGAACACCGGCTGTATCCCGACGCGATCCGGCTGGTCCTGGAGCGCGGC
>SXGT01489700.1_pt1 | contig 11191 bp, 6 predicted proteins | sample 3176221 | NCBI WGS metagenome assembly SXGT01 (sample SAMN11356862, study PRJNA531348) | freshwater metagenome | isolation source: freshwater sample F1-120 | place: China: Fuxian Lake, Yuxi | collected 2017-12-25
TCCGAGGTGTCGTAATCGGTGCTGACGGTCTCAGGATTACAGTTGACCATAATCGTCTGATAGCCATCGTCTTTCAGCGCCAAGGCAGCATGCACACAACAGTAGTCAAACTCAATACCCTGGCCAATACGATTCGGCCCGCCGCCCAGAATCATGATTTTCTTCACCGCCTGGGGCGCGGCCTCACAAGAGCCCTCGTAGGTCGCATACATATACGGGGTATGCGCCACGAATTCCGCCCCGCAGGTATCGACGCGCTGAAACGTCGCCGTAATGTGCTGCTGTTGGCGCAGAGCCCGGATATGCTGCGTGGCCTGCGCCAGCGTACCATGCCCCGGCGTCAGGAGGGCGGCGAGACGTCGATCCGCGAAGCCATATTGCTTGGCGCGCCGCAGCGCCGCCTCCACGAACATCGGCATGCCGTTGGCATCAGACGTGGCCAGGCGCGTGAGTTCCGTTTCATACGCCACCATCTGCTGGATGTGCACCAGGAACCAGGGATCAATCTTCGTCAGTTGGGCCACGATCTCCACCGCCATGCCGCGCCGCAGGGCTTCAGCGACATACCACAGGCGTTCGGCATGCGGCGTGCTGAGCTTGTGTTGCAGATTGGTGGTGATGTCCGCCGCGCTCTGGCCCTCCAGCACGGGCGTCTCAAAGCCGTAGTGCCCGGTTTCCAGTGAGCGCATGGCTTTGTGCAAGGCTTCCTTAAAGGTACGCCCAATAGCCATGGCTTCGCCGACCGATTTCATTTGCGTCGTCAGGGTAGGATCGGTTTCAGGAAATTTTTCAAAAGCAAAGCGTGGCATCTTGACGACGCAGTAGTCAATGGTGGGCTCAAACGACGCTGGGGTGACGCGTGTAATATCGTTGCGCAGTTCATCCAAGGTATAGCCCACTGCCAGTTTGGCGGCAATTTTGGCGATGGGGAAGCCCGTGGCCTTGGAGGCCAGAGCGGAACTGCGCGACACGCGAGGGTTCATCTCGATGACCACCATGTCCCCATTCACCGGGTTCACCGCGAACTGGATATTGGAACCGCCCGTTTCCACACCAATGGCGCGAATGATGCGCACCGCGGCATCCCGCATGTGCTGGTATTCGCGATCACTCAAGGTCTGCGCTGGCGCCACGGTCATACTGTCGCCGGTATGCACGCCCATAGCATCGACGTTTTCGATGGAGCAAATAATGACCACGTTGTCCGCCAGGTCACGCATCACTTCCAACTCGTACTCTTTCCAGCCCAGCACTGACTCTTCGACCAGTACCTGGTGCTGCGGACTCGCGGTAAGCCCCCACTGCAGGTATTCCTCAAATTCCTGCACCGTGCGCGCCACATTGCCACCGGTGCCGCCGAGCGTGAAGGAGGGGCGGATGATCAGCGGCAGTCCCAGCTCCGCGATGACGGCTGGCCCTTCGGCCGCGCTGGTAAGGCATACTCCACGCGGCACCACCAGGCCAATGGCTTGCATCACCTGCTTGAACAGGTCGCGGTCTTCGGCCTTTTTAATCGCCTCAAGCTTCGCACCAATCAGCTCAACGCCATAGTGTGCGAGTACCCCGGTTTCGGCCAGCGTGACGGCGAGATTGAGGGCGGTCTGCCCGCCCATGGTTGGCAGTAGGGCCTGGGGCCGCTCACGGCGAATAATTTTCGTGAGGATCTCAGGCGTCAGTGGTTCCAGATAGGTGCGATCCGCCAGCTCCGGGTCGGTCATAATGGTAGCGGGGTTACTATTCACCAGGATAACCCGGTAGCCTTCTTCTTTGAGGGCTTTACAGGCTTGCGTCCCGGAATAGTCAAACTCACACGCCTGGCCAATGACAATCGGGCCGGAACCAATGAGCAAAATGGTGTCGATGTCTTGACGCTTCGGCACGGCGGTCCCCCTACGAACGTGGCAACATGCTGGCGAGAAACGGAGCAAAGAGCGCCCGCGCATCATGCGGTCCGGGCGAGGCCTCGGGATGGAACTGCACAGAAAACACCGGCAATTCCCGATGGCGGATGCCTTCCACCGTGCCATCGTTGAGATTCATATGGGTCGCTTCCAGGGCATCGGGCAGTGTGGCAGGATCGACGGCGAAACCGTGATTTTCTGCCGTGATCAGCACCCGCTCCGTGCGCAAGTCCCGAATCGGTTGATTGCCGCCATGGTGCCCAAATTTCAGCTTGACGGTCTGGGCCCCACAGGCCAGCGCCAGGATCTGATGCCCAAGGCAGATGCCCATGACGGGCTTCACCCCAAGGCATTGGCGCACTTGCGCAATCATGTACGGTAACGCTGCCGGGTCGCCGGGTCCATTCGATAAAAAGATGCCATCGGGCTGCTGCTCCAGGACTGCCTCGGCTGGCGTCGTGGCCGGCACCACGGTCACTCGACAGCCCCAGTCGGTCAAACGGCGCAGGATGTTACGCTTAATGCCGTAATCATAGGCAATAACGTGGGGGATGCGCCCCGCGGGTGGTGGCGTTTCGACCAATGTTGAGGGGCCGCCGTCCCAGACATACGAGGCCGCGCAGGTCACTTCTTGCACCAGGTCGCGTCCGCTCAACGCCGGCACCGCACGGGCGCGCGCCACCAACACTTCCGGGTCGAGTTCGGTGCTCGATATAATGCCTTCCTGGGCTCCGTGGTCCCGTAAATGCCGGGTCAAGGTGCGCGTATCAATGCCCTCAATACCGACAATGCCATAGTCGCGCAAAAAATCCGGCAGGCTGCGGCGCGCCCGCCAATTGCTCACCACTGGGCTACACTCTTTGACGATAAAGCCTTCTACCCAGGGCAGGCGCGACTCAAAATCCTCGTCGTTGATCCCGTAATTGCCGATCAACGGGTAGGTCATAGTGACGATTTGCCCTTTGTAGGAAGGGTCTGTGAGAATTTCTTGATACCCCATCATACTGGTGTTAAACACCACTTCCCCTAGCGCTTCTCCGCGGGCGCCAAAGGATTCGCCTTCAAAGTATGTGCCATCCGCCAAGGCCAGCAGTGCCCGCATGCTTTTCCCTCACCAACGCTCAAAAATGACTTCGCCACTGACAATCGTCGCCACGGCCGCGCCGCGCAAGCGCCAACCGAGAAACGGACTATTTTTACTGCGCGAGCGGAGTGTGGCTGCAGCCACCTCGTAGACATGCTCGGGGTCAAGCATGGTCACGTCGGCACTACTCCCCACCCGTAAGGTGCCATAGGGCACACCTAAGATACGTGCCGGGTGGGCGGTGTAGTGGGCAATCACCTGGGGTAATGATAGGAGGCCGTCATGATAGAGTTGCAGGGACAAGCCAACGCTCGTCTCTAGACCAATCATCCCCGAGGGCGCCGTGGCGTAATCCTGGTCCTTCTCCGAGGCATGGTGCGGCGCATGGTCCGAGGCAATGACGTCAAGCGTGCCGTCTTGTAAGCCCGCCTTAATAGCCGCCACATCTGCAGCGGTACGCAAAGGTGGGTTGACCTTGGTGTGTGTATTGTATCCACGCACCGCCTCATGCGTCAGGGTGAAATGATGCGGACACGCTTCGGCTGTGACCGGCAGACCCTGGGCTTTGGCGCGGCGTATCAACTCCACCGCTTCGGTCGTACTCACATGTTGGATGTGCAGACGCGCTCCGGTCAAGGCCGCAAGCTGGATATCGCGGTACACCATGACATGTTCGGCCAGCGCCGGCACACCGAGTAAGCCGAGGGCCGTGGCTACCGCGCCTTCGTGCATGACGCCGCCCGCCGCTAGGCGCTGATCCTCGCAGTGCGACAGGATCGGCAGATCGAACATGCAGCTATACTCCATAGCCCGGCGCATCAGGCGGGGATTCATCACCGGCAGGCCGTCATCGGAGAGCCCCACAATACCCGCTTTGTGCATACCACCGATTTCGGCCAATTCCTTGCCCTCAAGCCCTACCGACACCGCCCCAATCGGGAACAAGCGTGTCCCGTGCACGGCCGCCGCCCGGCGCAGGATAAACTCGGTGACCGCCGGCGTATCATTGACGGGCTTGGTATTGGCCATCGCCGCGACACCCGTAAAACCACCCGCCGCCGCTGCTGCCAAGCCCGTGGCGATGGTCTCTTTATGCTCGAAGCCTGGTTCCCGTAGATGCACGTGCATATCCAAAAAACCCGGCGCCACCACACAGCCCCGCGCCTCGATGACTCGCGGTGGAGGTTGTAGCGTATCAGGAGGTGGGCGGACATCCACCCCAATCTCGCGAATTTTGCCGTCCACGATCCACACGTCCGCCTGGCGATCCAATCCCTGCGCCGGGTCAATGACGCGTCCGCCCCGAATCAGGAGGTCCACCTTAGTTCCCTCCCAGCAGTAAATACAGCAGGGCCATGCGCACTGCTACGCCGTTGGTCACCTGCGTCAAAATCACCGAGGCCAGGCCATCGGCGACCTCCGGGGCAATCTCGACGCCACGATTCATCGGTCCGGGATGCATGACCAGCACGCCGGATTTGGCGCGCTGCAACCGTTCACTGGTCAGACAATAGCGCTCGGCGTATTCCGGCAGTGAAGGAAAGAGCACTTCGCCGTGGCGCTCACGCTGGATACGCAGCATCATCACCGCGTCGGCCCCTTGAATCGCCGTGTCAAAATCGGTCGTCCATTCCACACCCATCTCGTCAATACCCAGGGGCAGCATGGTGGGCGGACCACAGACGCAGACGTGCATACCGACTTTGCGCATGGCCAGTACGTTGGAGCGCGCCACGCGGCTAGCCGCAATGTCCCCGACAATCAGCGCCGTGTGGCCCCGTAGCGGGCCGAGTCTTTCCTGCAAGGTGTACAAATCGAGCAGAGCCTGGGTGGGATGCTCATGCGCCCCATCCCCGGCATTAATCACCGGACAGGGTAGGTAGCGCGCCAACAGATGCGGCACGCCAGCGGCACTGTGCCGGACTACCAGCGCATCTGCCTGCATGGCCTGCAGGTTTTCGGCTGTATCGCGCAGGGTTTCGCCTTTACTCACGCTGCTGGTAGCCACGGAAATGTTAATGACATCAGCGCTGAGACGTTTCCCGGCAATCTCAAAGGAAGTACGGGTGCGCGTGCTGGGCTCGAAAAACAGGTTGATGACGGTTTTGCCGCGCAGCGTCGGCACTTTTTTAATCTCACGCTCGGACACTTCTTTGAACGGCGGCACAGCATCGAGAATGTACTGAATGTCCTCAGCGCTTAACTCTGCGATGCCCAGGAGATCGCGACCACGGAAATCCATGCTACTCATGCGGCTCTCTCTTTCCTGGCGCGGTCTCACGCTGCCGTTTCAGGTTCCCTGGCGAGAATGGTGACCGCATCGCTGCCATCCACTTCCTGGACCAACACGCGCACCTGCTCCTGCCGGGCCGTGGGCAGATTGCGCCCGACGTAATCGGCGCGAATCGGCAGCTCACGGTGCCCCCGATCAATGAGCACCGCGAGCTGAATCGACAGCGGACGTCCAAAGTCGGCCAGCGCGTCCATGGCCGCCCGGATGCTGCGCCCGGTATAGAGCACATCATCTACGAGTATCACATGCTTCGCTTCCAGTGAGCAGGGAATATCCGTTGCTTGCATCGGGCGACTCATGCGGCCTTTGAGGTCATCACGGTACAAGGTAATATCCACCGCGCCCACGGGCACCGTATAGCCTTCGATCTGCTCCAGATGTACGCCCAAACGCTGCGCCAGCGGTGCCCCACGGGTGCGGACGCCCACCAGCACCAGGTTGGTGGCGCCGTGATTACGCTCAACAATTTCGTGCGCAATCCGCCGCAGACCGCGCTGCATAGTGGCGGCGTCCATCACCTGGGCTTTGATGTGTTCAACCATTGTGCTCCTCCTGTCCCGTGGGCACTCCCTTACAGGCAGGAGGTAAAAAAAAACCCCCTTGTACAGGACAAGGAGGTGAAGCATCGTATAGAGAGAGTCCCTGCATAAATCTTCCCTTCTTCGCCTCGCAGGACGATCTTAAAGAGAACGTTGGCATACTCTAGCCCGGATAGCGGCGGAAGTCAAGCTGGGGTCGTCAGAGGCCTTGACACTGGGGCGGGATACCCGCACGATAGTTTCTGGCGCTCACGCTCGCGTCGGGAATAAGGGAGACACATGCCCAAGCGACAGCACCATGGCTTCTAGCTGATGGTGTTCCTGGTGTTTCTGCTTGCAGGAGGGCTGGCATCCCACGCCGCGTCCGCCGCGTCTTCTGACTGCCCGCCGACGTTCCCTGACAGCCTGGGGGCATTTTCCGAGCCCAATGCGCCAGTGCGTGATACCACAGGAGTGGGATTCCGCCTGTCGGGTAGTGTGCGTTCAGCCTTAGACTGCCGCCCGCTCGCCACAGCGCGGCTGGAGCGGTGGTCAGCCAATGCCGTGGGCGACTACGACAGCGCCCATCGTGCCATGCAGCCCGCCGGGGCTGAGGGACGTTCTCAGTATGCGACCGACGTCCCAGGGCACTATCCAGGCCGTCCGCCGCATCTCCATGTGCGTATTACTGCGCCGGGGCATCGTACCCTGGTGACGCAGGTCTATCCGCGACCGGGGCAGACGGCGGTGACGACTCCGCCAGGTAAACCAGGCGGCTTCTAGGGACCGGCACCTGCGTGTGTCACCGCACGAGAGGTACGTGACCGGACCTCTTTGCCTTATATATAGGTAATAAAAGAACCACAACGTCTCCTATCGTACGCTGCAGAACACGGCCAGTCAAGCCGGTACACGCGGTTGCCTCTGCCGACTGCAGTTGGCAGTCCCCAACGAGGATTTTCTATGGCACGCATGGTGTACACACCAGTGTTGGTCATCACCTTGCTCCTGAGCCTTCTTCTGGTCTGCCCGCACCAGGGCCTGGGCGAAACGCCGACGCCAGCTCTCCAGGGAGACACGCTTGGGCCGACCACGCCTCCACCGTTGCGCACGGAGCTGGAGCGTCTGATCGCAGCTGGGAGGCTGGCCATCCCGGACTCCAAGGCGATCATCTATCCTGCTGGCGTCCCGCCCTCAGCGACAGAAGTCGCTCTCGGCAAAGCCCTCTTCTTCGAACGGCAATTGTCGCAGAGTCAACAGATGTCCTGTGCCACCTGTCACAATCCCACGCAGGGTTTCAGCGACGGTCGCCCGCGCAGCATTGCTGACCGTGGCCACATCGTGCCGCGTAATGCGTCCGGTCTGTCCAACCTGGCATGGCATCGCGTCTTGTTCTGGGATGGACGAGAGACGAACCTCGAGACCCTGGTTCTCGACGTGATCAAGAGCCCCAATGCCATGGATCTGCCGCCGCAGACGATGGTCGAGCGTCTCAAGGCCATGCCTTATTATGCGGAAGCCTTCAAGCAACTCTCTCCGCCTGGTCTGAGCGCTGAGCAGATCGGCAAAGCCCTTGGGGCGTTTGTCCGTTCACTCATCACGCACCATACGGCCTTCGACCGCTATCTCCGGGGAGACGAGACCGCCCTGAGTGCCAGAGCCTTGCAGGGCCTGAGGCTCTTTGTCGGCAAGGCCAACTGCCTTGCCTGTCACGACGGCGCCAACTTCACCGATGAGAGCTTCCACAACATCGGCCTGGTGACTGACGATCTCGGGCGCGGCCAGTTTGAATCGGGCGGCCACTTCCAGCACGCTTTTAAGACCCCAGGGCTCCGCAATGTGGCACTGACGGCCCCGTATATGCACAATGGTTCCCTCAACACGCTGCGGGAGGTCGTGCAGTTCTACAACCAAGGGGGCCAACGCCAAGAAGGCATCGACCTCCAGATACAACCCTTACAGCTGACCGCCGAGGAGATGGACGCATTGGTCGCGTTTATGGAATCGTTGACGGAGCCCATCCCTGTGCCGCCGCTGACTATGCCCGTCGCTACCCAGGAGAGGCCGCCGGCGGTCTCGGCGGCGCTGTCAGGGCAATTCCGCTTCCTCGCGGCCCCTCCTGATGTTGGTCTCCTGTACTTTCCTGAAGACCGGACACTGCGGCAAGCCCTCACCATTGACCAGCAAGGGAAAGCCTTTCTGCAGGTGGACAGCAGTGGAGAGAAGAGGTTGAGCAAAATCATCGCTGGTTCGCCGGGCGAGTCGATACGTTTCAAAAACTCGGCGAGCATCGCGCATAATGTCTATGCCAGCGACAAACGCCTGCAAGTGCAGTTCGATCTGGGATTGGCTCCGCCGGGTTCGACCTTTACCGAGACGTATCCCATCTCATGGCCCGTCGGTGAGGTTCTCCGTATTGGGTGTAAGATTCATCCGGGCATGCAACTCCATGTCGCTTCCCTCACGTCCCGGTATTACAAGGAGTTAGAATTTAATGGCGCGCAGGTCTGGGACTTCGCCTTGACGACGCTCCCCGCACCATTGACCACGATCGTCATATGGCTGCCAGAGTACGAACGCCTTGAGGTGTCCCTCAAGCTGGGCGCACAGCAAGACGTGCCGCTGAAGAAGCACGGACAGCTGCAAGGCATGGTCACACTCAAGCGCCAATGAGCCCGGTCATCGTCCACGGCGTCTGCATGGATGTGAGGGCCATGAGCGATGTGCACGTACAGACTCGCAGCACGCCAGGGCTCTTTGGGGATAACAAGGGATGTTTAAGAGTATTAGGCAGCGGTTGCTGGTCATGTTGGGGCTCACCGCTCTTGTCCCCATCGTCTTGCTCTCGATGTATAGCTATCTGCACTTTCGAAAATCGTGGATCACGCTCAATGAAATTGACATCGCCTATCTGAACCGTCAGACCACCAATCAGCTCAACGAGGTGTTCTTTAAGGCTATTGACCAGGTGTTTAATTGGAAGGAACGCCAGGAATGGGTCGACGTCGTTGAGCATCCCGCCGCCATGGCCACCTATATGGAGACCGTGGCGTCCGAGACGCATCTCATCCATCCCCTGTTTGTGCTCGATAGCGCGGGAACCATTCTGCGCACCAATACCAAGAGTAAAGCCGGGGAAACAAACAGACTCCAGGACACGGTTGGTATGAGGTTTCCCGCCTACCAGACGTTCGACCGCACGCAGGTGGCGATCAGCAAATGGCAAGATCTGCAGATCGGTGTGCACACTCTCCGTACGATTGTCCTCTCTTTCCCTATCGTGGACGCGCAGGCGCAGTACCGCGGCATGGCCATAGGTCTCATCAATCCGAGCGCGCTCCATGCCGTGCTGCGCAGCGAACAGCGCGAGCTGAAGAAGCGGAGCTTTGACTCCGGCATGGTGCTGATCGTCGACCGGGAGACCTCCCACGTCCTGGCCGTAGCGTCCGAAGCCGCTCAGAGCGCCCCGCGCATGCTGGTGCTCCAGCGCCAGACGGAGTCTTTCCACGTCGTCTCGCTGCACGGCGCCGCGTGGCTGGCTCTGAGTAGCGCAACCTCCTTTGGAGACAATGAGTTATTGATTGTCTCTCTGGTCAGTCGAGCCAATTTGCTCGACGCCGCACAACAATTGCTCACCGTCAGTGGGCTGGTCTACGGCCTGGTCTTGCTCAGCATCGTCATTCTCATCGTGTGGTGTGCAAGGGCCATCTCCACGCCAATTCGTGCACTGGCTACCCAGGCCGAGCACTTCGGCGCCGGCGACTACACGACCGTGATTCGGGTCAAAGCCGTCGATGAAATTGGTCGCCTGGCGACGTTCCTGGATCAGGCACGCCAGAACATCGCGTCCTACTTCGAAGTTAGCATGGCGATGTCGACGGAGCTGCCATTGCAGCCCCTCCTGCAGCGCATCGTGGCTGCGAGCACCACCGTGCTGAAAGCGGATCGCAGTACATTGTTCCTGTACGATGAGCACACGCGCGAGCTGTGGGCTCCAGTGGCGGAGGGCGAGACCGGACGCGACATCCGTTTTCCCAGCCATGTCGGGATTGCCGGTGCGGCCTTTACCACCCGTGCAATGCTGAACATCCCTAATGCCTATGCCGAGAGCCGTTTCAACCCGGTGATGGATCACATGACCGGGTACCGCACGCGCTCTATCCTGTGTCACCCCTTGATTAACAAAGCAGGCAAAGTCCTTGGGGTCATTCAAGCCCTCAACAAACACGGTGGTTTTTTTACGTCGGCGGATGAAACACACCTGCGCGCCTTAGCAGCGCACGCGTCGATTGCCCTGGACAATGCCCAGCTATTTGAGGCAGTGTTGAACATCAAAAATTATAACGAGAGTATTTTGCTCAGCCTCAGTAATGGCGTCATCACCCTGGATGCCGACCACACGATTGTGACCTGTAATGAGGCAGCGTTACGCATATTCCACACGACCACGCAGCAGAGCATTGGCTGGGCCGCGTCGACGTTTTTTGCGGGAGACAATGCCTGGGTGCTGCAGAAGTTACAGAGCGTGTTAGCCACCGGAACATCCAATATCACCATGGATGCAGACATTGTGCTGCCGAACGAGCACACGGTCTCGGTCAATTGCACCGTCGTGCCTCTGTTGAATGTCAAGCACGAGCGCATGGGCTCGATGCTCGTTTTTGAAAATATCACGCGGGAAAAACGCATTAAAAGTACCATGACGCGTTATATGACAAAAGAGGTGGTCGAGAAGCTGCTGGAGTCCGGCGAGGAGACGTTAGGCGGGCAGCTCCAAGTGGCCTCCATCCTTTTTGCAGACATCCGCAATTTTACGGGGCTGACCGAGCGTATGGGCGCCCACGAAACCGTGGTGATGCTCAATGAGTATTTCACCCGTATGGCGGATGTGGTCCTGAAGTACGATGGCATTCTCGACAAATATATTGGCGATGCGCTCATGGCGGTGTTTGGAGCCCCTTTCAGCAGTGGAGAGGATGCGGATCGGGCGGTGAAAACTGGGGTGGAGATGATGCGAGTCTTACGGGACTTCAATCAGCAGCGTCTCCAACACTCCCATACGCCTCTTGATATCGGCATAGGCATCAGCACCGATGAAGTGGTCTCGGGCAATATCGGCTCGTTGCAGCGCATGGACTATACCGTCATTGGCAATGGGGTCAATTTAGCGTCACGTCTCGAAAGTGCCAACAAGCTCTATAAAACGAATATACTGATCAGCGAATTCACCTTCCATCAATTGAAAGATACCTATATAACCCAAGTTGCCACCTATTGAAATCCATGGGCTTCTGCCTCACAGTGACGGTGAAATCACCCATTTCACCTCAGGAGGAGCCAGCCCATGGACGACAAAATTATCGCGACGTTCTGTCTGTGTGACGATCTGTTGAAA
>SXGT01903599.1_pt1 | contig 11191 bp, 7 predicted proteins | sample 3176221 | NCBI WGS metagenome assembly SXGT01 (sample SAMN11356862, study PRJNA531348) | freshwater metagenome | isolation source: freshwater sample F1-120 | place: China: Fuxian Lake, Yuxi | collected 2017-12-25
ATAGAAATGGCCCTTGTAGTGCCGGTAGACACCGGGGCGGAAATCATCGTGAGGGGACATGGCCGGCTCCTGTGCGTGAGGTCCGGATTCTAGGGCTGTCACCGCGACCACCCATCGGCTGCAAGGGCCCCTCAGTCCAGAAAGCGGGTCATTTTCCTACACGGCGACGGATCATTTGCCTACACGCAACTCCGGGAGCCCGCCGTGGCCTTCACTGCTGATAAGCCCCTTTCACTCCTGCGCATCGCAGGCGCCGTCCTGCTGGGCCTGGGCCTCAGCGCGCCTGCGGCGGCAGCCGGCGGCACTATCCATCACGTCATCAACTACGGCCAGAGCGTCTCCCAGGGCCAGGCCGGGTTGCCGGTCATCAGCAGCGTGCAACGCCACAACAGCCTGATGTTCAACGGCGGCGTCCGCGCCCGCGACGGCGGCACCGACCTCAACACCACGCGCGCCTCCCTGGTGCCGTTGGCGGAGGCCGCCTGGTATTCGCTGGGCGAAACGCCGTCCGCCGGCACGCTGGAGATGATCAACGACCTGCGCTTTGCCGAAAACGGCGTCAGCGCCTCCCAGAGCGGCATCGAGTATCTGGGCAGCGCGCCGGGGGCCGGCGGCCAGACGCTCAAGCAACTGCAGATGGGCGGCATTCCGTTTCACCAGATGCTGTTCGACGTCTATCACGGCAACCGCCTTGCCGCGACACAGGGCAAGACCTATCGCACCACGGCCGTGACCTGGATCCAAGGCGAAAGCGACGTCATGGCCAAAACCAGCGAGGCCGACTATGTGGCCGGACTGGAAACGCTGCGCCTGCAGATCGAATGGATCCAGTCCGCCGTCAACGGGCGCACGGACAAGATCCCGCTGATCGCCGCACAGATTGCCGATCACCTGGCCCTCAACGCCCCCCGCCCCAGCATTGCGCTGGCTCACGTCACGGCAGCCAAGCACAACCCCCACGTCTATCTGGCTGCCCCGATGTACATGCTCGACTATGCGGACGCGTATCACCTGACCGCTGCCTCCAGCAAATGGCTGGGCGCCTACCTGGGCCTGGCCTACAAGCGGGTTGTCATCGACGGCCAGCCCTGGAAGCCCGTGCAACCGCTGTGGGCCAAGGCCTATGGCCGCGTGATGATGGTGAACTTCCACGTGCCGAAACCGCCCCTGGTCTTCGACACCACGCAGGTGACCAACCCCGGCAGCTATGGCTTTCGCGTTGTCGATACCAACGGCGTCGACAACCCGGTCACCGGCGTGGCGCTGGGCGCGGGAGGAACCGTCGTGTGGATCGCCACCGCCCGCGATCTGACGGCGGGCTCCAAACTGCGCTACGCCTGGACCGGCACGACGCAGACGGGCCGCATCGCCGGCGCACGCGGCAACCTGCGTGACAGCCAGGGTGACACGGTGGTGTTCGATCCGACCGGTCTCAACAAGCGCATGGACAATTGGTGCGTGATCTTCGAGCAGACGGTCGAGTGACACGAAGGCTTCAAAAGTAACGACCCCGCCGTGCGAGGCGACTAAGGCTGCTGCACGGCGGGGCGCTACCTGCCGCGGGGGTCGTTGAGCCGATACCGTGGCTCTGACCGCCATCCTCCGCCGCCCCGGCCGATAAATCCTGAGCAAGTTGGGAGCAAACTCGGAGCAGCCCGGTCGGCCACCCAGAAAAAAGCGGTGACGACGGGTTTCGTCGCCACCGCAGGGCCGGAGAGGCTTGGGGATCGCAACCCACCGGCGCGAGAAGCCTTCACCATCCAAATGGCCATGCCGTCATGCCGAGCGCCAGCGAAGCATCTGGCGGCGTTACGCGCCAAACGTAAATGCTTCGCTGCCGCTCGGCATGACAGCCAGATCAACAACCCGCGTAGGGATTGGCTAGAACCGAATCCCCAAGCCAAAGCTCAGCGCATCCAGCTCCAGTCCGGACGCATCGATGTACCGCACGTAGTCCACATGCGCCCGCAGCTTGCCGCCGGTGGCCTCCGGGAAGATGCTGACCTCTGCACCCACGCCATAGCTCAGCCCGCGCTCGGAGACCGTGTACCAGCTCGGCTCGGTCTGGTAATCAACCTTGGCGTAGCTGTAGCCGACCAGCGCATAGGCACTGAACAGCTCGTTCGGCACCCAGGCCGGGCGCAGCATCAGTGACCAGAGCTGGTTCAGATCCGCCTTGGCCGACAGCCCGTCTTCCGTCGTGGTCGTGTCCAGTTCGAAGTCGTCGAGATTCACATCATCGATGCTGTCGATCTGCGAGAAGTCGAAGCCGGGCGGAAAGATGACCTCGAAGTCGGTCGTCGTCTGGCTCAGGGTGAAGCGACGGCTACCGCCGGTGGCCATCTGCAGCTCGATGCCGAGCCATGGCAACACCTGCTTGCCGACCAGCAGGCGCTGGCCCTGGGCGGCGGCACGACCCGCCGTCTCGACGAGGCGGCCGGTCACGGTGTCGACGCCGTCAAAGCTGGCGCTGACCGACTGGGACTGCGTCTGCGCCTCCCAGGACAACAGGCTCAACTGGCCGTAAGCGGTGGCCGGTGCAGGGGCGGCTTCTTGAGCGAGCGCGGCTGTCGAGCTTAAAGCGAGTACGACGGGCAGCAGTGCAGAAATGAATGGCTTCATGGTGAAAGTCTCCTGAAAATTAGTGCTTCCCCGATCATCCCGAGTGCCCGCGCCCGTGAGGGCGCGGGTGTATCGAGGGAGGGGCCATCACCACTGATAGCGGAAGCCCGCCGACGCGCCGAGCGTGCTGTACTCGCTGGCGAACTTGCTCTTGACGGTGACGAAGCCGCTGAAGCCGGTGGACCCCGCGCTGGCGAGATTCACGCCGGCCGCCACTTCGCTGAAGCCACCGTTGAACTCGTCGGTCAGCGGCACTTCGGTGTTGCCGTTCGGGATGGTCACGACCGTGTCGTTCTCGCCGTCCATCTCGTTCCACCAGCGGCCGGTCAGATCGAAGCTGGTCTTCAGGCCACCCGTCGGCAGTTCCAGCCCCATGCGCAGGCCAGCACCGGCGCGCAGGCTAGTGCCGTCGAACTCGAACGAACCGCCGCCAGACGGCAGTTCCAGATCGTCGATGGTCGTCGTGACATAGGCCACGCCGAGCAGCGGCTGCAGATAGAACGCATCGCCGAAGGACAAGCGCCAGCCCGCATCCACGCGACCGCCGATGGACGTCAGGTCGGTGCGGATCTGCGTGTCCGGCCCCAGGCCGAGGTTGGTGGCTTCGAGGCTTTGCGTCGCGAGGTTGTAGTTGACGAGCGCATCGACGCTGATCGGACCGGCCAGATAGCTGCCGTACAGACCGGCCTGGAAGCCGCCGATTTCAGACTGCAGTTTGGTGGCGTCGTAATCGACGGTCGAATAGACATAACCCGCCATACCCCCAAAGCTCAAGCCACCGGCATTGATGAAATCGCCACCAAAGGCCAGATGCGTGATCTGCTGGTCCTGCTTCAGGTTGTAGTCGTAGCTGTTGGCGCCGATCGCATTTGAGGCCACGAAGTCGCGCTCGCCGGTGCTCATGTTGACGGTGCTCCACAGGCCGGACTCGCTGCCCGCCTGCTTCGGTTTCGCGCGCAAGGCCGCCTGGCGATCGAACCAGGTATCCGTCGTCGTGCGCCAGATTTCCTGGGCGGACGCCATGAACGTTCCGCCTTGAGCGCCTTCGTCCGCGAGCACGCCGGTCAGCTTGTGCTGCTTGGCGGTTTCGTCGTAGGTAAAACGGTAGGTGACGAGGCCTTTCTGAATCGCCGGCCCCGTCGTCGTATTCGCAACGTAGCCACGGCTATTCGGATCGAGTACGAAGTGCTCGGCCGCAGAAGCGCCCTCGATCAGGACGATGCCTTCGTTGAAGGCGGCACTAGCGGCAGCAGGTCGCGCATCGGACAGGGAGAGCACGGTCGTGCCGCTCGTGGTGCCGCCCGAGAAGTCAAAGCAGTCCGCGGCGGGCGCCGCACTGCAGTCGAGCTGCATCGTTTCCGCAAGCGCCACATCCAGCGCAATACGGCTGTTCTCGCTTGCGACAAAGTCCACACCCTGAGCAATCAGTCGCGTGCCCGGCTGCAGATTCGACGTCTGACCCAAGTCGGTGCCTTGAGAATAGGTTGCCCCCATGATGAGCAATCCGTTGTTCTCAAAGCGCTCGAGATTGGTGAGCGTAACGGCGCCTGCCGGAGCGAAGCCCTCACCGACGATAAAGCGACCATCATTGACCAGTCGGTCGTCCCCTGCACCGAAATCCATCCCGCCGCCGGCCGCCGCCATCAAGGTTGCCGTTGCCGAATTGATGACCTGATCGTTGCCGGAGCCGAAGACGTTGGTTCCGGAAAAATTCCAGCCACCATTCGCCGGGGTACCCAGTGGCCGATCGGTGTTGTTGATGATCGTGACGGCGCCGGTGGCTAGCGAGAAATCGAAGAATCCTCTGATGCGGCCGTTGTTGTTGATGGTCACCGACCCAGCACCGGATCCGCCTCTCAGCAAAGTGGTGGTGCTAGAACTACCGATGCGGCCGCTGTTGTTTACAACTACCGACCCGGTCGCACCCGGCGACAAATCCAGATTCTCAATGCGTCCGTCCGAAGTAAAGTTGAGCGTGGCAAGACCATTCGTGATAACACGAAGAGGTCCAGCAATCGAGGGCTGAATAGATCCTCCCGGGTCCAGCGGCCCGAAATCTGCGGTGATGTTCCCGGTGTCCGTCTGCAAGCTCAGACCACCCGTTCCGGTAATGCGGAACAAGTTGTTGGTCACTAGGTTCAGATCGGCATCGCCGGTGCCGATGAGCTTGATGCCGTTGACGCCAGCATTCATGGCCCTCTGTATGGGTGAAGTGCCCGTGGTCTGCAGGGTCACCGACAGATCGGTGCTGAAGTTGTAAGCAATGCCGGTTGCCGTGAAGTTTCCGGTACACACGACCGTCGGGCCAGGGCCGCATTCGTTGAGGGCCTGAGCCGGGTTCGATGCGAACAAAAGTCCGGCGGCGATGGCGGTCAGTGCGAAACCTGCTGTCGTCATTCTGAGCGACAGCGAAGAATCTACTCGCCGACCATGGCGACTGTCCGAAAGAATATTCTTCGCTTCGCTCAGAATGACAGTCGGGGTGGTGGTCATCGTCTTGGTGTCCTTTGCGTTCCTGGTGCGAGACAGCGCTTGGAGTGCTTTCATGTCTGTCCCCTCCTCAGAAGCGCTTGGTGATGGAGACGCCGAACAGACGCGGGTCCAAAGTGAAGACGTTGGTCGTCAGCGCCGTGTCGTCCGAGTTCAAGAACGCACCGGTAATCGGCGTGTCGTTGAAGAGGTTCTTCACATACGCCTCGATCTTCAGATCCCAGTCGGCCTTGTTGACCCAGACCGACAGGTTCGTGCTGCTCCAGGACTTGAGGCGGTCGTATTCGGTGTTGTAAATGCGGTGGAAGGACTGGTCCTGCCAGTACCAGTCCACGCGACCCGTCAGGTCCCACCCCGCTGGCAGATAGACCGTCTGCTGACCGCCGAGCGAAACCGTGAAGCGCGGCGCATTCGGCAACTCGTGCCCGCTGAGGTCGGCAAACACACCGGCACTGCCATTCGGTGCATCCACCGCCGGGTTGTAGAGAATGCCGCCGGTGCCCGGATACAACGCAGGGGTGCCCCAGACGATCTGACTCGCGTAGCTGGCGCCGAGTAGCGGACCGCCCGGACAGAACGCGGCCATCGCATCGGCCGGCGATCCGGGTACGTTCGCACCCGCCACCGCTGCCAGCTCAACCGGCGCCACACAATTGGAAGCCTGCGTCACCGAAGGCTTGACGACGAACCACTCGTCGAAAGCCAGGAACTGCTGGTCGCTAGGCGCGATGAGGCCAGCAACGTAGTTCTCTCGATCCCGTGGCGTGGTGCTGGGATCGAAGTTCGGGTTCTGGATTGTCGTGATCTGGAAGTACTCGCCGCCCTGGGTGCGGTCCATCAGGTCGATGGACTGCTCGCCGTCGGCAACGCGAGTCTTCAAATAGCCGATCGCCGCATTGAAGAGTGTGTCCGGCGTCGGCGCAAAGGCCGCCTCCAGTTCCAGGCCCCAGACGGTGGCGTCAAAGTTCTCGTTGGCGGCACTGCGATCAACGATCTTCGAAATCTGGTAATCGCTGTAGTCGTAGTAGAAGCCAGAGACGTTCAAGGTCATCGCGCCATCAAGCAAGGTATTCTTGGCACCCAGCTCCAGCGCGTTGACGTACTCGGCCTTGAACACCTTGGGCGACACCGCGCTCTGCGCAGCGGCGATGAAGGCACCTTGCGGCGCCGCAATACCCGGCGGATTGGCACCGCCCGCCTTGTAGCCGCGGGTCAGGAAGCCGTAGACCATCGTCTCGTCGGTGAAGCCGGTGTCCAGCTTCCAGTCGAAGCCGAGACGGCCCGTGGGTTCCAGCCAGGACTGCACGATCTCGGGCTCCGCGACATAGCCACGGCCGTCCGGCGTGCTCCCGGCAACGCCACAGAACCGGAGAATGATGTTGGTCGTGCACTGGGACAGATCTTCATACTCAGTACCTACCCCGAACTGCTGATAGCCAATCAGCAAGGTCTGTGATGGTACCGGCGTGAAGGCTTTGCGATCCCAGGTCATGCGCAGGCCGCCCGTGAACTTCAGTGCGTCAGTGGCCTGCCAGTAGGCTTCGCCAAAGACCGCAGCCGATGTGAGTTCATAAGGATTGCGGCTCAGGAAGTAGTTGTGGCCTTCCGGGTTGTTGTCGCGGGCCAGTTCTTCCAACGACTGCGGGTCCGTGTAGAGGCAAGAGGCATAGTCCCCCCCCCGCTCCCGGCGGACGGCACAGTCGCCCACCGGGGGTTCTGAGGTCGCCAACGAACGGCGGCGTCCTGGCCAGCATAGTGATGCCGTTGGACATCACGAAATAGTCGTTCGTGGTTTCGAAGCGCGTGAAGTTAGCACCGATGCTGAAGTTGACGTCGCTCTTGAACGAGGACACCAGCCGCACTTCCTGATTGAACTGGCTGCCGCTGGCACGCGACAGGTCCATGAACAGGAAGCGATCCGAGCAGCCCAACTGCGGATCGCAGAAGATACCGCCCGGCGTTACGTCAGAGAAGAAACTTGCGCCGATAGCGCTGCCGCCTAGACACCCGCTCGAGCCTCCAGCAACGCTGGTCGGACAGGCGATTGAGCTGTCCGAGAAGAAGTTTTCCTGGGTCTCAAAGCGGTTGAAGTCCTGCGTGGACAGCACCGAGTCTTCGACGTAGACCGTTTGCGAGGACAGCACAAGTTCTTCGGTGATGTCGAAATCAACCGACAGCTCGAAGACATCCGACTCGGCTTCATAAGTCGGCTTGATCACCGAGTAGATACTGCGCATATCACGTGACTGCGTCAGTCCGCGATATGGATCTCCGGCACAGGGGTTGAGCAGCGAGACGTACTGCGCAAGTTCAAGTAAGCGGCAGGGTGCCGGCGTAAGCGCCGGTGGCGAGATGCCATTAGTGTTGTAAGGGTTGTCGCCCACACCGCCCGATTGCCCCGGCGTGCGGGTCGCCATCAGGAACGGAATCGCATAGCCATTGGGCGCGCCGAACGCCTCGTCCGCGTACAGCGATCCGGGCAGGCAGCCCTGCGACAGCGCGTCCTGCAGAATGACGCCGGCTTCTTCACCGTTGCCACCGGTCAGCGTGTTGGTCAGCGTGCTGAAGTCCAGATTGCCGATGCTCGTCGGGCCTTCGTCACGATGGCACAGCTGCTTCACCGAGCGCACGCGCTGGTCGTCTTCGCTGAAGTGTTCGTACAACAGGTTGATGCGCGTGCGCTCATTGGGCTCCCAGCCCAAGGTCAGTCGGCCGGTCCACAGGTCACGGTCGTCGATGTCGCTGCCATCAAATTGGTTGAAGCCGTAACCGTCACGCACCGTCGAGCCATAGGCTGCGCGCAGCGCGAAATCCTCGCCGATCGGCAGGTTGTAGTGACCACGGATACGCTGGGCGCCGTAGTTGCCGGTCTCCAGCTTGATCTCGCCCTCGTAGATGCCGAGCTGCGGCTTGGCGCTGATGACGTTGATGACACCCGCCGTCGCATTGCGGCCGTACAGCGTGCCTTGCGGACCGCGCAGGACTTCCACGCGCTCGATGTCGAGGTATTCCTGCTCGAACAGGCGATTCACGATCAGCGTGGTGTTGTTGAAGCTCACCGCTACGCCCGGATCGGTGGTGGCTGAAACCGCCTGCGTGCCGATGCCACGGATCTGGAAGTTGTAGCCGCTGAAATTCGTTTTCGAGAACGTGACGTTCGGCACGCCCTTCAACAGATCAAAGCCGCCTTCGATCTTCTGGTTGTCCAGATCGTCCATCGTGAAGGCGCTGATTGCGATCGGCACGTCCTGGATGCGCTCGGCGCGTTTCTGGCCGGTGACGATGATCTCTTCGAGGCCCCCGCTGCGGCCGACTTCGACGGATGCGGTGGTCTGCTCGCCTGTGCCCGCCCCGGCGGCTTCAGTTGCCGAGGCGGCGTCGGCGTTTGGGTCGTCACCCTCGGCGAGCGTGCTCTGCACCGTGTAGGTCAGCGGCCCGGTGCGGCTGTGCGTGAAGCCGGTGCCCAGCAGCAGGCGTTGCAGCGCCAGCTCCGGGGTGTAGGTGCCACTGACGGCGCTGGTCTGCACGCCGTTGGCGCGCGAGCCCTGCATGCTGATCTGCACGCCCGCCTGCTGGGAGAATTCGATCAGCGCGGTGGAGATCGATTGCGCCGGAATATCGAAGGCGATCTGCGCTTCATTCTCCGGGGCGGTTGTGGCTGCGGTGGTGGGTGCGGCGGCGGGCTCCTGCGCACGGACCGGCGAGAACACCCCGGTGAGTGCTGTAACGGACAACATGCAGAGCCATGCAGCAGCGGACCGAATAGTCGGACGTGCCATCTCCCTCTCCTCTTGCGTGGACGTGACGTGCCCCGGTCTGGGCACTTGTAGTCTGGCTATGACGCGCCAGCGCAATGGAACGGAAATGCCCGGCCGGGGTCTCGGTCTGGTTTTGATAATGCGCCAGCAGGTCGGAAGGAGAAAGGCGCGGGCGCGTGCTCAGCGCTGGATGGGGCGAGCCCCTCACCCTGCCCTCTCCCCTCGCGGAGGGGAGAGCGATACACCTGATGCGATGGCGCAGACGCTGGAAGGAGATCCTTCGCCGCGCTCAGGATGACACCCGCGGAACGACGGCTACGGGGCGCCGTGGACGACCTTGTTCTGCTCCGGCGCTGCGTCGCGCACGGCGGCGTGCGAGATCAGGATGGTGTCGTCCCCGACGATGGCCACTTTTGCCGGATAGATGTCCGGCAGGGAGGCGAGCCATTCGTCGATGTGGTTTTTCATGACGCTGCCGGTCATCGTCATGCGCGCGAGGTCGCGGTCGGTGATGACGATCTCGCGGCTGGAGTACCGGTTGACGGTGGCGATGACGGCGGACAGCGGCTCGTCCACAAACTCCAGGCGCCCGCTTTGCCAGGCGATGGCGGCCTGCGGATCGGCGGCCTTCACCGCCAGCCCTTTGTTCAATGCCGTGGACATCACCACTTCCTGGCCGGCGTTGAGGCGCAGCACCCGCACTGGCGCTGGGGTTTGCGCGTTGCGCTTGACGCTTGCCTGAGCATCGCTGCGCTGGACATCGACAATGCCTTCGGCCACGGTGACGACCACGCGCTCGCTGGAGCGGCGGATGTTGAAGGCGGTGCCAACCGCGCGTACGGTCATGCCGCCCACGCTGACGATGAAGGGCCGCGTCTTGTCCTTGGCGACGGTGAAGAAGGCCTCGCCGGATTCCAGCACGATGTAGCGTGCTTCCTCCGTGAAGCGATAGCTCGCGGCCGACTCGCCGCCGAGGGCCAGGCGCGAGCCATCCGGCAGGGCGTGTTCCTGGTGGATGCCGCGCGGGGTCTGCACGATGCCGCTCTGCGCTTCCATCACGCCCGGCGCCAGTACGCGCACGAACCCGGCCGTCACCGCGATCAGCAGCCCGGCGGCCATGGCGTACCGCCACCGGCGACGTCGCGGCCGCGCGGCGGACTCGTCAGGGGCCTGCCCGCGTGAGGGCAGCAGCGCGCCCAGCGTGGGAGGCTGCGGCGACACGACCGACAGCGCGCGCGCCGCGAGCTGCTGGCGCTGTTCTGTGGCCGCGGATTTGAAGCGCTCGTATTCCTGCTGCAGTTGATCGAAGGTTTCGCGGTGCGCGGGGCTGGCGTGATACCACTCCAGCCAGGCGTTGAGGGTGTCCGGGTCCAGCTCTTCCTCGCTCAGGCGCAGCAGCCACTCACCGGCCTGGTCGATCAGCTCCGGCAGCACGAAATCAGTATCCGGGGTCGAGGCTGTGCCGTTCATGCGTCGGCCTCCGGCGCATCGAGCATGCCGCGGCAGTGCGCGAGCCCGCGCACGACGTAGAGCCGGATCATGCGTTCGCTCATGTTCATCATCGTGGCCACTTCGGTGACAGAGTGGTCGAGGAAGACATGCTGCACAAAGGCGTAGCGGCATTTCTCCGGCAGTTCGGCGAGGCGGCGGTGGACCTCATCCATCTCCAGCTGCGCCAGCGCCTGACGTTCGGGTTCCGGCTCCACCTGCAGCAGGCTGAAGTTGACGATGTCATCTTCGGTGATGCGCTCGCGCACGATGCGGCGGCGCACGCGATCGGTGACCAGATTCTGCGCGATGCGGAAGAGATAGGCCTTGTGAAAGCTGATCGGTTGGTCAAGCTGCAGCATCCGGACATAGGCTTCCTGGGCCACATCGAGCGCTTCATGCTCGCAGTGCAGCCGGGCCGTCAGGAAGCTGATGAGCGCCCGGTTGTGCTCCGCGAACAGCCGGCTGACCAGCTGGCGGCGCTCATGGCTCACCACCGCTGCGTCGACCGACGGTTCCTGCTTGGGCGCTCCTTCCACGCCGGGTCTCCTGACCTGTTCTGGATGCGGCCTTTACCGGCCGTCGTGGTGTAGACGCGCCAGGGGCGGCAAATCGGAAATCAGGGATGACGATACACCCGGGGGCGTGGCACTTCCGGGATGGGGGCGGGAGCGGCGTCCCGTCGCACCCGGTACAGGGGAGCGGGACAGGGGGAGGGGCCGCACTCACCGCGCCTCCCGATCAAGCGCTGCCCTCACCCCAACCCGCTCCCCTCGTCGAGGAGGAGCGGGCGTCTGAGGCTCAGGTCGAGCGTCTCGCCATGAAGGCGATCC